>Ga0307517_10012860_pt1 | contig 11432 bp, 9 predicted proteins | sample 23_EM_MG_FD_194515 | JGI IMG/M metagenome (GOLD analysis project Ga0307517, IMG submission 194515) | Populus trichocarpa ectomycorrhiza microbial communities from riparian zone in the Pacific Northwest, United States - 23_EM | ecosystem: Host-associated > Plants > Roots > Unclassified | place... | reverse complement strand
TATAAATTTAACCCGTTATATATATATATATATATATATATATATATATATATATATATATATATTCATGTAATTAAAACAGAACCAATTTATTTTACGAATTTAATTATATAACACGAGCCGCAATTTTTTCCCGTGCTTTTAAACATGTTTGCGACATGTAATATTATTATGAAAATCATGGCCCAGGTAGTAATATTGTGTTCTGCAATGGTAGTGATGTTGGGATGATGGAAAAGGAAATGTGCAACGAGGCCATTATGGTGCCACTGAATTTAGTGGTGATAAGAAGGAGAAGGGCGGAGCTCAGGTTTCTCCTTTCAAACGTAAGCCTGGCCGACCAAAGGGTTCAACAAAGAAGAAGAAAGATCATCAAGGTGAAGAAAATCGCGCCCCAGGTGGTGATATTGTGATAGGCAATAGTAGGGATGTTGGGATGATTGAAAAGGAGAAGTCCAGTGAGGCCACTGGTTTCAATGGAGAAGGAAATGAGAATAACCCAGTAGAGGCTAAGCATATCCTTGGTGCTGGACAACGTTTTGAGGGATCAGTTGGAAATTAATGAGATTGTTCAGCCAAAGGCAAAGCGGGGTCGACCAAACGGTTCAGGGAAGAAGCAAAAAGATGTTGCACCTGAAGCAAATCAGAGCTTGACTGGTGATTTTTTGGGCAATAATGATGCTGGCATCGGGGCTGTTACCCCTGTAGCATTGGAGAGTGAAAGAACTACTCTTGCAGGTGCGGAGGACGCCGTAACTCCTGCTGGTAACAAGGGTGGAACTGAGGCTGTTACACCAAAAAGGCGTGGGAGACCAAAGGGATCCAGAAAAGAAAAGAAAAGAAAAGAAAAGGGAACCATGGAGATGTTCCAGGTCAGAATCGAGAAATTACTGGTGAAACCAAAGGTTCTATTGTTAGTGGTTTATTGCCTACTAGACCAATGGGTTTGGAGAATGAGAGGACAACTCTCGCAGGTGCGCAGAGGACATATCAATGTGTTATTGATAGTGGCAACAAGACTACTGGTTCAATGCGTTTGAAAAATGACGGGGCAAGGGCAATGCTTGATGAGAATATTGGAAGCAATAATGAACTGAATAATGAAAAAACCCTAAGCATAATCAAGGGTGACTAAAGGACTCAGAAAATAAGCAGAAAGATCTTGCTGCTAATATCCAACAAAGATCCCGGTGACATCATGGGTAGCAATGAAGGGGCTGATGATGTACTTAGGTTGATGGGTTTGGAGAATGGGACAACTTCTCCTTTTGATGGAGGCAGGGCATTGTGTAGGGAGACCACTAATAGTGGTGAAGAGAGGAACTCACTAATAAAGCCCGAGGACAAGCGCAGCACAGTGAAGGGATTGAGGAACAACAAGCAAAAAAATCTTAATGTTGATAGCATGGACATTGCTGGTAATATTGTCAGGAGCTATGAAGGTGCGGGCAACAAAGCTAGGCTGATGGATTTAGGGAACGTGATAGCTGCTCTTTTGGGTGAAAGGATAAGAAATTTCCTAGTGAAGCCACCGGTGTTAGTGGAGAGGGGAAGAAAATTGTAAAGCCTAGGTTTGGCCGACCAAAAGGCTCGAAAAACAAGCCGATAGGTGATTGTCAGGAATTGCCTGGTGATGTTGTGGATAGAAACAAAAATGCTGACAACATAACTAGGCAGGTGATTTTAGAATTTAGATAATAGGATGGTGCTCCTTTACGTGAAGAAGAAAGGTTGTTGTTTATTGAGGTCACAGGCCATAGCGGAGAGGGGAATGAAATTAGAAAGCCTAGGCCACTTGGCCGACCAAAGAGCTCAGTGGAGAAGAAAAATCCTGCTGGTGGTTACCAGGAATTTCCTGGTGAAGTTATGAACGGTAATGATGGCAAGGATATTGTTAGTCTAATGGGTTCGGAAAATAGGGTGACTGCTCTTTCAGCTGAAGAGGATCAGGTATTGCCTGGTGAGGCCACTGGCCATAGTGGAGAGGCAAATGATATCATACGGTCCAGGTGTGGCCGACCAAAGGGCTCGGTGTACAAGAAGAAAAATCTTGCAGGTGGCAATCAGGCTTTGCCTGGTGAGGTTATGCATGTCAATCATGGTGAGAATGCTGTTAGGTTGTTGGGTTTAGTAAATGCGGTAGCTGCTCTTTTCGAAGAAAAAGGTAAAGCATTGACTGGTGAGGCCACTGGCCGTAGTGGAGAGGGGATTGTTCCAAAACATAAGCCAGGCAATCCAAAGGGGGCAAAGAGCAAGAATACTCTTGCTGGTGGTAGTCAGGGATTGCCTGGCGAAACCTTGCATGCTAAAGATGCTGGTGAGAGAACACCGAGGCCAACTAGTACAGTGATGGGTTCAGAAAATAGGGTGACTGCTCTTTCAGGTGAAGAAGATCAGGTATTCCCTTTGAAGCCACTGGCCACAGTGGAGAGGCGAATGATACCATAAAGTCTAGGCGTGTCCAACCAAAGGTGATAACAAGAAGAAAAATCTTGCAGATGGTAACGAAGCATTGCCTGGTGAAGTTATGCATGGAAATGAATGTGAAAATGGTGAGGCCATTGTCCGTAGTGGAGAGGGGATTGTTCCAAAACACAAGCCAGGCAATCCAAAGGGGTCAAAGAGCAAGAAAACTCTTGCAGGTAGTAATCAAGGATTGCTTGGCTAAGCCATTGACGGTAATGATGCTGGTGAGAAAACAATGAGGCCAACTGGTATAAAGAACGAGAGGGCAGCTCATCAAACACAGACATGAGAGCCCAAAGGCATCATTTGTAAAGGGAAGTTCGCTGTATGCAAGTACTCTAATGCAGAAGATAACAATTTTCAATGCGTATTCTCGTGGTTGAACCGGACGCCCAGTGGGCCAATCTCCAAATCTATACCCTATCCTTGAATTTGAAGATTTTTCTTCTTTCTTTGTTAAGGTTGAAACTGTGGATTTTCTTGAAACTTTTGGTCTCACCAGATATTTCCTTAAAATTCTCTATTTCCTCTTTCAATTCCTTTATATTACTGCAAAAATTCTCCACCTATAATTCTCAATAAAAGTGAGAATAAAAATCTCCACCGAGACAAGATACCCAAAAAATCTAAGACATACCCATTTTAATTCACACCAAATTATCCACAACCCCTCTTTCAATTTCCAATCTTTACCACTCTACAAACCCTAATTCTCCCCTCCCTGTTTCCCTTAATTTCTCTCTTCTGCAACGAAATCCTCCAAAAATGCTTGATAATTTGAAAATCTAAAACATACACACTTCAATTCACACCCAATTATCCAACATCCATCAAATTTTCAATCCTGACTCATGAACACCAAATCTTTTCCACTCTCTTTAGCTTAAATTTCCCTCACTTTCCTGGGAAAATTCGACCACCATGGCCGTTGCTGCAGTTAGAGGCAAACCCACCAAAGAAACTGCTTCTCAATTCAGATACTTTATGTTCAATTACATGCATGTGGGAAGTCGCTTGTCTAGTGCTCACTGTGCTAGCAAAACTACAAAATGGGATGACCATTTTGCAAATACTCCTCATCACTTCACTTCTTTCAAGCCTGTTTCGCTTTGCGGGGAGTTTGTTGAAAAGGGTACTCAATTGTTGGAAAATATGAGAAGTAGCGGTAATTCAAGTAAAGACTTTGATAGGAATTGGAGTCAGAAAGTGAGATATAATAGTGGTGATGGGTCTGGTTATGGCGACCCGCCAGAGGTGTGGGAACCACCTGGTGATGGTGTTGCAAAATTAAAGGTGACTGATGGAGGAGTGAATTTTAAGGTAGGGAGTAGAGATGGGTCTGGTTCAAAGGATGGGTCTTGGGGTGGATCAAAGTTGGGGAGTAGCTTTCCAACGCCGAAGGACATTTGTAAGGCACTTGATAAGTTTGTCATTGGGCAACAGAGAGCTAAGAAGGTGGGGTTTCTTTATTGTGGTTTGGCATTTGGCTACTTATTGTTTTTAGAGTGATTTTTGCTTTTAGATGCAATAGAAGTAGCTTACCAATCAGTGCCATCATAGTTTTGGTTATTGTGGCCAGCATTATAATTTGAATCAGTTTCAGAAGGAAGATGCTGTCTTTAGATTGTCTAAATTGTTCATGGTTCTTGTTTTGAATGTAATATTTTGTTAAATTATTAGATGCTGAAGAATAACAAAACAATGGACATGCTTCATTGCTTTAATGGAAATTTTTTATATGGCCTTTTATCGGAGGATGGCTATAAAAGCATAATGTTTTCATAATTGTCGTATCTTTTTGAAGTGAAGAAAGGAAAACTGTCTTTATTTTGAACTTTCTTTATTTTTCATAGGAGTTTAGGTATGCAACCACACATGGACAATGCTCTGTTTTGCTTGCTTGACATCTTGTTTCATTTTAGTATTGTCTATCTGCCTTTCTACTCATTTTTCTAATTTTGTATCGTGAACAGGTGCTCTCTGTTGCTGTTTACAATCACTACAAGAGGATCCATCTAGAGTCTGTTAAAAAATGGTCAGTTTTATTCCTTAGTAGTAAATGTTGCTCCATTGTTTTCTTCCTTTTCCATATGCATAAGTTGAAAAGAAAACCTATTGATCATATGCCAGGCACTAATTACCCATTCAAAAATGCAATGGCTTTTGATTTACTAATACGCAATTGAACACAAATCACAGTCATGCCATGGAACTTCATCTCTGACTGAATGTACTGGTGGTTCACCGTATTTATAGCTGCAAAAGTTTTTCTTTTGATGTCTTTTAAACCACATAATATTTTGGCCTTAGTTTCATACCTAGCTCCAGAGCTGGTGAATAGCATTGAACTGTAATTACAGCAGAGGTTTTTTATTCGATATGAAAGTACACCCTTTTTCTTTCCTTTTCCATTTCCTGTTCTTTTTTTCTTGGATTTCCTGCTGATAAGGTTAATATCATAGAGTGCATGCAAACTACTACAGTATTCAACTTGTGTTATTAATATTATCGATTGAGTGACTTTCTTTTGGTACCTTTTCTTGTCTTTCTTCCTTTCTATTCACTCAAATGAAGTGGCATTGGTGAATCCTTTCTTCCCTTTCCCAGTCACAGTAATGGTTTGTCTGTACTTCCCTTGTCCATTGGGCATGGAATGCACCGTACCCTTCACCATATAATAAGCTAGCAAACTTGATTATCCTCTTTGGGTACATTGTTTTGTTCCTCAGAGGTTGCTGGAAAGTCTACTGGATCATGGGGTCAATATTCGATAGCTAGTTCATGTTTTGTCCAGACATGAGTTGCAATGCTGTTATTCATTATGCTTATTGTGAGAGTTGTCTGTTTTAACATGCTTAGTACAACTTGGGAAGCTAGGTGCAATGCAGATTCAGGCAATGAAAAAGCAGAAACCATGGACGAGGAGGAAGTTGAACTTGAGAAAAGTAACATTCTTCTAATGGGTCCAACAGGTTCAGGTAATTTGTTGTTGTCCTTATTCTGATTGTTCGATGATGTAGTTACTTTTAAATGGTACTAGTAACAAGGTCCCAAGAATAACCTAGCTCTCTAGAGTTGTCCTTACGCTATGATATATTTTTTTTCAGCGTTCTTCTTTAGATGCTTCTTCTGTTAATATGCTGTATTGAATTGACTGATAATCTGTTACAGATGTTGGTCCCTCATGCATGGATAAAGGTCCCTAGTTGTTGATGATTTTGTTTTGATAGAATAGCTAGTGATGATTAGTCTGGTCATGGAACCTTGTGTCAAAGTTTTACTTGTGCTACTCTTTGTGATGTTTTAATTTTTATTTCAATTTACGCCAAAGATTTGACTGTGGACATTAGAAAAAATTGATGCTTCTATGGTCTCTTTCCCCACTCCTCTCTTATTGCAGAAGAATTAGTACTGCTTCCTTCAACGTTCTTTTGGTCTTTTTTCATCCTAAATATAAATTGTGGTGTGGAATAGAATTTCTGTTAAATTGATTGTTTTAGAAATGTTAGTTACTGTTCTCACTTCACTGTTTCTTATGTCATTTCAAGGACAGGGAAGACATTACTTGCCAAAACCTTGGCGCGGTTCGTGAATGTTCCTTTTGTTATTGCAGATGCAACTACTTTGACTCAGGCAAGTTGGTGATTTTCATTACTTTATTGTTGTTGACCTATTATGAACTTTATCGCTTATTGTTTTCTCTCACCTTCAATTGGATTTTCTTTAAAATTTATTTCATTTACCCAACTCGCATCTAGATTAGTCGTGTACTGCTGTGTATTTTGCCTCGGCATTTACTTCTATGGATTGGTGAAGATGCAAAAAATCACGTTGATATTGATGGTTTGAAATCAAATGGCCACGTTTCTTGAAGGGGACAAACATGATCATATTGCTTTTGCATCTGAAATAAGATGTTTGCACTTGGGTTTCTCTTCTTAGACCCCCCCCCTCCCCTCTTCCTTTTTTTTAAGAAAAAATAAATTGGAATATGATTAATTGATATGTTTTATTACTGCAATTCTTCGGTATTGTACATGAATATTGGTTGCTGATGTATGCATGTTAGAAAATCTTGTCAGGGAAGCTGATTTTAAGTTACCATGAAATTTTATGTGCAGGCAGGATATGTCGGGGAAGATGTGGAGTCGATGTTATACAAACTACTGACAGTGAGTTCTCACAAATCTTATTTATATTCTGCTTCAGGCACTTTTCTACATGGGAAAAGCTCTTACTCTTCTCCGTGATATATGGTCCAGTGCTATTTTAATTGTCATTCATTAACTTGTTGCTTCCATAGCTTGTCTTAGATTCTTAGCCTATTCTCTCAAAACTTGTGAACTGGTATCTTATGTTTTCCTGATTTAGTGTGGATATATGATAAGCTGTTGTGGTATATGGTTTTGGTTTTGCCTGAGACTGAGACTGAGTTTATTTTCATATATTAACTGGTTTTTTTCTTCATAGGGAGAGGGAAAAATTGAGCAGTCTTCATATGAGCAATCATTTCATTGTTTATGGTCCTTAGATCCCTGGCAACTAAAAATTCTGCTCAGAACTTACACATACACATTAGGATATAGTTGACATGTGATAATTGTAAACTCTTTTTGCTTGACTTGTTCAAATTTTCAGTGGGGCCACTGTACCAATTATCATGGCTCTGCTGCACAAGTTGGACACTGAATTAATATCTTGCCTATTGTGAATGAACAAGCCTAAATTTTTCCTTTCTTTTCTTTGTATCTCAGGCTGCTGACTATAACGTGGCAGCTGCTCAGCAAGGCATCATTTACATTGATGAAGTTGACAAGATCACAAAAAAGGTTATGTCCGCCATTTTACCATCACTACTTTCATCTTTATTTCTTTTCTTAAAAAATTGCATTCCCCTTCTAACATTATCTCTACATCTTCTGTCTTTTCAATATGCAGGCTGAGAGTGTTAACATTAGTAGAGATGTGTCGGGGGAGGGTGTACAGCAAGCATTATTGAAAATGCTTGAAGGAACAGTAAGTGCTGCCAAAAGTTGCTGGGGAAGAATGATTATGAATTACTTCATATCTCTGCTGGCTCAATTCTATTACCATTGCTACTGACATAGCTAGATGATCCATCTGTAACCTTAGTTATGTACGGAAAGATTAACTTATTGAATTGTTAACTTCTATTTGGTTATTTTTTTCCAATCATATGTTTACAGCCATGTTTTTTTTTTCCTGGTCTAGGTAGTCAATGTTCCAGATAAGGAAGCTCGAAAGCATCCTAGGGGAGACAATATTCAGGTAGATACTATGTGGTTTGTAACAAATGCTTCTGACTGGTTTGCAAATTATCCACGTAATAATATCCATGGACATGTTTTGCTATTCTTAAAACTTCCTGACAACTATAGACACGGTCAAGTCTTCATGTGACTGTGAAAAGTCAGCTGCTGCAATTGCATTTTTTCTTAATCTCTTATGATCAATTTTTTTAATAGATCAACACAAAGGATATTCTTTTCATATGTGGGGGTGCCTTTATTGATTTGGAGAAGACCATTTCTGAAAGGTTTTACATACATACATCCTCTCGCCCTCTCTCTCTCTTCATGTGGTAAAATATGAATCCTTTTTTCGAAAAGGGAAATGTAAGTAAATATTTATGACATCCTTGCAGGCGCCAAGATTCATCGATTGGGTTTGGTGCACCAGTACGTGCAAACATGAGGACAGGTGGTGTTACGAGTGCTGCCATGACATCATCTTTATTGGAGACTGTAAGTGAAAACTGGTCTTCAATTAGCAACATCTTTGATGGCCCCCCTTTGACTTTTATGCAGCTGCCACTGTTTGTCTTTGCTACTAACTGCTTTTAGATACTTGCATATTATTTGAACTGAAATCTTTGCCAGGCTGAAAGCAGTGATCTTGTTTCATATGGTTTGATACCTGAATTTGTTGGAAGATTTCCTATCCTCGTCAGTTTATCAGCTCTCACTGAGGATCAACTTGTCCAGGTATATATTGTCGAAATGTTCCCTGTCTAATAAATCAACACATGTTTGTTCTCTTTAATGATGCTAGCTTTCTGTTGGAATCATGGAGAGGTTTGAAAATTGTTTGATATCATGGATAATAAGCTTAGACTTGCCCTTTTCCATTTTCCACATTTACGGTGGTTTGGTGGAAACAAAGTAATTGATGCGTTTGGTCTACATATGCTCGTGAAGAATTTCCTCATTGTTTATAACCTTATTGTTTATTTGGACTTCTTTGTCACTCCCTAACTGGAAATAATGTTCTATAGGTTCTGACAGAACCAAAGAATGCCCTTGGGAAGCAATACAGGAAGTTGTTCCAAATGAATGGTGTAAGCGTTTTTCCAAGCCACACGCTCTTTTAGATGTTTTCTTGGATAAACATTGTACTCTTAATGAATTTGTTGCTTATTCTCTTGGACAGTAAACATGTTTAGTTTTAAAGCCATCCAATTCTCCCTCCCCCCTTCAGGTCAAGCTACATGTTACAGAACATGCTTTGAGATCAATTGCTATAAAAGCAATAACCAAAAATACTGGGGCTCGGGCCTTGCGGTCCATATTAGAGAACATCTTGATGGATTCCATGTATGAGGTATGACATCCCTCCCCTCTCTGTTTTTTTGGGCAATTCCTGATTCTGATGGAAAATTTATATTATGAGAAGAAGCCTGTCCCGGTATATTTGAAAGATGGACGCTAATAATTAAAGCATCATATATAAGTCTCTTCCAGTTCCAAACTTCTTCTTTTAGTATTGACCCTTTGTAAACTGAATTTATTGGATTCGTCCATGTGCCAATGGCCCAGAGGTGGTCCAGGTTAAAATGCCTTTAACTTTGCATTTGACTGGAAGGGAGTCCATCCACAGGGTGGGGTAGGTATAACTTTCTTGAGGGAAAATGGAAAAAGAAAGAGCTACAAAGAAGAAGTACCTCATATATGATTGACAACCATTATCTTCCTTGAATAGTATTTTACCATGAGGTGGACCTCTAGGGTTCATTACAACTAACCGGTCCTTCAATGTTCATAGTGTCATTTGATTTCATGTTCTGAGATAGGATTTTGCATTGGTTGTTGTCAATTGTTTCTAAGATTTTTCTCCGTTTTTATTTATATCCCAGACCTTGGGCCTAATCTTCCCAAATGTGTCCTGTGAGAAACAGAAGCAAGGCTCTGGGACTCTTTTGGTTTCAACTTGATTGTGATGTTTATTGACTGGAAATGCATCTATTCTCTGTATTTCAGAAAACAATTAGATAATGCAATTCTACCTCCTAAATTGTGCAGATTCCTGATGTAAGAAGGGGGGCTGATATAATAGATGCTGTTGTAGTTGATGAAGAGGCTATTGGACCTAAGCAACGTGGAGCCGGAGCCAAAATCCTGTACGGCAGGGGTGCGTTGGATCACTATCTTTCAAAAAACAAATTAAAGTCATCTGAGGTGGTGTATTAATCTTTGGATGCATCTTTATAAAAAAAATCTTTATTGATGATCCTTGTCTCCAAAGTTCTCATGTCTAATCAATTGATGTTTATGTAGGCAACTGTGGAGGGTTCTGATGGAGAACCAGAGGTGGAATCAGAGCTTCGTAAGATAGTTGCCAGCATGTAATTTACTGGTGAATGTTGTTTGTAGCCTCCTCACATCACATACCTGTACATAATAAGCTCACATTAATTTAATAAACCTAAGTTCTGTGTACACGTTACAATTGCTCAAAAACTAGAGTTTCCCAACCACAGAGTTCAGATTTTTTTTATATCACTCCTGTATTCTACATCAGTCAGCCAAAGATAATCAAGTTCTTCCATCCCATTTTTCAGCGTGAATTTTCTGGGAGAATTAAATTATTGCTGTGGCACTTTCAGCTGTTTTTATTTTTCTTGCCCAAGTCCAGCACTATCTGCTGTCATAGAACTTGCAATAGGATTTGGCTGAAGTTCTCAGCAAATCTTGTGCCCCTCTGGTCCTGCAATTTTGGGGTGTCATTTAGCACCGTGGAGTCTTGGACTCCATACAATAGGAAGAATGTTTACATAATTTCATCAACACTCGCGCTCTATGACCTTTAATAGGGCAGAGCTGCTCCACTGGACAACAGGTAACCCACATGTGGGACTACCTCTTTAACAACTTTTGATGCTTGAACACTGTGACTAGGTGACATCTTCTTAGCTTGTCATCCTTTTATCCTCTTATTACATCAAGCATTATTGAGTCAAAACTTGTAAAAGGAAAGTGAAAGTTGGAAGAAAGTAGATCTACTTATTGCTGAGTCCAAAGCTATTGCAAGGAAGAAAGCAGAACATCCTTACATAGGCTCCAAATAATTATTGTTAAAAGTTCGAAAAGGAAAAAAAAAAAACCATTGTTTAAAGAACAAAACCAATCATGTGGCCTTATCATGCCTTTGTTGTCTTTGCTGGATTTACATTTGATTGCTTACTCTATTTGACAGTATCATGTCATGTCTCCCTTCTCTTCCACTCCTTCCTTCATTGTATATAGAAGTTACACTTTGAACAATAATGCTACTTTTATAGAGAAAAACATCTACCGAAATCTCTTGTTGAAAATTTGATTCATGTTTCAACGATCCAATAAATTAAATTTATTAAACTTTGCTCCGATTTAGGTTATAAGATAAGAGTTAATCTAAATTAATTTAAAACGATATTGTTTTAAAAAAAATTCTTAAAAAAATTAAAACAATACTATTTTGAGAAGAAAATATTATTTAAAAATATTAAATTATATTTTGACGGAGTTATTTCTTATCAATTCTCGTCATGTTTAATTTGAATCACGTAGACAATTTAGATGGAAGTTAATAACTTCATGAATTATCTTTTATTTTTGAGAAGTTAGCATTATTTTATTCTAAAACTTGTTGCTAAATTGATAAAATTCATTTTGTTGAATGTCATGGAA
>Ga0307517_10012859_pt1 | contig 11432 bp, 12 predicted proteins | sample 23_EM_MG_FD_194515 | JGI IMG/M metagenome (GOLD analysis project Ga0307517, IMG submission 194515) | Populus trichocarpa ectomycorrhiza microbial communities from riparian zone in the Pacific Northwest, United States - 23_EM | ecosystem: Host-associated > Plants > Roots > Unclassified | place... | reverse complement strand
GAAGATAAGATAGGCTATGTGATGATGGATAATGCAAGTAGTAATGATACATTTATGGAGCATTTAGAGATTGCCCAGCTTGAGGCTGGCTATCGGTTTAATGCACATGAGCGAAGATTAAGGTAAAATCTAGGTTCCCGAGAATTATTTTCCCTATGTATTCTCCGGACTGAAGCACCTCCTCTGTTTGTATATTTACTAACTGCTTGTATTAGATGCATAGGTCATATTATCAATTTGAGTGTACAGGACTTTCTATTTGGCTGTAGTGAAACTGCTCTAAATAATAGTCTTGAGTGGTCGAATGCGACAGCAGACGAGCTGCTGGAAGAAATGAGAAAGTGGAGAAGGATTGGTCCACTCGGCAAAGCCCACAATATAGCTCTTCACACACGGAAAACACCAGCACGAATCAAGCGGTTCCGTGAACTTAGTGGTGGGGTTCTCCTGAAACGTGATAATTCCACCCGCTGGAACTCATGGAATAATCTTCTGGAATCTCTTCTCCGGCAAGATGTACGGAATGCTATAGAAATCTATATTGATGAAAATTCCACATTAGAGGATGATTGACTAGAGCGACGGGAATGGAAGCTCCTAGAGAAAATTCAAAAGATCCTAGCACTCTTCAAACTTGCAACAAAAGCAATGGAAGGCCACCAAGCTACACTAACCCATCTCCTTCCTTCCCTTGACTTTCTCCTGAATACCTATAGTCAAGCTTTAACTGACAATAGGGAGGACCGAATATTGTCATCAATGATACGGATGGGATGGGAGAAATTAGATAAGTATTTTTCTGCTACTGACCGGTCACCTGTATATATAGCAGTGGTAGTTTTAAATCCTAAGTTTAAGTGGCGCTACTTTGAACTAAAATGGAATCGTGATTGGGTTCGAGATGGAAAGCAGAAGCTAAAACAATATTGGTTAAACTTTGTGGCTAGTAAAGAAGAGGAGGATCGTGGTAACGCTGATACAATCATAGTGGATGAAAACAATTTCGGAGGTCACCAGCGGTCAACTGCATCTACCGAGGTCTTAGGCGAAGAAGAAAACCATTTTTGGGCTTGGATGGATCTAAGAAGTACTGGTATAGGAGCTAGGGATGATTATGAACGCTATTGTTCAAACAGTGAACCGGAAACAAGTATTGGAAATCCACTCCAGTATGTCACATTATCTTCTCTGTCTTTAAACATTTCATTCTCTATCTTGTCAATTGATATATATATTAACCTCTCTCTAGCTGGTGGCTAGAAAATCGTCAACAGAAAGAGTATCCAATTCTCTCCTCCTGGGCGGTTACTCTATTGTCTATTCCGGCAATGTCTTCAGAGCCGGAGCGAGTCTTCTCTGGAAGTGAGCGCATGATATCGGACTCCCGCCACTCACTCAACCCAGAAACCATTCAGTCTACACAATGCCTCCGAAGTTGGCAGTCTATGTCCTAGTCCAACTCTCATAGCCATTGCTTTCCTTTTCCAATTACGTTTACAAATTCTTACTTTCCTTTTCTGTCTTAATTTCTTCTTTGTCCTGTATTATCATCAGAATTTCACTCTCATAATAGAGAATAATATTATACTTTTAGTTTATATTTGGTTTTTTTTCACACAATAACCCAATGGGTTCGTTGGGCAAACCCGGGTTATGGTTCGTTGGGTTGGGTTGGGTTGGGTTCACCCTTCCTTGGGCTTGGGTTGGGTTGGGTCAGCCCTTTTTCGACCCGGGTCAACCCATTGGATGGCTTGGTATTGACGGGCAGATTCGGCCTGGGAGATACCTATGGCCCAACCTTGGATCGCATCGAGGCACTAGGTGGTCACAAATCAAAACTTGGGACGGCGGCTCTGATGTGGATATGTCATTCGGAGCGGGAGCTGAGAGCGGAGGAGCTCTGTCAGGCCTTGGCGGTGGAAATAGGATCGACGGATTACAATGCTGATGACGCTCCCTCAATACAGACAGTGTTAAACTGCTGCCAAGGACTTGTGGTAGATGAGGGATCGACTGTTCGGCTCATCCACCGTAGCCTCCTGGGGTATTTGGTCAGTCACACTAGCTTTTTCCAGAGCCCTCACTCGACAATTGCGGAGGCTTGCTTGTCTTATCTTAATTCGAAGCAGGTAATGGCACTTTCGGGCACTAGCGCTCAGGGCATTCAACATCCACTCTTCCTTGAATACTCATCTTTGTTCTGGGGAACCCACCTGAGAAAGGGATTTTCGGATGGTGGGAAAGCACTTGCACTGAAACTCTTTAGCAGCTATGAACGCCATATATCAATTAGACCGCTCTTGGAAAAGGTGGTCGGTATAGATCCTGTTCGTTCTATTGTGAACTTTTACAAGTTCACGGGGCTACACTTTGCGTCCATATTTGGGCTTGTGGAGGTTGCGATGGCTTTGATAAAGATGGACGGCGTCGATATAAACCGTGTCGATGAAACTGGTGTACGCCGCTCTTATGGGCCGCCAAGCATGGATATGAGGGAGTGGCAAAGTTGTTACTGGAACGGGAAGAAATCAACCCCGATGGGCCAAACAACGACCTCCGAGCGCCTATCTCGTGGGCCTCCAGGAATGGGCATGGGGCAGTGGTGAAGCAGTTACTGGCCCGCGGGGACGTCAACCCTGATAGGCTAGATATGTGGAACCGAACGCCAATCTCGTGGGCTGCCAGAGATGGACATGAGGCAACAGTGAAGCTGCTACTTGGACGGGAAGATGTCAGCCCCGATAGACCGGACTGTTACGGGCGAGCACCAATCTCCCTGGCTGCCAAGAATGGAAATGGTGAAGTAGTGAAGCTGTTTCTTGGACGGAAAGACGTCAACCCTGACAGACCAGACAAGGGCGGCCGAAACCCAAAATCATGGGCTGCTGAGAATAGACATGAGGCAGTGGCGCAGTTATTTGATGGGCCAAAAGACGTCAACCCTGACAGGCCCGACGTGTGAGGCGTATGATACCACATCCCCGCTTTCTGCTACTCGTGCCAAGGTTGCTGCGCAACCCCTGGATGTTCGCAGGCTCACAACCTGGGGCACTCTAAAGAGTGCCTTACAGCTCAATGCAACCTTACAGCTCAATGCAAGTTGTGGCTTAGCTAGTAATTTTATGACTCATAATACCTTTGTGACTCAGCATAACTTAGTTACTAAGTAAAACTTTCTAGCTTAACTTGAATTTTTTATTTAACATTTATATCAAATAGTGTCCTGATTTGTATTAATTTTCACAACCTTCAATGATTGTAAAATAGGTAGTCTTTGATAATGACAAGTGAAGCTTTTATTTTCATTATTTGTATTAAGCCACAAAGTTTTGCTTAGTCACAAAGTTTTTTCTGAGTCACAAAGCAATGCTGAGTCACAAAGGTATTATGAGTCATAAAATTACTAGCTAAGCCACAACTTGCATTGAGCTGTAAAGTTGCATTGAGCTGTAAGGCACTCTTTAGAGTGCCCCAGGCTGTGAGCCTGCGAACATCCGGGGGTTGCGCAGCAACCTTGGCACGAGTAAGAGGAGGGATCGGGATATTGCAAAGTGGAGAACAGATTTCCAAGCCCTATCAGCACCGCCACCTAATCCTGAAGCAATATAATACTCAAGTCGCCGGATTGAAGTCGCGTTTCCTTTACGGGTATAATGCATCTTGGCGTGACAACGGGCATTGTTTTGTAAGCACAATTTGGAGAACCGGACATGAGCATGATTGCATCATAACCGTCGCAATGAATTGAGTGAACGATACTTGAATTCCGCTTATACTGCAACCAAACCCAACCAGCTCAAAAGGCACCCCCGATTAAAGCAGACAACGATTTTAGGAAAATCAGTCGTTGTAACAATCCTATTGTTGAGCGTGTATGCAACAGGCAACGACTGTCGTCTCCTGCTTATGTGAATTTCTTTCTTTTGTACGAAGGGTTAGGGAAGTACTATCTCGTCAGATAGTACGGAACTGGCTTGCTTGTCTTGAGTGATTCGTTTAGGCGATACTATCTTATCAGATAGTAAGATGGATGGATTATCGTGCGTGATAGAACTATCACAATAGTCCTATGTCGGGCAACCTGTCGAGACTATCACAATAGTCTCCAGGTTCTTAGAGTGTAGGCTCTCGTAGAGGAGGAGCGTATGTGAAGAGAGTAAAGTGTAATTGTATTGCAATATCTTGAGTATAGAAAAGTACTTAGATGGTTGCGTGAAGATCCTATCTCCTTGGGCGATCCCAAGTTCCTTATATAGGCCTCTTCTCACAACCCTAACCCTGGTGACTCATCACCTCGCGTTTACATAAAGCTCTATGACTCATAGTAAGTCATAGCGCGAAATCCATCGACGACTTATATGAGTCATCGCGCAACATCTCGTTTAATCAATCAAAACTCATAAACCAAGTCATGTGCTCGAATGAGTCACATGCGTAAAACCCATGACTCATAACATGAGTCATGTGCGAAAGTCATTACATCATATGACGTCACAATCGTGAGTCATGAAACAATCAACCAATCATAATATAACGATGACTCGCAAGTGCGTAGTCATGTAAAAGCTATGAGTCAAGTAACGTCATAGTGTGAAATTCAACATACCTTATGACTCATAACTATGAGTCATGTGAAATCTGCCTTGCTTAGTCACGATTTGTGACAGTCGTGAATACATAATGCAGCGAAGTCATGCCAGACGTGGCTCTGCCCCGAGAGTGCCACTTCTGATGCGAGCGGTGGTTTTAGCTCTTCATTGGCACGGAAGTCTTACATATCCGGAGATTGAAAACAAGGTTGGTGTAAAGGAGAGGACAGCTAGTGATTTAGTGAAGCGAGCTAAGGTAACTTGAAAATACTATCTGCAGTTGTTGAAGAGATAACTAATAATTGGATGTAGTTACGTGCCGCCGATTCAGGCTGCCCGATCCACTCTCGAGCATGTATTCCATGATCAACATGGATTATTTAGAAGCAAGGCCACTCATAAGCCCTTCCTATCCCCTCAACATATTGAGTCTCGGTTGGCCTTTTGTCATATGGCTCTCAATATTGCAATAAGTGAAATTGTATTCACAGATGAGATGTGGGTTGAATTCAACTCAGTTCGAAGACCACGAAATGTTACAAGAAAGCGGGGAGTTGACCCAAACCAGTGGGCAATTCATGATAAGCAGAACAATAAAACTATTCGTGTCATGTTTTGGGGAGCAATTTGCTTAAACCATCGAGATCCCTACCACATATGGGAGAAAGAAACCCAAGATGATGAGAAGCACTATCAGGAGATAGTAGCCCATGAAAATCACATACGCCGGGAACGCCAAGAGCAAAATCAGGCCCAAGCAGCTATACCCGGGACCTGGCAGTCACGAGTGCTTGAAGAAATCAACAGCAATATCGAACGGCAGAATGCAGAGGAAGGACGGCAAGGGAGACACAAACGCCGACGACGTGGACCACTCCAGGAGTTTAAGGAAGAACAACTCAAGTTCCAAAGCAAGGGGGGTATTAATTGGGTCTCCTACCGTACTCGAGTACTAGAACCACTTCTTTATCCTTGGATCAGTGAGCTTCAAGCTTCTACTGGTATGCCAGTAACATATCTTGTTGAAGACAATGCCCCCGCCCACCAAACAGTGCAACGTGTTGATGCAGAAGAAAGAAGAAAAAGAGGTATAATTACTTTTAAGTGGCCCTCAAACTTACCAGATCTAAATCAAATTGAGCCTGTATGGTGTGATCAAAAAGATGAGATTGCGACATTTCAGTTTACAGGGGCAAGTCAGGAGACAGTAGAAGAGGCAAAAGCAGTTTTAGTTCAAACTTGGAAGGAGTATTCTCAAGAGCTTATTGATAGAAGGTGCGCAACATTTTATGAGAAGCTTGAACGATGTATATTACATGGGGGAAACAACAATTATAATGGATAGTAGAACCTATAGGCATACTAGTATGGGATGGCTGTTGTATATACTCTTTCGCACACATCCATGGCTGTCTTCGTTACACTTCACGATGCTCACATCCCTTACTTCAAATTCTGCTTACAAAATAATCCCGTTGTCACGCCAAGATGCATTATACCCGTAAAGGAAACGCGACTTCAATCCGGCGACGTGAGTACTTGAAGCTATCCTTGAGCCTCAGCCCTTACCACATTCCCGATATCATCCAGGGCTCCCTTCTAGTAGCCTCCCCGCTTCCCTTAGCTCCTGTCCAACTCTCTGGCATCCAATATCGTCTCGTTGTTTTTCTCGCTCTTTCCCCCCTTCCTCCATTTTCTTGGCCATGATATAACTACCCCTTTTGTAGTGACTCTGCGCACTAGGTTCTCTGCGAAATTATACCCGCACTCCCCCGAGAAAGACTTTCCCCCTCTACGCAGGTACTGGAATATTAGCCCCGACCCTCACTTCCTATTCTCACATTCGGTGTGATAATACTATTAAAGAATGTCAAAACGGGGTATCGCGGTTGCGACATGAAGTTTGGCCTAGTTTTTTATGATATCTGATTTTATCACGGTTTCCGGCTTACTATAGATCTCCTCCGTGTATTTTATCTTGGCTCTACATTTTGTTATTTTCCTTCTCTAATTTCTCCCGTGAATATACATATACCCTAGAGATGGATCTATGATACCAAGAAACCGTGCGCTTCTACCAGGGCAACAATCCTGCGGCTAGAATTTTTACCATCATCACAAGAAGGAATGTTTTGCGTAGCGACATCCAACCCGATTGCTATAGTGAAGGTTCATCCAAGGGTTATTAACATTATTAGTGGCAGCATTCAGGATGGAAGTATGCTGTTCGAAGGATTTCTACCCGCGTGAGGCTACTCTCTTGTGCTGTACGATACTTCCTATTTTCACAACGACCACACCAATCCCCATCCTCTCCCCCGGTGGAGGAGAATTGATCAGCAAACCCTAACCCTACAGTAACGATGCGTACTGTGCCTCTGGTCCCCCAATTTTGGGAGCATTGATGGAATAGCCAGGTGTAATTAATGGCTCTAATGAGATGCCCATCTCATTGAAGATATCTGCTGCTGCTGGGCTGGTCGATCTTTGCGATAAAAGCAGAACATGATACTCTTCATTAGAGAATCTTCTCCGGCCACATACCTTGCTGTGGGACTTTAGTTTGACGAATCATTTTTTCGGGTGGGTGGGATTTTTTGTTTTTTTAAACGGGGAAATTTGGTGCGGCAACGCACGATGTAACGGTTTGGCGGACTTTTTTTTTCATGGGAGAGGGATTTTGTGGTAGGGACCTAGCGAGGCCATAGGAGTTGGGGGGTCGCGTAAGATGGGCTCAGACGTGCTGGAACCAAGAGCCAGAGTAATGCAATTGGGGCTATATCCTCTCCTCCAAAGAAGTTTTAGGTAAAGGAAAGACGTGCCGGATGAATCTTTTCTGCAGCTCGCTAAACCTCTAGAACAATTCATCATGCTCCGGAACGACTCCTCCTGTGACTTCCAGAACCAGCCATAATCTCTGAGAATAATAGAACAATGACATTGTGTAGAGGGGTTTCTACTAAAACCACGTATTGTTTTTACCAGCCTATCCTTTTGAGATCAATCCGTTCGTCCATATCCAGATATAGGGCTGGCGGCGCGAGCGGTCCTTCATTAGGGGCTAATCTAGATAGTAACAGTCCTCGCCTCCGGACTTCTGGAAATGCCTGATACCCGCCGCTAGTTCAAGTATTCTATGGCGGTTTCTGGCAGTGGACCCGAGCGCCAAGTCCATCCGTCTTCCAGTCCAAGCAAATCGATAACAGTACGTGAAAGGGCTTCCGGGACGGGCGGGTATCTTGGAATCCGTCCGGATGGGTGCCTTCAACCAGCGGGCGGGGACTGCAAGTGTGTCAAGTTGCGGAATCCGCATCGCGACTCAGGGTGATGGGTGGGGAATATAGACACCGGGCAAACCCTATAGGTAATTAGCGGGGAGCACATCGACACTTTGGAAGAGCTTCCCATGAAACGTCAACTAGTACTTTGGGGCCTCAGACAGCGCCCCATTCGGGAGTGCTTAAACACCTGAATTCATTGGAGGGAGGCTACACCTTGGAGAGGAAGTGAAGAAAAGTTTCCCGGATATCCGGATCTAAGCGTCCGACGCCAACGTCCTACCATCAGTCCGCGCACTCCTGTAACTGTCCATCACAATTTAAATGTTCGTTGTTATAGTAATGGTCGGATTCAAGATGCTACGGAACCCATCTTGTCTCGCTTATCGCACTTGTTGGTGGTGGTGCTGTTCACGAACCATAAGAGGGCAAAGGACAAATATTCTTGAGTTGCTTTGGGGGGTGAAAAAACAAGACTTTGCAGGTATCGCATGTGGACTTAGTTCAAGTTAGTGTTCTATGGGGGAGGGGCTTGCTTGCAGGGGTGTTCATCTGCACAAGGCGATCGCTCCATGCCAAAATTACGAATAAGCAGTTTTTACGGTCGGCACGCTATATTTCTTCTGGCGTTTACGAACACAACTGCTATTGCATAGAGAGATAACCGGCCGGAGCCTCAAGGTTTTAGTGATATGCGAGAGCAGTCATGCTCGCAAAAGTGAGAAAATTACGACTAAATTAACTCGGTTCTTAATTGGATCTAGGCCCGAAACGGTAATAGGATTAAAGAGTAGGGTAACAAAATAACGAATACCAGTTAATGAGATCTAGCGAGCTCTCACCAAGCTAAGCCTTATCTAGAGAATACTGTACTATTGCTTTTCTAGGTGTTTTGGATTGGGTTGCGAAAGCACTAAGCCCGATCTCCGATAGCTAGTTTAACGAGTTTTTAAGGTATTTTACCTCTCACGATATGTGGTAGCCTAAGCCGTTAACATATTAATTCCACAAAGTTCGGGGACCTGCTAGTCCAGGCAACGGTGATAAGCCCCACTTTTTGCTCAATCGCGAATCAACCTACTTATCCTCAACCATATTCCGAAGAGCGAGGGACAAGAAAACATCTCCAGATCCTAGCTCCGTCACCGAGCCCCCCCCCCCATAATCCGGATCCATTCTATCAATACAGCGGGCTCTCAATAATCATAATCCCGGCCTTTTCAACACTGCCAGCCCACAAAGTCATATTAACGCTTGTTTTAATATTGCCCGCCCCCAAACCTCTAATACTAGCCCTCTTGCCCACAACACCGACGGTTTCAACATGCAGAATCATATTACGGTCACGGAGGATCGGTCCGAAATCCTAACTTGGTTATCGCCTCTCGAGCCCCACTTGCGGCACCACGACATTCGAGAAAACCGGGTTAAGGACGTGGGTGACTGGCTTCTGCGCACAGAGGAATTTCGAAGTTGGATGAACGGTGATGCCCAAAGTGAATCGCAAAAGGAAACCATGTTTTGCTCCGGCAATCTAGGGGCCGGCAAGACTTACATTAGGTGAGACACGCACTGTTAGGGAGGGAAGCTCAAAGCCGGATATTGTTTCTGAAGTTACAATTCTAGTTCACTAGTAATCGATACATTGTGTGACGAGGCGGGAGAGGCCGGAGGGGATATTGCCGTGGCCTATTTCTATTTCGACTCCGCTATCCAAAAGGAACAGTCTGCGACGAGTGTCTTAGGTGCTCTTCTGAAGCAGGTTGTCGGCGGTTTTACCCAGATTCCTGGAAAAATCATGGATGCGTTTCGAAGGCATAAAAAATTCGTTGGCGGTCGGAAACTACAACTTCCGGAGATCGTGAAGATGTTGGGGAGCTTCTCATCTACACAGCCCACATTTTTCTGTCTCGACGCTGTGGACGAATGTGCTGCACCAGATCGAGCCAAGATCCTTCTCTCACTCAAGGAGATCAGCAAAGCGTCCCCGACCAGTCGAGTGTTCTTAACTGGGAGACCGTATGTCGGGGGAGAAGTAGGAAAACGGCTTTCTGAGGGAGTAGTACTTGTATCGATATGTCCCCCAAGGAGTGACATTGTCCAATTCATTCAGACAAAACTTGAGGAAGACACAACCTTGGACGAGATGGATGAGAGATTGGAGGCAGAAATTGTGGAGAAAATCCCAGAAACTTTCTCGGATATGTGAGTATGGTCCACTAAATAGAGAATCCTCTTCAGGATATCTGCTGACAGATATATGTCTAGATTTCCGTTGGTCTCACTGAATCTTGATGCAATCCTACAAGAGACAACCATTCATCGGCGGCGGGAAAGGCTCCGAGTAATGACGGACGGATTGGGCCTAGAAGAAGCCTACGGCCAGACCGTAGATCGGATTAAGGCGCAGGGTAGTCAGAAATCAAGGCTCGGGATGACTGCTTTGATGTGGATATGTCATTCGGAACGGCAGCTAGGACTGGACGAGCTATGTCAGGCCTTGGTGGTAGAAATAGGATCGATAGATTCCAATGATAACGGTGCCCCCTCGATAATAACAGTGTTAAACTGCTGCCAAGGATTTGTCGTGGTGGATGAGGAAGGGTCGACCCTGCGGCTCATCCACTACACCCTCCACGAGTATTTGTCAAGTCATCGCAATCTCTTCCGGAACCCTCACTCAACAATTGCAGAGACATGTTTGACATATCTGTATTCGAAGCAGGTGATGGCCTTTTCCGATCCTCGAGCCCAGAGCACCCAACACTCACCTTTCCTGGAATATTCGTCCTTATACTGGGGAGCCCACATGAAAGAGCAATTTACGGATCATGGAAAAGAACTTGCACTGAAGCTTTTCGATCGCTACGAATACCATATATCAATCAGGCTACTCTTGGAACACACTCTCGGTCGATGTTCTACTCATTCCATCGTAGGCCCTTACAAGTTCACCGGAGTGCACTATGCATCCATGTTTGGACTTGTTGAGGTCGCAAGGGCTTTATCAATGATGGATGGGGTGGATATAAACGGCATAGATGAAACCGGTGCTACGCCGCTCTTATGGGCTGCTAGGAGTGGACATGAGGCAGTGGTAAGCTTATTACTGCGACTGAAAGACATCGACTCCAATAAACCAGATTGCAACGTCCGAACGCCTCTCTCCTGCGCTGCAGAGAACGGACATGAGGCGGTGGTGAAGCTGTTACTTGGGCGGAAAGACGTCAACCCCGACAAGCCAAGCGACGACGGCCAAACACCAATATCGTGGGCTGCCGGGAATGGACATGAGGCAGTGGTGAAGCTCTTATTGGGGTGCGAAGATGTCAACCCTGATAAGCCAGACAACGACGGCCAAACACCAATATCGTGGGCTGCCGGGAATGGACATGAGGCAGTGGTGGAGCTGTTATTGGGGCGCGAAGATGTCAACCCTGATAAGCCAGACAACGACGGCCAAACACCAATATCGTGGGCTGCCGGGAATGGACATGAGGCAGTGGTGGAGCTGTTATTGGGGCGCGAAGACGTCAACCCTGATAAGCCAGACAACGACGGCCAA
>Ga0307517_10012858_pt1 | contig 11433 bp, 10 predicted proteins | sample 23_EM_MG_FD_194515 | JGI IMG/M metagenome (GOLD analysis project Ga0307517, IMG submission 194515) | Populus trichocarpa ectomycorrhiza microbial communities from riparian zone in the Pacific Northwest, United States - 23_EM | ecosystem: Host-associated > Plants > Roots > Unclassified | place... | reverse complement strand
ATCGAGGACCTTGAGCCCTTCAAGCGGCTTGCGGGCGCGGGTGTCCGCCAAAATTCGGCTCCTCAAAGGTGGTGGCGCCTACCGATCACCCCGCCACCCTCTCCAGTCCCGGCGGGCCCGTCAAACGATTTTCTGATAAGCGTTGTATATTTCGTATATCCGAATTATGTAGGATCTGCGCTCGGAGCCCGTCATGTCAGATCCCCGAACTACGCCGCCCCTCTCCATCGGTCGGATCCTTATGGCGCTGCAGCACCTGGCCGGCGCGCCGGCCGGGGCGACGCTCAGCGAGCTCGCCGGCGCTATCGCCGCCCCGACCACCAGCGTGCTGGGTCTGCTGCGCGGTCTCGTCGACCAGGGCTACGTCGTCCGCGAGGGACGCTCCTACCGACTGGGGCCCGAGGCCTATCTGCTGGCAGGCAAGATTCTTACCGGCCGAAATGTCGGCCAGATTGTACGGCCCGCGCTCCAAACGCTTTCAGTGGTCACAGGCGAGACGTCGGGCCTGGCGCTGCTGTCCGGCGACCGGACCGAAATGATCAATATCGAGTTCGTGTCGGGCCTGAGCCCGATCCGGTTCGAGCCGATCATCGGCGAGCGCCATGCCCTGCACAACGGCGCCGGAGGCCGGCTGATGCTGTCCCTGCTGCCGGACGAGGAGGTCGATCGATATCTGACGGGCGTACAACTGGCGAAGTCGACGCCGGACACCATCACCAGCATGAGCCTCCTGAAGGACATCCTGACGGCGGCTCGGCGCGACCTCTTCACCGCGACCTTCGAGGAGAACGTCCCGGGAGCCGCGGCGTTCGCGGCGCCCGTCTTCAACCAATCTGAACAGCCGGTGGGCGCCCTGCTCCTGATCGGCCCCGTCGAACGGATGCGCGCCAATCAGGAACATTTCCTGGACCTGACGCGCAAGGCCGGGATGGATGCCTCCCGGCTGCTTGGCTCGAGAGGCTGTTAGGAATTGAGGACGGGGATCGGCCTGGAGCGCTTTCCGCCGAAGGGGCCACCGGTTCGGCGTCAGAAAGCGCGACCAGGCAAAGACCTCGGGCGCCGGTATCGTACGCAAATCCCATTCCACCGGCGTTTCCGATGACGAATGGGCGTTCGTCGCCCCCTATCTTTCACTGCTGCCCGAGACGCAGGCCAGCGGCGGCACGCTCTGCGCGAGGTGTTCAACGGCCTGCGCTACGTGGCATCAAGTCCTCCTGATTGCAGTGTGGCGGCCAGGCGCGCGACGTACGCCTCCGTGAACCGCTCCAGATCAACCGATTTCGGGTCGACCAGCCAGCGAAGGGTGATCCCGCGCAAGGTGCTGTGGATCACCAGCGCCTCGATCTTCGGGTCGAGGGCCGGATCCAGTTCGCCTGTTTCCTGGCCGGCGCTGATATAGGCGCAGAGCCGCTCCGCGCTGCCGGCGTTGTAGCTGCGGATCGTGGCGGCCAGTTGCGGGAACTTCGACTCCACGTCCTCCATGCTCGCCTCCTGCAGCATGAGGAAATGGGCCCGCGACTTTTCCGGGTGGGCGAGGAGATCGGCGGTCCAGCGGCGGATGACACGCGCCAGGGCGTCGAAGGCTGCGGTCGCGCCGACCTCGGGCAGACCGCTGATCCAATGTTCCTCAAGCATCCGACGCAGGCACTCGGCAAGCAGCCGGTCCTTGTTGCCGAAAAGGTGCGCCGGCAGCCCGCGGCTGAACCCCGCGAGCTCGCCGATATCGGCCAGCGAAGCGCCAGCAACCCCGCGTCGCGCGATGGCGGTCAGCGCCGCACTCACGATGCGCCGCTCGGAACGATCACGCCGTTCTTCTTGTGAGAGCCGCACGCGCTGGCCCGCGGCCGCCCCGTCGCTCACGCCCATGTCCGTAAGAATCCTCCGCAGGTCCTGTCATCAACCACGGATCGACCGAGCGCGCATCAGAGGCTCGGCTGCAGCTGGAAGACGCGCATGGCGTTGTCACGAAGGAACTTCGGCCAAACCTCGTCGCGGAACGGCACGTTCTCAAGTTCCCGGAAGATCCGCTCCAGAGAAAGGCCGGCCGGAAAGTAACCCGCATACATGATCTTGTCCGCCCCCCGTGTGTTCGCATACTGAATGATTTCCTGCGGGTAGTGTTTCGGCGCGAAAGCGGATGTGCAGTAGTATAGGTTCGGGTATTTCAGCATCAGCTTTACGGCAAGATCGACCCACGGCTCAGCTCCATGCCGCATTACGAACTTCAGTTCCGGAAAGAACCAGCAGACCTCGTCGACCAGTTCGACGTGCTGCGTCCGCATCGGCACCCGCGGCCCAGGCACCCCGACGTTCACCAAGATCGGCAGGTCAAGATCAATCGCCGTCGCGTAGATCGGGTACATTTCCTTGTCGTTGATCGCGACCTGCGGCAACGACGCGGCTGGAAAGTAGGTCAAGGCCTTAAGGCCGTGCTCCTGGTGGGCGGCGCGGATCCGCCTGACCTCGGCCATCCCCTTCGATGGGTCGACGCTGGTTTGCAGGATGAACCTGTCGCGATGGCGCTCAGACACCTCCGGATGGCGCAAGGCGTCGCTCAAGGGGATCAGCGCCGAGCCGATATTGTACTGATCCATCTCGGAAACGATGGCGTCCACATAGCGTGACGGATCCGCGCCCAGGCTCGGAACGCCTTTGAACATGTATTGAGCCGGCATCTGGAACTCGGTCAGGCTCTCGCCATCACGCTGCATGGCCTTGAAGCCCGCGTAACCTGCGGCGTTGTGCTCGTCGGTGGGGATGTTGACCATCAGGTCCACCGCCCGGATGTCCTTCGGCATTGGCATAGGGCTGATCCGCTCCGCTCTCGTCGCCATGCGCTGAGGAATTCCAGCGCCCAGAAGATGCTAGATACTTGCTTATCGATAAGCAAGTGATAGGGTCGCTCTGTCGGCGCACTCGCTCCGCAATGATCTGGCCTCAGTCTGCGCCGGACCGATTGCGCGCCTCGGAGAATGCTTCGGGGCGGCCCGGCGCGATCGAAGCGCGACGCCAACCCAGGGATCGAAAATGCGAAAAAAGAGCGCCGGTTTGCCCATCCCGTTCGGATGGTTCGCGGTCGAATATTCGGACGCCCTGCAGCCGGGCGAGGTCCGCCCCTATGAATATTTCGACGACGAGTTCGTCGTCTGGCGCGGTGAAGACAATGCGGTGCGCGCCCTTCCGGCCCACTGCCGCCATCTGGGCGCCCACCTCGGCCACGGTGGCGTCGTCGTCGGCAACGACCTGCGCTGCCCGTTCCACAACTGGAGCTACGACGGCACGGGGGCGGTCACGGACATTCCCTATTCTCCGGGCGTCCCGCCGGGCCTGCGAACGCCGTGCCCGACTCCGCGGCCGGTCGCTGAAAGCAACGGCGTCATCTATATATGGCACCATCCCAACGGCGAGGCGCCGCTCTGGGAGGTCGCCTCCATTCCCGAAATCCAGTCCGGCGACTGGATGGAGATTGAACGCCGCGACTGGGTGATCCCGATCCACGTTCAGGAAATCACCGAGAACGGAATCGATTACGCCCACTTTCCCGTCATTCACGGCACGAAGTCGCCCCCGGAACCGGAGTGGACGATCGAAGGCTATCGCCGCGAGAGCTTCGTCACCACCAAGATGGAGACGCCGCGGGGCCTGGTGGACGGGTCGATCCACGTACGAAACACCGGCCCGGGTCAGTCGTTTGTCCGCTTCAGCGGCATCTCCGACATGCTCCTGGCGAACCTGCCGACGCCGATCGACGAGAATCGAAGCCACCTTCGTCAAGTCTTCTTCATTCCGCGCAACGCCAGTGAAGGCGCTCAGCGCGCCTCGCGGGCCGTGGCGCGCAATGTGATCTTCCAGCTCGAGCAGGACATCCCGATCTGGACGCACAAGCGCTACGTGGCCAACCCGCCCCTCGTGCGCGGCGACGGGCCGATCCGCGTCTACCGCCGCAACTACGCCCAGTATTACGTCGGCGCCAGCGCCACAGAGTCCGATGCTGACACTGACGCAGGCGTGCTCGAGGTGAAGCCGCAGCACGTTGGCGAATAACATCCCGGCGGCTCTGGGGCTGCCGCGGAGCCGCGCCTGGCGCGGCCTCGAAGCGCACTTGCAGGCCACGCGCGCACTGGCCATGCACGAGCGGTCAGGTGCTCACATGCGCGCGCCAAGTCGCGGCTCGGCCGCTGCAGGCCTCAGGGTTCGCGATGCTCGGTCGGCGGCGGCGCGGGCGGCAACTGGCAAAGACCGTTCGCCCGCGAAGCGACAAGGATGGTCGCCGTCGCTGTGATGTTGTCGCGCCCGCGCTGATTGACGCCGCGAACCTCGACCTCGATCAGGGGACCCAACACCGGATCGACCCGGGCGTCGGTGACGGTTCCCTCCAACCAGGTGACGTCGCCCATATAGTTGAACTGCCGGAACTCGTAGCGCATCCGATAGATCCAGGCGTCATCACCCGCAAAATTCGTCAGGTAGTGACACACCATGGATGCCGGCGCGGAGCGTCGGGTTCGGGTAACCGATCCGGCGACGCATCAACTCGACGATTCATCCGTGATCTGCCCGCGGATTAGGCCCTCGGCCACAACGCCTCATCGATTCAGGTACAGCTTTTGCTTCTATTCGCTCATGTCGCGGTTGACTAACGGCTTTCGCCGTCCGGGCCACGAAGGTGGATTCGCTGAACGGAAGACGCCTGGCCCCGGCGCGCGGCATCCGTTGGCGAAAAAGAGCTAGCGGTTTAATTGACCATGAGGTGCGCCTTGCGCTATTTCCAGTCCGGGCTGCGAAGGCGTTCCGGTCGGCGGTCGCCGGACGAGGGCGGCGCGTTTCAAGGGGCGAAACGTCCGCGGTCTCGGCCGCACGATCGCCGCGCAGAATGAACGTCGGCGCTACGGCGAGGCCCCTGAACCCTCAGGACGAGGCGAGGCTTGCGGGATGACGGATGATCGAAGTGAAGTCATGGATCGCGAGGCGTTCCGCAGGGCGCTCCGCCACCTCCTTGACGACGGGCTTCCGGGCGAGATGGCCGCGCGGGTGACCCCATGACGGAGGCCGGTTCCGCCGCCGTGGCGATCCAGAGGGACCCGCTGCTCGATCGTCTCCTTGGCCCCGGCAGGCCGTTCGAGCTCGAGCTTATCGAGCATAACGGGACGCAGGTCGAAGTGTTCAAGGGCGCGCCGCGCACCTTGACCCAGCTTTATGCGCGCGCCGCCGCTTTTGGGCCGCGCACCCTCGCCGTCCATAACGGCGTCAGCCTCACCTACAACGAGGTCTTCGACCGCGCCGCAGCCCTCGCAACTGGGCTGCGTGCAAGGTTCGGCGTGGTGCGCGGAAGCAAGGTGGCGCTCGTCACCGGCAACCGCATCGAATGGGCGATCAGCTTCATCGCGATCACCAGCCTCGGGGCCGTCGCCGCACTGATCAACAGCCGCGGGGCCGCCGAGGAGATGCGTCGTGCGATCGCAACCGCGGATTGCGCGCTGGCCATCGTCGATCGCGAGCGGGCGGCGGTCCTGGACGGTGCGGCCGAGGCCTTTCCCTGGCCCCGGATCCTGATCGATGCGCCAGCAAGCTTGCGGCCGGGTTTGGACGTCGACTTCGACTCCCTGATCGCCAATCGCGACGGCGCGTTGGAGGCTTCTCCCGACGTCGAGCCCGGCGACGGCGCCATTATCCTGTTCACGAGTGGAACGACAGGGTTTCCGAAGGGCGCGGTTCTCAGCCACGGCGCCGTGACCCATGCGGTCACCCTCTCGAAATTCATGGGGACCCTGCAGGATCTGCGCCTGGAGCTTGAGACCGGAGCGCCCATGCCCGCCGATCGGCGGGCCATGACCTCGCCGGCGGTGATCGTTGCGCCGATGTTCCATCTCAGCGGCATGATGCCGGCGATCCGGGTGATCAGCGTCGGCGCGACGTTTCATGTCGTCGACAAATGGAACGTCGACGTCGCCTTCGACATGATCGAGACGGTGGGGCTTTCCCGCCTTGGCTTCGTGCCCACCATGCTTTGGGACATGCTCAAGTCTCCACGCGCCGGCGCGCAGAACCTGGGTTCTGTCCAGCACGTGGTGAACGGTGGGGCTGCGCTCAACAGCGCCCTGCTCGATGAGATGCGCGTGCGCATGCCACAGGCGCTGATCACCAACAGCTACGGCCAGACCGAGACCGCAGGCTGGGGCTGTTCGATCAGCGGCCTCCCCTACCTCCAGCATCCGGAGGCCTGCGGATGGGCCTGCCCCACCGTGGAGATGTCGGTCCGCCGCGACGACGGGTCGGAAGCCGCGGCCGGGGAGCCCGGCGAACTGTGGGTCCGCAGCGCCGCGGTGATGAGCGGCTACGTCAACGACCCCGCGGCCAGCCGCGAGACCTTGCGCGACGGTTGGTGCGCTTCGGGCGATGTGGGTTTCGTGGACGCAGACGGCATCTTCACCATCGTCGACCGCAAGAAGAACATGGTCATCTCAGGCGGCGAAAACATCTACTGCGCCGAGGTGGAGCGGGTGCTGCACGACCACCCTCTGGTCAAGGAGGCGATCGCCTACGGCGTTCCCGATCCGCGCCTGGGCGAGCGGCTCGTGGCCACCGTCGTGCTGGACGGCGAATCCGCCGAGATCGACGTCGACCAGCTGAAGGCGTACTGCCGCACGCGCCTGGCGATCTACAAGACGCCCCGCGAAATCCAGCTGACCCGCGCCCCCTTGCCTCGAACGGCGTCGGGGAAGGTTGACCGGGGTCTCTTCCTGCGCGGTGTCCGCGCCTGATCTCACGCCGGCGAAGATCGTCCAGTAGCCAGCGTCCCTTATCCGGGTGGATTGAAGGCGCGGGAGAGCGCCTCCCGCAAGAGACGCCTCTTGGCCGCGAGCAACGGCGAATCGTTCCCGCGGAATCCCGCGCCATGGTAGGCGCCCGGCGTGACCAGCAACTCGATCGACACGCCGGCCCGGCTGAGGCGGCGGGCATATTCCAAGCATTCCTGGAGAAACAGGTCGAGCGCCCCCACGGTGATGCAAACGGGCGGCAGGCCGACCAGATTGTCGGCCCGCGCCGGAACCGCCTTTGGGGGAACCTCCGAACCGCCCGGCTCCACGCCAAGCAGGGCGCGCCAGCCAAAGCTGTTGTCAGCCGCGGTCCACCTCAGTTCGCCCGTGTAAAGGTGAGGGTCGTCGTCGGCGCAGGTGCGATCATCGAGCATGGGCGCGTCCAGAAGCTGGAAGCAGATGGGGTAATCGCCTCGATCGCGCGCCAGTAGGGCGAGCGCGGCGGCATGGCCCCCGCCCGCGCTCTCACCCCCAACCGCGATCCGCGCGGGATCGACGTTCAGCGAGCCGGCGTTCTCATGCAGCCAGCGCAGCGCAGCGTAACAATCTTCGACGGCGCCGGGCCAACGGGTCTCCGGAGCCAGGCGGTAGTCGACCGAAGCCACCAGGCAGCCCTGCTCCAAGGCGGTCCGCCGATTTGAAACGCCGCTCATTTCCGGTGTTCCCAGAACATAGCCGCCGCCATGCACATGCAAAAACGCTGGGCGTGCGGCGTCCGTCTCCTGAGGCGGCCTATATACGAGCAGCCGTACGTCCGGCGCCCCCGCAGGTCCCGCGATGAACATCTCCTCGCATGACACCTCTGCGAGATCGTCGGGCGTCTCCCCCATAATCGAGCTGAGGTCCAGTCCACCACTCTGACGTAGAAAAGCGATGAACTCGTCATTGATCTGGACATGAGGAGAGGCTTCGAGTTCAGGAAGCAACTCCGGCGCCACCAAATGTAAAGAGCGATACTTCACGTTCGGATCGATCATGACCGTGGGCTTCCTGCGTATAAGTCAAATTTGGACGAAGAATAATCTGGTGAATACGTCATCGCCTTGCCGGCTCTGTAAATTTATCGCGAACCCAATCACCAAAAATGGCCGATAGGACGTAATATTAGCGACCTTTCTGAACCATGGAGGCGGCCGATGGCGCGCCAGCCAGAGCAATCCCAACCAGGACTCCTACGTCGGCATCAATCCACCAGTTCAAATGGCCTGTCCCCCGTCCACGGCGAGTTCCGCGCCATAGACGTATCGCGCGTCATCAGACACGAGATATAGCGTGGCGGCCGCGACATCTTCTGGCGTACCCGCGAAACCGACAGCCGTGACCGCCCTCGCGATGGCATCGGGATCCTGGCCACGCCCAATGAGCAGGTCTGTGCTGATGGGACCGGGAAATATCGCATTGACCCGAATTTTCCGCGGCGCGAGTTCCCTGGCCGTGGTTTTGGTAAGCCCGCGAACGGCCCATTTGCTTGCGCTATAGGCATGCGTACCTGCGTAACCGTGAAACGCGGCTGCGGACGCAACGTTGACGATCGCCCCTCCGCCAATGCGGGTCATGGCCCCCACGACAGCCTTGGTCCCAAGGAATACTCCGAGCGTGTTCACTTGAAATACCCTCATGAACGTCTCTGGGGTCATATCCTCGATTGACCCGCCAATACTGATACCTGCCGTATTCACGAGGATATCAATTCGACCGAAACGGCGCTCTGCAACATCGACCAGATTAGTCCAGCTTTCCGGCGACGTAACATCATGCGTTACGAAGACTGCATTGGCGCCTATCGCCTCCGCAACTTCCTGACCACGATCCGGATTGATGTCAGCGAGAACCACGTTTGCACCCGCATTACCCAGCATGGTCGCTTGAGCGGCCCCGATACCAGACGCTGCGCCAGTAACAATGGCCACCTTGCCGTCAAGCTTGCCCATTTTCTTGCCCTTACATGGTCTGACTGATGAATGGAGCCGAAAGCCTGGTCCGAATCCTGGTCGCGTCGGGCATGCGCTCGATCGGGCCGATCAGCGGCGCCGCGCCGACCGGCGTATCGCCCGTCGAACACCGGCGGCGCGAAGGCGGCGGCGCCGGCCAGCGACGTCTGCGGCAGATAGGCGGCCGCCTCAGGTCATGAGGCTGCCGCCGTTCATGCCGATGGTCTGCCCGGTGAGCCAATTGGCTTCCTCGGACGCCAGATAGACGGCCAGGTAGGCCGGGTCTTCGGGCTTACCGATACGCCCAATGGGAATCGCGTCGGCGAGATGTTGCACGGGGCCGGGGTTGTCCACGACCAGTCCCATGGAAATTGTGTTGCAGGTGATCCCGACCTTCGCATTTTCCGTCGCCAGATGCCGCATGAAGCTGTTCTGCCCGGCCTTGGCCGCCGCGTAGGTGGATACGCCGATGTCCATTCCACGCTGCCCGGCGCCGGACGAGATGGTGATGATCCGGCCCCATTTGCGCTCAATCATGCTGTCCAGCACGGCCTTGCAGCAGTTGAACATGCCGTAGAGGTTCACCCCGATGATGGTCGGCCAATAGTCGGCCGGGGTCTTGGCGAAAGGCGCCATGCGCATCTTCTCGCCCGGGCCACCCGTGCCGGCGTTATTCACCAGGATATCGACCGGCCCTTCATGGGCGGCGATGTCGGCGACGGCGGCGGTGACCGCCTCCAGGTCGGTAACGTCGAACGGGACCGCTCGCGCACGCCCCCCGGCTGCGGTGATTTCGCTGACGGTGTGTTGCGCGCGATCGGCATGGAAGTCGTTGACGATGACGATCGCCCCCTGCGCCGCCATGACGCGCGCGATCCCCGCGCCGATATTCTGGCCCGCGCCCGTCACCAGCGCCACCTTTCCGTCCAACCGAAACATTCGTCTTTTCCCTTCGATAGGCAGTCAACTGGAGGCGCTGTTCTTAGCGTCCTTGGATACAAGCCCCCCTGCGGCCTGTCGCAATGAAACGCTTTTGAACAGCGGCCAAATTCAATGTCCGCCCCTCATGGCAAGCCCCTCGTCGGAGCCTTCGCGCCTTGAAGGGCGACGCCAAGCGGCTGGTGTCGGCGGAGGCTGTGGGCCGCCTACGTTGAGCAGACCAATCAGCAAAATCGCGAGCGTCGGGCCGCCGGCTGGCGCCGCTACATGTCCTCAAGTTCGCGTCCCCGCGTTTCCTTCACGGCCGTGCGGACGAAGAAGAAGGAAATGCCCGCGCAGACGGCGTAGCCCACATAGGTCGGCGCCAAGCCCGGAGAGACCGCCAGCGACGGGAAAATACCTGCAGCAGTGCGCCTTCATCATCTGGCGGCCCAATGCCATTGCGCCGGACGTAACCCGCCACCTCCGCACGGCGCGCGAAACGATATCAGAACGAACCACGCCGGGCGGTCAGCCCGGCGTGGCGCGAAGCATGTCTTAGTGATGGAAGCCGATGCGCACACCGAAGGTGCGCGGCGCGCTATAGTAACCGATCTCAACGCCCGAGATCGGAATCTGCCCGGTGAGGATATTACGGTCCTCGATGTTGTTGACGAACCCCTCGACAAAGTAGCTCTTCGAGGTGTTTTCGTAGCGGACGATAAGGTCGCTACGGGTGTACTCCGGCACTCTGGTCGCGATCGTATTGGCGAAGGACTGGTAGGACTTCGCCTGATAGAAGAATTGCGCGGTCGGCGTAATCGTGCCGGCGTCGCCGAGATCGAAGATGTGAGCATAGTTGATCCGCGCACTGTACTTAGGGGCGCCCGACATATAGTTGCCCGCGAAATTCTGCGGGACGTTGGTCAGAGGATCGGCCGAGGGGAAATCGCGGAATTTGGCGTCGAGAATGGTCGCGAAGCCCTCGATGCGATCGTGCTGGGTGAGCGCCCAGGCATATTCAAACTCAAGGCCGCGACTGCGCGAGCGGCCGGCATTCCGGAAGATCTGCACCGCGGGGTTGGCGGGATTCACGAACGAGATTTGCAAATTCTTGTAGTCGGTCCAGAACCCGATGAGATTAAGGCTCACGCGGTCGTCGAACAGACGCGTGCGGACGCCGGCTTCGTAGTTGATGTCGGTTTCCGGCTTGAAGAAGCGCGCATCACCGACAAGCGTTTGATCGCCGATGCCGCCGGCCTTGTAACCGGTTGCGACCGTCGCATAGGCAAGCGTCTTCGGGTCGACATCATATTCGACGCTACCCTTCCAACTGAACTTCTGGAAGCTCTTTTGCCCCTCCGGAATGGCCCTGTTGAGGTAGAAAGTCCCCGGTACGAGAGCGACGAACGTACTGCAAACCGGGCGCCCGCCGAGACCGGGGATAAAGCTGGGGATAGTTGCGGCATTGGGGTCGGTCGCGCTGGAGCCCGAGCCGAACGGACATTGCGAAATAGTGTACGCACCGGAGCGCGCACGATCCCAATTGTAGCGCGCGCCGCCAGTTAGCCGCAGTTGATCGGTGACGCTGAACGTCCCCTGGCCGAAGATCGCCCGCGTGGTGTCTCTCGCAGCCAAGTCCGTCTGGCTGGTGTCGATCAGCGGCGCCGAATAATCGAGGACATTGCCGGCCAGGGTTCGGGGACCGAAGATCCGGGTTAGCTGGTTTGTCGCCCTGTTGCGGTGATCGTAGGCATAGACGCCGA
>Ga0307517_10012855_pt1 | contig 11435 bp, 15 predicted proteins | sample 23_EM_MG_FD_194515 | JGI IMG/M metagenome (GOLD analysis project Ga0307517, IMG submission 194515) | Populus trichocarpa ectomycorrhiza microbial communities from riparian zone in the Pacific Northwest, United States - 23_EM | ecosystem: Host-associated > Plants > Roots > Unclassified | place... | reverse complement strand
TATGGCTGCCTGGAAGGAGAACGTGGGTTTCCTCTTGATTTTGTTTCCCACATTTTTGTTTACAGAATGATGTTGACAGGGTGTTGAACGTCGCAGTGCAGCGAAGATTATATACGATCCAGATCCCGCCAGCGATGACCCCTAACTTAGGCTCGTCATTCCTATCGTGTACGTGTAGTCAAGCTACGTTTACGGTTTTGAAGCTCTCTCCTTGTTTTATTGAACTCTCCCTTTGCGTTGGTAGCCTAGCGAATACAAAGACGTCTACCTTCACTGCCTCTATCTTCTTTGATTCTCACATTCCTGGAGTCTCAACGGAGACAAAATCGCAATTTTGGACACTCCTCGAGTCGTAATTTCTGACCCAAGTTGCATAGCTATCTTACACTCATATTCTTAGCAGTGTTCACTTCTCTTTCAGTATTTCGTGCCTTCGGGTCCATACATTTGACGCCCCAAATCTTACGATCGATACGCAGACACGCTTTGTTGATAACAATTGTTAGTAATAAATTATCGAAGTGATTGGACAGCGGAACCTACACCTGCTTCAGGTTGTATTGACAGTCTTTGAGCCAGTGATGAATTATTGGAACTTGGCAAGCACAGCCCCAGAATATGAATATTGTTGTGAGGTTTTTTATTTATGGGTTTACCTACCACTGTACATATTGCTGTTTCCCTAATATTTGACCTCGCTTCCAGCCGAACGATGGTTTGGGGTTGAGTTTTGTTGGGAAGTGGTACTCGTGCATCTGCGCAAGGCCAGCGTCACCTGTCAATGTCGACCCCTCGTTCAGCATTTTGTGGTCATCATCAAAAACCGATCCTTGCATTTGATGTAGAAATTACATATGTTACGCGAGCTTGCAGAGGGAGTCACTCGGTGACATAGAGACGCTAGGTTTTGATGCAGACAAGTCCATAAAGCTCGAAAGCATCAGAGCGACCTCTGCACCTGCACCCGGGTCTGTGATGTGTCCGCGCAAAGCGCTAACCACTGCACTAGCACTCAAAGTGGAATTTGGAATTGGGTGCTTTCCCCCCACTTCAGATGCTGGCAGGCCATAGTGCATACAAAATCTGCATCGATTTTTTTTTGAGGGGGTGTTCGTTGATTAAATTCGTTAAGTCGTGCAACAGATCCGACGAGGGATGGCAACCAGGACTTGCTATCAATAATACAGTGAAAGCAGAGTAGAGACTTGCAGGCATTAACCTCAGGTCTTTTAGCAAGGGACTGGCACCCGACAAGTTCTCCACGAAGGGGATCTAACTTTCGACCCTGTCATGACATACCTCAACTATGACCATCCGGCGATCCCCGTTCCCCGAACAATGCATGGGTAAATTAGGCACTATTCTAAATAAAATAAGACCACGAGGCTGTTCGATGTATAAGACGTTGACAGCTACTGATCTCCCCGAAACGGTGGGTAACGAAAACCACCTTTTTTCCTTTACGAATTCCAACCTCATTTCCCGAATGTCGATCCCTCGTTTAGCATTCCGGGGTACTGATCGAAAGCTGGTGCTGGCATTTGACGTAGGAACTACATATAGCGGTATATCATATAGGTATGGGCAGGCAGCTCGATGGGCGTTACTCTCTGACCTATAGTCGATGACAGTGTGCTTGATCCCGGAGTAATACCAGAAATCAAAGGAGTAACGAGGTGGGTCAAAGACTTGGAAAGACCCCCAACACCCTGATCAACACATTCGATTCGGCCGCTCTGTAGGTTTCCAGCTCATGAATATATCAGCGGGGCCGCGAAGATCCCCACTATTATTTACTATGATCGTTCCGGGAAGCTAAAGGCCGTAGGCGCAGAGGCGGTGAAAGATGGCATCCGCGAGACCGCTGAAGACGAGCATTGGGTAAAGGCCGAATGGTATGTTTCGATCCTTTACTTGGCTGCCCGTTTCTCACCAAACCAGGTTCAAACTGGACCTCCGATCTCGAGTAGGCGCCGGAAAACAATTACCCGACGAGATCCCTCCACTACCCCTCAACAAAACCGTTGTGGTTGTCCTTGCCGACTTCCTAGCCTACCTGTTGGAATGTGCCTCGCGCTTCATCCAGGAGACCCACGCAAACGGAACAAGGCTCTGGCCATCCGTCAAGGACGAAATCGATTTCGTCCTTTCGCATCCCAATGGATGGGAAGGAGCACAACAGGCTGAGATGCGTAGGGCCGCGGTCTTGGCCAAACTTATCCCTGACACCACTGCTGGCCATGCTCGTCTTTCATTCGTGACAGAAGGAGAGGCTAGCCTCCATTTCGCTGTGCAAAATGGTCTTCCAGTTGGTGTAATAGAAGACGGAGAAGGAGTGGTGATGGTCGACGCTGGAGGAGGTACCATCGACATTAGCTCATATAGCAAAAATGTCGGGGAAACAATGGTTCGATTCGAGGAAGTGGCGGCTCCTCAATGTGATATCTATTTTCTGAACTCTCATTCTTTAAATCTCATCATTACCCACAGGCCATTTTCATGGTTCGGTCTTTGTGACCTTGCGTGCTCAACTATTCTTGGAGGGTGTGTCCTGTGCTCTTCCATGTCGTTATAATGTTCAATGCTGTTCAGATTCTCTCCGGGACTCACCTTTTTTCGCCGACATTGAGCAAATTGTCAGCTGCTTCGACAAAACTACGAAACTCAGGTTCCGAAATTCCGATGAATTTCAATATATCAAGTTTGGCGGAGCAAGGGATAACGATCCAAGTTGCAATATCCGATCTGGCCAGCTCAAACTCCTGGGATCAGATGTGGCAAAGTTCTTTGAGCCTTCGGTTGAGTGTATCATAAACGCTGTATTAGACCAATGTAGTGCGGCTAGCAAACCTATTTTTGTTCGTCCTTTTTGTTTCGTTGCATATCCTTAGCTCTGACCTTTAATTATAGCATGTTATTCTCGTTGGTGGACTTGCTGCTAGCGATTGGTTATTCAACCAAGTCCAAGAGAAACTCTTCTCGCGCGGCCTGAATACCATTCGGCCTGAAAATCATGTGTCCGTTCCTCCTTCCTTACAATTCACCTCGTCCTGACTCACCATTCAGCAACAAAGCCGCGTCTGATGGCGCCCTGTCGTTCTATCACGACCATCTTGTACATACTCGAGTCTCTAAGATTGCATACGGCGCTTTCTGTGGGATTCCCTTTAATTCTAGTGACCCGGACCACCAACAAAGGCTCCACAACACATATACTTCAGCAGTTGGCGTACAACGTATCGAGGGTCACTTCTCTGTCATCCTGCCCAAGGTTTGTTTCTTGATTGCTTAGCGTTGATTAAGCTATCCACAACTCTATCCAGAACATGCACGTTCGGGAGACTAAGGAATTCAGACGCCATTACGTCCGTAATTCCGAGTCGAAGAATGACTTCAGAATTTCTGCCTCCGTGTGGTGCTACCGTGGTACTCTAGTCAAGCCTGAGTGGTATGACCTCGATACGCGTAAGTCTTCGACTTGAGAGAGTGAAAAATACGAAATGTTACCTAATGAGGAATATAGAAAATTACACAAGGCTCTGTACAATCGAAGTAGACCTTTCCCACCTCCCTCTGCCTCCTCTATCAAAGCCTTCTGGGGAGGGGATCTACTACCACCTCGACTTTGAAGTTATCCTGCTGTTTGGTCTGACAGAGTTCAAGGCCATGGTCGCCTGGAAGGAGAATGTGAGTTCCGTTTTGGTTTTGTTACATCCAAATTTTACCAGTGTTATCAGGGTGTTGAACGACGGAGTGCAGCGAAGATCATATATGATCCTGACGAGTCTGCGAATGACGGCCTATAAAGTTAGCCTCAGCGTTACTATCATGCAAGGGGGTGACAGTAATAAATTTTCTGACATAGGGTCGGATTTTTTTTTACTGGCTCAATGCCTGGACTAACTAACTGGGGTGGGAAAAATATTCTATATATGGTATGTAATATTATATAATCATCCATGTAATCCAGGATCCGTTTCTCCAATGTTTCTCCAACATTTCTTATAATCAATGCCATTTTTTGGCCCAAATAAACTATTGGCACTTACTTTTCCTGCTTCATTTGGTGGGGATGTCTCAGATGCAGGGTGTTTAGTTGTCTTCCTGGGCATGGCATGTGTAGTAGAAAAAAATGATATTCTGTACATTACAAGTTACAACTATACTTATATGTCCATTTCCACTAAATGGGCCAGCTTCATTGCATTGTAGCTGGCTCCCATTGTTCATGAAAGTGTTACTTCCTGGCCCACCAACATGAGTTATCTTATCAAGATCTTATCAGTATTTTTCACATGGGTAGGAAAAAAAAATAGTGGGCATCCGGGGGGGACTAACTAACCAACCCCATGTCAGGAAATCAACACGTGACACCCCCTTGCTATCATGCACCGATAATCAAACTACGTTTTAAGGCTTTGTGTTATCTGGCTTCTACCGAGTTTATCGCAATTTTTGACCCTCCTCAAGATGTCTTTCGTCGTTTACATGAATTGCGCCTTCTTCACGACACATAATTTGGTCCTGCGGGGCGTGAGGGTCTGTCTGACAGATTCTTATTTTATCTTACACTCATATTTCGACCTCTTCTTCAGCGTTCCGTGGTCGTTGTGACGTTAAAACCAGCACCTTGCACTCGACTTAGAAACTAGTATCTCTTACAGGTATGCGACGTTGAAGGCGGAGGCAGATCCTGATTCATGATTGTTATCACTCCATCAATTCCTAGTGCAAGTACAATGCTACGAGTCAGAGTCATTTGGCATCACGTTAAGATATGGAGGCAGGGGCGAAGGAACAGAGGGTAGTTTCCGCCACTTTCCATTGCGCGGCAGGGGGTGATTGATTGGGGTTGTTATGCGATGAGGTTGACGAGAAAGACCACTGTGGGCGCATCCGTTGTTTGCGACCTAGGTGCGCTGTGCAGTGCCTCAGCTCTGTTGGTGATTACCACCAATTCTTGGCCAATTCCCTAGTGCGCAACGATTACCAGTCTACGTTGCACTGTATCGGGATTCATGCCGGCGGTATCTTATGAAGTTGGTTACCCTTGTGTTCAATTTCTACACGGTGAATCCAAAAGACAAGCCCACCTGAGAGCGAAGCGTGCCCTCTGCGAACTCTCGTGAAGCGACGTGTGATACTTGGGACGGGAAATGGCCATGGTGCAACGAAGAGTACTTATTACTTGCCTACGTATCCTGGATCTGCATTTCATGTCTAGATCTATTCAAATAAATGGCAAATCTTGACAGCGTGCGGAGAATGCCGAAAGTTCATTCGAGAGATCGGTTTTGCTGGGAGGTCCCTTCTACGTCCTCTTCCTTAATGAAAATATCATATAGATGGTGACTTTCATAGGCGAAAATTTCTCGTTGATGATCGATGATGATAGGAGTTCCATGTGACCGGACATACAACTTGTTGCTTATATTTCAGAGAGCCCAAACACTGTGATTGGGAAAGGAAGCCAGCATGTCGTGGCCAAAGTCGGCGTCTCTGACAAGCGTGCATAACCCTGTACAGGCTTCCGAACTCTGAGTCATCTCTGTTGCGTCCTACGATGCCATTTACCGCCTCGAGCACGATGTGTGTTCGGTACTTATGTCAGAATTTGAAGGCTCTGGTTGCATGTAGCAGAAATTGAAACGTGGATCTCGAGCTCTCCTTAGTGTTATAGTGTATGCATCCATTTTTATTTACATAACATCGTCAGTGAACGAACTTGAATAAAATTTTGGACGCTCCTCAACTTGTATTTTACATAAAAGGGACGAGTTGCAAGGTTTGCATCGAGCTTGCTGACAAAATTTGGTGCTATGGGGAGGTTCCGAGGCAATGTATTCATCCTACACTCATATTCTTAGCGTTTCTTGGCGGTCGTCAAAAATGGACAAATCCGCCACGCTTTATAAACGGAATCAAAGGGAATGATGGCCGAATGGCGGGACTTGCCGGCGAAAATGATCGATGGAATTTGCACCTCCGTTGAACGCTGAATCGAACCGCGAGTTGGACCTCAAGCAACTTTCGTTCAATTACAACTTTGACGTCATCCCCAAACTTGCAACCAGTCCCAATGCCCTTCACAGTGCCCAGCCTTTGCAGTCTCCAGCGCTGCCCTTCGCAGTTTTCTTTCACTGGACTTTACGAAATTCTTCCATCCCCCCCTCAGGCTCCACTATGTCTCCGCCTGGTTTTCGTCACCTAACCGCCTGACACCCTTGCTGCCGCCTCCCCTCGCTTCCTAGTACGTCGCTCACTGTCATTCCCAATCCTCGCTGACCACGCCACTAGCACCAACACCTCGCTCCTTCCCGACATTTTCACATTTTGGGGTTGAATGTTGAACGTTGAACTTCCACCAGACCTCGTTATCGTCCTTGTAAGTAAGAGGTTTTGACGACCTTGGAACGTCGGTAGTTCAACTGCACCTCAACCGGTCTACAATACTGACACGCCTCAAATAAAAATGGCCAAACCTTTTGTGATACAGGAAATTTGTAAAATGTGGGCATTCGATATCGGGCTATTCGCATTTGCCTCCGACGCTGCTGTCGAAACGTTTCGTAGATGGTGGTCATCACCGACCTTGAATAGGTCAACGTACTATTGCTTGGTATGACGGAATTGACGCAAGTAGCTGCGTGGAAGAAAATGTAAGTCTCCACTCAATAATCTGTCTTGGCTTTCATTGATTGCGATGGAGTATTCACCCAAGACTTTGAACGAAGGAGTGCAGAAAAGCTAGGACGTTTGGAGACTTGTAAGTGTATAAACCTGGGATGTCTCAATAACGAGGGACTGATCACCAAGGGCGCCATCGGGGAATATAATGTTCAACACCATCATAACGGTGTACTGTGACCCATCCGGAACGATTCTGGTTCCTAGCAGCAAGGCACTGCATGGGAAAAACTAACCAATTAAGCGCCAAGGTCCAAATAAGACAACGAGCCTGTTTGATTTGTTTGCGGCGGCGTGGCAGGCTCGTCTTATCTCAAGATCTCACCCCTCATCTAATGTCGACCTCTCGTTCAGCATTTCGCGGTCGTAGTCGAAAACTGGTCCTGGCATTCGACGTAGGAACTACATATAGTGGCATTTCCTACAGGTATGTGAACGTGACCTCGCAGACAGAGCACTACTTTCTGATTTATACTTGATAACAGTGTACTCGATCCTGGAGTAGTACCAGAAATCAAAGGAGTAACCAGGTGGGTCGAAGACTTGAAATGATCCTCAACACCTTATCCGATTTGAACGTTCTATAGGTTTCCAGCTCATGAATATACCGGTGGGGCCGCGAAGATCCCCACTATCATTTACTATGATCGTGCTGGGAAGGTGAAGGCCGTAGGCGCAGAGGCGGTGAAAGATGGCATCCGCGAGACCGCTGAAGACGAGCATTGGGTAAAGGCCGAATGGTGTGTTTCGATCCTTCGCTTGAACACCCGTTTTCTCACCAAACAAGGTTCAAACTCCACCTCCGATCTCGAGTAGGCGCCGGAAAACAATTGCTCGACCAGATCCCTCCACTACCCCTCAACAAAACCGTTGTGGATGTCCTTGCCGACTTCCTAGCCTACCTGTTGGAATGTGCCTCGCGCTTCATCCAGCAGACGCACGCAGACGGGACAACACTCTGGCCATCCGTCAAGGACGAAATCGATTTCGTCCTGTCGCATCCAAATGGATGGGAAGGTGCACAGCAGGCTGAGATGCGTAGAGCTGCTGTGTTGGCCAAACTTATCCCTGACACCACTGCTGGCCATGCTTGTCTCTCATTCGTGACAGAAGGAGAAGCCAGCCTTCATTTCGCTGTGCAGAATGGTCTTCCAGTTGGTGTAATGGAAGGCGGAGAAGGAGTGGTAATTGTTGACGCTGGCGGTGGTACGATTGACATTAGTTCATATAGCAAAAATGTCGGAGAAGGAACGGCTAAATTCGAGGAAGTGGCGGCTCCTCAGTGTAACATCTGCTTTCTGAACTTTCGTTTTTCTCAATCTCATCATTAGTACCCGCAGGCCATTTTTATGGTTCGGTCTTTGTGGCCATGCATGCTGACATATTTTTGGAGGGTGTGTCCTATGCTCTTCCCTACATTTATAATTGCTCAATGCTGTTCAGATCATCTCCGGGGTTCTCCTTTCTTCGTAGACATTGAGCAAATTGTCAGCTGCTTCGACAAAACCACGAAACTCAGATTTCTAAATTCCGATGAACCTCAATATATCAAGTTTGGCGGAGCAAGGGATAACGATCCAGCTTGCAATATCCGAGCCGGCCAGCTCAAACTCCTAGGATCTGATGTGGCAAAGTTTTTTGAGCCTTCGGTTGAGTGTATCGTAAATGCTGTGTTAGACCAATGCAGGGCAGCTAACAAACCTATTGTCGTGGGTCCCTTCTGTTTCATCGGATGTGCTTGGCTTTGACCTTGAATTATAGCATGCTATTCTCGTTGGTGGACTTGCTGCTAACGATTGGTTATTCAACAAAATTCAAGAGAAACTGCTCCCGCGCGGCGTGAAAACCATTCGACCTGAAAACCATGTGTCCGTACCTCCGTCTTTTGCAATTCACTTTGTCCTGACTCACTATTCAGGAACAAAGCTGCGTCTGATGGCGCCCTGTCGTTCTATCATGACCACCTTGTACATACTCGAGTCTCTAAGATTGCGTACGGGTGTTTTGGCAGCATTTCATTCAATCCCGGTAACCCGGACCACCAACAAAGGCTCCACAAGTCATATACTTCTCCAGCTGGCGTACGGCGTATCGAAAATCACTTCTCTGTCATCCTGCCCAAGGTTTGTTTCTTGATCGCTCAGTGTTGATCAAGCTGTCCACAACTCTATCCAGAACACGCAAGTTCGGGAGACCAAAGAATTCAAATGCCATTATTCTCGCAATTCCGAGTCGAAGAATGACTTTAGGGTTTCTGCCTCCGTGTGGTGCTACCGTGGTACTCTGGCCAAGCCTAAGTGGTATGACGTCGATACGGGTAAGTCTTCGACTTGAGTGAAAAATACGAAATGTTATCTAATGAGGAATATAGAAAATTACACAAGGCTCTGTACAATCAAAGTAGACCTTTCTCACCTCCCTCTGCCCCCTCTATCAAAGCCTTCTGGGGAGGGGATCTACTACCGCCTCGACTTTGAAGTTATCCTGCTGTTTGGTCTGACAGAGTTGAAGGCCATGGTCACCTGGAAGGAGAATGTGAGCCCCGTTTTGGTTTTGTTGCATCCAAATTTTACCAGTGTTATCAGGGTGTTGAACGACGGAGTGCAACCAAGCTCATATATGATCCTGATGAGTTTGCGAATGACGGCCGATAAAGTTAGCCTCAGCGTTACTATCATTCACCGATAATTAAACCACGTTTTAAGGCTTTGTTTTATCTGGCCTTTACTGAGTTTACTGCAATTTTGGACCCTCCTCAAGATTTCTTTCGTCGTTTACACGAATTGCGCCTTCATGACATTAATTTCGGTCTTGCGGGGTCTGGGACATTGACAGATTCTTATCTTGTCTTACACCCATATTTCGGCCTCTTGTTCAGCCCTTCGTGGTCATTGTGACGTCAAAACTAGCACCTTGCACAGCAACAGAGGGTCGTGCCGCCATTTGCCATTGCGCGGCGGAGGATGGCTGGTTGGGGTCTTTTTTGCGATGGGGTTGACTAGAGAGCTACAACTTGTACTCACCCCTGTGGGTGCATCCGTTGTTTGCGACCTAGGTGCGCTGTAGACATTCCAGCTAGTGGTGCCTCAGCGCTGTCGGTGGTTACCGCCAACTCTTGGCCAACTCGTGGATAGGTACCGATGGACCGGATAACGGGTTGGCTTATCTCGTTTGGATACAACGCGGTGGCAGTAGGGCACGCTTCCCCACAAGCAACGACTACCAGTCTACGTCGCACCGAAAGGAAGAGCAGAGCTGTATCGAGATTCATGTCGGCATCTCATGAAGTTGATCACCCTTGTGTTCAACTTCTGCACGGTAGATCCAAAAGACAAGCCCAGCTGAGAGCGAACCGTGCCCTCTGTGAACTTTCGTGACGCCGACGTGTGATGGGAAATGGCCATGGTGCAATGAAGAGTACTTATTACTTGCCTACTCGTGGATCTGCATTTCACTTCTGGATCTACTCTAATAAATGGTAAATTTTCAAGTTGGCAGCGTGTGGAGAATGTCGAAAGTTCATTCGAGAGATACCTTCGGCTCCTCGGGGAGATCTCCTTCCACGTCCCCTTCGTCAACGAAAATATCATACAGCGTGATCACTTCTTGTCGGCTGATATCCTTCCAACCACCCTCCTGGAATTCTTCAGCCACATCATCCATCAAGCGGATATCTATCCTGTCCCCTGTCCAACCCCCTTGGACATCTGAAAAACTCATCGAGGTTGAGTCATCGTCCAACCATACAATATTTGCAAGTAAGACATGTCCGGGAAACCTCGTAGTCCATCGCGAGTTTCATAGGTGAGATTGTTCTCGTCGTTGACAGTAGGAATTCCATCTGACCGGACGTACAACTTCTTGCTTATATTTCGGAGAGCCCAAACACGGTCATTCGGATTGGAAGCCTGCTTTTCGTAGCCACAGTTGACACTTCCGAAGTATCTGCATGACTCTGTGAAGACTTGTGGACTGCGTTCGGTTGCGCCATCCGAGGCCACATCTGAGGCCGTTTGTAAAAAATCTCCGTCTGGCCATGAGTCAGCGTAATCCCCTAAGCAGATAATGCGATCTCCATGCACCGGCGACCACTTAGCGGGTAGAAGGGGTGGATATGTGCTTAATGGAACAGCGGGAATGGCGAGGAGATATATCAAGTCATCACATGTTCTGGTGGTGAAAAATTCGCCCAGCTTGCCGAGATGGCCTGAACTCTGGTTTTTATGTTCACTGCAAAAAAGCAAGTCAAACTTTTTGTTGTACGTAATCAAATGATGAAAGGGAAATTTCTCAGGCTCATCGAACTGGCTCTTCAAGTCGTCCTTCGACAGCGAACCCGTCCTTGCATCCCGTTTTTCTTTCAAAACAAAAAGTATGCGTTCTGCCTCGATTTATATTCATAAGGGCCTACTCGCAAACAAATGGTGCAGCGGGGAGGGCCTGGATAGGAAGCAAGAAAATCGAGGTGACCAAAATGGGGATTTTTCGACGGAGATGATATACCCACGGGCGGTCATAAACGCTAGATCAATTGGAGAAACCAATTATCTTATGGATCACGTCCGTCTTTTTGCCGTCTTTTTCTTTTTTTCTTTTCTTTTGATGATCATTTCTGACAGCATTGGCTTCAGAGTCGCTCGGGGGGACTGGCTGCGAAAGGCACGATTGTGCCGGACTGGGGGATGAGATCTCGTTCAATTTTTCTGCAGGCACGAAGCCGCTCGGCGGGAGGTGCAATCGTGGTGGAG
>Ga0307517_10012854_pt1 | contig 11436 bp, 7 predicted proteins | sample 23_EM_MG_FD_194515 | JGI IMG/M metagenome (GOLD analysis project Ga0307517, IMG submission 194515) | Populus trichocarpa ectomycorrhiza microbial communities from riparian zone in the Pacific Northwest, United States - 23_EM | ecosystem: Host-associated > Plants > Roots > Unclassified | place... | reverse complement strand
GTCCTTGTCTATCAATAAAACTGGCCACCAAGCCTAATTACTACAACATACAAAATCTAATAATGTGTCAGTTCTTTCTTTCTTTTTTCCCTTTTCCTATTTTTCCACTTTGAGAGAAACGAACTTCAACGATCATATTTAACGCTATAATTAACTACTAACCAAAAACTTCTCCTCTAAAACACAGACATTGTATCTGCTTAACTCTGCTTCAATTTTACCCCTAAACAAAATCCATTTGTTAACTTCGTTTCACTTTCGTATGTCAGCATATTATAGCAGCGCAGGGTCTTGCTCATGTTCTTGTACAACCTTATTCCTTTCCTTTTTCTTCTAAGAGGAAAAAAAAAACTCTGTTTACTTTTTTCTGCAAGCATTTTATGGACAATTTCTTCTATCTGCTCATGATCGTCAGAGCTATCTATATATTAGTTCATTCCAATCACCATTATTCACATTGCTTCTAATCTACCATTATCTTACTTACAAATTGACAAAGTATCAAAAAGTCATAAATATTAAACCTATGATTGAGCTCCCCTTTCAATTAAACTAATCAAATTGCATCAAGTTCATGATTCGTGAAAAACAAACAAACTATATACTCCCTATTCTAAACAAGGAGACTAGAAAAATGAGAGAAAAGACTTACTTGGGTGCCAGAAAGAATGGCACAGGTTCCCTAGAGAAAGTTGGATGAGGGATTCCAGACAAATTACAGCTTATACTAATATAAGCTGGTTTACTTTCCTTCAGAGCAGTAGAGATTGCCGTGTCAATCTGCTCATGTGCATCGTCCAAGTTGGTCACCACTGCCTGTCACACATTACCACCACCATTACCCCATTATCAGATATAACACACAACATATACTGAAGTTCCTTGTGCACCAAAATCATTACGTAAAACATAAAAAGGATCCATGATTTTCCTCAAATACATTTTTCTAACACAGATCAATGAGTATTATTATGGACGAAGAGAATTGCTTCACGTGATAATAACTTTGCATGTATAGCATTGATTTATTATTAACTTACTTGAACGCAAGTGACCGTCTGAAAGCACCTGAGCTCCTGTGTAAAATCAGGCAACCCAGTAGTGTGATGCAGAATCCTGTTCGTTCCATAATCATTGGAATTGGGCCCACCAACAATACAGATAATAGGCAAATTCTCACTATAAGCACCAGCGATCGCATTAAGCACACTAAGCCCACCTACAGTAAAAGTCACCACACATGCCCCGACACCTTTGGCACGTGCATAACCATCAGCAGCATAGCCAGCGTTCAGCTCGTTACAGCAGCCGATCAAGTTCAGCTCTGGTTCATCTATCAAATGGTCTAAAAGTGTCAAGTTGAAGTCTCCGGGAACAGAGAACACATCACTCACGCCGATCTCTACAAGCCGCCGAGCTAAATGATGCCCCAAAGTTCCACTGAAGGTATGGCCAGGAACAGGAGCTGGAGCTAGAGCTGAGCTGGGGTGTGCCATTGAGCCAAGTTGGTTTGCAGATTAATTCCACGATAAAACAAAAGTAATGCAAAAATATGAAGTGAGGGTTTGAAGCTTTAAGAGGGCAACGAAAGAGTTGATAGTGTTTGGTTGGTTTTGGAGGGTTGTGTGTGTGATTATATAGGTTTTGACAGGTGGGGTTTTAGTGTAAAATCAAGTGCTGGTTCTTCTGGTATTGGTTTTGAAAGCTATGGGCAAATGGCAAGGCCAAGATGAGAAGGAGGAAGCTTGAGAGAATAGTATGACATCCACTAGCAACAAGATCTGGGGAAAAACTAGGGTCTATTATTACATGGTGGGTTTTGGTTTCTTAATTCTTGTTTTTGCTGCTAGTTTTACTACAAAAAGGACAATAATTGAAAATAAAAAGAAAGAAAAATCAGAGATGGTGATTGTTGACTGCTGTCTCGTTTTTAACTCGTACGTTTTGGATTTCCACTTGGATTGGATTGGATGTCACCAGCTTTAAAGACGTGTGGATTGGCGTAGATTTACAGCGGTAAAAATTATTTTTTAAAATATATTAAAATTATTTTTTTATTTTTTAAAATTCACTTTTAATATTAACATATTAAAATAATTTAAAAAAAATAAAAAATTAATTAATTTAAAATTAAAAAATTAAATTTTTTTTTTTAAAAAAAATTTCTCACCTTTAAAAACATTTAGGCACGTAAAAGATGGAGGCTGCGTTGTGTTAGAATATTATGCTCCTTGAATGTGCTCTCTAATTCTTTTCTTTTCTTTCTTCTTTTTTTAAAAAGGAAAAACAAATTAGTGCTCTTTACTACAATCCCACGTATTGTAAACTTTTAGGCACGAATTTTATGGATGTTTTCCAGCGTGGTTAAAATATTATTTGTTTAAAATTTGAAATATTTTTAGGTTTAAAATTAATTATTTTTTATATTTTTAAATCATTTTAATTTGCTGATATAAAAATAAATTTTAAAAAAATATTATTTTAATATATTTCTAAATAAAAAATACTTTAAAATATAATATTTATTACCCTTTTAAAAAAATTATGTATTTATCAGTTACACCCGTAATTGATTCACAATTAGCAGTGCTATTGCAGAGCATGCCTTCTTTTTGTTTTTCTAGACTTGGACTCAAAAGAATTTTATTGGATATTAGAAAATATTATAAATACGGAGACCTCACCTAACAGTTTAAATTTTTAGATTGAGATTGTTTTTTGATATCGGAGACAAGTAACCGCTAGCTTAATTCTCTTTTTCTTTTCTTTTCAAGGACTAGAGACTTTAATTTATTTTGTTCTGCCACAGCCCCATAAAATGAAATTGAATATACACATTCATATAAAAACATAAAAATATTTTTTCATCGCATAAACAAAAATGACCTTAATCGTCAAACGATCACCATTTTATTGACATTTCTTCTAAACAAGCTGGTTTTTCTTGTTCATCTGGATGCGTAATTATTTTGAAGCAGCAAAAGTTGAAAATTGAGTGCAAATGTCTTGATGGGAGGGGGGGATTCTTGCAGGAGTCAGAATTGTCACCGTACAATAATATCTAACAATCACTCAATAGCCTGTCGGTGGCTTATTTGTTGTGACTTGACATTTAGAGAATACTTGTTAATTCAATCAACGATATTAGTATTGTTCGATTTTCCTGTATCTATTATAGCAACATACTTTTTATTAGTATTTTTAGATATTACACAAGTTTTATTAATATATCTTCATATTTTTTTATTCTTAAAAAAAATTATTATATAACTCCAAAAAAAAATAGTTATTTCCATCCAACCTCACACTCATAGACTAAATCAAATCATCTTTTTTAGTAGCATAATCAACAAACAAAAAAAATCAAAATGCAAAATAAAACGAAAAACAAAATACCGGATTCTAGAAACTGAACAAATATTGTAGAAACTAAAAACATATCTATCAAATTTGCAGAAATAGAACGCAAATATCAAATTGCAAAAACTGAAGAGAAAACAAAATACCAAATTACTGAAACTGAAGGGAAGATGAAATACTAGATTTGCAGAAACTGAACAAATATCACTCTAAAAAATTAGATTTGTGAAAGCTGTGTTTGAGATTAAGCCTTGTTCCATAAAACCATGCTTTGATACTATGTTAAACAATCCAAATTAAACAAAAAATAATACGAATATAAAAGAAGAAGAGGCTAGGGTTTTATTGATCACTTTATTCTGAAGTTAAACTAAAAATGTTATTATACCCTTAATAAATAAAACAGAATAAATATATTTCTTAACATCTCCCCTCAAATTCATGATGCAGCAGCTATAAGTATCGAAAGTTTGCCAACTAGAAAAGTGAAAACAGGAAATGAAATGCGACTTGGTAAAGAAATCTGCAATCTGCAAAGAAGAAGAAACAAAAGGCAAAATAATGGTGTCATACTTGAGATGATGACGAGTAAGATAACAATTGATCTCAATGTGCTTAGTTCGTTCATAAAAGACTAAGTTGTGAGCAGTCTGAATAGAACTCTGATTGGCACAATACATAGGAGTAAGATGAGAAAAAAAAGACTCTCATATCCACAAATAACCAACATAACCAAACAATCTCTTTGGTAATAGATGTCATAATATAATATTCTGCTTCGGTTGAAGATTGAAAAACAATAGATTGTTTCTTACTCTTTCAAAATATAAGAAAATCACCTAAAAAGATACATAAACTAGTAACAGACTTATGATCTGTGGGATTATTGTCATGATTAGCATCTAAGTATGCACGCAGCTCTAGGAAAGAGCTAAATGGAAGTAAAAGACTCTGAAAGACTGTACCCTAAAGATATCATAAAATACGAAGAACTATTGCTCAATGAACGGTAATAGAAGAAGCAACAAACTAACTAACAACATGAATAACATATGCAATATCTGAATGAGTAATAGTGAGATATATAAAGCTCCTAACAATATTACAGTATAAAGTAGGATCTGACAAATGTAAACCATCAGAAGAAGAATATCTTGTGTTAACCTCAATGAGAATATCTATAGTTTTATTATCAGTAAGTCTAGTCCGCTCAAGAATATGTACAACATATTTCGACTAAGAAAGAAGGTAATCTTTGGATGAGTAAGCTACATTAATACCCAGAAAATATCAAAGATAACCCAAGTCCTTTATTTCAAACTATCTAGCTTTGCTTTGCTTCCCATGCATCTATCAAAGCAGCATACCCTTCATCAATATTCCTAGGTATCATATAAGTTCCACTAATATATCACTGTATCTTTTTACCCTTAAGAAAATTTCTCATTACATAACTCAAATACGAATAGTTCTTGCCATCCAACCTCACACTCGCAGACTAACGCGAATCATCTTTTTCAGTAGCCATAATCAACAAACATAGAAAACCAGAACGCAAAAGAAGCGAAAAATAAAATACTAGATTGTAGAAACTGAACAAATATCGTAGAAACTGAACAAATATCTATCAAATTTGCAGAAATAGAACACAAATACCAAATTGCAGAAACTGAAGGGAAGACGAAATACCAAATTGCTGAAACTGAAGAGAAGATGAAATACCAGATTTATAGAAATTGAACAAATATCACTCTAAAGAATAAAATCTGTGAAAGTTGTGTTTAAGATTAAGTCTCGTTCTATAAAACCATGCTTTGATACTATGTTAAACAACCCAAATTAAATAAAAAATAATACCAATATAAAAGAAGAGGAGACTAAGATTTCATGGATCACTTTATTCTTTTTTATTGTTTTGCGATGACTATCACTCATCTCACACTCACATGGACAAAAGTATATACAAAATTATATTTTGAACCAAAATGTAAGGGTTTCAAACTAAAACATTAAAAAAAAATGAAAAAAAAATTATAAAGGCAAATTTCTTTTAACAGTACCGGCAAAGAAAAGACCTTATTTGCTTGCCTCTTTATGAATTTTAATCCTCAACTTTTTAATGAATTTTTTTTCTTATTTAATAAAATCAAGTTTTTTTAATATAAAATGAAACATCAACCCCATGATGAGATTTTTCTGGCATTCTCATAATCTCATAAAAAAACTAAATTAAAGCAAAATGGACAAAATCAATAAAAAGAAATTTAATGATCAAAGAAAAAAAATAAAAAACCATAAAAAAGAAAAAAAAATAATATTCCAATCCAAGTAAACTGTCTTGGTGCACACTCATGTTTCCATAGCTTTTAGGTTTTCGTTAATAAATCCACTTAACTATAATCTTAACTGATGTAATTTCGGCTGCCATCCCAAATTTTACCTGTTGCAACTTGATCTAAATTCTGATTATTCAAGATAAAAAAAAATATTTCAATTTGTGCAAATTATAAAGAAACTTTGGATGATAATAATTCTATCTGTTGCAAACGCCATCATCATGCACAATAACAGTCCGATGGTTTGAAGATTGACCCATTATGCCTATCAGTCTAATCATGCCCAATCAAGATTGGGCCAGATAGGCTTTCCATGCAATCTATTTCGCTGTTGGCATGCACCTGCCTACTAGTGAACCCATTCAGCAAGGGAACGATCAAATTCCAGTGAGTTTGGATTTTTTAAAAGACATTTTTGGAGAGGAGATTTTCTGGATTTGAAAAGAAATATTATCATACACAGAGAGACTGCAGTTTTTTTTCCTTGAGAAAGAAAGATCATATAGTTTTTTCTTATGATATTCATGAATTTTAAGCCTATCATCAATCACATTAGATGGATAGATAGGCAATAATCCACAAGCTCTCGGACTGGCTCAACTTAATATTAAGCACTAGGCATTATGTTTTCAACTTAATAAATGAAATAAAGTTAAAAAAAAAAAACAATTCATGTCTTTTATGGTTTGAACCAATATTTTACTTGCACTTGTTGAAAGCTTTCCAAAATCTTGAGGCTTCAACTACACTCATGAAGTTGGAAAACGCCTAACCCAAATTTGATAATCTCATTGAGCCCATGGGCAAGTAGAAAAACCATACTTAAAGCAATCAAATTACTACACAACCTTTCCTTCTTATTAAAGAGTTGTTGAAGCTCTAATGGAAAAAATATGTGAACAACTATAGAAAAGCCCATAACACGTCCCATTTCAAAAGTGTTTTGATTATCTTCCATTGATGGTGATTGGGGACGTTGATAGACAAGTTCTCGAAGACTATTGATGGCCTTTTCTATCAGATTTCCATAAACAACGCCAATGATGTTGTTCCAAAAAATCCAATTAGCTTGAGGACAAGGTTTACGTCTTGGATAATCAGTTAATTTCTTGATTATGACAATTTGATCCATTCTCCTATCCAAGGTGGTCGGTGTCTGATACTTATAAAAAGTTCTCTTTAATGAATTTGAGGACTCTTTGATGCTTAAGTATCTATTTAAAAGAAAACATAATAATATTTTAGAGAGAGACTGAAAATAAATATGTAGTAGAGAATGGAAATTGAGAACCCATTTTCTAAGGATAAAATCTTTATAGTCCATTATCTCTTTTTCTTTATCGCATTCCCCACTCCCCTTTATTAAAGAGAAAACATATCTCTGACTTGATCAAAGGGAAAGTATCTCTACATGCTTGGGCTCAGTGCTTAGCTGAGCCTAGGAGAGCTAAGTCTGGCAGATTGGCAGACCCATACATGATTGGGCTTAGAACTTAGCTGAATCTAGGAGATGTTGAGTCTGGTTGTCAGATCCATTCATACCTAGGTTTGACATTTGACTGAACCCAAGAAAGCTGGGTCTGACAAATCACCAAACTCATACATGATTAGGTTCAACGTTTAGCGTAGGCTAAAAGATGTTGGGTCTGGCATGGGCTTGGCGCTTAGGGCGGAGCCTAAAAAAAATTGGGTTTGACAGATCACCAGACCCATTCATGTTTGGGCTTACGCGCTTGTTTGAGTCAGAAGAGCTTGGTCTGGCCAACCAAACTCATATATAATTGGGCTCAACGTTTGGCTAAGCTTAGGAGATGTTGAGTTTGGTAGATCACCATATCTGCTCAAGTTTGGGCTCAATGCTTGGTTAAGCCTAGGAAAGCTAAGTCTGGCAGATGACCAGACTTATATACAATTAGGCTCAGTGCTTGGTTGAATCTAGAAGATGTTGTGTTTAACATATCACAAAATCCATTCATGTTAGGTTAAGAGCTTGGCTGACCCAGATAACTGGGTTTGGCAGTTCACCGTAGCCATATATAACTAGACTAGATGCTTGATTAAGGCCAAAAATATAAAATTATAACTTGGTCTTGGAACCCAAAATAAAAACAAAAAATGCTGATCCATGATCCTAACTAACAAGAAAAGGTTTGTTTATGATTAAATGACTATTAACTAAAGGCTAGTAATTAAGCAACAATTTATTATATTTTATTTTCAAGACAATCAATTTATTAAACCACAAAAAAACAATGAATATAGTTAGAACGTATGTTTTTTTTTTCCTCCGTTCCCCTGATTCACCAGATGAGAACCACAACTGAGAGCAAACTCACATCAATGTCAAAGGAGACTAATTGTGGCTTATTCTTCATCTCCCTTATGGACACCAAGGACTTTGACTGGGTAAATATATAGATTAAACCAGTAATCCATTCTGGAAATCTCCCATCTCAACTTTCTGTGCAAAAAGGAAATGGCACCTATAAGAATAATGACCAACCTTGCTCAACTGAAAATCATGCATTGGCAAGGAAACGGGACTTCCAAATACCAGGATATAAGACTTTCCTTTTGTCTATTGAGAGTTGAGCAGGACACATAATCCTTGAGAACGTAATTGAATCAGGCAGCTGTAGATCACACTCGATAACTTGAAGGGAGTTCCTTGGGTACTTTCTTGAACTTCTCAGGAGTAAACCCCAATTCTTGACTTCTATGGTTATAGGACTTCTCAAAAATTCATCAGTGTCTGTACCTCAATTCAAAGCTCCGAAGTTGTAATAGTAAAATCAATTTCATGATTGAGAATGTAATTTAGTCTAGTGTATCTTGCAAGCTTCAATGGCAGCATTACGAGCAAAGTGCAACAAAATTGGATATATTTTTCAAAAATGACCTTAGATAAATGACTCGTGTGAACAATGATGTAGAAATAAATTCAAACAGATAGCCCTTCTCATTTAATATGCTTGTTCACATCTTTTGCGCAACTCGAAACCTTATAAATCAACTTCAGTCCCAACCCAACTGCAAGCAGTATCTTTTGATATCCCTCTTAACTTCATCATCTCCCTAAGCTCACTCACACTATCCCATCTCTCAGCAGCGGCCAAGGTATTCGATAACGCAACATACGCACCAGGTCGACCTATAGCATTTATCTTAAAAAGTTTATTGGCAGCTACACGTGCCATTTCTACATTGCCATGCATATTACAAGAACTAAGCAGAGCTGCCCAAACATCAGAATTTGGCTTCTCAGGCATTCCTTTAACAAGCTCCCATGCCTGCTGTAAATTTCCAGCACGGCCTAACAAATCAACCATGCAAGCATAATGCTCCATCCTTGGTTTCGTGGAATAATCTCTCTCCATACTATCAAAGATCTCACGGCCTTTAGTGACCAAGCCAGCGTGTCCACAGGCTGACAGAGCACCAAGGAAAGTAACGTAATTGGGCTCAATATTGCACTGTTGCATCCTATGAAATAGCTCAAGCGCTTCCCAGGGTTCTCCATTCTTCCCATATCCATCAATCATTGAAGTCCAGGAAAACACATTTCTCACTGGCATGTAGTTGAAAACTCTTCTTGCATCCTCAATTCTACCACATTTTGAATACATGTCTATAAGAGCACTTCCCATTTTTACACCGTTGAAAAACCCACTTTTCATAAGCTGGCACTGAACTTGCTGACCAATCTCAAATCCTGCCAACACAGAGCAAGCCCCAGAGACACTTGCAAAAGTGGACCCGTTAGGCCTCAAGCCAAACCGTTGCATATCAACATATACCTCAAGAGCTTTCATAGCTGTTTCAACAGATTTGCTATAACCTTCAATCATTGCATTAAAAACCACGATGTCTTTTTCAACTGTCTTCCAAAAAATCTCTTCAGCATCTTCCACAAAGCCTTGATTCATGTACCCAGAAATCATCGATGTCGAACAAATCACATTCTTTTCCAACATCAGATCAAAAACTTTCCTTGCATAGCCAACCTTCCCACTCTTCACATACGAATCAACAAGCGCTGTATAAAGAACATCATCGGCCTTAACATCTAGTTTCAATATCTGGGCATGCACTAAACCCCCTGTATTACGGGGCAACATAACATTAGCACCACTAGTAGAAGCCTTTAAAATCATCGAAAAGGTAAACCCATCAGGCCTTTCACCATCAAGATCCAACCTACGAACCATACTAATCGACTCTTCAAATAACCCTTGTCTCAAGTACCCACCAATCATATAATTATAAGCTGAAAGAGTTCGTTGAGGCAATTCATCAAACAGCTGGTGTGCATACTTCAGACACCGACATTTTAAATGGAGGATCAGAAGTTTGATAGAGATATTAATATTGGGTCGAAACCCAGTTTTTAAAATATGGGTATGGATCTTTTGGCCATGAAAAGGGGTATCTGAGTTGATGTAGTGTTGAAGAGCTGAGGACAGAGTGGTGGGAGTTTGGTGGGTAATGTAGTCTTCTTGATTTGGCGGGAATACATTTGATGGGCGAAGAGATGTGTAGTTACGGGTTGATGAGAAAATGTACGGTCTGATTGTGGCTAGTTTGACCTTTTTCATGTTGCCATTTGATTTGTTCACTTGCCTGTGATGAAGAATCGTTTTATTTGATAGAGCTGAAAGAACCTTGGGAGAAATGTGGTCGTTTTGAGGAAAATGCAATGGCATAGGCATTGGTTAGGGCTTGGGGATAGAACAAGAACTTCTTTGAATCATAGCATTATTCAAAAAAATAATAATAATAATAAATAATTCATGTGGCAAGTAATGAATTTATTATTTTTGCTATCAAGATTCTTATGTATAACTCTTGGGAAAAAAATTCCGAGGACATACAATGAAAAACTGCCCTTGGTTTGTAATTTTTACAAAACACGCATTTGAGACTGTTTGGGCATCTTAATCAGTGAATTTTTTTTTTTTGAATTTAGCGTTGTTCTTATTGATGGAAATCAGAGCTTTCACTCCGGATTATCAATAACTTCATTATAACACAAAGTTATTGGCTTTACGTTTCAATTACATGTTTAAACATCATGTCAATTTTAATGAGATGTTTGTAATATGTGAATGAAAGTTAAGAACATTATTATAGAAAAAACCTATCAAAAAGCTTTTTAAAAAAAATACTCGAATGATCATATTCTAATCATCAAAACATCAATATTCGAGTTAACATATCATTTTTTTGAGAGGAGCTGAATAAGAATAGTTTTTGCCTATAACTATATTGCAAAAATTAAATTAGGATTCATTTAGTATTTTATTTATTTATTTAATTTTTATATTTTAGAGTGATTAAAAAGTATTTTGAAATTTGAAAAGAATATGTCGAGATTTTTATAATATTTTTGAGATGTTTATAAGCGAAAACTATTTAAAAAATAAGTGTTTAAACTTAAACTCTAATTTTTTATTACCATAAAATAGTTCAACATGTAACAAGATGTTTGTCATAGTAGGCAACCTATCACCTATTTAGAAAACAATTGGACTACATTCATGCAAAAAAGATAAATATAAAAAAATAGCAAATCACTCAAACTTAGGCTTCCAAGCCGAGGCTCATGGAGACTCTTTGATTGTTGGCTACCTAACAACGTATAATCTTCTTTTTTTTCCATTGATTCTTTCATTTTAAATATTGCTTAATTTCCTCTCTTTTATTTTTTTTAAAAAACTTTTCTTAAATGATGGTTGATCTT
>Ga0307517_10012853_pt1 | contig 11436 bp, 13 predicted proteins | sample 23_EM_MG_FD_194515 | JGI IMG/M metagenome (GOLD analysis project Ga0307517, IMG submission 194515) | Populus trichocarpa ectomycorrhiza microbial communities from riparian zone in the Pacific Northwest, United States - 23_EM | ecosystem: Host-associated > Plants > Roots > Unclassified | place... | reverse complement strand
GACAATCTCCTTGCTCTGACACTGCTCAAATACTCAACAGTGGTATGGTACTTAACGTTACACTTACATTTGGCACTGTCAGTGTCATTCAAGTTATACAGTACCTTTAACAAAGAGTTGACAAAGAGACTGCACCACCGTGCTTAAGATGCTCTGGCGATGCCATCCAAAGTTTATGTAACGAAGTAACGGTAGAAAAACCACGTCCTAATGCTACATAAGACCCAAATACGAGCGCCTGTCCACACCTCCCAAATAGTTAAATAGCAGTGGGAGTTCTTGGCGCTCGCGCCCGCGCTTGGACGCGCGGGGTCACGTTATCGCGGTGCGGCAAGTCCCGCCGCACAACGATCGCCGCAATCCACGCCGCAGTTTCCAATTCCCAAACTTACTGGAATGAACGCTGTGGCGATTTTTGAGAGGCTTAGTACCTTACATGGCGTGGTTATGCCTTCCGAGCCGTGTCAAGCAATTGCATGTGGCTGACATCAAATGTGTCAACTACATACTAACTGATTACGAAGTAATGAAGTTAGTAGAGCCTTCCAGGGAGCTTCAAGGCACTCGCCTTTGTGGATCCTTCAATCAGAAAGCGCATCTCCACGGAGTTTACACCTAGATATAGATATATATATATACAAGCATATTATAGAGGGCGTGGGGTGGCATAGAGAAAGAAACAAGCCATGTTACCGTCATCACTGTGCCCACCATGATGTCTCCGCCTTTGCGGAAACCTCAATAGCACCGTACCCTAACTCCCTAATAGAACTGTTTTTATTTAATCGCAGGAAGCGTTCACGTAGTGATTGGCAGGTATATACTATTACAGGAAGATGTCAGAGAAGGGAGGGAAACCAGTCGTGTCCGAGTCGTCACGTTATGTATGCGGCGGGTTTTGCCGCCGCACACGATCGCCGCACTTTTCGCCGCACTTTCGATGATCGATGACCGTGGAGGGGGAAGGTTGCGAAGCCCACAATGTACAGTAGAGCTTGTCATCAACCCGATGTACGACCGGTCGGATAGGACTTTGAATGCACTATTTTCTCATGGGAACAAGCTCCGCTATATAATGTCCATTAGCCAATTCTCTACAACACCATCCCCCTTCTGGTCTTATTATGCTGCTTTTATTTGCTAAAGTAATTGGACTATATGGAGTCTCTTGGGTTTTTTGGCGAATATTCAGGCAGTTTATCGTCACGACTCCTCTTGACAACATCCCAGGACCATCCTCGAAGAACTGGTGGAAAGGTATGAATAAACAACCAGAATTTCATGTAAACGATGACTAAAGTTAAACGAAGGTGTTTTCCCCCAACTGTTCAATGCCCAGGCATGGGATTTCCACAGGGAGATCGCCGAGAAATGTGGGCAAGCCTTGCTTTCAATGATTCAGGATTGACAACGTTATGCGACCAGACGGCAGTGTTATCAAGATAAAGGCCCTTCTCGGAGTCCGTCCTGAGTGTCTTTGCTCAGTCCCCTAATCTGACAAGAAAATGCAGGAAAATCAACTTTATATATTCGATCCAAAGGCAATGCACCAGATAGTTGTGAAAGTAAGATTCATTTCTCCTGACTATCTTCTATCGACCCCAATCTTGATCAATATTCCAGGATCAATACATTTACGAAGAGACCACGTCGTTCATTGAGTACCCGGTATTTTTACGTTCGTTGACCCCTGTGCATTAAAACCCGATTCCCAGAGGAAACAAGCTCTTGTTTGGCTCTGGACTTCTTGGAACTCTTGGTGAGTACATTTTTTCCTCGAATCACAGAACCGTCAAGAATATTTGTTCCCAGGGGAGCAGCATCGCAAGCAAAGGAAAATGTTGAACCCAGTGTTCTCAATTGCGCACTTGCGCGATATGAGTAAGTTATGGCCATTCTTTTAGAGTCCAAGAACTGAACGCGCCACAGTTCCCACTTTTTATCGTGTATCTTACAAGGTACCTCTTCATCTAAACTTGCCAAATTGACGCTGACCACCGGCTAGCTTCGAGACGCCTTCGCTAGAAATGTGGAGAATGGTCCACAGGAGGTTAGCGATTGTCGTTTTAGCGCGGCTCTCTTCTCAATATCTTCGATAAGATCGAGACGTTGTCATGGATGACTCGGACTGCCCTCGAGCTTATTGGCCAAAGTGGTTTTGGTTACTCCTTCGATCCTTTGACAGAGGATGGCGACAAACATATCTTTAGTATATCGGCGAAGGAACTTGTGTACTTTCAATTCACGTTGCTAATTTTTCGTACTAAATGTATTTTTAGGCCCGTTTCTTTCAAAATCGCATTCCTTCGAATGTACCTGACACCACTCGTTAAGCTTGGCACCCCAAAGTTCCGTCGTTTTATTCTCGACCTTATACCATGGAAAACCCTCCACCACCTTCGGGATATTTCGGATGTCATCCACAACACCGCTGTTGAGATCATTAGTTCGAAGAAACGGGCTCTTAAGGACGGTGACGAGGCAGTGGCAAGTCAGATCGGCCAAGGAAAAGATATTCTAAGTATTTTGAGTAGGGATTCTTATTCCTCGATTATGCGCGGACCTCACTTCTGACCACTAATTAGTGCGAGCAAATCTGGATGCTTCAGAGGAGGATAGGCTGACAGAAGAAGAGCTAACAGGACAGGTTTCGTAAGTGTAGCTATGTCGATAAGTTGTAGCATTGACCAACATGTATCCCAGGACACTTACTTTTGCTGCTATGGACACAACATCTGGAGCGCTAGGAAGAATATTATTTCTTCTTTCCATCCACCAAGATGTTCAGAATAAGCTTCGTCAAGAGATCACAAAGGCGAGAAAATCAGGCGACTTGAGTTACGATGAACTGGTTGCTCTGCCGTATCTTGATGCAGTATGCAGAGAAACTCTGAGAGTGTATGCATACCATCCTTTCCATTTTTGTCTCCACTAAACGGAACTGAAATCAGGTATCCGCCCCTCTCGGTTGCATCCAGAACGTAGAGCCCTTTCATTCCCTTTCCAAAATTCCTTATTCATCAGTGAATAACAGCACTCGAAAGGACACTATTCTTCCTTTGTCTACTCCCATCGTTGGATTAGATGGTCAGGAAATGAACGAGATTCCCATCCCAAACAATACGAATATCATCATTTCGATATATGCAGCAAACCGCAACCCTGAAATCTGGGGACCAGACTCTCATAACTGGAAGCCTGAGAGGTGGCTTAATCCACTTCCAGAGACCGTAGCCGACGCACGTATCCCGGGCGTATACTCTCACCTGTGCGTCCTCGTTGCCTTTTGCAACGCTCTGGGTACAAGTTAATTATCTGCCAGTATGACCTTTCTTGGCGGTGGACGAGCGTGCATGTGAGGCATTTCTACCTAGAAATATGATCAATGCTGTTAATCAACCTCACATATTTAGCGGTTCAAGTTCTCGCAGCTAGAAATGAGTGAGCCACGCCAGCTGAAGTCGTTCTTATCATGATTCTGAATATTGTCATCCTTTAGAAGTTGTCCTCTCCCTTTTGATTGAATCTTTCCGATTCTCTCCCGCTGGGAAGGAAGTTGTTTGGAATATGACCGGGCTTGGTACCCCCACTGTGCCAAGCAGCGGATCATCGCGCCCCCAGCTTCCTCTCTGTGTTGAAAAGGTGGCATGACTCGTGGGCCGGCGACTCGAAATACGGATTACAATAAACAAGTTCCATCTCGGACATACTAATTATTCCTTTGTAACAATATGTGGAATCAATTTTAGTTTCGACGATGGCTTCTATGTACGAACTTGGTGACTATGGTTCAACCACGTTTTCCGTTGGACCCTCGGTTTCCCCGGCAGACCCGCAATTTTCCACGGAACACTCCAAATTTTAGAAGTGGGCTTGAGAGGGTAATTTAGTTATGGGTTATGAGAATTTTGGTAAAAATGTCAATTCGGTGGTCACCAAATTGTATGGTTCATACTAATTATGGGTTGAGAGGGTCCCTTCCAAATTCACCTGAAGAATTTTTCTAGGATGGGAACCACCAGCTTATTTCTGCGACCTGCGCCTCAGGCTGATAGGATGCGGCCGTCCTCGTCGTAAATATACTTACGATAATCCATTAAAATATCGGGACGTAGGGGCCAGATCAAGATAAACTTGTAAACGTATCAAACAAATGCTGTTGAGAAAATTCACTTAATTACCAATGAGCGCGACACCCACTGTGGTGAAGCATTGAAACCCGATCTTAAGGTTCCCTCGTGGCTATCATTGTCAAATCCCAATTGCACTTGTCTGCACCGGCTCCTACCAATTTATGGGACAGGTTCTCTATAGTTTTTGAGAGGGAATTGTGATCTACCTCAACCCTCCAATCCAGGTTTCACCCATTCATTCCAAAAGACGTCATCGACTGAAGGCCTTTTGGCAGGATCCACAGTCAGACATGTTTGGATGAACTTTACAATTCCTGGGATATCATCGGCTGGAACGGCTCCTCCACTTGCAATTATCTGACTTTCCAGTGTCTCCTTGGGTATCCCAAGTTTGAACAAACCTATACAAAAATCAGCGATCTGGAAAAAGTAGGTAAGATAAGATGCGCAGACCATTCTCATCGAAGTATTTCGCTCTCAAATCAGATTTGAGGGACAGGTCTAGTGGAATGTGACTCCCAGACATGGCTATGAGCCAGCTTAGCATGGTCTCATCATCTACCGCCTTTTCCTCAGGAACGAGTGGCTTCCCCGTCAACATATGGTATGCCTGTAACGAAACGGAGATTAAGAGAGAGATTCAAGGAGAATAGCAGGAAACCTACGGCACAACCAAGCATCCAAATATCCACTTTTGAAGAATAAGGTAGACCTAGGATAACTTCCGGCGGACGAAGGGATTTATCCATACGAGAGTTTTCCCAGGTCGGTTTACTACGCTTGTTCATTTTTTGAGCTACGTAGCAATAAGTGAGCTAGTCATTAGGGAATTTCAATTTCGAACATGTACCATGTCCAAGATTAATCAAGTTCATGTAATTTCGGTTAACGTCGTACCAAGAGGCATTCCATTCAACATAACCAGGAACGGGCCGGGAATGGACAACAGGGTATTCCACATCACCAATGGTGATCTTTCTTTCAATTATGCAAGGCGGCAGCTTATCCAAATCTGGTTTGAGGGACTCCCGGCTCACATCGATCTCGAAGGCGATATTGCTTGGTGTAACAGCTGTCTCGCCCATAGTCGGCGTATAAATTAACGGATTCTGGCAGGGTAAACAATACGAACCACCATGGATGAGGCTGCACTTGTGCAACTTCATAAGCTCTTCCAACACGCATGCGATCGCTCTTTGCACAATGTGCCTTGAGAGCGACTTCGTGGGCGAAGAGAATCTGAGATCCTCACAAGAAGGTCCCGCGACATCAAGCACCAGACACAAGTGGATGCCATGATGGCTGTATTCGTCGAAATAATCGTATAAATTAATATATCCTTGGTTCCCGGCAGCTTTTAGAGCATTGAGTTCCTGTGGTGGTTTCTGAAGCGTTTCGTGAGCGGTTAATATCTTGATAACGAAATATTGCTCGTCAATCCTGAAAAAAGCCAATAAAAAATTATCTCTTCTGAAAGTCGGATTACATACTGCGAGGCCAAGGCCAGCCATACCGATGACTTGGGTCCATAACCAACTTTTCTGATTATTTCATACCGACCCTCGTTCAGTTTCTGGCCTGGATATGAAGGGAAGTATCCAAGTCCTTCGCTGGAGGTGAGGTCGAGTGGTTCCTCTGGAAACTGAGACATCCGTAGGTGAGGGGGTTAAGCAAAAAGTAGAAAGATGGGATGAATAGACAATTTTATTGAATTGGTCACAGTGGGCGTTGTATGTACTCATGTTTATCTACTGCTAGATTCGGCCTCGGGTCTCTAATCAATATCTGTTGCAAAGACCACTCTCGCGCTCACTCCTCATTTGGCCGTAAGCCCCTTGAATGCTTGGTCGTTGTTGATCAACTCTAGCTCCTTGGGAGTGAGCAAGCATCCTTCGAAGCTATCGTGGTCACAAGGTGCACCCCATTCGCGTATCACGACTTCCTTCTCCTCTAGACGCCCAACCTTGAACTTTCCGGTCCACTTCCATCCCTCTTCGTCCTTCGAGAGCTTGAAACCCTTGAGTGCATCTGGCTTATATCCGCCCTTCTTCTGCAGCATCCGCATCCGCACGGAGGAGTGTATCCATTCATTGGTTTCATACTCGGATCCATTCTCGTGGCGCTTACCCAAAAAGTACTGCCCAGGCGTACGGGTTGTCGCGCCTAAGGCAATGAACGTGGCAGTGTGGTACTCGTCGTGAGCATCGGAAAGGCCCCATCCGAGGTCCTCAGGGGCTTTGGCCTTTTTGGAGAACCACGCCTTCGGGTCTACAGGTTTAACTGATGGCTTCTTCAGAGTTTTGGCCAGGTCGTCACTGAAGACAAGGGCCGAAGAGCACATTTCGACCATCCACATCAAAGATATATCTGATATATCGCCATGCGCACGCTCGTAACCGCCCCCTACATCAGTGTGTACACCGGGGAACCAGCATTGAAGGAACCCGGTACGTTCGAGCCCCTCCGGGGCGTCTGGTTTGGTTGGGTAGTAAAGAAGAGTGGGCCCGAAAGACGAGCGGTTTTCATCGAGAGCAAGTGCTTGATATGCCCTGCCGATAAGAGCCCTCCAGCCAGAATTGTCTGGAAACAGTATTAGCCATCAAGTCGTCACATGTTCCAAGAGCACGATGCTTACTGTCTGGGATTGGGAAAGAGGTATCGTGATAGCCGTAAGATTCGTTCCCGTTGTAACCTAAGGCCGACGTGAGCATGCCTTGCGGAATCCCCAAACTACCGACTGTGTCGAACAATCCCAGGATGTGAATGATGACTTCTTTGTGATGAATGAATTCGCCTTTGCGAGCTTCCATCCAGTCGTCAAACTCTTGACGCTGCTCTCTCGTATCACGCCGGGCCTGGTAGTGCTTATATATCAAAGGAAGATATTCCAGAGATTCCTTCTTGAGCAGCCCAGCCTACGAGATGTCAGTCACCATGCGTTAGATACATCTGACGAGCGAGCAGCTCACATTACAAATAAGTGACGCAATAGCCCTCGCAGTAAATGCGCCTCGAGAGAATCCAAATAGGAAGAGTTCGTCTCCCTCATCATAGTTGTTAGAGAAAAATGTATAGGCCTCGAGAATGTGTGCATCTAAGCCAGACCCGAACGCACCTGTACGTATGAAGGAAGATTTGGATCAGTAAGATTGCAAGGGTCAGAAGAGATTTGGCTCACTATTGATAGTATTGTTAACTACGTTGTTCGCCGTACCGATACCGGTTTGGTAAAGGACAATTTGAGGGATCTCATAGATAGGATCCACCTTTTCGCCAGGCTGTGGGTTGGGTGTAGTGCTCGTGAAATTTCCTGTTTTCAATGCTCGAGCGAAACGGGTGATATTGGTTGGGACAGCAGAAACACCATCCGTGGCAGACTGGCCGGTCCCATCACAGCAGACAATGAGACGCTTAAACTGGATTTGAGAAAGTGGACGCTCGTCTTGTGAATCAGACATTAGGAAAACAGTTGTGGGGAGTGGCTATGAGACACCGTGATAGAGACGACACTCTTTATAAGTAAGGACGGAAGGCTAGGAACAAACTCGGCTAGTCACTGTCGTCGTTTAGCGCTTAGCGGGTGGCATGTGTAGCATCGTCCCTGCGGCATCTGAATCATATGGACCCTCTGGTCAAGTCCTGAATGCCAGCGCTCTGGGTTCGAACGCTCGAGGAACATAGAGGGGAAGGGTCTAAGACCAGGGCTTCTCCACCAGGTATACTTAGCATGCCAGATTCAGGGGCTATCATTCGTTCCTGAAGCTCAGTGGCTCAGCCGACGAGGTCTGTGTTGCGTGGGCTTGCGTGTCGCGTTCTAGATTTCCCGGGAAGTAAATGCAAGTGCCTTCTGGATCGGTGGACAATACGGCACGAAGCTGGAATGGGAGTTGGTGACAGTGGGTGAGGTACATCACGGCTGAATTGAAATTTGGAGTTTGGAGGTTCAAAGGCACTGCGACAAATCCGGGCCGCTGTTACTTTCTGATCGGCCGGACTTTTCCGCACAACGCTATTATTTCTTCCTTGTTTTTTTTCCAGTCAAGGAATTCATCCTCTTTTTATTTTCCTAAACCCTGCTTTCCGTTGGCTTTCCCTGAAACTTACACCCCTTGACCCCACTTCAGAAGCACTCCTCATATCGGCTAAATGGAGAACGACCCAACGGCTGAGCGAAAGACTTCACCCAGCCACCACTTTCTGTGCTGAGGAAGCAAATTCGAGTACTCTTGGGACCGTAGCAAGCTATTGAATCACCTCTTAAAGATAGCGCAGGATCTTCTGAAAGACCGCACGATTAATCAACCCCGAACGAGCATTCGTTGCGCCTCGTTGCACTGGCACACGCTGCAAACCTCATCCTCGGGAAGCTACTTATCTACGCTTAACGACTGTGTCACTATTTTGACGGGGACCCAATGCAAGAATCCACATGTTGTTTGTCTATACCGCTCTCTTTTTTGCACCCTTTTTATCACAATATCTGCATGACGGCTCGTTGGTTTGGGCGACTCTCCAATCTCAGGAAAATCGTCATCCAGCGGTACAATTAGGCAATAAAGAATACCGAAGAGGTGAAGGGAGGTCCACGGTTTTAACTTGAACAAGAAGGGAGCGAGGCCCTTCGCTCTCGCAACAGACCTGGCGCCACAGCTCGGGCTGGCGCTACTCTCGGACTATGACCAAGAGTCCAAGACGTTGAACTTGAGGTTCGTGGAGATAGACGACCAAATATCAAGCAATCTATTTCTATCCAGGAACTCGCCCTTCAACTGATCCCACCCTGTTATATACCGTCCGTCTCTGGACCCTTTTCGAGTTTATTATCTATGACACGAACAATGTTTCCTGGCCCTCGCAATAATACGTGGAAGCGTTCCATGGTGCTATTCCACAGCCCGCAATAGGTTACGTGGCGAACAATGAATCCACTGTTGATGTCGGTCGAAATTCTGGTATCAGCCAGGCCCTTCATTTCCCTCAGGATATTACCCCTATGGAAATACTCTTCGAAGGTCGAGAAGATGCTTGAGAATGTAATCACTCTCCCCTTAAGGACCCCTGGAGTCTCACCTTATTCCTTCCTCAATTTTGACATCAAACAAAAGATCCGCATGGTTTCTGGTCGAGTTTTCCATCCCAATGAGCCACTGGCCGCCGTTTTTACACCAGGATCTTCCGGGACATTTTTGTCCCCATGCAGCGAAACAGCCGAAAGGCTTGACCGCGAGCATATCTTTCTTGCCGTTATACCCAAGGAACGAAATGGCAAAGGTCGCTCATATCTCTTGGCAAATTCGACCCTATTTATGGACATGTTCTGCAAGAACGACGCATCGAGGTTTTGTAGTTTGTCCCTTTTCTTGATACTAATCCTCTTGCCCTCGATGACCCATGATCTGCGGTGGGAATCTCGAAGATATATTTGTCGATGTCATACGACATATGATTTCGCAGCATGTGGAGAGGTCCTGTAATTTACAGTAACGATATCCAAAGTTGGCCTGTCATATCTTTACTCAAGTGTGCACCCCTCTTTGGATCGCTTCGGGGGTGTGAAAGATGGGCTAAGAGAGAAGACAAGTAGGTATGGTAGCGTAGCTGACGGGGAATTGCTCGACTGAGTCCCGCTGAATGATGTCGACTTTGGTGGAAACTGCGAAGCCAATGGTGTGGAGCGGTTATGTAACGCTGGAGAAGGCGATGTAAATAGACCTTGGGATTATTCCCGGCAACGCACTGAGCACTCGTCGGCGAACTTGGTCACGGGTACTTCATCGCAGGAGGTGAGCAAGATAATGAAGGGGATTAAAACCGGTTCGTTGGTGGAAAACGAGTTGTATACCTTAAGTAGGCTTCGAAAGGCCGACAAAAGGAAAAGAAATATCCCTGATACGAGACTGAGGGCCGGGGCCGACGAAAATAAGTGTTTCGTCGGCGTCAGGAGCTTCGTCCAAAATTGCATGGCAATATACACTGACGGTTGTCTGGGCCTCTGTGTACTTCAACATGCAACGCGCGTATGAAACCATTCTTCCGTTGAAAGTCCCTATAGAAGAGTTAGTATTTTACTTGGAGATAATCCATGACTTGATGAAAAGGCAGGTAACTAAGTGTTTGAAAATTAGATCAATTGGCGAGTGGATTAAAAATCAAAGGGTGAACTATGACCTCGTCGAGGTGTTGTCATGTTTGTCATGACCCAAATTATTTCCCCATTTAGGCACTCCAACAATCACGCCTCTCTTCTTGCCTCCATCGACTTATAGACCGAAACCTCTTGCTCCTATAGACTCCCAACGTCGAATATCCACACATACCCCACAGCACCTTCAGCAAACACGACACTCGACTTTGAGCCAACCATTACGGTTATTACACATTATTAAAGCATGGCACCAACACCAACACAGCCCATTAACGTCAAGCTCCTGCTTATTGGGAACTCGTCTGTGGGAAAGTCGAGTTTGTTGCTACGTTTTTCGGATGAGCAATGGCTTCCTGAGGATGAAAGCAGCGCAACGATTGGCGTAGATTTTCGAGTGAGTACCAATTCACTTTCCCAATTGTCGTCTCGTTGCTTTGTCCATCGTGTGGTTATTGGGCTTAAGCGCGAGGGCTACTTTTGTTAAATAAGAATTTATTGATCTCAACTTTGTATACCATAGGTGCATAAGATGGATATCAAGGGAAAGAAGGTCAAGCTGAGCATATGGGTACGTTCATGCATCAAGCATGCGCACAGCGCGTTATGGACTAACCTTGACTCATGTCCAGGATACCGCGGGACAAGAACGCTTCCGAACCATCACCTCGTCATATTATCGTGGGGCGCAAGGAATCATTCTAGGTCAGTTACTCATTCTGCTAACTGTCCGTAAAGTTGTTCATCAATGTTGTACAGTGTATGATGTGGCCAATCGCGAGTCATTTGAAGCACTACCTCGATGGTACAGCGAACTCGAGACATACGTCTCAAGTTCAGTGGTGAAGATTCTTGTAGGGAATAAAGTCGATAAGGTGCATTTCCTGATCTTCCCATAACACGACCTTTTTCCTAATTACCGTCTCATTTTCATGAAACGACAGGAATTCTCGAGGCAGGTATCGACAACAGAAGCAGAGAAGTTTGCCACACGGATGTCATCTCTCTTCATCGAGACGTCTGCGAAGACTTCCGTTGGGGTAAGAGAGACCTTTCAGGAGGTGGTGGAAAAGATCCTGGACACACCGGAGCTTTGGGATAATGCGGCAAATAAGCCACAGAATACGAGTGGGGGGAATGGTGGAGTGCCTGGCGGTGTGC
>Ga0307517_10012852_pt1 | contig 11438 bp, 14 predicted proteins | sample 23_EM_MG_FD_194515 | JGI IMG/M metagenome (GOLD analysis project Ga0307517, IMG submission 194515) | Populus trichocarpa ectomycorrhiza microbial communities from riparian zone in the Pacific Northwest, United States - 23_EM | ecosystem: Host-associated > Plants > Roots > Unclassified | place... | reverse complement strand
ATCGGTCGAACAAGAGTACCGACAGAGTCAGCGGTAGTCACCTGAAAAAATAAGATCAGGTGTATACTTATATGGAGGTCATACTGATGAAAGGAATTCATGCGTGACGAGGGTGATATGCATTATTCACACCAGTTTCTCCCAAGGTTTGTAAACGACATTGACTCGGACGGGTTCAGGGCTGAGGAAGGAGGTTCGGTTGCTGAGAGAGTGGGATATCACTGTAAACACACACCATTACTTAGAAAGATCCACACTCAAACCGCCCGTCAAAAACCCTGAGTGTCAAACCGCTGATTCCCCTACCTAAAGGCAATGGGAATCACAATAGAAAATGGAGTGAAATGCGATTGATCACTACTCAATCGTAGTCGACGGAGCATTCCTCTCCCTAATCTTACCCGTTTTCGCTCCCTGTTCTCTCGCTGCCTGATCTCTAACTGCCTCGCCTTCCTTTCTCCACTCTTTCTTTTCGAACGCATCCCATTCCTCCTTTGCATCGATCCACCTCTCCTGAACGTCCCGCACGTCGCTCGCCGGGCCTTTCATCGGACCAAGGGCGCTGGAGAAGAGGGCGTAGGTGTTGGGCCGCTGGGATGGCCCTGTATCCGCTTCGTCGATCGTCCCTGGCGGTTGATTAGATTTTGGAGGTGGGACGAAGACATAGCCAGTGGCTTTGTCAATCGCGTGGGTGAGGTTAAGCATGGAGTTTTTGTCCTGTGAGTGCGTAGTGGGATCTCGACTATGCAGGATTAATTATATGACTAACCTCAACTGCTAAGGTCTCGAATCCGACGATACTGTGGTCTTCAATCAGGTCAATCATGGCCATGTTGAGGGCAGCGAAGCGGGGTGACAAAGATGAAGAGAGGATATTTTGAAGGTGTGAGAGGTCTTGGACGTCGGTGTAGAAATCCAAGTTAAAATCTGGGAAGAATTAGTGGAGGAAAATCTGGGTAAGATATATATACCTAGGTCGCCATACTGCGAGATTAGATCGATTTTAGATAGGACGTTGATATGTGGGAGTTCGAGTTGGAGCATGGCCCGCAGTGAGAGGAGGAGAACGGAAATATATTTCGAGGCATCGGTGATATAATGTGCATCACACAGATGCACCGCAGCCAACTGGTGCAATGTTCAATATTGGAGCACGACAGATAATTCCTAGAAATTAAATGCAAACGCACCCGGAACGAACACTTTGTCAGTTTCTCGATGATGTGCTTTACGCTTTCGTGGTTCGTACTCAGCTCGACTTGGCCTGGGAGATCAAACAACACATATGCGTCGTTCCCTAGCTCTTGTAACCTCTCTTCTAGCCAATCAAAGTTGGCTTCTAGGTACTCCATGCAGTATATCAGAGCCCCGTTGGGCCCGAGCCCGTGTTGTTCCATGACATCGTTGAGGGTAATGAGCGATGATATGTCGATCGCACATGGGTAAGGAAGGGCGTCGTTTGCAGGATCGAGGTTCACAATGGAGATTGGGCGCTTAAGCGCGGTAAATAGCTGGTGTTTTCCATAACAATATGTGGACTTTCCACTCCCTGGTGAACCGCAAACAATCTCGCCGAATGGCATGGTGGAAGATAAGAACAAAGAGCGTTGATTGTTATCGCCGTCCAAAACAAATATAGGAATAACTGATTATTATTAATTTACGCACAAAAGATTCTCTGCTCCTACCACCATGTCTATCTGACCCTTTTTACCCTTAAATTGTAGTGGATCGGACTCCTGAGAAGAAGTGACGCGAATGCCGAGACTCTCATTCGAGGAAGGGGACTTTGTCGCGTCGGATGATGTACGTGTTTACTGTCCAGACGCGACCTTTTCTCATCCAAAGCAGCTCCCAAGTGTGCTTGAAAACTCACGTCAGGTATACGAAAGTTCTGGTCAAGCCTCATCGTCAAGGCACACCATAAACCACACCGAAGTTTATGGGCGAAAAAACGCTGATATTCGAGGCCGAATCGCGGAGCTTGATGCGGAACTTATCGGGCTCGAGGCTGACAAGGCTTCTATTGTAAACCAGATCGCATTGCGTCTACAAGAGAAGGAAAAGCTAGAGAAGGAGTTGGTGCACTCGGCTAGATCGACCTTCGATCCCAAGGGGAGAGGAAAGGGGATTAATTACGGGACTTCCAACTTTCCCTGGTCTAAATCTTTGGAAGCGCGTATGAAGGCGGTATTTGGAATAAACGAGTTTCGTTTATGTCAAAGGGGGTAGGGTCGTACTTTTATAACGCGTCTTTTCAACCAACTGACCCATTGAAAAGAGCATGTAACGCGAATATGGACAGCCGCGATATTGTGTGCATCATGCCAACAGGTACTTTATTTTTTCGGCTTTTCCTTTCTTCAAAACTCTAAAATCCTATTTCATAGGCGGCGGGAAATCATTGACGTACCAACTTCCTGCCCTTCTTACGGCCGGTTGCACCCTTGTCATTTCACCTCTCATTTCACTTATGACGGATCAAGTCCTTCACCTCGCAGAAGTTGGAGGCAAGTTGATTGATTTTCGTCAAACGCCAGTCCCATGATTTTTGCCCCATTAGTCGAGGCGACGATGATCACCAGCGCGACCCCAAAAACTGAGAAGAAACAGATCCTTCAACGTCTTCATACACTCTCTGAACGAAAGCTCGGACCCCATGAGAAGGAGTTCAAATTGGTCTATGTTACAGTACTGATTCTCTCCTTTTCTTCCTACGGAATGTGGTTACTCAACTTTATAGCCTGAAAGGATAAAAGGAGACAAGTCATTTCTTGCGCTCATGCAGCGGCTCGACAATGCGAATAAACTCGGTTCGTTTCTTTTCAGCTTCAATACATAATTTGGGTTTATGCGATCTTTTTAGCGAGAATCGTCATTGATGAGGCGCACTGTGTATCACAACTGGGACATGACTTTCGGTATGTTTTTCTCGCCTCTTCTTTCATGCTATGATAATCGAAATACTTACGCGCATTTTTATATCCCAGTCCGGATTACAAAGAACTGCACATATTACGCCAATTGTTCCCCCGCGTCCCTATAATGGCCCTCTCCGCTACTTGTGGACCTCAAGTCCTCGAGGATCTCATTAGGATCCTAGGGTTGAGGAAGATCGTAGATGGAAATGGTACGTTGCTCTCTGTTAACATCGTAAGGGGGCGTGCCAACCAAGCCGACTTCAATTGTGCAGATGCTGAACCAATTGGGACCGTGTTCTTCTCCTCACCCCTATACCGGAAGAATCTGCACTACCGTGTCGTGCCGAAGCCAGACAAAGCAGCGGACCAAATCGTGTCGATGAAAGAATATATCATGGAACACCACCCTAACGATACTGGGATTATTTATTGTTATTCTGTCAAGGTCTGCTCGTTGGCCTACCTTCATTCTCCATATAATCATTGAATAAGATTTTTGACATATAGGACACTCATAGTGTTGCGGAAAAGCTCCGCGAGATTAGCGGAGGGAGGATCAAGACCGGGGTGTACAATGCGGCAGTTGCGGATAGGGACAAGCAGAGTTTGCATATTGCATGGCGAGCGGGCCAGGTCAAGGTCGTTTGTGCTACTATCGGTGAGATTTTCGCATTGGATAATCTGCTGTCGGCAACATTCATCGATTGAATATCTTGCTTTATTTAGCTTTTGGAATGGGCATTGATAAAGGCGATGTACGATTTGTCCTCCATCATTCGGTGCGTATCTATTTTTGTTGGTTGATTTTTTTCTTTTCTGACGACCCCACTTATTTTCAGATTTCGGTGAGCAGCACTTCCAAATGTGATATTTCGGCTGAATTGTGCTACAGAAATCCCTGGAAGGTTTTTACCAAGAGTCAGGGCGTGCAGGACGGGATGGGAAAGATTCAGATTGTGTACTATATTATCGACCTCAGGATGCGTCGGCACTCGCGGGGTTGACCTCATCGGAGAGTGGAGGCGATAAGAAGTGTACGCTTTTCTCGACACACTCGAATATGGCTTTCTTTTTTTAATTCTTTTATTTAGTGCATGCGATACTTGAATTCGCGGAAGACCTGAGGAAATGTCGGAAAGTTCAATTTGCAGAGTGTGTTTTATTTATCCATTTCGATATTTTTTTTAGCTCATTCAATTTTCCATAGATATTTCTCGCATTCATCCCACCTCTCCATCGCCTCCTGGTCCACCTCAGAGGTGGGGGCACTCGACCCGTGCGGGCACTGCGACAATTGCACACGCGCGCCAGAGAGCATCGAGCGGCGCGATGTGACCGTGGTGACGTGGCAGATTTTGAAGGTTCTGCAGACGGTACGCCAGGGCGGAGGCAGATTGACGTTAGGTGGGTTAGCTGCGCTTGTTAGGGGCGGTAGGAAAGGGAATTTCGATGTAGCCGTGAAACGGAGGGGGAGGAAGGCTGGGCCTGGAGGTGATGAAGCAGGGAAGGGGAATGTGGACGTTGATGATCTTGTGGGCGGACCTGTAGAGATGAAGAAATTGGTGGGTTGTTTTTATTCTGGCATTTTTTGGATCCTTTTCGCGCGCTGTAATTACATTTCAAGAGTCTCGTTTTTTTTTGCTTCTTTTTTTCTGTTTCCAAAGCTCCCTTTATTCTTGTCCCTTTTCGTTTGCTCATCCATTTATCGTTCTACAGGACATCGAACATCTACTGGTCCAACTTCTGACCCAGAAGTACCTCAAGGAAGAATACCACCAAACTAGCTACCAAGTTCTGGCGTACCTTGCGCCTGGACAACTCGCGGCCCGCTTGACACATCATCAAACGAGGCAGTCAGTCTCGGCGAGCGCCAACCTGAAGCTGGAATTTTATTTCGTCAAAGCGGCTTCAAAGGCAAAGGCGAAGGAAAATGATAAGGGGAAAAAGAAGGATGTTAATGGGAGCAAGTCATCGATACCAAAGAAAAGGCCGTCGTCGGGTGGAAAGGGGAAGGGAAAAGCTACTGCAGGTGATAAAGACGAGGAAGGAGGAAGCGATCCGGAGAGTATCTCGTTTGATGAGGACGAAGAAGGGGAGGAGGATGAAGATGTCGATCAAGTTCAACAAGTTCAACGCAACCGACCTCCTCTGAAGCGAGGAGGACCTTCGAGGAATGGGGCGGCAGCTCAAACACTTAGCGATGAATATGAGGAAATCGACATCTACGCTTCTGATTTGGAGGACAGCGATTCCGAGGTGACCTATGACTGGTCGCATTCGATGAGAGAGGAGCCACGGGCGAAGCGGAGGAGGAAAAGTTCGGACACCAAGATCGATGTTGGCGGAACACAAGCTGGGTATCGGATGAACATTGTAAAAGAGGGGGGTAACGAGGTCATGGTTTTGTCCTCGGATTAACTTGTTTGATAACGATAATAGGTACACAGTGCTACAGCTTTGGAGAACATGTATACATGTATGTAAAATAAACTATGTAGATAGAAAACCTTGTGATAATATTGATACAGTACAACATGCACAGCAAGCAAACAAGTAATTTATCACAGCGAATAAAATACCCGCGGGACGGCGTCCCAACTCCTACCCGAACACAAATAATGATAAATGGAAAGAGCTCGAATCGAATCTCATAGCGTAAATGTATAGCAGGACAGATGTTATTGCGAAGATCAACCTCTCAAGTTGGATTGTTTGAGTGCCGACCGAAGAGGTGGTTTTGGAATAAGGCGGTGGTTCAAATCAATCCGAACACCTTCCTCATTCATCCATCCGTCACCGGACTCTGGATAATCGTCAAGATCAGAAGGGTACTTCTCACCAGTGGCAGCAGGCTTGTACTCTCCGTCGTTGGTCCATAGTTGGTCGCTATATGTAAAAGAGGGGTTAGAAAAAAGCAAAAAAAAAAAGAAAACACCGTGAAGGAAAGAAAACGAGCAACATACCCACGACGGTTGAACCATCCTTTCCTCCTCTGTCTTGCAAGAACCGGGGACGGGCAAATCAGATTTTCGGTCCAGCGAACAGACCGAAGTAAAGGCACAGAGCTTCTTCCAGAGAGTGCTTGCGCGTTAGCATGGCGGGTAGGCGCCCGGGCTTGGTCGCCATCAGAGTATCGTCTCTGCGGCTGTGGTTCCGAATGGGCAGAGCCATTCGAGTGAGCGGAATTAACGGCCTTGGGTGGAGTGGTCAACATGACTTTCGTGCTATTGGAACCAAGTTTGTCGTGTGGTGTCGTTACGCTGCGAGGTATGGATGGCATGGAGCTTGTGTATGGTTCATCGCCATCGGAATGATGGCGCAAGGGTTCTGTGTGAGACTGTGTGTATACTGGCTCCACAAACGAGGATCGTGGGCGCTCTTGGGTGGATAGCCCTCGTGTGTGTGGTGGAGCGGTAGACTGCAACGTGGAGGCCGCCCTGTCGATAGATCTAGATGGTGGTTGAGCAGCCGGAGGTGGCATGGGCATGTGCTGCCGTTGGGATGTGGGTTCGTATTGAGGAACAGAAGGTGGTTGGGGCTGAGGGTAATATGTAGCCTGAGCACTGGATCCGCGAGCCTCTTTTCGTTGATCGGCATGCAAAGGGTCAGACGCAAAAGACGGAGATGTATCGCCTGGGCGTTGACGTCTGTCAGGCGCTTGTTGGCGAGGGTCAAGACCTCCATTGTAGACAGTCTGAGGTTGTTGCTGAGAAAGCGGCGGGTAATGCACTGCGCTCAGCGCAGGCGTTGTCGGTCTTGCGGATTGGGAAAACGAAATCGACCTAGTTCGGATCCTCTCGCCCGCCCTCTCGTCCTCGTGAACCGAAAGCGAAACACGGAGAGGAGAGGAGTTGAGGTCAGTTGGGCTCATTCTCATCTGAGTTGGGGACGCGGTCAGCGGGCCCGGTATGTACATTTCTCGGGGTTGTTCAGGCGATGATTGCGATTTGGCACGCGTGTCTTTCGACGAGCGCGGGGGTTCGGGAACGTAGGAGTCGCCTCGCGATGGGCGAGTTGAGCGATGTTCATCCGCTTCGCGGCTCGGGACTGGAGTTCGCGTATCACGCCGGATATCCGCAGCGAAAGACGCACGGTTCGACAAAGGAGACCCTTGGGCCTGAGGTACCCTGGAAGGAGACTCGGAATATGATCGCTCGCGGCGACCCCGTTCTCGTTCCCGTTCGCCCTCCCGATCCCGTTCTCTTTCGCGTTCGCGTCCTCCATACGCGCTACTGTTATTCTCCCGTGAAGGACTTGCAGAAAAATATTCTCGAACCTCGGAATGAGGCCGCGAGAGCACTGAATCGGGTCGTGGTCCTACCATCGACGATCTACGGCGGTGTTGCTGATGAGGGATATCGACAGGTTCGGGTTGGAGCGGACGGTCTTGGCGCCGCTCCGACCGATAATCAGCCATATCCGCAGAGGATGTAGCATATGTCGCGTGCGCTGAGCCCCCGTTAAGTTCTTGCGGAAGTGCAGTAGGAGTGGCATTCGCATTTTTAGGCGAAGTCCTATAATGACCCGCTGCCCCTCGCATCGTTTGCTCCGAATCGAATGTGGCGTCACGGCTCCATGCTTCGCTGGGAATAGAAGGAAGGGGGTGTCGTCCGTGACCAGTGCTCGAAGTTTGCGGGATCCCGTATTCGGATGGTACTTGCGATGAGATACGTTCGACCAGTGGAGGGCTGCCGTCATCCCTCCTTGGATATGGGTTATGCGAAAATGAAGCAGGGATGTTGATGGGAGAGCTCGAGCTGTGGTGAAAAATGGGCGGTGGCACATTGAATTCGGCCTCCTGTGGGACTTGATTCGGGTGGAAGTGAAGAGGCTGTGAAGAGGCAACCCGGGTAAAGTTGTCCCTGGGAGGGATTGGCGCTGAGATGGTCGGCGTCCAGCGTCGGTCGGCATCGTTTGGCGAAGACCCCGAGCTGGAGCTCGAGGTATGCGAGTTGTATTCCGCGTTGATTTTGGCGATCCTATCGCGCTCGTCAACTTCGAATTCGGAGAGTGTGCTCGCTGCGTATTCAGGGATATGGACGTATCTTCCGCCACCCGAAGATGGTACGCGCGACATTGGTTCGGCCATTAGAGGCACAGGGGAGATGGGCCCATGCATCGGAGTCGCAGGGCGGAGGTGAAGTTGCTGTTGGAAACTCGACACTCTAGCGCGACGGTCTTCACCCAACTCGGGTTGTACCTCGTGGATAATGTGATGTCCTGTGGACGGAGTCCTGCTTAGGGCTTGAGGCTCATGCGGAAGAGAATATATAGGTCGGGCGGCGGGTGTCGGCGGTCTGTGACTTCGAAGGTCATCTGGCGTTTGGTCGCCCATAATTGTGCTGGGTAAGGTGTCAGTCGACATGGTAGGAGAAAAGGCGGAGGTTGAGGCAGAATCCAACTCTGAGGTCGAAAATATATCCGACTTGGAGCAAGAGGATTGCTCATAAATGAAGGTATCGTTAGTGGTACTGGGATAAATAGCGAAATTGGCGGCGGCCCTTGGTCGTTGCTGAGGTTCATAATTAGTCGTTGGATAGGTGCTAGCACTGAATGACAATGTGAATTTTTGGAATTCGTGTTCATCGAGAGGAAATAAAGACGAACTTCGGAGGGTACCAATTGTTACTTTGTGGTTCCCGTTGAGAAGCTGACCTGTAGCCAACATCAGGCTTCACAGGCGCTGAATACGCAAAGCTGGTATTCGCTGGTGCCTTGAATACGCGAACAGAGAACCGGCTCGATGGCTAGAAATTCAAGAACGTCGAGCTGAGAACTCTAGTGTCGCCCATCCATATAAGGACGTACCTTTGAAGCCCCATTTTGGCCGAATTTTAGAGACGATGCGTTGGGTAGGAAGGAGGAGAACATACTGGGCAAGCAGTTGCACTCAGCATCAAAGGACTGACATAGGACGGGATACGGAAATTTTATGTAGTCGACGGGCCACCCACCCGAACATCATGCCCTTCACACGAGTAAAGCTTGAGGTGAAACACGCGGCCTCGGTTTCGATCAAAAAATTACCGGCACCAAAGGTTGACTAGTAGGAAAGCAAGATTCTTTCTAATGACAGACGTTTCTGTAAGGGTTATTATCACACAACAGGCAAAAACGCGCAAGAAGCCGGATACCCACTTCCCAAAAGGGTTGAATTGTACATGATAGATTTCTTTCTCTCCACCCCGTTTGAGGGGGCGTGTGTTTCATGAAACTGAGTGCAGGGCCTGCGCCTCGACCATGAAAGGCATGAATTTGGAAACGCGGTTGCCTTGTTATTGATCATTGAGAAACGGAGGCAATTTGAAGGGTGTGAAGTATGCAGCAATGGTGTCAAGTATTCGGAAAGGCGGAGTCAGCTGGTAAGAATCCTCCGAAAGACCAATCGTTGGCTATCTTCCGAAAGGTTCCGAATAGCAGTTTGAGAATAAATAACCAGGATTCGATCTGCATGCTGGGTCTCGTTGCAGCATGTGAAGAGAAACCGAGTAACAAAAATACCGATATCAGTGTTGACGGGATTCGTCGCAGTAAGGGTGAGGATCGGCGGTGGAATTATAACATTGATTTATAATCACATCCAGTAAATAGCAGATTAAATATCAAAATAAAATACAGATTAAACCTTTCCTCTTTTCGTGAATGATGCACGCTCTGCGACAAGAAATTCTGCCGGCCAGTGGCGTCGAATTTGCCACGAGTCTCAAGTTGACGCCTTCAACTCGCCCTCTTCCAACGCCCACAAATATTTCAACGCGCCACGAGTTCGTTTCTCGCGTTCTCTGCAATTTGGTAGTCGCTCGCTCGAATCTGCTTCGGATATTTGAAGTTCGCGAAGAACCCGCTCCAATACACCCACAAGCAGACGATGAACGCGAACGGCGGTCGGCGGTCAGGCGAGGGACGGAGGCTGTTGAAGGAGAAGTAGAAATGGACGAGCAGGGAGACGGATATATCAACATAGCCAAGGTGATTTAAAAGCTTCGTGTATCTCATATCCGAATTTCATGCATTGCAACTTCATGAGTTTGAGGGATCCAAAACAGTGCTGACCTTTGTTTATTTCCTTAGTCTGTGCCCCAGAAAGAGCCTGTGCATGTTTCTACCGTTACTCGGTTTTATCTCGTCAGAGAACATCGCCTTCATGGGATTGTTACTGGGTTGGAAGGCGTCAAAATAGTTTCGTCGCTTGAGGACCAGCTGGACAGACTTTTGGTCTCGTTCAAGGACGCCAAGGTTCGAATTATTGTTTCTTTTGAAGTGGGAAGCTAACCCAGTCCTTAAGATCGCACTTCTCGAGTGGTCTGACGCGGTGTACGACCTTATAACAGTTTCAATACACACCTACGAACGAGCACCGCAGCTTGTACGTTTTATTTCTCTCCTGCTTCCCGTTGTCCATCGGCTCATGCGACGCCTAGCTCGCACTGGATTCACTATTATTCCGTGCAGAACTTCGAGTGGATTCTCTCTCGCGATGCGCCGCGTTGTCGCTGCCGAAACACGCTCTCGCAATTTTACCATTCTATCAGAGCCTGCAGGAGTTGGACGCAATGGAGCAGGATCAAATGGCAAAGTACGTACATTCAACCTTCTTTTAAACCTTTCCCTTATTCCTGCTTGCTTTCTCTTCAGAGATGTCCCGTATTCGGCCAGCTTCATCCTTGACCTTCCTGCTCAAGTCGAACCGAACCTTCGCAACGTAATCGATTTTGTTTTTTTACCCGGCTTCAACAACCCAACTCTCGCTATCCTTTACCAAACCCAACAAACTTGGACCGGGTACGCACCTCCAATCCTTACGTATTCTCCAGGCTAACTGTATCCAGACGCTTGAAGGAATTTAAAGACACCGTTAAATTAATCATATTCACTCTCGACATCGCCACACAAAATTACCCCATCATCACCCTCATCGAAGGACTCCCACACGACTGTCTCACCCTCCTCCCTTGTGCTACTTCCCTCGGAGGGGTGATCATCACAACCAGCAACGCTCTAATCTACGTCGACCAATCCTCCCGTCGTGTCGCACTTCCTTTGAATGGATGGATGGCGCGGTTTAGTGACCTGCCTTTACTTCCAATCGCATCCGCCGACCAGGACCGCAAGCTCGCGCTGGAAGGATCGCGTTCGGTATTCATCGACGAGAGGACATTTTTCCTCATATTGAAGGACGGAACAGTGTACCCAGTCGAGATCATCGTGGATGGAAAGGCTGTGTCAAGGCTGACAATGGCGCCTCCACTTGCACAGACGGCTGTACCAAGTGTGACGATAAATATCTGGGGCGACCATATCTTGGTCGGCAGCTGTGTAGGGCCATCGGTGCTACTGAAGGCGGCACACGTAGAAGTGGAGGTTGAGGAAATAGATGTGGCACCGACTGCTGTTGTGCAGGATGATAATCAGATGGATTACGATGACGAGGACGAAGGTTCGTGCCTGATTTTTCGTTGTTGTTGTGGGCGATATTGAATTGAAGGCTCCCATCTGTTCAGATATTTATGGAATTTC
>Ga0307517_10012851_pt1 | contig 11438 bp, 9 predicted proteins | sample 23_EM_MG_FD_194515 | JGI IMG/M metagenome (GOLD analysis project Ga0307517, IMG submission 194515) | Populus trichocarpa ectomycorrhiza microbial communities from riparian zone in the Pacific Northwest, United States - 23_EM | ecosystem: Host-associated > Plants > Roots > Unclassified | place... | reverse complement strand
CGGTGCGTTCAGCTACATCGCCTACACGTTCACCGAGGTCGGCGGCTTCTCGGCGGCCGATGTCGCCTGGCTGCTGATGGTGTACGGCGTCGGTCTGGTCGCCGGGAACGTGATCGGGGGCCGGGCCGCCGACCATGACCGCGACCGTACGCTGGTCCTCGCCCTGCTCGGGCTCACCGTCACCATGGCCGTGTTCGGTCTGCTGGCCGGCAGCGCCATCGCCTCGGTTGTACTGATCTTCCTGATGGGGCTGTTCGGGTTCGCGAGTGTGCCCGGCATGATCACTCGCGTCACCGACTTCGCGCACGGGGCGCCCCTGGCCGCCAGCGCCAACGTGTCCGCGTCCAACATCGGCAACGCGCTCGGCGCCTGGCTCGGGGGTCTGGCCATCACCGCGGGTCTCGGCTACACCGCGCCGCTCTACGTCGGCGCCGGGATCGCCCTGACGTCCACCGTCGTCATGGTCGTCGCCGCCCGCCTTGCCCTTCACCCCCACTGGAGGAGGAAACGCAGTGCCTCGTGGGAGGGGGAGCCGGGCGGGGCGGTGTAGGCGACAAGTTGCTGATCGGGCTGGGTGTCGACGGAGAACTGCTGGACGTCGAGGGTCACGGTGCCGATGACCGGGTGGTGGTAGGTCTTGGTGAGCTGCCGGGGCCCGCGGACCTGGTGGCTTCCCCACCAGGCACGGAAGTCCGGGTCGCGGACGGTGAGTTCGCCGACCAGGGCGCTCAGGGCCTGGTCGTCGGGGTTGCGTCCGGCCTCCATGCGCAGGACGGCGACGCACTCGCGTGCCGCGCGCGGCCAGTCCGCGTACAGGGATCGGTAGGCCTCGTCGAGGAAGGTCAGCCGGATCAGGTTGCGCTCGGCCGGGGGCAGCGCGGCGAAGTCGGTCAGCAGGGCTGCCGCCCCTCGGTTCCAGGCCAGGACGTCCATGCGGTGGTTGAGGACCATGGCGGGGATGTCGTGCATCGCGTCGAGCAGTTGGAGCAGCCGCCGGTCGACCTGCTGCTTTCCCGGCCGGCGCGCGGGGGTGGCCTGGGTGACGTCGGCGACGGTGAACAGGTATGCGCGTTCGTCCGGGGCGAGCCGCAGCGCGTCGGCGAGCGCGTCGAGGACCGGGCGGGAGACCCGGCGGGTGCGTCCCTGTTCCAGCCGTACGACGTAGTCGATGCTCACGTGCGCGAGCTGGGCCAGTTCCTCTCGGCGCAGTCCCGGTACTCGGCGCAGCCGGCCGTCATCGGGCAGGCCGACGTGCTGCGGGTCGAGGGCGGCGCGGCGGGCCCGCAGGAAGTGGCCCAGTTCGGTGCCGCCTGGAGGGCTGGCGGGGTTTCCCATGGCTCCCAGTGTCCGCCAGACCGTGGCCGTGTGCCTGGTACTGGTCTGCACAGGCAGGACCCTCCCTGGCACCCCGCACCGGGCGGCGCGACGGTGGCACCATGAAAACGGACGTCATCTTTCCCAGCGCCGGCCTGAAGCTCGCCGGCCACCTCTACACCCCCGACAGCTCCACCCCCGACAGCGAGGCCGCAGGTCCCCGCCCTGCCATCGTCGTGGGCCATCCCGGCAGCGGAGTGAAGGAACAGGCCGCCGGTCTGTACGCGCGGCGCCTGGCCGAGCGGGGCTTCGTCACCCTCGCGTTCGACGCCGCCCACCAGGGCGAGAGCGAGGGCACCCCGCGCGGCCTGGAGGACCCGGCACAGCGGGTCGAGGACATCAAGGCCGCGGTCTCCTTCCTCACCACCCGCGACGAGGCCGACCCCGGCCGCATCGGGGCGCTGGGCATCTGCGCCTCCGGCGGGTATGCGCTCTCCGCCGCCACCGACCACCGCATCAGGGCCGTCGGCACCGTCAGCGCCGTCGACATCGCCCGCCAGTTCCGCCTGGGCGCGGACGGCACGCAGGACCCCGCCGTCTTCGCGGGCATGCTCGACGCGGCCGCGGCGGCACGCACCGCCGAGGCCCGCGGCGAGGGCGTCCAGACCTTCCAGCTCTTCCCCGACACCGCCGAGCAGGCCCGCGCCCTGGCCGGCCGGCACGGCTTCGAGGGCTTCGAGTACTACCGCACCGACCGCGCCCGGCACCCGCGCTCGGCGGAGTTCCTCACCTGGTCCAGCGTCGACCGCATGGCCTTCTTCGACGCCTTCCGGTTCGTCGGCCTGATCGCTCCGCGCCCGCTGCTGATGATCGTCGGACGCGAAGCGGTGACCTCCTGGATGAGCGTCGAGGCGTTCCAGAACGCCCGCGGTCCCAAGGAACTGCACTGGATCGACGGCGCGAGCCATGTCGACCTCTACGACAAGGAGCAGTACGTCGGCCCCGCGGTGGCGAAGCTGGCCGACTTCTTCGGGGCTCACCTGGCCTAGGGCCCCCGGACAGGGCCTAGTGCCTCACGCGTGCTCGCGCCAGCGGTTGGTGATCGGCAGCCGCCGGTCCTTGCCGAAGCCCTTCGCCGAGATCTTCGTGCCCGGCGGGTACTGGCGCCGCTTGTACTCGGCGGTGTCCACCAACCGCAGGGTCCGGGCGACCAGCTCCGCGTCGAAGCCGGCGGCGACGATCGACTCACGGCCCTGGTCGCGGTCGACGTAGAGCTCAAGGACCGCGTCCAGGACGTCGTAGTCCGGCAGGGAGTCCGTGTCGACCTGCCCGGGCCGCAGTTCCGCGCTGGGGGGCTTGACGATGGAGTTCTCGGGGATCGGCGGGGTCTGGCCGCGCTCCTCGGCGGAGGCGTTGCGCCAGCGGGCGAGCCGGAAGATCAGGGTCTTGTAGACGTCCTTGATGGGACCGTAGGCGCCGACCGAGTCGCCGTAGAGGGTGGAGTAGCCGACGGCCAGCTCGCTCTTGTTGCCGGGCGCCAGGACGATGTGGCCCTCCTGGTTGGAGATGGCCATGAGCGTCGTGCCGCGCAGCCGGGACTGGAGGTTCTCCTCCGCGAGCCCGGTGAGCTGCAGCGATGCCATGTACGCGTCGAACATCGGCCCGATCGGCACTGTGCGGAGGTTGAGCCCGGTGCGCTGGGCGAGCTCGGAGGCGTCGTCCATGGAGTGGTCGGAGGAGTACCGGGAGGGCATGGACACGCCGTAGACGTTGTCCGCGCCGATCGCGTCGCAGGCGATCGCGGCGACCAGTGCCGAATCGATTCCGCCCGACAGGCCGATGAGCACCGACCGGAAGCCGTTCTTGACGACGTACGCCCGAAGGCCCACCACCAGGGCGGTGTAGACCTCCTCGTCGTCGGTCATCCGGGGAGCCTGCTCGCCCCGCACCTCGACCTCGTACGCGGGCAGGGGCTCGGCGGACAGGACGACGTGGTCGATCTGCAGGCCGTCGTCCACGACGCCGCTCGGGGGCTGCTCGGCGGCGGCCGGGAGGTCGAGGTCGACGCAGACGCAGCCCTCCTCGAACTGCGGGGCGCGGGCGATGACCTCGCCGTCCTCGGCGACGACGATGGAGTCGCCGTCGAAGACCAGCTCGTCCTGGCCGCCGATCATGGCGAGGTAGGCGAGGGTGCAGCCGGCCTCCTGGGCGCGCTTGCGGACCAGGTCGAGGCGGGCGTCGTTCTTGGCGACCTCGTAGGGGGAGGCGTTGACGGACAGCAGCAGCCCGGCGCCGGCGCTGCGCGTGGCGGGGACGCGGCCGCCCTCCTGCCAGAGGTCCTCGCAGATGGCGAGGGCGACATCGACGCCCCGCACGCGCACGACGGGGAGGGTGTCGCCGGGCACGAAGTAGCGGAACTCGTCGAAGACGCCGTAGTTCGGCAGGTGGTGCTTGGCGAAGCGCAGCACGACACGGCCGCCGTGCAGCACCGCCGCCGCGTTCTGGGGGGCGCCGGCGGGGCGGCCGAAGCGTGGCCGGTCCTTCTCGCTGCGGTCGAGGTAGCCGACGACGACCGGGAGGTCGGCGAAGCCCTCGTCCGCGAGCCGGGCCGCCAGCGCGACCAGGGCGGCGCGGCTGGCGTCCACGAAGGAGGAGCGCAGCGCGAGGTCCTCGACGGGATACCCGGTGAGCGCCATCTCGGGGAAGGCCACCAGGTGGGCCCCCTGCTCGGCGGCGTGCCGGGTCCAGCGGACGATCGACTCGGCGTTCCCGGCGATGTCGCCGACGGTGGCGTCGATCTGATTCAGGGCGAGGCGAAGTTGAGGCACGACGCCCAGTGTAATCGTCAGTTGGACGCTTATGTCAGTTGGACGCTTATGCCTGGTAGCCCAGGACCGTCATCATTCCCGCCTCCGAGTGGTAGAGGTTGTGGCAGTGCAGCATCCACAGCCCGGGATTGTCGGCGTCGAGGTCCACCGACAGCGACTCCCCGGGCAGGACGCCCGTCGTGTCCTTGCGGGCGCCGTCCCGGCCCAGCGCGAAGGTGTGGCCGTGCAGATGGACCGGGTGCCACATCCGCGTGTGGTTCGCGAACTCGATCCGTACCCGCTCGCCCGCCCGCACCGCGTGCGGCGCGCTGTGGTGGTGGTCGTACGGCTGCCGGTTGAAGGCCCAGTCGTGCGCCTCCATGCTGCCGGTGAGCGTGAGGTGGATCGTGCGGTCGGGCGTCCGGGCCGGGTCCGGCAGCCGCACGCTCTCGTCCGCGCGCAGTTGGTCGGCGGTGACCAGGCTGCCGCCCAGCTCGGCGGGGCGGGTGCCGGCGGCGGGGACCGCCCCGCCGGGGGAGGTGCGCAGCACCGCCAGGGCCGTGGCGTCCTTGCCCTCGGCGAGGGCGGTGAGGGGGAAGACCCCGTCGCCGGCGGTGACCAGGACGTCGTAGCGCTCGCCCATGCCGATCAGCAGGGCGTCGGTGTCGGCGTGGGCGACGGGGAAGCCGTCGGTGTGGGTGACGGTCATCCGGTGGCCGCCGAGAGCGACCCGGAAGGGGGAGTCGCCGCCCACGTTGATGAACCGGATCCGGATCCGGTCGCCGGGGCGGGCGGCGAAGACCGAGGGGTCGTCGGGCGTGCGGCCGTTGATGAGGTAGAGGGGGTAGGCGACATGCCCCGCGTCGCCGCGCAGCAGCACGCTGTTCGCGTCGTCGAGCATCCGGCTCGGCCCCGCCGCCGGGCCGCCCGTCGCCCCGCCTGTCGCCCCGCCTGTCGCCTCGCCCATCAGCTCGGCCATCACCGAGTCCGGGGTGCTGCCGTCGATCCCGTCGAGCCAGTCGTCCAGGACGACCGTCCACTCCTTGTCGTACGGCATCGGCTCCCTCGGGTCCGCCACGATCAGCGGCGCGTACAGCCCCCGGTCGAGCTGCACCCCGGTGTGCGGATGGAACCAGTACGTCCCCGGCCGCTCCACGGCGAAGCGGTACGCGTACTCGGCCCCGGCGCCGATCGGCGGCTGGGTGAGGTCGGGGACGCCGTCCATGTCGTTGCGGATCGCCAGGCCGTGCCAGTGCGCGGACGTGGTGGCCGGGAGGTGGTTCGTGAGCGTCGCCGCCAGGGTGTCCCCGGCCGTCAGCCGGATCTCGCGGCCCGGCACCTCCCCTCCGTACGACCAGGTCCGCACACTCCGCCCGCCCCCGATGTCCACCGGCCCCTCCACCGCCATCAGCCGGACCTCCCGTACGGTCCCGTTCGTCGCCCGCCCGCGCTCCGCCGCCGCCACCTCGGGCCCGTCCGGACTGACGAACCCGGTGCCGGGGGCGGGGGCCGCGTCGTCGGTGAGGTCCTGTGCGCTACGGGACGAGGTGCAGGCGGTCAGGGCGGCGGCTCCGGCTCCGGCGAGGGCGGCTCCGGTGAGGGCGAGGACGGATCGGCGGGTGTGCGTGTACTTGGCCATAAGGGATAGCTGACCGCCGAGCGCCGCCCGGCGCCCGGCGGGTCGGGCCGTATGGCGGCGGATTCACCGGAATGGCCGCCGGTCCGTCGAACCGCCGTGTTACGTCAATATCCCCCCGACGGGTGAAGCAGTGTCGGACGTGCGTAATGTGGAGGAAACCACAGACCGCGATACTGACGCCCTGGCTGTGGTGCACAGGCCGTATGACCTGCAAGGATGTAGCTATGGACAAGCAGCAGGAGTTCGTTCTTCGCACGCTCGAGGAGCGCGACATCCGCTTTGTGCGGCTCTGGTTCACCGACGTGCTCGGCTACCTGAAGTCGGTGGCCGTCGCGCCCGCGGAGCTGGAGCAGGCCTTCGACGAGGGCATCGGCTTCGACGGCTCCGCCATCGAGGGCTTCGCACGGGTCTACGAGTCCGACATGATCGCCAAGCCGGACCCCAGCACCTTCCAGATCCTCCCCTGGCGCGCCGAGGCACCCGGCACCGCGCGGATGTTCTGCGACATCATGATGCCGGACGGCTCCCCGTCCTTCGCCGACCCGCGTTACGTCCTCAAGCGGGCCCTGGCCAAGACCTCCGACCTCGGGTTCACCTTCTACACCCACCCCGAGATCGAGTTCTTCCTCCTCAAGGACAAGCCGACCGACGGCACCCCGCCCACCCCCGCCGACACCTCCGGCTACTTCGACCACACCCCGCACAACATCGGCCAGGACTTCCGCCGCCAGGCGATCACCATGCTGGAGTCCATGGGCATCTCGGTCGAGTTCTCCCACCACGAGGGCGCCCCCGGCCAGCAGGAGATCGACCTCCGCTACGCCGACGCGCTCTCCACGGCCGACAACATCATGACCTTCCGCCTCGTCATGAAGCAGGTCGCCCTCGAACAGGGCGTCCAGGCCACCTTCATGCCCAAGCCCTTCTCCGAGCACCCCGGCTCCGGCATGCACACCCACCTGTCGCTGTTCGAGGGCGACCGCAACGCCTTCTACGAGTCCGGCTCCGAGTTCCAGCTCTCCAAGGTCGGCCGCTCCTTCATCGCCGGCCTCCTGCGGCACGCCGCCGAGATCTCCGCCGTCACCAACCAGTGGGTCAACTCCTACAAGCGCATCTGGGGCGGCTCCCAGCGCACCGCCGGCGCCGGCGGCGAAGCCCCCTCGTACATCTGCTGGGGCCACAACAACCGCTCCGCCCTCATCCGCGTCCCCATGTACAAGCCCGGCAAGACCGGCTCCACCCGCGTCGAGGTCCGCTCCATCGACTCCGGCGCCAACCCCTACCTCGCCTACGCCGTCCTCCTCGCCGCCGGCCTCAAGGGCATCGAGGAAGGCTACGAGCTCCCCCCGGGCGCCGACGACGACGTCTGGGCCCTCTCCGAGGCCGAGCGCCGCGCCCTGGGCATCGAGCCGCTCCCGCAGAACCTCGGCGAGGCCATCGCCCTCATGGAGCGCAGCGAACTGGTCGCGGAGACCCTCGGCGAGCATGTCTTCGACTTCTTCCTCCGCAACAAGAAGCAGGAGTGGGAGGAGTACCGCTCGGAGGTCACGGCCTTCGAGCTCCGCAAGAACCTGCCGGTTCTGTAAGCGCAGGTCAGCGGGTATTTCCCTACCTGACGACCATCCGGGCCAGCGGCTGACAGCCGCTGGCCCGTAGTCAGCCGATACGAGGAACGACCCTGCGCCGAGCCGGGCTCGGCACAGGGTCGTTCACAGGCGGGGGACGTCAGGCCGGCTGCTCCGGGGCGGTCGCGGTGATCACGGCGAAGGCGCCGCCCTGCGGGTCGGCGAGGACGGCCATGCGGCCGGCTGCCATGTCGAAGGCCAGGGCGAGGACGCTGCCGCCGGCGCGAACGGCCGCGGCCTGGATTTCGTCGACGCTGTCCACGCTGAAGTAGGGCTGCCAGTGCGGGGGGACGCCCGGCGGGAGTGCGGACAGGTCCATGATCCCGCCGACCGTGCGGTCGTCGACCTTGAACTCGATGTAGCCCTCGGCACCGGGCATCTCGGAGCGGGCCGTGGTGACGGGCAGGATGGAGGAGTAGAACGCGGTGGCGGCCGGGAGGTCGGGGGTGGCCAGGTCGTTCCAGATGAGCGCGCCGTGCTCGTTGACGATGCCCGCGCCGTCGAACGTACCGGGCTGCCACAGGCCGAGGACGGCACCGGCCGGGTCGGCGATCACGGCCATCCGGCCCAGGTCCATGACGTCCACCGGGCCCATCATGACCGTGCCGCCGGCGTCGGTGACGGACTTGACGGTGCCGTCGACGTTGTCGGTGGACAGATAGGTGGTCCACGCCGTCGGCGGCAGCGGGTCGGGCACCGTCCCGTCCGGGTTCATCGCCTTCATGATCCCGGCGACGGGCTTGCCCTTGAGTGTGCAGACGGCGTACCCGCCCTGTTCGGCGGGGCCGATCTCGCCCTGCCAGCCGAAGAGGTCGCGGTAGAAGTCGATGGCCGCCTGCTGATCGGGGACCATCAGGTCGATCCAGCACGGGGTGCCGGGCTTGTAGGTGCCGTTCATGTCGGGCACTGATGCCTCCGGAATGCCGCTCAGGACAGGGACAGGCCGTCCCCTACCCGGGCCAGGTAGCCGGAATCGCTCCGAACGGGTGAATATCTTGCGATAGCACCGGAGATTCTGAGGCCGTTCCGGTGTCTGCGGCCCGCCATGCGAGTGTCGGTATTGTGCGCAATACTGAACGGGTGCCCCATTCGGTGCGACCAGCAGGGGCGTTGGGGCGGCGCGGCAGGCAAGAGATCCACGGATCGCCTGCATAGTTCGGCCCCCCTTCTGTCATCCGGACGAGACCCTGTTCATGCCGCGGCGAAGCCGACGGCCGGCGCACCTTCCCCGAACCGAAACGGAGACGGGACATGATGCAGAAGACGACCAGGAAGCTCGCAGCACTGGCAAGCGGCATCGCCTTGGCAGTAGGCGGTCTCACCACCGGTGCCGTCACCGCGCACGCGGCACCACGGCAGCCAGCGGCGCCCAACGCCGCCGCGGCGGCCACGTGCAACACCAACTCGTACTCGAAGCCCGCGGGTTACAACTACTACCCGACCGGCTTCCCCGGCGGCACCTGGCTCACGGCGACGTACGGCTGCGGGACGGTCTGGGTGTGGCCCAGCACCAACCGGTACGTCAAGGTGTGCTTCAACTACAACAGCGGCGCGGTGTGCCCTGGCGCCTACAAGTACGCGCTCGCGAACACCTGGACACTGCTGGCGACGGGTGTCTACGGCGGAGCCCAGTACAAGCTGGCCTTCCAGACCTCCGGTCTGACCAACGGGTACTACAACGGCTGACAGTCCGACGGTGTCCCAACCGCCGCTTCGAGGAGCGCCGGTTGGGACATCGTGGCGCGGTGGGGCGCCGCAAATTCGGTTGACCGTGGTGGTGTGGTGCGGGCTAGGTTCCGGGTATGGCCGAGATTCAGGGTTCCTACGATGATCTGTTCACCGCGGTGCCCGAGGCGTTGGCCGCGTTGCTGGACGCCGGGGATGTGGGCGGCTCTGTAGCGGTCTTCGTGGACGGCGAGCCGGTGGTGGACGTCTGGGGCGGGTTCGCCGACGCGGACCGTACGATCCCCTGGCAGCGGGACACGATCGCGGGCGTCTACTCGGTCACCAAGACCGTGACGGCGCTGTGCGCGCTCATCCTGGCCGACCGTGGTCTGCTCGACCTGGACGCGCCGGTCGCCCGGTACTGGCCGGAGTTCGCGGCGCAGGGCAAGGGCGGGGTGCTGGTACGGCATGTGCTCTCCCATACGGCGGGTCTGCCGGACTGGGACGGCCCGGTGGAGGAGATCTACGACTGGACGGCCGCCACGGCGCGGCTCGCAGCGCAGGCGCCGCAGTGGGAGCCGGGTAGTGCGGCGGGCTATCACTCGCTCACCCAGGGGTATCTCGTGGGGGAGGTCGTACGGCGTATCACCGGCCGCAGTGTGGGCGAGTTCCTCGCCGAGGAGGTGACCGGGCCGCTGGGCGCGGACTTCCACATCGGGCTGGGCGAGGAACACGACCAGCGGGTGGCGCTCGCGGTCCCGCCGCCGTCGCAGGACGAGGACTACGTGGCGGGCGCGGCCAGCCCGACCGCGGCCGTCAACGCGGGCACCAGGTTCCGTGTCCGCGACGGCAACAGCGTCGCCTGGCGCCGCGCGCAGATCCCCGCCGCGAGCGGATTCGGCAACGCGCGCTCGGTCGCCCTCGTGCAGTCGGTGATGGCGTGCGGCGGAACGGTGCGGGGCACACGGCTGCTGTCGCAGGCGGGCTGCGACCGCGCGTGGGAGGAACAGTTCAACGGCGAGGACCGCGTCCTGGGCATGCCGATGCGCTGGGGTCTGGGCTACGGCCTGTTCGGCACGACGTACGGCTGGGGCGGCTGGGGCGGTTCGCTGGTCATGATCGAGCCCGAGGCCCGGATGACGGTGGCGTACGTGACCAACCAGATGCGCGAGCCCGGCCAGGACACCCGGGGCCTCGACCTCGTGATGGCCGCCTACGACGGGCTCATGGGGCTGCGCGCCTGACGCTTTCGGCGGGCGTCAGCCGACGAGGGACTGGGTGCCGAGAACGGTGAGCAGGGCGAGCCGCTCGGCGTCCTCGGTGCCGGGCTCGGCCGTGTAGATCACGAGGTGCAGGTCGCTGCCGGCGACGGTGAGGACGTCGCAGTCCAGCTCCAGAGGGCCTACGTCCGGGTGGTCGATGGTCTTGCGCGCGGCGACGTGGCGGCCGACGGCGCCGGAGTCCCAAAGGTCGGCGAAGCGGGCGCTGTTCGCGTGCAGTTCCGCGACGAGCCGCCGCAGCCGCTGGTCGGCGGGATAGCGGGCGGCGGCCGCGCGCAGGTCGGCGACCACCGCCGTCTCGAAGGCGGGCCGGGACTCCGGGGTGTGCCGGGCGCGGGTGCCGGGGCCGGTGCCGAGGAACAGCCGCCACACCGCGTTGCGTTGGTTGCCGCGCCAGCCGGACGGATCGCCCATCAGCGCGGCGTACGGCGGGTTGGCCATGAGCAGCGTCCAGGTCGCGTCGGAGACGGCGACGGGTGTCCCGGTCAGCCTGTCCAGCAGGCGCTGGACGCTCGGGGTGATGTGCGCGGGCACGGTCTCCGGCCCCGGCGGGGCCAGCCCCGCCAGCCGGAAGAGGTGCGCGCGCTCGGCTCCCGACAGCCGCAGGCCCCGGGCCAGGGCTTCGACGACCTGGGCCGAGGGGTTGGCGGCGCGGCCCTGTTCGAGGCGGTTGACGTAGTCGACGGAGATCCCGGCGAGCAGGGCCAGCTCCTCACGGCGCAGTCCGGCCGCGCGCCGGTGCCCGCCCGTCGGCAGCCCGGCCGCCTCGGGCGACACCCGGTCGCGCCAGCGGCGTACCGCCCGCCCGAACTCCGTCTCCGCCATGTCCACCAGTGTGCACCGCCGCCCGCCGGTCTTCCTGGTACCGGCAGTCCCAGGAAGACCGGACACTGGCTGACCGCCCCGCCCCGGCCGGACTCTGGACCCATGACGACAACACTGATCACCGGAGCGAACAAGGGCCTCGGCTTCGAGACCGCCCGTCGGCTCATCGCCGCGGGCCACACCGTCTACGTGGGCAGCCGCGACGCCGAGCGCGGCCGTCGGGCCGCCGAGCGGCTGGGCGCCCGCAGCGTCCTGCTCGACGTCACCGACGACGCGTCCGTGG
>Ga0307517_10012850_pt1 | contig 11439 bp, 7 predicted proteins | sample 23_EM_MG_FD_194515 | JGI IMG/M metagenome (GOLD analysis project Ga0307517, IMG submission 194515) | Populus trichocarpa ectomycorrhiza microbial communities from riparian zone in the Pacific Northwest, United States - 23_EM | ecosystem: Host-associated > Plants > Roots > Unclassified | place... | reverse complement strand
ATTAAACACAACCAGATATATTGTCCATGTTACAAAATTAAAATTCATAATCTATATCTATCTCTTAATTCTTTCATTTTAATCTTTATTTATAGTTAATGACTTTCTTATTTTAAATTTATTGGTATAAACAATTCTTAATTTATTTAATATACATCATCAATTTACAATTGTGATTTTATTTACATATAAACATTGAAAAAACTTGCATGTTCATTTTTTTTGTGCTGGGAAAAAAAACTATCCATCCCGGCAAACTAGTGAGAAACTATATAAATTTTTACGTGAACTCACTTACAAGAAAATAAAGATTGCCATTTTAAGGAATTTGCGTATCAGGGATCATTTACCATGTCAAAGCTGAAAACTGGTTGGCACGACTGAAGCAAGATGCTTATTTTAGGCCAATAATGCTGAAAACTCACAGTAAACATGCACTCTCGTAAATGAAAAATCAAAGGGCATCCCATATTTATCTATCTATTCAGAGAGAGAGAGACAGTGGCGTTTGCATTTTGAGTAGAATCTCTGTTATTTCAGGAAAAGAATCGATCTTCAAAAGAACCCTTCACGATTCCCTTCAATCATACAATGTCTAATGCATCGATCTAACAGCTGCACATTCTTAAATGGTGGCACAATAGACACCTACAGGATGATATGAAAAAAAAATACAAGAAAGGCAATCCATGGACAATCAAAACTGAACTAATGACAATTTACCTCGATGTTCTATACCGTACACTCTGTACAGGAGAAAAAGGAGCAACCATAAAGAATACAAATGAAAGAATAAGAACGCTATCGACTCACCATGTCCAGGATACTAAATGCATATACCAGACAAGGACAATGAAAACCCTAAATCAAAAAGAATGAAATGAATATGACAAACAAAAACATGAATGCGGGTGGGGCTCATGAAGTATGCGTCACCTGCAATGGTGCTGTGGCTGCCCCTGCTGCTGCATGAATTGCCTTTAACAAAGCCACAAAATTTAATAGGCTCTCTTTTGAGAACCACTTAAGCTTCCATGTCAAAGAAACTGAAGCTGCGTTATCATTGCTAGTTGTTTTGACATCCTTTTGAGATATGGATGAGAGGCAGAAGCTTTTTGTGGCATTTTGAAGGGCTAAGGTCACAAACCAACTCTCCTTGGCTTCGATGACCTGAAAATGGAATTATGATCTTAACAGATATATAACCTTTCGCACATTCAATAGAACCGGTCTAGCACAAAACAATGGAGGCAGATATAGTGCCCAAAAGACCTTTAGTTTTGAGGAAAGCAGTTTCTTAGACGCACTCCAAAAAGCGAAAAAGAAGAGGGAAAAGAAAACCAGACTGTATGTGACTAATTTAGCTAGTCATAATTATCTCATCAACACAGTAAAGGGTGGATGCAAGCAAATTATCAAGCAAAAAATGACTATTGAACGTTTTGGATGAATAATCAATAGGCTGCCCTAACAAGCAAGCAATTTTATGAACTAAAGAACTAATAAAAACTTAAGCAAACTGAAACATACCAGCTCCGACACATCACTGATGGAGCAACATGAATCAAGCAAGAAATATGGAGGTGAAGATGCATCCATGGAAGGACTGTTGAACTGCTTAAAATCTTCAACACACAAAAGCACATGCCCACCACTTACAAAAAGTGATCTGGGAAGCCATGAATCCTCTGTCCATAAATCATCATGTATAAATAGCCAATGGTTGGGTTAAGTAAGAAGGAAAATAAGAATTTCAAAAATAAAATAAATCCACACGTTATTTTCACGTCATAGAGCATCTGCTTGAAAGCATGCCACAACAATTAAGAATAGTTTGATCCACAACTGTTTGAAAAGTTTCACATTATTCAATCAAATTAGGAAAGTATTATGATATAAATTTGTATTTCAATCAAATTAAGAGAGATTCCAAGCATTTTGATTAGAGTGTTAATCATAAAGCTACATTTGCAATTAAACTTTATCGTGCATGGGATCAACTATGTGTCTAAGAACATAGCTATGTACACCTCATAACAACATTTTGGCTTCTCAGTGGTCATAACAAATCTGATCATCATACAGATTCACATTTAATTCTTCAGATAAAACCAATACTAATAATACCTAAATTAACAAACTAAACAAGAAGCCCTCAGGAATTATTTGTATGAAACAAGCATAGCTGAGGTCTTTGTCAGTTTTTAATCTTTCATAAGCATGAAAGCCAGAAAAACCAGAATAAAAGCAGTGGGCTTGATAAATCATGCTTTTGATGATGTGGCTATAAGAATAAACTTCCAAAGTCAGTTACCTATTCTGCCTCATTTTATCCAACTGTACATCACAACAATCTGAGGGACCATTTACCTGTTTTATGCAATAAGACTTCATCAACTTAAACCAATGAGATGCATACCTTCATCCTGCCTGTGCCAAAGCTGCACCATAGAATATTGGAATATGCTCAGTTTTGAACCTCTACATATTTGTTGATCAAACAACTTGACCTGAACCTGCTCCAAACTGCCATATAAATTCCCAACACCCGAGTCTTACAACAAAGAAGATAAGTACATATAAATAGAGACCACTTATTAAAAAAAAAAATTTTTAAAAAAAAAAACATTTTAGATGGGCGTAAGCCAAAACACTGGCATTAAATTTCCCATCCATGTATGAAAGGGGCATAAGATAGATCACCTTTTTAACAAACATTTATTATTTGTTGAACATGCCCTGGAAACTTGCAAGATATGGAGTAACTGCCTTGACTTCTCAATGCTCCGTGTTAGAAATAGGTAGGTTGCTCCCCTCTCAATGTATACCCTAACCAACAGGAGTGAAATACATTTTTCAAGATTTATAAAAGATCAGTCTTCTAATTACTAATAGTACCAAAGAAAACACTAACCTCACGACCTGAAGTCCTATACCAACTAAAACTTCCCTAACATCTTCAACCCTATACCAACCCAGCAAACTTAAAATGCTTCCTGCGATATGTCATTTAAGTGAACTTCCACAATTCATCAATTAAGATAAGAAAATTTCCATGTAATCAACATTCAGAAGCATAGGTGTCTCCTACAGACTTGACAACTAACCTGATCCATCAAATGCTACATCAATGAGCAGTACATACAGCTTGTCTTCACTGCTCAGCAACAAGACTACTTCTCTGAAAGCAAAAAAGAGAACAAATAGAATTTTTACAATAACATACTTAGATAATCATGATAAGATATAAAAAGAAGACATGACAGATATGCTAAGGTCAGCATGAGCTTGCATCTCATATTATAAGTCCAGAAACCTGGGAGTGCTTGGTTATGCAAAAAGTGAAAATCTAGTATCAAGTATCAGCCTTTGAAGATGCAAAGCTATATATACTAGATGCTAGCAGGGAATATCCTCATATTTAACCTATTATTGTAATTTTCATTGAAAGGAGTGTTTACAAGTTCACAAAAAAAATTCCCTTCACAATCTAAAATCTAATATACTTTGATTCTTTATATTTAGTAATCTAAGCAAAATTGAGGCAGGATCATCCTCCTCTGTCTGTATACAACTGTGGATAAAAAAAAGTGAACTATTATTTCACATTAATTACTAATCTAAATTTCTTTCATTCTGCTGGTAAGACACGGAAGACCTTGGAAGAAAGAAAGTTGAAAAGGAATACAACTCACTGATATCTTGTTTAACTAGAGCTTCTAGAAAACATAATATACAGTTTATGGAAAGAGCTAAATAAGCAACAGCAGATCTGTAAGATGCTAAACAATGGACAAACAGTACTGCATCACTGATGATAATGAACAAAAATCAATACCCATTTTAGGGAAGAAAAACTAATGCAAAAGCATAGTGACAATTAGCAACATGCTGACCCAAATTTTATAGCCATTCCAGAATTCAATAGCAATGGTTATGGTGCTTAGGAAATAAACAAAAAGTAAGCTCTTCCATAGGCCACATTTTCTAACGATTACAAGATGTTTACCTTTCTCTGCACAAGGATTCTGGCTCAAGTACACAATCACAACACATATAACTCCTAATGCTCTCATTAATTCTGGAATCGGCAACATTCTCATTAAAATATTTCTCAATAAAATCATCAGAGAATCCAGTGACATTTGCAGCATCCAAGGTTGCAATAGAGTTTGTGTACAGCTGTTTTTTATCAATAATTTCATGAAAACCACTCCCATGAACAATTATTTCCCTCTGCTCTTCCACCAAATCAGCTCCACAAGTATCCTCATTTCCATCTGATTTTTCTGGTCTCCCTATCCTGCCAACCACATTCTCTAACAGAGAAATGACTCTTCTTCTTGATTTCCTTTTGTTTTTCTTCTTCTCCAGTAAATAAGCCTCTTGGTTGGAAAAATTAGCAATTTCAATATCATGGGAACCAGAGGAAAAATCATTGCAGTTTGAATTTAAGAGTTTTGGTGAATTAGAGGTTTGTGAATCAAATAGATAATTGTCCTCTTTCCTCACATGATGAATTCCATGTCCTTGATCCTTCAAAAGATTGGAAAATAAGTGCCCTCCAGCCCCGGGATTCAAGTACTCTCCATTCTCTGATTTATCAACTTCATATGACGAAGGCCCAAGTTCATATAAATCATCATCACTAGAGCTTGTATTACCATCGGATGATGCCACTGAATAGGACTCTGCAGGTAGCTGCAGAATTTCTTCCACCAAGTTGTGGCGTCGATGCAAAATGTCCTCCTCGTAATGAGGAGGAGACCTAGGATAAGCAGAAGATGAATGAGCGGTTAACAGTGATATGCTTCCATTTTCAAGTATTGTATGGACTCCTTGGACAGTAGAGCTATCTGTGTGAGAACTTTTACCTTGCATAGACATGCTATCACACCCTTCATTTGAATAAGACTTTTGATGCTTCTGTCCTAGATTCATGTTCCCCATACCTGGTAAAGCAACCCCACCATATGAACCAGTGTCAACAAATGAACTATCAGACTCAAAGAGATTTGTGCTGGTCTCATCTCCTGAAGCTTGAAGAGCATCCAAGGAATATCTAGAACTATCACAGTGGTCCTTCTGTGTTGACTTGTTTATTGGATGATTTTCCTTCGCATGATGCAATGTAACCCCACAATATGTACTGCAATCCACAATATTCTCTGATTCATGATCCATCCACTCCTTAAATTCTCGCAACCAAAGAATAGAACGCTCCTTTTTCATGAGCTCAACTCTGTTAATTAGATCAACTATTTCAGCTTCGTCATCAGACATGGCATTCTCCTCTTTGCTTTGAATCTCATAATCACAAGTTGGAGACTCGTGGTCAGAAGAAAAATACATGCTCTCTTCTTTATTTGCAATTGAAGCAAGACGAGATACTTTTCCCTGAAAAATGTAATATAAGGAGATGTCATTCCTCTCCAAGTCAATGTCAATAATCCAATTGACTCGTAGAGAGAAATAGAGTGTTATATTTGAAATACTTGCGAGTTATTAAACAAAAGGCAGATATTTACTGAAATAAAAAACATAATACACACTTGATGCTGGGAGGAATTCAGTTTACCATGATGCTGTAGCGGAAAGAAATACAAGAAGAAAAAGAGGGCTAAATAAATCATCCCACAAATATTATGCTGTCAATTTGTAAAGGGCTGACTAATATGAGGGCTGGCTCAATGCACATCAATATTACTCACCCTTTTCCTGTTCATAATCCCCACTCCATGAGCATCTCCTTTTGCAGGAGAATAAAATCCAAAGCTGGCTGGTTGTTTCTGCCTGCTGGCAATTATGATTTGCCTCTTCCAAAACTCCCTTGTGCTAATTTCCCGGTCATCTAACTTCACCTAAGCAACCATGCATCAGGAAACAATTAAAAAGTTGTTAGTTTACTAGGACTACACAATTCATGATGGAGTTATGAAAAGTATCCTTTAAATATCACATTACATTCTACTCATCCACAGGTTATACTCTTGTATTTCTTGCATTATCTTAAATTAAGAAACACAATCCCCTGGATCATCACTTACAGCATCTGGATGAACAAAATAACTGAATACTTGAGCTCGATACCATCGGGCACCACACAAAGGATTTCCTTCCAACCACAAGTTTTGTAGACATGGGAGGCTAGCAAGGAACTCCAGCTCTGAGAAATTGGAAATTATATTGCAGGATACATCAAGTGCTTCAAGTGACTTCAAATTCTCAAGCCCATGTAATGTAGTTAGAGCATTGTTCCTCAAAACAAGTTTAACAATGTGACAGGACACCTGCACAGAAAAACATCAGTGTGTGGGTCTAAAGCTAATTCTGAAGACAAAAAATTAGAGTGGAAGGAAATAAATCTTTAAGAAAAAATTTAATTGAATCATTCTGCTATTGAGTTTTAACAGTATATATTCCAGACTTATACAATGACAACCAATGAAATTTGAAAATACTGGTTGCAACTCTAGATAGAGCTATTCTAGCAAAAGCAAATTTCCCTTATTAACATTTTCTGTATCATCTGCCTAATTGTCTATCAAAAGATGGAAAGATGAGAGACATATCTGTCAGGGATTCTCAAATTGTTTCTTCCTCAGCAATTTTACATTACTGAATAACATTTCCTTTGGATCAGAGTTATGTTGATAGCTAATTGAATTTTGAAATAAAGTAGAAATGTTTCAAAGGCAGACAACTCCCTGGGTTTTGCATGTAAGGTAGACTCTGAGTGATCCTGAAATCCTAGAGAATTCTTGGAAAGAAGATGATACATTTGGCATTTGTTGGAACACACTTGCCCAAAATAATTACTGGATTGCATATGTTCCACATTTATCAACTACACAAGTAATAACTACATGTTTACATTGCCATATTAACAGACACCCTAATCTTAGTTCTTTTATACCAAATTTGGGTATCGACCTATGCACATTCACACCTTGGAGCCACATTCTTCTGTTGTTCATCTCACATGCACTCATTTCTACAACCACAACCTCTCCCAATAAATCCACAACAAATTCCTACAACTAGGAGATCCTCCAAGAAACCAAATAGTTTTGTAACCCTCATTAGTCATCACCCTTTTAATTGTTGTCTCACCACTTGCCACATTATCATGTTCCATACTGCACCTCTTGCCCTAGACAAGTTATTAGCTCCAATATCTATTAGCCTGCCAACAGAAGCTCTAATACCCATCCTCATTTACCCAGGATCATTCTGGAGATGGTTAATGCATGATTAGAATCCTGCCCCAAAAACATTAACAATTGGATTATGGAACTTCCGGATTATATAATCCTCTCCTTCCATGTATCCTACACACATGAAAACTCTAAACTCATAAATATACTTGATGCCATGTGTTCAGCTTCAGTACCTCTAAATATAAACTTCCACATTATCTAATCCACTCCTTCCATGTATCCTCCACATGTGAAACTCTAGACTCCTACATACATACATACATACACTTGATGTCGCGTGTTCAACTTCAGCACCTCTAAATAAAATTTCATTACTGTGCACAATTACAGTTTACTTGCATAGCAGTCAAGATATTGATTTGAGCAGCAAAATCGAAATTTGAGCTTGGCTTATTTAGTTGCCAAGAAAGCTTGAATGAGAGTGCCTAGGTCAATTAAAGTCAGTATGTTTGAAGAAGATATGTTCCTTTGCAGCAGTGATCTTTAATAATTTACTTTAGCTTAAGTGTTACTATCAGAATAGCAATTATGATGCCTGCCATCAAAAAAGCAGTATCAGCTGGAAAATATAAAATAAGCAAAGCAATGGATACAGCATCAACTACACAAAGAGAGAGAGAGAGAGAGAGAGAGAGAGAGAAGAAAAATCCACCAATCAACAAACTAGAAGTATACTTTAAAATTAAAATATAGTGCATTCTGAAATTTGAAAGCAACCAAATCCTAAGCATGGGATTTGAAGCTTAATGGCTTTTATCCCTACCTCACAAAAGGGTGCAATTGATCTCAGATGATTGAACCCAAGATCCAAGTGCTTCAATTTGGTACACTTCCGCAAATTATCCACCTTCGCAAACTTATTTCGACTCAAATCAAGAGTTTCCACTGCAGGAAGAAGTTGCAAAGACTCATCCATCAAAACCAATCGATTACACGCACAAGATACAAATGACAACCGACTCCATTGTGGCGAGTCCTTTATCTCAGCAATCCTACTTGCAAATACATGCCGTAAAGCATCCTAAATAACCCAACAAACAAAAAAAATATATAAAAAAAAAATCACTCCAATATCCAAAACAGAAGGCAACTACAAATAACCAAATCATAAAATAAAATTTAGACAGCACAAAGAAATTAATGCACATTAAATAAGTTGTTTCTTTACTTAATTATATTAAAATTCTAATTAAATTGCAATACCAATCCCTTCCTTCAATCCTTCAATTCAAGGACTATCTCCTTTAATCAATGCCACTATTAGTATAAAAATCGTGATTAATTTGTTTCTTTTTTATATTTTTCAGAGTGAATGTCACAAAACCTATTCAATAAAAAAAATTACTCACAGTAGAATTGTGACAAACAATCTTCTCTAAAGTATGTCTCAATTCAAGCAACCCTTTCGCAGCCGAGGTAGACAAATCACAACCTCTAAGTTCCAAAACCCTCAACCTCCCAAACGGAACCAAACAAACCGGCGTGGGATCACGCGTCGGAAGAGGCAAGACCGAAACAACCTTCAACTCCGTCAACAAACGTAGAATACGCCGCAACTGCTCGAGAGCACGGTGGTCACCAAGGTCAGAAACGTAAGCGCGAAGATAATCGACCGGAGCTCCGGATAACAAATTCTCCAGCTCGTGTAGTGATTCGAGTCGCGAATTCACGTAGTGGAGACCAGCTGGGTTGAGCTTCAAGACTAGGGTTCCGTCAATTAACGGACCGGCTTGTTCTTCGACGAATTTGACTAGTTTTTCCAAGTAACGATCTCCTGTTACGATCGCCATTATAGAGAGAGGGAGAAAGAGTAAATTTAGAGAGAGAAAGGAGGTTTTGGAAGGATTGAATAGAAGGGAGAAATGGGTATCATGGTTTTTCTGTGAAGGAAGAGGGAGAGGGAGATTGTTCGTTTGTCTGTTTGCGTTTGAAGAGAAGGGGTGAGGCATTCATTGAGGTCTAATGATTGAGAGTTGAAGACTCTGGCTTTTTCTTATTCATCGATAATTATTCCTCACTACTCAGCTTTCCTTTTAGTCCCTGGGGTTCACAAAGTTTTAATTTTAGTACCAACGAATTTTAATTGTTTTAATATATCCTTGCATTTAAGGCTTTGTTTCGTATAATATGCATTTGGCCTCCTGAAAAATTATTTATTATTTTATGACCATTATTTGTTTATATATTTTATAGTAGCCTCCTCGTCTCTAAAGTTCTAATTTCACTATTTTTTTATATCTATATATATAAAAAAAGAAGCTAAAAGACTTGCATGTTTCATTCTAGCTCTACACATAATTTACCATGAACTGCTACAACGAAATTATTTTTTTATCCTTTAATGGGAAAAACATAAGTCTTAAAGCTAGAGGTTTGTTGGTCTTTTCCACTTGCTTATAAGTCATTAAAAGATTATTTGAGCTGTATGAGTCTTTTCTATTTTTTACATCGTAAAAATATTCTTTTATCCTAAAGTCAAAAAAACTTATAACTGTTGACTAAGGGTTTTTTTTACTTTTCACAAGTTTCTTAACAATAAAAATATCTTTTCCCCCGAGATCAAAAATTTGTTGAGCACCTAGGCACCGGTGTTTATGATTTTTCCATGATCGATGTTCAATGAAAGCACGTTTATAACCTTAGAAAAAACAAAAAAAAAGTTTTGCCTTTGGGAGGTATTTTGATATTTTCACATAGGTATGTTAACAAGTTCGTGGAGGTGTTTTAGTATTTTTCATGTTTACTTTTTTAATTTTTTATTTAGAAATTTGTTGGCACATGTGACGCCACCCGATGGCCAAATTTAGCCATCTGTCGTCTTATTAGATGCGGAATCGTCTTCTCTTTCACATGATGTGGCGCGTATAGGCTTGTGGTGGTCAAATTGTTAGCGGTGTTTGTTTTAGTTTTTTACTTTTTTTAATCTCTCCTAACATCTAAAGTACATCATTGTTCTCTTTGTTGTCTGATTTTCAATTTCAGTATTTATTCTTCTAATTTCTTATTTCGTTCTTATTCCTTTTATAGAAGTTTTTTTATTTCAATTTAGTCCTTCAATTACAATTTTTTATATGCTTTGTTTTTCATTTCAGTCCTCATTCTTTTAATTTCTTATTTCATTCTTATTCCTTTTATAGTTTCAGTCCTTATTCTTTTAGTTTTTTATTTCATTCTTATTCTTTTTATAGATTTTTTTTTTCAATTTTAATCCTTCAATTTTAATTTGTGTATATGATGTTTTTCAATTCGGTCCTTCTACTTTTGATTTTTTTTTCTTCCTTAACTCTTTTATCAAAGTTTTTATAGTTTTAAATTTTATTCTTCAAATCAAATTTATGAATTGTTTTCAATAGTTATAATATATATATTTCAGTTTGGTCCTATTTTTATTTTTTTTATTTGTTTTCTTTGCCCTTTTATCAGAGTTTTTATTATTTTTAATTTTATCCTTCAAAACAAGTTTATGCTTTTTGTTATTTCAATAATAATAATAATAATATTAGTGGTGGTGGTGATGGTAATAATACTAATAATGGTAATTGTAGTGGTTGTAATAATAATAATAATAATAATAATAGTAGTAGTAGTAGTTAATAGTAGTAGCAACAACAATAGTGGTGGTGGTGGTAATAATAATAATAGTGATAAGATTAAAATAGTAATATTTGTTGTGGTGGTGGTGGCAATAATAATAATAATGGTAACAATGATAATGATAGTGATCACGATAATAATACTAATGATGATGATAATGATGATATTACTTATTGATAATAGTAGTGATGGTGATAACTGTAATAACAATGACAGTAGTAACGACAATAATAATAACAATGAGAATAATAATAGTTATAATAATAATAGTGATAATTCATCATTCGATGTTAGATTTGTTGGAAATTGAGTTTAATCACTTTTCTATGTGTGGTATTTTCGATATAATATCCCATGTTACTGTTTGAAAAGTTTACGCGGCTTGATGTCCTCTTTTATTTTTTGCCTTATTATTTTTTCCTGATTTTATGGTTCAAAATTAGTTTTTCAAAATAAAAAATAGCCATCCAGGTTTCTCTTATATATTTTATTGGAAACTCGCACCAAACAAAGATCCAAAATAAGATATTTAAAGATTTATCTTCTTGTCCTGGTTTATAGTATTAATATTCTTTTTTACGTTTTTAAAAACATAGTTTCGCTCGTGGCGGAACGCGAGCAAATG
>Ga0307517_10012849_pt1 | contig 11439 bp, 12 predicted proteins | sample 23_EM_MG_FD_194515 | JGI IMG/M metagenome (GOLD analysis project Ga0307517, IMG submission 194515) | Populus trichocarpa ectomycorrhiza microbial communities from riparian zone in the Pacific Northwest, United States - 23_EM | ecosystem: Host-associated > Plants > Roots > Unclassified | place... | reverse complement strand
TCCGTGTGCTTGCCCCCCTCGCCGCGGTGGCTGAGCCCGTCGGCGCCGATCTGGATGATGTCGAGCGCGAACTCCTCCGGCACGGCCCAGCGGTGGGTGGTGTGGAAGCTGGCGGCCGAACCCACGAGCCAGGCCCCGGACTTCAGCGGCCAGCGGAAGTGCGTCTTGGACGTCGCGCCGTCGAGCTTGATCGCGCCCGAGGCCACGACCTGGCCGGCCGGTCCACGGGCCGTGACGCGCAGCTCGTCGCGGGCGCCTTTCCAGGCGAAGACCTGCTGCATGACCAGCAACGCCTGGCCGGGGGCGAGCGTCGGGCTCTCGGCCAGCGTCGACTTGCCAAGCAGTCGTCCGTCGCAGGTCTGGAAGGCCATGACGTCCATCAGGCCCTGGGCCTTGGCGGCCTGGGCGCCCTTCACGGCGGCGACCAGGAGGGCGTCGGAGAGCGTGCGCCGGTCGATCACCTTGCCCGCTCGGACGAGGTCGATGTCGAGGGCGGCGATGTCCAGCGGCTCCGCGCCGGTGTTGAGCACGGCGAGGTTCTGCAGGTTGAGGCTCTGGACGCCGCGCAGGCTATCCAGCGGATAGGTTCGGGCGACCGTGGCCGGACAGAACCGCACTTCGGCGGCGGCCGCGGCGGCCGGGGCGAGCGCCGCCAGCAAGGCGATGAGGCTCAGTTTCATCCGCGTTCCTTCGAGCGCCAGCCCATCCAGCACAGGCCGAGCATGATCACGTTGCCGACCGCATCGAGCATGCCGAGCGGGGTGAAGACCGGCGTCACCGCATAGAACCAGTAGTCGAAGACGAAGAACGGCAGGAGCGCGATGCCATAGGCCAGGAAGGTCGCCGGGGTGAACCTCGAGAAGGCGGCGAACAGTCCGGCGATCATCGCCTGCGCCCCGAAGGCCCCGATCAGTATGGTCACGATGGGGGCGTCCGAGCGGTATTCCGGCCGGATGGTCAGCGCCATCACGCTGGACGGCGAGACCAGGCACCAGCCGCCGAGGACAAAGAAGACGGCGGCGAGAAGCCACTGGATCTGGCGACGTTGCATGGCCGCGAACCTAGTCGAACGCGGCTATGCGAGACAGTGAAGGTTTGGTCAGGCGCCTTGCGCCGGGCTGGCGAGCCTGTAGGTGTGCCGCGATGAGCGCCGTCACCGATATCGAAGTCTACCAGAAGCTCTGCGCCGTGGCCGACGATCTGGACGCCATGGCGGCCCAGGGGGCGAGCCTGATCGGCGACGCGGCGCTGACCACCGCGGCGCGCACGGTGCGCGGCATGGCCAACGCCGTCTACGAGCAGATCATGTCGGACGCCGGTCCGCTGGACAGCTAGTGCAGCATGCCGGCGGCGGGGCGCAGGGCCTCGGGGGCGGGTTGGTCGCCTGACGGGAAGTGCGGCACGGTGATCTCCAGGGCCGAGCCCTGGCCGTCGGCGCGCAGCGCGATGGCGGCGCCCAGTTGTTCGACCATGGCGCGCAGCAGATAGCTCGAGGAGAGCGTGGCCTGTGAGGCGCCGGTCTTCTCGTCGAGTTCGGAGATCAGCAGGCGGGTTTCCGCCGGCGCGCCCACCATGCGGATGCGCAGCAGGCCGCAGTCGCGGCGGGACAACAGCGCGGCGACGCATTCGGCCAGCGCCATGCCGAGCGAGGTCGCCTCTTCCGGCGGCAGCCAGATGCGGGCGGGTTCGATCTGCACCCGATCGGTGTCGTCGCCCCGCGCATGGCAGACCGAGCGCATCAAACCCCGGGCGAAGGCGTCGAAATCCACCGGCGCCTCGGTGTGGCCGGCCAGCTCGCGGTGCACCCGCGCCATCAGCACGGAGCGTTCCGAGGCCTTCTGCAGGCCGCGCATGACGTCGGGCTCCGGCTCGCCCTTGGCCTGCAGGGTGAGCACGCCGGCCACCAGGCGCAGGTGATGGCTGATCCGTTCGTTGAGCTCGCGGAAGAGGTCGGCGTGGCTATCGGCGACAGCCTCGGCGCGGCCCTGCGCCGCCGCCAGTTCGACCAGCGCGCGGGTCAGGGCGGTAATCAGGTAGATGGCCACCGAGGCGTTGATGAAGAAGAACGCGAGCGAAGTCAGGACCTGCGGGTTGGCCTTCCAGGCGAACTGCGGCGCGGCGAACGCGAAGAATCCCACCGCTCCTGAAAGCAGCATGGCGAACGCCGCAGGCTTGCGGCCCAGCACATAGGCGGCCAGCACGACCGCCGGATAGAACAGCGAATAGATCTGTCCGCCCTGGAACACCGGCTGGGTGATGAGCCGCACGACGAAGGCGGCCGCAATCCACAGCGCCGCCCAGACGTAGGACGAGGCCTCGCGGCCAAGACCGGGAATAAGTCCGGGCTGACGGAAGAACTGGGACATGGCGCAACCCCCAAGCAGCAGGCCAAGATTTTGCAGCGATCACCGTTACGTTGCGCCCACCCTCCGCAACGTCAATGCGACCGGTTAGCATCGCTTCATGCGTGACATGTTTCAGAATGCGCGAAAATTGCCCCCGCGTGGCATCACTTTTCACCAGCGTCATAACGCGAGAGCTTGCGCGCCAAACGGGCCCGGTTCGGGCCGTGCACGGCCAAGGTGACACATAAGCGCCGAAGTCGCGGGCGAGCGTCAATTCGGGGGAGGGTGTAGGAAAGTCCGTCATGGCGTCAGACGACCAAACCAACCCTTACGCGCGGCCGAGCCATTGGCCGACCCTGCCCACGGGGACAATGCGGCTGGGTCCATTGCCCAAGGCCGGGGCGCCCGAGCAGCCCGAGCCCGCGGCTGAACGCGTGCGCGAGCCGGTGACGTTCGAGCCGGAAGCGGTGGAGCCCGCGCCGGCTCCGACCCCGCCGCCCGCCGCGGGGCCGTACGCTTTCTTCGGGCCGACCTCGCGATCCACGCACGCCGCGCCCTCCCCGGCCGAGGCGTTGGTGCGGACGCCTGAAACCGCGCCGGAGCCCACGCCCGCCGCGCCTCAGGCCTGGCAGGCGCCGCCGCCGGCTCCGGAAATACCCGCTGAATCGCCCACCGCCGATATCGGTGAGTTCGGCGACCTTGACCTGGCGATCCCGACGCCCGCGAGCGAGACCCTGGTGGTCCCGATCGCCGCCAGGCGGGCGAAGGCGCGAGCCAAGACATCGCCGCTGGTCCCGATCCTGGCCGCCTCGGCGGTCGGCGTCGTCGGTGTCGGCGTCCTGGTGCTGCTGATGAACGCCGGCCAGAAGGCCGCGCCGCCGCCGCCGGCGGCGGCCACCCTGCCCTACGCGACGCCGCCCGCGGCCCCGGCCCCTGAAGCGTCTGTGGCCCCCGCGGTGGAAACGGCGCCGCTCGCGCCACCGCCATCGGCCCAGGTTGCGACGTCGACGCTGCCGGCCGCGCCAGCCGCGCAGCCCGTGCAGCCTGCGAAACCCGCCCGCCAGCGGGTGGCCGCCGCCCGGGTCCCAGCCACGCCGCGTGCGACGATCGCGCCGCCGCAGCCGTACGTCCTGGAGGTCCCCCCGCCGGAGCCCGAGCCCACGCGGATCACCATCCCGCCGCCGGAGCCCGAACCCGCGCCGCCGCCGCCAAAGCCGCGCGCGCCGACGCCCGGCCCAGACCAGCCCATCGCGACCCATCCTCCGGACTAGAACCAGACCTGACGCGCCGGTTCAGCCAGGGTTCAGATCGAAACCCCAGGATGTGCGTTATGGGCTGGTTCAGAAGGAATGGAGACACATGAGACATCTGCTCTACGCCGCCGTGGCCGCTGCGACCGTGCTCGCGCCGGTGGCGGCGACCGCCCAGCCGTACGACCATCGCAACGACGCGCGCGAGTATCGCCAAGACCAGCGCGACGCCCGCCGCGACGGCGTCGTGACCAATCGTGAGCGCCACGAGCTCCAGCGCGACCGCGCGGATCTACGTTACGACCGCAACCGCCCCGACAGCTGGCGCGGGCGTAACGAGTGGCGCGATTACCGCGGCGCCCGCTCCGGCTACTGGTACGCCCCGGGCTACGGCTACCAGCGGATCAACCCGCGCTACCGCGCCTACTGGCGCCCGGGCGGATACGTTCCGGCCGCCTACCGCGGGTACTACGTGCAGGACTACGGCTACTACGGCCTGCGTTCGCCGCCCCGTGGATACCGCTGGGTCTATGCGGACAACAACTTCGCCCTGATGGCGCTGACCACCGGGTTGATCGCCGAGGTCGTGAGGAACGGCTACTAGCCACCCCCTTCCCTGGCGAATGGAACGAACCCCTCCGGCCTCGCGCCGGAGGGGTTTTTCGTGCGGCGAAGACGGCTACAGTGGCGTGAGAGTTCGGGGGGAGTTCATGCGTCGCTTTCTGGTTCCAACCATCGCGCTGGGGCTCGCCCTGGCGGCGCCGGCCTTCGGCCAGCCCAAGACCCTGCTCAGCGTGCGCGAAGTGATGCGCCACATCGTCAATCCGGCCGCCGAGACCTACTGGGCGCACAGCGGCGTGGTCGACACCGAGGCCGGGTCCGACGACCGCACGCCCACCAGCGAAGCCGACTGGAAGATCACGGTCGACGCCGCGGCCCAGGTCATGGAGGCCGGCAACCTCCTGATGCTGGAAGGCCGGGCGCGCGATCCGAACGGCCCTTGGATGAAATACGCCCAGGCGCTGGTCGACGCCGGCGCGATGGGCCTGGCGGCGGCGCGGGCCAAGGATCACGACAAGGTCTTCGACGCGGGCAGCGAGATCTACAACGCCTGCTACAACTGCCACGGCCGCTACATCCCGCGGCCGAAGGATTCGCTCTACAAGCATGGTGTCGAGGGGGCGGTTCCGCCCAAGTGACATGGCCGGGCTGAGCCGCCGCACGTGGCTGGCCGGCGGACTGGCTGCGGGTCTTACGACCGCCGGCGCGGCGCGGGCCGCGGGCCAGCCCTCCGCCGACGCATGGGTCGCGTATGAGGCGCGATTGCGAGCGCGCGGCGGCGACGCGGGCGGCGGGCGGTTCGACGGGCCGGCGGAACGCGAGCTGCACACCCTGACCAACCGCGCGCGGACCAGCGGCGGGGCCGACGCCCTGACCTGGGATGCGGAGCTCGCGGCGACCGCGCGGGCCCACGCCGGCGACCTCGCCCAGCGGCGCTATGTGGAGCACCTCTCGCCAGAGGGCTTCGATCCCACCGACCGGCTGGGGCTGGTGGCGCGCCGCACCATCGGCTCGGCCAGCGAGAACATCACCTGGCATCGCGGCGGCAAGATCGACGGCGCGGGCGACCTGATGCGCAACTGGCGCTCCAGCCCGCCGCACTGGTCGAACCTACTGAACCCCCGCTACAGCCACGCGGGCTTCGGCGTCGTGCGGATCGCCGACCAGGTCTATGCGGTCGGCCTCTATGCGAAGCTGAACGGCACGCTGGCGGCCGACCTGCCGTTCCACCTGGCCGACACCACCGCCCTGCTCTCGAACCTCAAGGGGATGCCGGCGGGCGTCGCCTCGTTCTGGCTGGAGGACCAGGTGCGCAAGGTCGGACGGCGGGGCATGCGCGCGCCGCCAGGCGTCTATCGGCTGCGCATCGACCTGCCGCTCGACAACGCCACCTACGATGAGCTCTACGGGCCGATCTTCGTACTGGACGGCCCCCCTCGCCAGCCCGGCTGAGTTGGCCGATAGTCAATCAAAAGACACTCTGGAGGGGAAACGTCATGACCATCGATCGTCGCGGCCTGCTGGCCGGTTCCGTAGCTCTGGCCGGCGTCGGCCTAGGCGCGCGCGAGGCCTTGGCGGCGGTGACGACCGCGGCGCCCGACAGCGTCGGCTTCTCGGCGGCGGGCCTGGCCGAACTCGACAAGGCGCTGCACGGCTTGGTGGACGAGCAGAAGCTGGCCGGGGTGACCACCCTGGTCGCCCGGCACGGCAAGGTCGTGCACTTCGACGCCTATGGGAAGCGCGACCTGACGGCCGGCGCGCCGATGGAGAAGGACACCATCTTCCGCATCGCCTCGATGACCAAGCCGATCACCGGCGTGGCGATGATGATGCTGTGGGAACAGGGCGAGTGGAAGCTGAGCGACCCGGTCGACCAGCATATCCCGCAGTTCCGGGGGCTGAAGGTGCAGGCCAAGGACGGCTCGCTGGTCAACCAGACCAAGCCGATGACCATGGCCCAGCTGATGAGCCACACGGCGGGCTTCGGGGTGAACGCCGACTACGAGGACCAGAAATTCGGGCAGGGCGACCTGCAGGGGATGATCGACAAGCTGGCCAAGCTTCCGCTGAAAGCCCAGCCGGGCACGGACTTCCTCTATGGGCCGAGCGTCAACATCCAGGGCTACCTGGTGGAGAAGTTCTCCGGCAAGACGCTCGACCAGTTCTTCGCCGACCGGATCTTCAAGCCGCTGGGTATGGTCGACACCGGCTTCTGGGTCGCGCCGGAAAAGGCCTCGCGGGTGGCCAAGGTCAACACCTACAAGGACGGCAAGATCGTCGAGTTGGCGACCCAGAACGATCCGACGCGCAAGCCGACGCTCCTGGCCGGCTCGGGCGGGCTCTATTCGACCACCGAGGACTACTGGCGCTTCGCCCAGATGGTCGCGAACGGCGGCGAGGCCGGCGGCAAGCGGTTCATCAAGGCCTCGACCGTCAAGCTGATGCGCACCAACGTCCTGGAGCCCGGCGTGTTCGTCGACCTCTATGGCCCGAACCAGGTGGGCCTGGGTTTCGGCCTCGACTTCGCGGTGCTGATGAGCCCGGCGGCGGCGCACAGCCCGCAGGGGTTCAACACCTTCTATTGGGGCGGCGCCTTCGGGACCTGGTTCTGGATCGATCCGGAGAATGACCTGGTCTACGTCGGCATGATCCAGAATCTGAACGGCAGCGTGCCGGGCGCGGGCACGCCGCCGGTGCGGGAGATCTCTCCGAAGCTGACCTACGCCGCGCTCACGGACCGGAAGAAATGACCGTCAGCTTCCACACCACCATCGTGACCGGCAGCGGCACGACCGCCGGGATCGTCGTTCCGGACAAGGTGGTCACCGCTCTGGGTGAGGGGAAGAAGCCGGCGGTCAAGGTGACGCTGAACGGCTTCACCTACCGCAGCACGATCGCCTCCATGGGCGGCAAGTTCATGATCGGGGTGAGCAATGCGGTCCGCGCCGAGTCCGGCCTGAAGGGCGGCGACGAGGTCGACGTGGTGCTGGAGCTGGACGCCGAGCCCAGGGTCGTCGAGGTCCCGCCCGACCTCGCCGCCGCGCTGGCGGCCGAGCCCGCGGCGCAGGCGTTCTTCGACAAGCTCTCCTACTCCAACAAGCGCCGCCACGTGGAGCCCATCGCCGACGCGAAGACGCCGGAGACCCGGGCGCGGCGGATCGAGAAATCAGTGGCGGGGTTCAAGGCGGGGAAGGTTTAGTTCCTCTCCTTCCTTGATCGTCATCCCCCGGCTTGTCCGGGCCACCCATGATCTCCGCCTCTGGGGATGTGCCTGAGCCGTTCAGCGTTTATGGATCCCCCGGACAAGCCGCGGGATGACGAGCTAGGAGAGGGAGATCGACATCTCCGCCGTCTGGGCCCAGCCGAGTTTTTCATACATCGGGCGGCCCTGGGCGGTGGCGTGCAGGATCATGTACTGGAGGCCGCGGCGACGGCCCTCGGCCATGGCGAGCTCCATCAGCGCCTTGGCGATGCCCTGCCCGCGCCGGTCCGGCTCGACGAAGACGTTGAGGATGTAGCCGCGCGCCGCCTGCTCAGGGTGCGAAGGGTGCGGCGGCCAGTCGATCACCATCATGCCGAGGCCGGCGACGGGCGCCGCGCCCTCCATCGCGATCCAGCCGAAGTAGGAACCGTCCGCCAGGCGCGGCGCGAGCCAGTCGCGGAACGCCGCGCTCATCGGCGCCAGCGCCTCGTCCGTGCGGCCGGACGCCTTGAACATCTCGTGGCGATGACGGCAGACCAGGTCGAGATCGGCGGGCGTGACCGGGCGGTAGTCAGGCATGGCCTAGATCACCTCGCTCCGCCCGGCGCGGCGGTCGGCGGCGAAGCTCTGGGCCTCGATGAACACCTGCCGGACGTCCGGGTGGGCGACTTTGATCTTGCGCTCGATGCGGGTGACGATGTGCTCCACCTCGCCGGCCGGGAGCGCGTCGTCGAAGTCCAGGCTGAGCACCACCAGCACCTCGTTGGGTCCGAAGTGCATGGTCCGCGCCTGGTTCAGGCCGGTGACGCCGGGCTCGGCCCGGGCGATGCGGTTGATGCCGCGCCGGGTGTCGTAGCTCGCCGCCTCGCCGGTGAGCAGGCTCTGGCTTTCGGAGGCCAGGAAGAAGGCCGTCACGGCCAGGATGCCGCCGATCAGCAGCGAGGCGACGCCGTCGAGCACGGGCAGGTCGAAGGTCTCGCTGAGGAAGACACCCAAGAGCGCAACACCGAGGCCAGCCAGGGCGGCGGTGTCCTCGAAGAGGACCGTGAAGATGGTGGGGTCCTTGCTGGATCGGATCGCGGAAATCCAGCCGCGGCCGGCGCGCTCGGCGTTGAACGCCCGCAGGGCCACAACCCACACGCCGCCCTCGAAGAGCACGCCGGCGCTGAGGACCAGGTAGTTCACCCAGGCGTGCTCGACGGGCGTCGGGTGCCGGATCTTCTCCAGGCCATGCCAGATCGACACCACCGCGCCGACACCGAAGATCAGCACCGCCACCACGAAGGTGTAGAAATAGAGCTGCAGGCCGTAGCCGAAGGGATGCTTGGCGTCGGCCGGCTTGGCCGCCCGGCGCAGGCCGAACAGCAGCAGGAGCTGGTTGCCGGTATCCACCACCGAGTGGATCGCCTCGCTCAGCATAGCGGCGCTGCCCGTGAACCCGGCCGCGGCGAACTTCGTCAGGGCGATCGCCGTGTTGCCGGCGAGCGCGGAGTAGATGACGGTCTTCGATGTGTGAGCGGCCATTCGTCCTATGGCTAAGGCGTCACTCCTGCCCTGCCAACCCTTGGACCAACCATCAGAAGGTCGCCGTCACGCCAAAGCGGGCCGAGATCGGTTCGAGGGGGTGGGAGTGGACGTCCTCGACGCCCTCGGCCGGCTCGCCGGGCAGGCGGTCGGTGTAGAGATAGTCGGCGGCGTCGGCGTGGCTGTTCAGCACGTTGAAGATGTTGAGCTGCACCTTCAGCGTCGGGCTGATCTTGTAGCCGATGTCGAGGTTGACCTCCTTGTAGCCGCTGGACTTGACCGAGTTGTCGGAGACCAGCGCGTGCTTGCCAAGGTCGCGGAACTCCACCGCGCCGAACCAGGGGCCGAGGTTATCGACCAGCATGCCGGCGGAGGCCACGACGGCGGGGGCGTCCTCGATATGGTCGCCGGCCGGGTCGCCGTCGGTGTAGCGGGCCCGCGATACGGCGACATTGGCGTTGAGCTCAATCCAGGGCGCGGGACGATATTGGGCGGTGAGCTCGATCCCCGTGCGCTTGCCGGGACGCCCCGCCTCGGTCTGGCCGACGTCGGCGTTGTAGGTCAGCTCGGAATCGAACTTCGCCTCGAAGAGGGTGGCGGCGGCCTGGACATGGGGGATGGCGCTGGTGCGCACGCCGACCTCGTAGCCCGTGGCCTTCACCAGGAACGGCGGGCGCGCGATGCCGCCGACGTCGGCGAGCGTGCCGGCGCGGGTGTCGTTGGAATGAAAGCCGACGCCGGCGCTGAGATAGAGCTCGGTCTTCTCCCAAGGGCCGAAGATCAGGCTGCCCTTGGGCTGCACCAGGGTCTTGGCCTGGTCGGCGGAAAGGCCGCCCACGAGGTTGTGGTCGTCGGCCTCGAAGTGGTCGATGCGCAGCCCGCCCACCGCGCGGATCACTTCGGAAACGTGGACGGTCGCCTCGCCGAAGCCGGAGACGTTCCACTCCTTCACGCGGTCGGCCAGCAGCGTCTCGAGGACCTGGCGCTGCTCGGTGTGGCGGGCGTCGACGTAGATGCGGTCGTAGCGGGTCTGCAGGCCGAAGGCGGCGTCGGTGCGCATCCCGGCGATCTGGCCCGTCAGGTCATAGCGGACCTCGCCGCCGAAGATGGCGCGGCGATCGTTCTGGGCGTGCTGGTCGCCGCGGATCGGGTCATCGAGGAAGTGGGTGAAGTTGTTCCAGAGGGTCAGCTCGTTGCGGATCGCATAGGCCGAGGCGCTGATCCGGCCGGGGCCAACGTCCTCGCGCGCCGCCTCGACCGAGAGGCTGAAACGCTCGGCCTGGCCGCCGTCGGAGGGGTCGAGCGTGCCGAAGCGGCCGATCAGGCCCTGGTCTACGGCGCGCTGCGGCTGGTCGGTCGTGGCGTTCCACTTGCCGCGATAATAGAGGGCGGTGACGGCGACACCGTTGCTGGGCTCGCCGGTGGCGTAGCGGGCCGCGAGGTTGACCTTGCGCAGATCGTCGGGATGGTCCCACGGGCCGTCGAGATGCACGCCCTCGCCCGCCAGGATCAGGCGCTGGTCGTGGCCCAGGTCGATCGTGCCGCCGGCGAACAGGCGCTGGTCGTCCAGGGTGCCGGCGCTGACCGAAACCTGGCTCGGCAGGCTTTCGACGAAGCCCAGGTGATTGGAGCCGACGGCCGAGAAATCGCCCTCCGACGCATAGTAGGGGCCCTTGGTGAAGTGGATGCCCGAGGCCAGTTCCGGGATCAGGAAGTTGAGGTCGGTGTAGCCCGAGCCGTGCGCATGCGTGCGCTGGTTCACCGGCATGCCGCCGACCCAGGTGGCGAGGTCGGTGCCGTGGTCGAGGTTGAAGCCCCGCAGCAGGTACTGGTTGGCCTTGCCCTCGCCGGAGTGGACCGTGACCACCAGCCCCGGGACGGTCTCCAGCAGCTGGCCGACGCGGTAGACCGGTCGGAGCAGCAGTTCCTGCTTGGTCACCGCGCCTTCCGAGGAGGTGGTGGCCTTGCCCATCAGATCGAGGGTGGAGGCGGTGACCACCACCTCAGAGAGCTGCGGCGCGGCGGCGTCCGCGTCGTCGGCCGCGCGGGCCGCGCCAGCGGCGAGCGCGAACGTGGCGACAGAAGCGCCCAGCCAGAGGGATACGCGGGACATACTCAGGTTCCTGACTTGCGGACTTTTGCGGAGAGCTGGCCGACGTCGCTGACGATGCGGCGCCAGCCCAGCCAGACGCCCGTGCCCACGCCTGCGGTGACGGCGCAGAGCAGCAGCACCATGGCGATGGCCCAGCCCCATCCGCGGTCGAAGCCGGGGATGACGTCGAGGCGGTGCAGACCCTTGTGCAGCCAGCGGTATTGCTGAGCGGAGGCGTCGATGACGGCCAGGGGCACGCCGGTGGCGGGATCGAGATAGACTCGCGTCCCGTCCTTGCGGAGCACCCGCCAGGCCGGCAGCGTCACGGGCTCGTGGTGGGCGAAATAGTAGGCGTCCTCGGCGGTGATGATCCCCTGGGCGGCCACGGGGCCGAGGCCCTCGCCGGCCTTGGCGAGATCGCGCGCGGCAAGCGGGGCGAGGCGCCCGTGGGCGTCGTAGCGGTGG
>Ga0307517_10012848_pt1 | contig 11439 bp, 16 predicted proteins | sample 23_EM_MG_FD_194515 | JGI IMG/M metagenome (GOLD analysis project Ga0307517, IMG submission 194515) | Populus trichocarpa ectomycorrhiza microbial communities from riparian zone in the Pacific Northwest, United States - 23_EM | ecosystem: Host-associated > Plants > Roots > Unclassified | place... | reverse complement strand
AAGATAAACATACATACATGTACAAACAGAGTCGGAACATTCGCTCCTTATATAGGTCATTTAGACCGAGGGTAACCTTACTGTAAACAGCAAGGCAATTTGTGTACCTAGATTCCAGTACGTCTGCGCTAAGATTTAAAGAAGGTAATCTAACAGAGGAAATATGCCTTGTGTTGTGCAGTAATAGACTTCACAAGATCTACTTCCCTCAGTGTTGTTAACCGTGTCAGGTGTCAAACTAATTCCGTTGCTCTAGACTCGGAGTCAACCCTTGTGGTAATTCACACCCTCGTTTGACATGCTCAATCGTGGTAGTACCTCCGCCGTCCATTCTGACGACCCCCGACCCTGGGCTATTGTCAAGCCACGTCGGGCACATACAACCAACCTCACCATTCACGGTGGGAATTTCATCACCGATAACAGGAAGGAGGAGACCATCCATCACGATAACAGTCAGACAATCAACGATTCATACAACAGCACTGTGTTCCACGCCCCCGTTCAGGGCTATGTTCATTCTGCAAAAAACAAAGGGGCTGTCAGTGGCTTCGTCCAAATTACGAATGTGTCCCGCCCGGTTGGCGGTTCTAAGGATGCAAGCCCGATGGATGGGCCTATTGAGAACTCTCCGCCGATCGCAAGTGGTAAGCATTTCCTGTTCTGTGTCAATGACTCATTTCACTTCGATTGTATTGTAATCAGTTGGATTCAGCCAATCTAATAGAACCGATCGAACTATAGATGCTGCTCAGATGACTAACATGAGTAGCATCGGACCAAACAAAGAGGTGCCTCTCGCAGGTAGGTCATTGTTCATGTACTTTTCGGTTCCCCCTCAAGCCTTGGTAGTTGGCGATGGTAGTTCAATTTCCTCAAGTTCCTCGGCGTTATCTACCAAGTTGGAACAGGAGCAGCAGAATCTCTCGCCCCTGATGAGAGATTTTGTCAAGGCTCTGGAGCAAGACGCACAACGCACCAACGCAGGATTCAGACCCAGCTACCCAAATCGGAGCCACACGATATGATGTTCAACAGATCCAGGGCCTATCATGAAACATTTTTTGTACTAATTCTTTTTTGATTTTGATTTTGAAACGATAACACAGGACCAAACTTACATCACACAAAAAAAGAACTCGTGCTTGATTTACTTTCTATTGTCGAAGCTCTCTTTGAATTCCGATTTGTCTCTCCCCCAAAGAAGTTAAATCAATTTGTATACTTCAGGCTACGAGGCCGTGGGCCACAGAAAATGCATTAGATAGAAAGTGTACAAGACCTCAAGCCTCCGACTTCTTCTTCTTCTTCTTTGGGGAATCGCTACCTGCAACGGCGGCGGCAGCCTTCATCTCTTTCTTGGCTTTTCTTCTTGCTTTTCTCTCTTCTGAACTTTCAGCCTGGATATGAATTGTGTTAGCAGCGAACGACAAGAAGTGATATCTAGATACCTTTGTCGAAGTCTCGGGTTCATCCTCATCCATCGCAACGGGTGCATTCTGATCGCTCTCTCTCCGTTTCCTCTTCTTCTCTTTCTTCGCCTTCGGTTCACCATCAACATCCATTGACCCCCCTTCTCCTTCCCCTTCCCCTTCCTCATTCTCATCATCTTCTGCTTCCTCAGTGGTCTCTTTCTGTTTTTGTTTCTCTGCCTTCTTCATTGCCCTCCTCTCTTCCTTTGCTTTCCTCTTCTCCTCTTTCACGTCCAACACGACCTTGAGAGCTGTCTCTTCAGGGTTCTCCCTTTGCGTCGGTACCAAATCTACATTGTCGGCAGCAGTATTATACTTCCTTGTTTCTCCAGTCATCTCAAATCTCTGCTGCTTCCTCCCAGAGTTCTCACCAGCAAAGCGACGCACAGTACCACCCTCAAGTTGATGTTCCAACGCTCGTAGACGAGACTCGAGTTTTCCACGGTTTTCGACACCAATGGACGGTGCAGCTGGTTCCGACTTGCCATCTGCGTCAGTGAGGGCGTCGACACGGATAGAAAGTGCGGCTTTTGTAGCGACCATTCGGGCCATCTTGCCTTTCAGTTTCGGTGGAGCCTGACCGATCAGCGAAGCCTGAAAAAGAATTTCAACCTACATAAAATAGTAACTGTTTGCGAAAAGGAACCTACGTGGTATATGAGACCATACTTTGGTGTATCATGTTTCGTTTTTAGTGCTCGGAAAAGTGCTTTTTCAGCACCAAGAATCTGTACCGTACTTGCGGGATGTTTGGCCAAATTCAGCAGACTCCCAGCGTGGCTAATTAGTCTTGCACCGACCAGTTCGCCGACCAAGGCCGTCAAGTTCGGAGCGATTGCGTTCATCCGATTTCTTAGGTACTCTGCTAGTTGAGTGCGGTAATCTGATATGGAGATGATTTGATCGCAAAGGGAATGAATGTGGGTTATGTCGGACTCGGAGATTTCTGTGCCCATCGAGATCTCGGCTGCTGCTTTGAGCACGGCTTCGAGGTCTTCGGGGAGGATGGCGGCAAAGTCGGTCATTGCTGCATTTGTTCGGAAACCTGTTTGGGAATGAGATGAGTCAGTTAGGGGATTTCGGTGAGCGCACCCATTAGACGGATCACTTTTGCATAAGCGATGTTGTCTGTGATGATTTTAGCCATCTCCGGGAAGTGCCAACCATACCATTCCTGTGAAATGATGAAGTTTATGGAAGATAGTAAGGGTATGAACACACCTTCACTCTCATAGCATAGATGTTGATTTCCTTATCAAGGTCGTCAAGAAGGGCAATAGCCTGCACGACCATAGTGTCCACCTTGTCAGGTGAGAATTTGAGTTTAAACCTGGAACCCAAAAAAGTCAAAACGAGAAAGTGGAATTAAAAAGAATCGGGGTCAACCGTGACAGAGAATGACTGAGGCCTAAACTCATCGTCGCCAAGTCCTTGGGGTCTAGACCGTCAAGCAGTGCTGTAATTTGACTTCGGATACCCCGCCATAGATCGGCATGTTGGCCTTCAGCCATTGCATTGACTTTTATGCTCAACTTTTTCGAAATTGAGCGACCTGAGATTATACAGATGTCAAAATGGTTCGTGAATATGAAACAAGGGAAACGAACCCAAATGAGGATCAATAACCACGAGGGATTCCTTGGTTTTTCCCTTGTCGACGATTTGTGAGGTGAGGAATTGTTTGAGACCTTTTCCGAGTTTACCGCCTTGTATGGCTGTTATGTCTTCTACGGCGGTGGCTGTTGACGTGAATCGGTGAATTGATTTTAGCTTTAATCTGTGAGGGAGGGACACGAGGCGATCAGTTTTGTTAAACTAGGTTGAAGAAGTGGATGAGGTACAGTTTGCTGGCTTTCTCTGGGCTTTCAAATTCTTTCCATAGATCCGCGCTTTCGATTTTTGCAGAGTCGGTTACTTTGAAGAGGCAGTAGCCCAGTGCTGTCTCGTATAGCACGAGCATTTTGGGGGATGTGAGTTTGTGAGAGTGTTTTTTCTTTCTTTTTTGATTGCGTAGGGCTGGAGAAAATTGAACTTTCGATTTGGGGAGGAGAAGGGGATAAGTTGAGAGGATGGTTGGTGGCGACGGTGGCGATGAAGAGTGCGATGGTGGTTGAGATGCTTTACGAGGGGAATTTTCGGCGAGTTCGCACGTGTCATGTGACCTGCATCGGACACAGTCAAGTTGAAGTTACAATTTCATTGTCACCGCATATGTATCATGATCATAAAGCCATAAAATACGAGCCTAGCATATGAGCAGAATCGTCGGCGGAAATCATCCACCTTTTGGTTCTTACTTCGTTCTGCGACCGGCAGGGTAATGAGCATTTGATTGGGTTGACCTGTCCGAGTCAATGGCTCCAGGTAGTAGCTTAGCTGACCCTTAGACCGCAGGTAGCAACGGGTTCGCTTTCTGTGGCGTCGTCAACCTGGAAAAGCCTTCTGCAGCTAATGTCTGTCGGCGGTAAATTTCGCTACGTCAGAGTCTCGTATGATATTCAAGAGACCTCGCATTTGGGAATGCAAGTCCATGTACTCCCGAGATGAGGTTATCAGGAGACTTCAATAAAGTGTCCTAAACTGACAGGACATCAGTCAATTGTCTTCCTGTATGAGGAGACATTTACCATGCTGCTCGAGTTCTTGGACTCTGGTCCAATCATTTGCCAATCATAGAAAGTTCTTCTGAACAGGGCGGTCCGCAGTTTAAGGGTTGTCCTTTTTTTTCGGACTTGGTCAAGAACCAGCAAATTACGCGAAGCATGTATGTAAACCTTGAAATCAAGCACGTGGCTGAGTCGCGATTATGTTTGGGGTCTGATTTATTTGGCATTGTCGTATCCTTTTGGTTCCTTTCTCCGCGAGTGACTCTTGCTTTCATACCTCCATCTCCTTTCTTTGGTCGCTGTCGCTGCCAACGTGGAAGATGCAGGCTCTTCACGAGCCTGGTAAGAAAACTTCCATTTTTTCGCTGCTCAACCCACAGGATCCCTCTGTTTCTTATTCTCCTGTTGGTGACCCCAGCGGAGACACGAATCACAGTCACTCGCATGTGCACAGGACCATTGGATACGGCCATACATATCCCGTCAGCGATTATAGTCTCCGAAAAGCCACTTGGGAACCAGATGACCGCGCTTCTCATGCCCTGGATGAACATCATCACCACTCTCAGTATGCCCCATACCATCAACCATCCCGAATGACCACGCCGCACTCTCCAGACTCCTATTATAGCCACCAACAGTACCATTATTCTGACAGACCCATCATGAGATCAGACCGTGTGGAGGGAAGATATTTTGAGAATGGCCAGCAGTGGCAACACCAGACGTATTCCGATTCCTGCCATTATCCAACACCTCTTTCATATACGGATGTTAATAATGGTGAGATTGACTCCCCGCAGCAGGGTCACTTATTCACGCGTTTTTCAATCCAATTCAGCACACCCTGACGACTATCGATATATGCAACGTTGGTAGTTTTTTTCTGGGGCGTCACTTATAATCCCTAACAAAGATTCTTCCAGATGCCCAATCCTCAAGCTATCGAGAACATTCTGATCCCCCTGTCAGTGCACAAGGTAACATCCTGTTTTAAACTCTTGCATTACGAAATCCTAACGAAACATTTCGTAACGGAAGCCTACCAAAGCTCAGAGCGGGCTTCTGTTCGTCTGGCCGCGCGGGGATCCGTTCCAGAGCAGTTATCAAGCATTCAAGGATCTCATTTCTCGTCGTCACCTGTTTCTGTTCCTCAAGACATTGCTTTTGCCTCTTACTCCACACCAGCGCTATATCCGCAACAACATTCCATCATAGTACCCGTAGTGTCTCCACCACATCAGGGCGGGGCTTCTGGGACCACCTCCGCAAAGAGGCCACTACCTGAGCCGGAGACTGCGCCTGCTCCAAAGGCCAAAAGGGTGAGAGAGAAATTCAAATTGACAACCCCGGGAACACAAGAAGTATCGACGACATCTTCAGGTAAGTATTTCTTTTCGAATGTTGATCCATCGGTGCTTCCCACTGTCACCGTTCCGCTTAACTGGTCGATCACCTCGGAATCTAATTCCGCGCTGATCCCTTTTTGACTTGAGAGCGCCGGCTTTCGTAAAGTTGTCTTTTGCTCGATATTCTACCTTCCTTTGCTTTGATATTGTCGCCCTGGCTCACTCCCAAAACATTCACAGGTTCGCGACGAGGATATAATGCCAAGAAAAGGCAAGAAGCGGCGAATATTGCGGCTCACGGTGTGTAACCATTTTACTGTGTATATCCCGAGAATGAATTGTCGCGCCGTGTAAACCCGTCATTTTTTTTGATGGACTGTTCCAAGTTTGTATGACATGCAGGCATTCGAGGGTTCTGTTGGGAACGTTAGATAAACTTCCGCGCTGACTCTTTTCCTATTTCAGCGATTGCTTTTCAAAATATTCAGACACCTGATGGTAAAACTGTTTGTTCGTCTTCAAAGATGAAATTAATTTAAAAATATTCTCCTTAGGTACGAACTCGGTGCTTAATTTGGATGGCGATCCAATCCTTCCCGAACCCCAAATTTCCCGTTGCATGTCGGCCAGATATAAAAACGAGCAATTTACGCGATGTGTTGCGTGCACACGTCGATGGGCGGGAGACACTTGTCGCTTTCAGGGAATTCGATACATCATCAGAGACAAACACCAGAAATATATGGGGATCGGCTTCAATAATCACACCGAGTTGGCTGAGACCTCCAAAATGGAATTTCCGACCAAGTGGAATCGCAAGTTAAATCTCGAGCACGTACGAAGATCGAAAGTTAGTACTTTCCGTTGCTTTTGATATAACGTTTATCGACATCCTATTTTTAAAGCTATCGATAGCTAAAGCTCTCTTACCCATACTGAAAATTGAACAAAATCATATTTCGACCACTGATGTAATTCGACGACAACGCGAAACCGAGGTACGGGTTACCTGTGGTATGTTTCATAATACCTGAAAGTCTCTACGAGCCCTCACTGCCGATTTTAGATACATGCATGACATCACTGTTTTCTACCTCGTTCATGTGCCGTTACTGTGGACGGGAAGTCTGCAATGAGTGTTTCCAGACTGTCACGGAGCTAACAAAGCCAGATGATCCTGAAACGTCTCCAGACGAACTCACCTCCAGAAGGAAGTTGCGAGAAAGGCACGCTCATTCCAATCCTTTCTTCCTCAGCTGTTTGAAGCGAAATGAACATTCCCTTGTTGAGTTCGCGCCAGTGACGCGATTTGCCCAGTCGGAGCTGAACCGAGCCATTGAAGAAATGGAGACCGTCTTGAAAACAACTGAAATTACATCAGATACACTACCCCAAGGAGAAGGCCAAGCGTACTCTGATATTATGAACGACCCAACCACATCTTTTCCGGACCCTGTAACCTCTCCCGTCTACGATGATTTTACCCCTGCCAATACCCCTTCCCATGTCACATTAATACCCATTTATCGGGCGCAAACCATTCCTGCGTCGTTCTATGACCCACCGTCTTCGAATTCTCCCTCCAGCATGCCTAATCCTGCCTTCTCTTCCCTATGGGAGAGAGGGATACCACTCCTCGTCAAGGGAGTCTTACCTCGGTTTAAAATGAGTTGGAGTCCCGAGTATTTCATCGAGAAGTATGGCGATCAGAATTGTATTATCGTTGAGTGTCAAACGGACCAGAATCGGAGGGCGTGTCTAAGAGAGTTCTTTGGCTGGTTTGGTAACTATGAAGACCGGACTGGCTGTTGGAAGTTGAAGGTGTGATTTTCGATCTGTCACCACTATGGAAATTATTTACATGGCCTTAGGATTGGCCTCCGATGGCAGATTTTAAGAGTGTGTTTCCTGAACTCTATGACGATTTCAGCAACGCGGTACCTGTACCTGATTATGTGCGCCGAGATGGAGTGTATAATATCGGTTCTCATTTTCCTTCAACCGCACTTGGTCCGGATCTTGGTAGGTTGTCCAATAATTCAAAAAAACCCCGGCTCACCCGGCTATTTGAATAGGGCCAAAGATGTACAACTCCATGGCATCGTCACAAGAAGCGGGCAGCAAGGGATCCACACGTCTACACATGGACATGGCCGATGCATTCAATGTGATGATCTACGCCTCTAACTGCGCAGACGGCACACCCGGATATGCTGTATGGGATCTCTTCCGTGCAGAAGACAGTGATAAAATCCGAGAGTTCTTGAGGAAGAAATTTGCCCCAGGTTCAGCCGCGATGTCGAACGGCCAACAACAGACCCAGGCTGAGAAAGCAGCTGCTCTTCAGATTCAGGCGATCGCTGTCCATGACCCGATTCATAGTCAACAATTTTATCTTGATGTTGAGTTGCGGAAAGAGCTGTGGAATGAATATGGAGTGAAGAGCTACAGGATCTATCAGAGGCCTGGAGATGGTGTGTTTATACCTGCAGGATGTGCACATCAGGTTTGTTCGTTTTATGTTTCTCATTTCCATCAGCTAAGTTTTCTTGGATTAGGTTGCAAATCTGGCGGACTGTATAAAAATAGCGGTTGATTTCGTCAGCCCAGAGAACATTGATCGTTGCGAGAAGCTCACGAAGGAATTCAGGGAGCAGAACCAGCGTAAAGCATGGAAAGAAGACGTGCTTCAGTTACGTACCATGATGTGGTTCGCCTGGCAATCCTGCTCCAAAAGAGAATCGGAACTGAATGAGGATGAGAGCTCGCTGGGTGGGCAGTTGATGAAAGCTGCTGGTGGGCTGCGGCGTGATGCATAGTTGTTAGAATTCTGGATGTTTAATCAATTTCATTAGCATGTCTTCTCAATGGATGTTTCTCGGACTAACAAATAGCAGTTGACCTCTTTCCAGTACGTCGATGACTCAAAAAATTCCGCATTAGACGGAGTTGACTTTCACCGAGTGTGGGCGGCCCGACAATGTCTTTTCTTAGAACAATTCGAATCTTGTCTACCCCAAGTCTGCCCACTCCCTCCAAGTCGGAAGATGAAGGACACGACAATCTTACCTCGTCCAATTGTTATTGTTACAGGAGCAAATGGGTGCGTTTATTATTTAAAACTCGAACGATTTCTCATTCCCTCACAGGGGAGTTGGTTATGGGATTTGCCAGAGACTCCTTGTACAACTCTGCCAGGCTTACCCATCGGATGGCCGTCCACAAGCCTTCGCTTCCGACATCACATCCGATGAACCGACGAAACCAAAGCGATACAGAGGCGTAACGCTCATTATGGCATGCAGAAATATGAAGCGCGCAGACGCTGCAAGGAAGAAACTACTTGAATGGTTTGACGAGGAGCTGAAAAGACTTGGAAGAGAAGGAGAAGACGAGGCATATCTGCGGTCGTTCAGAAATGAATGCAACGTAAAGATTGCAGAGCTAGACTTGGCAAATTTCGACAGTGTGTCGGAATTCGCCGCAACTGTTTACCGAATGTACGCCGCTTAGAGTCTTTCCCTTCAGAGTGAGAATAACCTCTTACTTCAGGGTTCCTTACGTGTCACACATCGTGTTTAATGCTGGTGTCTTAAGCATCCGAAGCGTCGACTGGCTGCCTTGCATCAAGCAACTCTTGACAAATCCTATTGCCGCCTTTACTTCACCTGTGTACTACCTCCAACACACAGGTGAAATTACTGCCGACAATTGTGGGTGGGTGTGGCAATCCAACGTGTTCGGGCACTTTGTACTAGTAACTACTCCGTTTCATCCCCTCTTGCCACATATTAATTAATATCTCAATCAGTTCCGCAAACTCGAACTTTTGTTAACCAAAGCACCATTCACAGAAGCCAGGGTTATCTGGTCGTCCTCTCTTGAAGCTTCCCCTAGTTTCTATGACTCTGATGATTGGCAACTTATCAAGACTGACCACTCTTATGAAAACTCGAAATACCAAATTGACCTAATCGGAACACACCTCGATCGCTTGGCGCATCCTTCCCCAACAATGACGACTATCAGACACTTTGTCAGCGAACCAGGCGTATGCTCGACAATGATCAGCCAGGGCTTAACTGGTCCAGTCTTGGACGTCTTTAAAGTCCTAGCTTTCTATATCGTTCGTGTTCACTCTTTCCTTCATCCCTTTTGCTAACTCTCATCACGCAGGCTCGCTTCTTCGGTTCAACGTATCACACCATCAGCCCCTTCAAAGCTGCCATCGCAGCCGTCCACCTCGTTCTGGTCCCATTGTTCTTCATCTCAAACGACGAACCAAATTACCCGGTTCGTTACGGTGCACGAACAGATTGGTGGGGCCATGAATATGTTGACACCTCTCCCGTCAAGGAGTGGGATTCGAATCAGGTTGAGGGTGCAGCACTTGTCGAGAAATTTGATGTTCTGTATTCGGAGATGAAGAAAGCGAAGACTGCTTAGGGCTGGATTACACTTCCAATTAATTATTCGAATTTAGTTAGATACGAGCTTTTGTTAATGGCAACCCGGATGATACCAGCTGATACACACCATTTATAATTTTATATACCTGTGCCAGAACGGAAAACGCCCAAGGTACTATGCATTTTCGCAACAACTTGAAGCAAGAAATGGTTGAAGGAAATGCAGAAAGAAGGCTGGACTGTATGGATTGGCCGACCCTGTGTACAAGTCACTTGTACCTTGATCCTTTAAAGTGAGGACCTACAGCTAATTCTCGATCGGGGAACTGATGGGACCGGACATCACCTCAAGTCGATCGATGGTAAAGGGATAAATGTCTTCTCCTGTGCTGCAAATGGTTCAGGAGCCGTAGGCTTGTCATTCGTGACATTCTTTATTTTCTTTTTCGTTATCTGGCACGTCTTGCTGAAATTCTGTAATTGCCGTACCGTATCAAGAAAGTACCGATTCAATAATGAATATCATCCATCAGTAGTCCAGCTACGAATGTTTACATCTCGACATTGACAAGTCTCCCCGACACATCAGACCAAGCAGGACGCTCCTCTTCTCCCATATCTGCAATGTTCCTCTTACCTTCGATTCGGGTCATTTGCTCAGTTCTGCATTCACAATGAAGGTGCCGAGGCTGGTGGCGATGGGGTGATTCGATTTCGTCAACTTCAACAGCGAAGCCGCGGTTGAGTTGGTAGCGACTGAGATAAGAAGAGAAGCATATCTGGAGAGGCCAATTCGTCTGTGTCCCGCTTCCATCCAAGTACTACGCTGTTGTATGGGAGATGATCATCATGCCTCGGCATTGTCCCAGTTGACGGCGTTCGAGTTTGTTCCCCAGCTTGGGCGCCGTCGCCATATGCTAAATCTTCACCCCCTCACTCCCGATCTTCTTCAAACCCGTAACTACCATCATCGTCATATTATTTCCCCTCTTTTTCTTCGGCAAGCCATTATGAGAACCCTATGAGTTTCTCGACACTCGTGGGACTGGATAAGACGACGAAGGTTCCTGTCTGCCTCCGGAAGTTGTTGACCTAGATTTGGACCAAAACATGAAACTTTCTTCTTGTTCTTAGTCCGCCGGGAGGGAACCCATTATAGTACTTGCGTGAGTCTGATATATTTTAACGATGATTTCGGTCGTTTTCGTACGAATTCAGGCGTGTCCAAAACATTGCTGCGTCGGGTGGGAATAAGTTTTCTGTGATACTTCATGAGTCCGCCTCCCGAGACGAAAGTAAAAGGACACCATACCCTTTCCGTCCCATATCTAAATTATTCTTCCTTTTCGCCCAACCAGAGGGATAAATAAGGTGCCTGTCCATCCTGTGAAATTCGACGAATTTCTGGGACCATTGGAACGCGCAACAAGGATATAGACACCTGATGCACGGGGATACCTTTAGTTTTATTCATAACCATACCAGAAAAGTGAATCCTGATGGTGAAGTTGTTTGTGGGTAATATGCCTGAGCAAAATGAGAGCTGTAAGTGGGATAAGCACAACCGTAGTTCATTAGATTGTGCTTGTTTGTCTGGAACATA
>Ga0307517_10012847_pt1 | contig 11439 bp, 13 predicted proteins | sample 23_EM_MG_FD_194515 | JGI IMG/M metagenome (GOLD analysis project Ga0307517, IMG submission 194515) | Populus trichocarpa ectomycorrhiza microbial communities from riparian zone in the Pacific Northwest, United States - 23_EM | ecosystem: Host-associated > Plants > Roots > Unclassified | place... | reverse complement strand
TACCAACTCATGTCTACCGGTAGTATACTAAGTATACTGGCCTATCCTCAATATGGTTACCACTTGGTATGCCATACGGGCTTGAGTCTAGTCCACTGTAGCTACCTGTCTGTAGGGTCGTTACACCTGGATGACTTTGCCCTCACCACCACATCCTTCTCTTATCGGGCTAATATCCACTGCATCCTGAAGCTCTTCCAGAAGCCAGAAGCAAAATCCCTTCCCCTAGGTGTCTCATTCTCGATTGCTAAAACAGAGCTCATCCACTGGAGGACCCCAAGACAACGGTATTCCCGCAAGGCCTGTCCCCCATTCAGATGAAACGGGAGCTATTCCGTCCCCGCGACTCAGTGCGATGGCTTGGGGAGTGGTTCACGCCGGCTCTTGACTCCTACGCCCACTTCTCATCTCGACTGGCCTTCACCCCGGGAGCCTTCGACCTCATCAGAGGCCTCAGCCCCCCCGGTGCAGGACTCGCTCCATACCTGTGCCACAGACCGGAAACATCCTTGATCGCCCCCATCCTGCTGTATGGCGCCGATCGTTTCACACAGAGAGTGCGGCAGCCACAGTGCGCCTCAACACCTTTTGGCACAAGGTCCTGAGATGGACCACGAACTGCTTCTCAGCTACACCAACCAGGATCCTCGCTGTGGAATCCTGCCTGCCCCCAAGTTCCCTCCTGATCTCCCAACGGCAAAGGATAGGGGCGATCCAGGTTGTATGCTCCCCACCAGAGGTAAACCCAGCTACAGCACACCTTCAGCCCTCATTCCCCTCCCTCTCAGCCCACCGGGCACGCGACTCCTCGATGGCTCTACCAACGGGCCTCACGTCCGTGTACCTTCACCTGCACTGGAAAACCCCACGACCCGCCCCCCCCCCACTAGGAACCACCTACCAATAGACGGGGTGGCCCAGAGAACCATACCCTCCACTCACGGACTATCGAGAGTGCCGATGGTTAACTCCCACCTTGTTTCTTCGGCCCTAGCCGTCCCTCCTCAATACCGAATGGATAACACTTACTCCGCCCTAAAGAGAAGGGTGAGGGAGGCCCTCATCGAGGAGTGGTCTCTTCTCTTCCCGACGCCAGGGTACTACCACCACGGCCCCGCCTCGAGCCCCCGCCCCTTCATGGGTTTGGGCAAGTTCATGGCCGGTCGGATTCATCAGATCACAGCCGGGAAAAGTTAGTTGGCCGCCCAACCTACCTGGAGGTCCCCCAATGCCGACACCTCCTGCCCCCGCTGTGGTCTTGAGCCCGAGTCGTTCGAACACCCCATCCTCACTTGCCCCTCCAGACGAGGCGCTTGCTCACGCCTCCTCCATGGCGTCACGAGTATCAGTCAGGACGCTCCCCTATGGTCCTCTCTCCCACTACTCAAAAGGCTCACCACGTTCATCAGCTTAACCTTTACTGCATTACCCCCCTCTATGTTTCCGCCAGATACTCCCACCTCTTCCCCACCACTCCCCGTTTCACCCCTCACAGTGCCCTCCCCGGTGTTTCGTATTTTTTCGTTGGCTGAGGTTCAGGCCTGCTAGACTTTTCTCCCATGGCAGTATGCGAGCTTTCCTTGTTAGACAGCTATTATTTAGTCTGTACTTTCCTCTTTTATGTGGCCATTGGCCTGGCGGAGGAGAAACCATCGCGATAATGGATAGTTTTGGTGCCGTGACTTTCCTTTGTTTATGTTTTTTGCTTTATAGGTTTTGTTCTCTCCATAGCTAGCGCTGCATGAGGCTTTTTGTACGTAGAAACAATGAACGCATGATGACAAAAAAGAAAAAAGAAAAGAAAAAAGAAAAAAAGCGACCAAGGGATAGGACGACGAGTGGGATTGACTCTTCCCTACCCCGGGCTACGACAACCATCCCCCCTCCCTGAACCCGCGGCTCTTCATGGGGCTGGGCAAGTTTATTGCAGGACAACTCTACGAGATGAGAGCCGGGAAGAGCGACCTGGCCGCCCACCCTACCTGGAGGTCTCCGGACGCCGACACCTCCTGCCCCCGCTGTGGTCTGGAGCCAGAAACCTTTGAAAACGCTATCCTATCCTGCCCCTCACAACAGCAAGCCAGATCACGCCTCCTCCACAGCGTTAACGGTGTGGGTCATCAGAACCCAATTTGGACCTCCCTACCCCTACTCAAGAGGCTCGCAACCTTCATCAGCGTAAGCTCCACAGGGTTCCCTCCGACTATGTTCCCACCCTCCCCCCCCCCCTCTTCCCCCCCTGTCCGTCTCTCACCCCCCATGCCGCCCCCCCCCAGCCTTTCGTGTTTTTTCGTTGGCTGAGGTGTAGGACTGTTGGGATTTCTTTCCTGCCGCGTGGTTGAGCTCTCCCCGTAAAAACGACTAAGCTGTTAGTTTGTACTTTTCTTTTTATGTGTGGCCAGTGGCCCGGCGGAGGACAACCCTTCACGATAGTGGATATTTACCAGTGGGGTGACTTTCCTTTGTTATTGGTTTGGATTTATAGATTTTGTTTTCTCCATAGCTCGCGCTGCATGAAGCCTTTTGTACCTAGAAACAAGGAACTGATGATTACAAAAAACAAGAAGAAAAAAGAAACCTACCAAGGGATAGGACACAAACCATCTCTCCTCCACCTCCGGCGATTGAAATCTCAAACCCCACGGGAAATCATCATCACTTTCCCCCACCCACCTCTCTCCTCCCACGATGGCTACTGCCTAGGAGTTGACGTTAAGCCAGCTTCCCTCCTCTCCTAAGGCACGCCTGCCTCCCCTCCTTGGGGTTCTTGTTCCCTTTCTTCGTTGACACCCGCTCATGAAGTTGGGTTATCCCCCTTACCCCACCCTTCCTTTGCACCTCGCTTAGGATTTTGCACGGTCGGAAAGCTTCTCGCTTTGCTCACGGTCGGCGTTACGGTGTCGGACTCTCGGTGGAAGTAGGCCTCGGCTTGCTGGGCTTGTACCTCTGATGGGGAAAGCCTCGGTTAGTAACATGAGGGTTCTTCTCAGTTTCGTCGTTGGCCTAAAAGCTCTTGCTATGGCCCATTTGTCGGTTGTGGCTAGCCCGCTCGCGATCCTTCCCCTTCCTGCCTCCCGGTTCAGTCCGCTGGCACCATACTGCCCCTTTAGCTAGCATCTTACTGCTAAAAACTCCTCACCAGCTGGCACCCTACTGCTCTCCGTCGGCTGGCACCCTACTGCTACTCACAGGCTGGCACCCTACTGCTACTCACAGGCTGGCACCCTACTGCTCACCGTCGTTGGCTGGCATCCCCTCTGCCCGGTGGCTCCGCTCGCCCTTCTCCCCCTCCGATCGTTTGACCTTTCCTTGGTTACGTCTAAGTCGTGGTATAGCACTGCCTCCGTGGGTATTGTCCAACGCCTTGGATCGATATAATGACCTGCACGACCGGGCGAGCGGTTATAGTGGGCCCACGGTACGTGTGTTTTCCCCCATCGGCCATCATCTACGCACCCCCCCAGGCCCGCGTTTCGGGTCTTCAAACAGGCGGTTTCTTTTGTTTTGGGAAGCCTGCTCAAATGTTTTGGTCTTTCTACCTGTCCGTTTCATTCTATTGTTTTCTTACGTGTCTAGGGGTATAGTATCTGAGGTGCCCGGCGGGGCAGACTTTTCCTATGGACTTGGGGTGTTTGATTTTTCCCATGAAGAGGTGAAGCGGGCAGTGGTTTGCATTTATAGGTTTTTTTCTCTTCATAGCTGGCGCTGCATAAGGCTTTTTGTACCTAGAAACAAATAACGCATGATTACAAAAAAAAAGAAAAAAAAAGAAAAAAAAAACCATCTCTCCTCCACCTCCGTCGATTGAAATCTCAACACCACCGGAAATCATCCTCACTTTCCCCTACCCACCTCTCTTCTCCTACGATGGCTACTGCCTAGGAGTTGACGTTGAGCCAGCTTCCATCCGCCCCGTCGGCCGTTCGGCCTCCCTTCCCTGGGGTTCTTGTTCCCGTTCATTGTTGACACACTCATGGAGTTCGGTTCTCCCCCTCACCCCGCACTTGCTTTGCATCTCGCTTAGCATTTTGCATTCTCGGAAAGCTTCTCGCTTCGTTCACGGGTGGCGTTACGGTGTCAGACTCTTTCTTGTGGTAGGCCTCGGCTCGATGGGCTTGTTCCTCTGGTGGGGAAAGCCTGGGTTAGTAACATCACAGTCTCGTCCGGGTCTCGTCTTCATCCCAAAAGCCCTTGCTATGGCCCATGTGTCGGTTGTGGCTAGCCCGCTCGCGCTCCTTCCTCCTTCCCCCTCCCGGTTCTGTCCGCTGGCACAGTACTGCCCCCTTAGCTGACACCTTATTGCTAACCTCCCCCTGGCTAGCACCCTACTACTACTCACTGGCTGGCATCCTACTGTCCTGTGGCTCCGCTCACCTCTCTATCCTCCCCGATCGACGCACTCCTCCTTGGTTACGCCCGGTCGTGGTAGTGCACTGCCTCTGTAGCTGCTGCCAACGCCTTGATCGAACATTGTGATTACCGGCGCGGCCGGTGTCTACTGGTACGGTGTCAGCCCACATGTTCTGTGGTTTTCCTTTAATACGCGATCACTATCCTCTTCTTCAGGCCCGGAAAGGGCCTTAGCCCAACGTTCTTTTGTTCTGGGGAGCCTGCGGAAGGGTTTGCGCCTCTCTACCTGCATGTTTCTATAAATTGTTTCCTTACGTGTCTGGGGTATTAGTATCTTAGGTGCGAGGCGAGGGGGGCTTTTCCTATAGTTTAGAGGTTTTTCATTTTTCCCATGAAGAGATAAAGCAGGTGGTTGTTGTGACTTATAGGTTTTTTTCTCTTCCTACCTCTGGCTGCATAAGGCTTTTTGTACCTAAAATAAATAACGCATAATATCAAAAAAAAAGAAGAAAAAAAGAAACGACCAAGGGATAGAATCTTCACGCCACTATCTAAGTACTTTTCTATACTTAAATTGCAATACGATTACTCTTCTCCCGTACACTCCTCCTCTACGCGAGCCTACGCTCTAAAGAACTCTAAGACTATTGTGACAGTCTCGACGGGTCAGACCAAACATAGAACTATTGTAATAGTTCTATCCAACACGATAAGCTACTCATCTTACTATCTGACGTGATAGTATCCTTCGACCAATCGCTCAAAGACATGCAAGGCAGTTCCGTACTATCTGAAGAGATAGTCTCTTCTTACCACTTAATACAAGAGAACGAGATTTAGATACGCGAAAGACAACTGTCGTTGCCTGTTGCATAACGGATTAACAATGGGATTCTTACACTTAGCCTGTATATTAGAACAGCAGACTAGAGATAGTAAATTTAGGTGTTTATAAGCCTGATTATGAAATCTATTGTGACCCAGGTGACCAAGGTCAGCAAAAGGTAAAGGGGGAACTCTTTATTTATCAATCTCCAGAAGAGGTGGTCTTGTATTAGGTTGCCCCGAGGATTACCTGCTACGTCCCGTGCATTGTGAGGATTAGGTACTGTGTCAGGTTACATCTGGTGCATTGCGTGGTAGGCTGGTTGCATCCTAATTCTCAATTAATGTTTTGGTATTCGCTGCATCTGACTTACAAAACACTTGGCATGAAGGGTATTCTTATTGCTGATGTTGGATCTTAGCAACGAATACATGAAGATAAAAAAATTAAAAAAATTAAAAATTAAAAACTCCAATTAAGTAAGATGAGGCTGTTCTACTGTGTGCAAAAGTTCTCCTTTTGGTATGCTTTGGCATTTGTCTCTGAACATTTCTAACTGCGCTGGATCTATTGTGCTAAAAGTTCGCATTACTTTTTCCACCACAAATTCTATAGCCAGGATTGGATGTCCATCTGGTTATACACATGTAACCCTGGCTGATTGATTTTGGCGGGGCATCAGGGCGTTCTTTGCCCGCATCAAATCTAATGAGAGGGTGAAGCTGGAACGTACTCGAGTACAAGTAGATGGCTTTATCCTATGAAGGTTTCATATACAGTGCGTTGTGGTGGGTGTGATAAGACATGTTGTAGCTCGGCCAGCTTGTTTAGTGGGCACAACGGGAAGGAGGTGGGCAGTGCTTTGTGCCGCTCTCAGTTGTGGACTATGTTTTAGGCTGCAGATTGTGGTGGGGATTATGAGGCAGATAAACAATTTGTACTGGAGTGGCTTGAGGCTAGGTGACGTGAAGGGGATGTTGAGGATGAGGGGTGATTTTTTATTTTTTGCTTTGTTTTTTTGTTTTTGTTTTCAGCTAGCAGACGCCGGTTAGGTATACAAGTTTCCCAGAGGGTCGCGAGATTCTCGAGTTGCGAGAGTTGTAGCATATAAACGGGTACATGCCTCCACTTAAATCAAGGCTTGGCCCAAAAGAGGAACTTCAATCCCAAGCGCAAACAAGAAAAGTATCAAAGAAAATGTAAAAGCAGGGTTGACCATGGGAAAATCCATGCCCAGTAGCCAAGAGCTTCGCCACTCTCGCAACTCGAGAATCTCGCGACCCTCTGGGATACTGTAGCTAGGATAAACTTAAGGAATTTATGGCAAGCAAAACTCGATTTCGCCTCACTTTTGCTCGCCCCCTAGTAGTCACGGTCTTGGAGCCTTTTTTTAAAAAAAAAAACAACTGCTATTGAATCCCGCCAAAATTTGGCCTTTCCGCTGGATTTGGGGTGTATGCCATAGCAGCTTTGTTTAAAAACGTTTCAATACCCGGAGTACAGTACTGGCCCTGGTGCCAGAAACTTTGGCACTATTTTCACGCTTTACATGTTTGACCGAACGAAGCCAAGTTGCAACTCACCTGGATTAAGATAACCAACCAAACAACACATGAGGGGTGAGGTGGGGGGAACCGTGCTCAGGTGGGGGTTGCTTGATAAAGTTAGCTGGCAATGCACTTTCTCTCCTACGCATCCAGTGGTCTTCGTGTTTTGATATTGTGCTGATTGTGACTTTAAGGAACTATTACGCTTGGTTGATCGTCTCAAAGTTGGGCCGGGTTTCAATTTGGGTGTATAACAGCAATGCTGGAATTACGGAGGTACAGCGTGTAAGTTTTGTATGTTCCACAAACGAAGACTGCCACCCTCACCCCCTGTGTAACCTACAAAACTTACAAGTACAAGTGCCATGGGGGATGTTTCGTAAAAGACAGGGATCATTTTGGTGGTACTTGTAAACCACCCCTATCTTGTACGAAAACATTCCCCATGGCACTTGTACACGCTGTACCTCCGTATAGCTGCTGTGAAGAAAGCCAGAAGGCTTCCCAAATTTAGTAAATCAATCCTCAAAGCGATGACCCTATCCATTTGGGGATCGCTAGAGTATAATATAGGCCCCCCCCCCCCGCCTCTTGACAGCCGCTGGAATAGCCCCTCGAGATCTTAAAACTCCCAATCCGTTTCTCCCATTGCCCCGAAGTCGATCGTTACCAGCAAAGTCTCAACACCCCATACTTGAGGAGCAAGCTTACCTTGGGACAAATTCTTAGCTATCGGCGTCTTGCCCGGAACGGTCAGACCAGATGGAGGGCGAAAGAAACCGAGCACTCCGTTCAAAAAATATCACTCACAAGGTGGGGAAGTGGACATTCAATCTGGGGTTCTCCCGCACGAATCCCTCGGCACACCAGAACCAGTCGCAATCCAGCCGTCCACAAATACCCCATAATCACCAACCGTCCGGGTTAGCTGAGCTGCCTGATAGCTCATCGGGTTCAAACTATCCCGTTACCCATACACAGAGCCAGACAAACATCCGGGCAGAGCCTCCCCTGATCACGAATAAAATTTTCCAATCTCTGCCTCAAGAGATAGGTCAACAAGCCCATCCAATGCCAGCGGAGGTCTCCCCTGACCCGGAAATCATCATCGCACTGATGGGAGCCACGGGTACAAATTTATAGTCCGTCCGAAATCTGCATATATTGGCTAAGATAAGTGATAGGCGCGGGTAAAAGCTACTTCATCAGGGAGGTCACTGGCAACCCGGAGGTAGAAGTGAGCAGTGATCTTTGTGCTTGTAGGATAGCCCCCTGCTGTACAAGTTGAACTTGAATGCTGACAGAGAGAAGGCACTAGCAAGGTCGAACCTTACACTTTTCAGTATGAAGGGGCAAATATCACACTAGTCGACACTCCTGGCTTCAATGACGCGGAGAGAAGCGATACGGAGGTCTTACAAGAGATCGTTGCTTGGACCTCGGCAACCTACAGGGAAGGCCAACTCCTCTCCGGTATCATCTACCTTCATCCCATCACCGATATCCGCGTGGAGGATTCTGCAATCAGGAATTTGAGGTTGTTCCAAGGTTTGTGTGGTCAGGCAGCATTGGAGAACGTGCTTCTCACGACAACACACTGGTCGAACGTCAATCTGGCAGAGGCGGAGCTCCGTGAAGCCAAGCTTCGAAACCGGGACTTCTGGGGAGCGCTTATTGACAAGGGTGCCACTCTCCAGAGATTCCAGGGCACCAGAGACTCCGGACTTGATCTTATCAAGAAGTTGATGTCACGCACTCGGAAGCCCCTCCATATTCAGGATCAGATTGTCGAGCAAAATATGACCCTACTGGAGACAAATGCAGGGCAATGCATCAACAAGGAACTGATGGGCCAAGAGCGGAGATTTAAGGAGAGAATGAAGTCCCTGGAGGAGGAAGTTCGGGGGGCAATAGAAGAAGTGGGGGATGAATTGAGGGCAATGAGTGCTGGAATGAAAGCGCTTCTGGATGAGAAAGCAAAGGCTCAGAAAGAGCTCGAAAAGGCTGTAGCTGAAATGAAGTTGCTAACAGAGTTACATGCAGCGGAGGCGAAACTGCGCGAAACCCGGGAGAGGCAAGAGGAAGCGGGGGCATGTGATCGGGGAGTGATTGCTGTCGACACTGAAGATCTTGCGGGTGCCGCTGAAATCACAGGACTACTCAAAAGCTATAATACCAAAGGCCGCTTAATCCTTGATATCAACAACCACGAAGAATTTAAGTCGGACGCTGTCAAGATCACTATCAATTACGAGTTTAGCTTGGTTTCTGCTATTGGGGTTTATATGAGCACCTCGGGGGGGGAGTTTGATGCCCGGATCGGTTACATTGATTTGGACGGAGTGCGGTATCGGTGCCAATCTGGTGCCTGTGTCAGCAGAGTGAGCCAGAAATTCGTGATCTTTAGTAAGTGTTAGTTTTGTATAGTGTGAGAGAAATGTAGTTAGTGCTTCGTCGTGTGTATCAGCCGTGTGTCTTGGAGCTGGGATACAGGAGGGCTGTTAACAGGGCGAATTTGGTCATGGTATTCGCTGAGGGAGCAAAGGAGAGGTGGTGCTTGTAGCGGATCAGGAGGATTCTCGGACCCAATACCTATTGAGAAATCCAGGTAGCGCATGGGATTCGTTACTCTCGTGTACTGTTCTACTTCCTCTGTTAGTTGATGTTAGTTGGGTCTGTTGGCGGAGGAGGGAAGCTTGGTCGGACTCTATTTATTGTGACATATCGAAAAAACTAAACGCGCCAATGTAGTAAGGGAAAAACTTTTGCCATCCTAACAGCCAGTGCTTATTTCAAGTGGTCTATCAAATTCCCATACTTACTAGGGGGTGTTCAGTTATTTTCGATAATAATATTATGTAACAATATCGGTACTTTGTTACAGCTATTAGGGCAGTCATGATCAGAGCAGTGGGCCTTAACGTAATGTAGCATACAGAGAGAAGTTTGACTGGTCCATGGTGATGGAGGTCTAGTTGTGCGTAGGGACAACTACCGCGGTACGAGCACCGCTTGGAGGCTGCAGTGAGCGATCGTGAGAGGAGACCCGGAACGAAGGTGGTAGGAAAACTGTGTGTTCGCTATTCGATGCGTAGGGCGATGCTGGTTATCATACAGAGAGAAGAGAATGCAGCTGAGAATAAATATATTACGGTTTGTGGTAGCCACTCGCACGGTAGGCTCTCTATCGCACGAATAACAGAAACACAAGCCACCCTCGACATGGTGACAGTCCCACTCACTTGCTAACTTATATGCCCGAACATGGCATTGCACGGTGGGGTTACTCGATCATATGGAACAACCTGGGAATTAACAATTTATAATCATCTGTAACAATCCTATTGTTGATGCTTTAGTGCAACAGGTGATGACTTGCTTATTGATCAAGGGTAGTAGAGTCTTTGTCTTAGTCAACGGAGACTATCTCTGCAGATACCGTAAATTCTCGTATGAGTCGGAATGGCGCTAGCGCTCGCTTAAGGGAAGGTGTGGCAAGCTAGGCGTGGCAAGTATGAAAAAAGGTGTGGCGAATATAAAATTTTCTGGTAACACAAGCCGAGTGATCATTCATGATGGCGAGGACATCAGTCCCGGTGATCATATTCCCATCCTTCATCATGTTCCTCCTCCTCCTCCATCTCCAAATCCTCTAAATTACTATTACCGGCTGTTTCACTTTCAGATCTGCTGCCTCTCCAATCTCCCACCTCAATCTCTGAAAGTCCTTTAATATGAATTTCCATATCTCTGCTTCTGTTCACTGGAAGGGACATGCCAACAACCCGGAATGCCTTTGTAACAATATGTGACTTCTCATGATAAAACTAGGGTAAATTACAAGCAATTAGTATTTAGGTAAGAACAACTGACTGCATTATTAGTAACCTACTCTCTCCCAAGCAGCACCAACAGCCCAGGTCATAATAATTCTTCTCTTTCCAACGGTAGATTCTGTAACATCATCAAGTGCCTCCAAAGCCTGCTCCCCCATCGTTTCCAAAACAGTATCTAATTCATCCTGAATGATTTGCTTTAAAGGCCTATTGACTGATACATCGATAACCTGAATTAGGCTTGTACATCCTCCTGGTATTAGGGATGGTGTAATATCAGATTCTTGTAATAGACTCAAAACCTCAGATGTGTGATGAAACCTAGCAGCATCTAGGGCTAGGATTGCAGGCTGTAGCTTGCCGTTTGGAAGAGTTTGAAGTAAGGAAGGTCCTCCAGTCCACATCCTAGGTCCAGAACCAGCAGGATTGAAAGCAGGAATCAGAAGTTCTTGAATCCATTGAAGAGTAGTTTGTGTATTTGAATATCCTTTAGGATTAAACCAGACCACTACTCTCGGATCATACTGCTTTCTTTCCTCTCCATAGTAAGTTTCTTGCAATTGTAACTTATCTGTACCTTTGAAGATAATTAATGGCTTAACTCTTCCTATTCCATCAGCAAAGACTGTTAAAACAAGTGTTGCTTGTCTTTTATCCCATCCAGAGAGCAATGACTTAGCCCAGATGGTTTTGTCTCCTTTCAAAGCATAAGTTTTCCCACTTAAATACTCAAAAGGTAATGGAGTTTGATCCATATTTACAATATGAGATAAAGCATATCTTCCAATATCATAAGAATAGTCACCCAATCTTAGCTGTGAGTTGCGCCTATTAAACTGAAGCCAGTTGATAATTAACCTCCTAGAGTTTTCTGGAATTT
>Ga0307517_10012846_pt1 | contig 11440 bp, 6 predicted proteins | sample 23_EM_MG_FD_194515 | JGI IMG/M metagenome (GOLD analysis project Ga0307517, IMG submission 194515) | Populus trichocarpa ectomycorrhiza microbial communities from riparian zone in the Pacific Northwest, United States - 23_EM | ecosystem: Host-associated > Plants > Roots > Unclassified | place... | reverse complement strand
TATATATTTATCTTTTTCAAGAGATAAAAGAAATCATATTAACTTATCCTCTTCAAAAAATTGAAAATCATGAGAATTTATCTTTCATGAGATCAAATCATAACCTCTTCTTTGGATTTTTTTTAACTCTATTATCTTTTCAGAATTTCATTATCTTTCAAAACTATATAGTCATATATGTTTTTATCTAATAATAAAAATAAAATTTTTATTTACATATGATTTAGAATGAAAAAAATATGATTTTATCTTGATAGCATGAAATAAAATTAAAAAATAAATAAAAATAAAATAAAATACAAAGAGAAACTAGAAAATCTCGCAATCATCATATTAAAATGATATTTTATATTAATCTATTTATAAGAAAGAAAAATAAATGAATAAAATAAAATAAATGTGCATTTCATAATATATTAATAACAATAGTATTTCTTTTTTAATTTTTCTCTTATATACCATAGTTTTAAACACGGGACACGGATTTTAACCACGTCACTAGATTATTTTAGAAATGACACCTAAATTTTTTTTTTTGATAAAATGACATTGTTTTTATTTTAAAAAAATTAATTAATGGGTTGTAATTGAATTTTAATAGCTTCACCGAGTAACCACCTGAAATTTTAACCAAATCACTGAGTTTTTTATTTTCCTCTATTTTTTTTTAAATTGGATTTGATTCCGGAAAACTATTTATAGCTTTGTATATAGCAGATATATAAATGAATAAAGAATTCAAATTCAACCATCTTTTAAATTTTAGGGCAAAAGTAATTCTTGAAAATTGTCCAATTATTTTTTTTTCCATCAAAAGATTCATACATGTCTTGACACAAAATAAAAACGCCACAAACTCATAAAATTCCCATGGAGTACACAGCAGCAGCATATCCTCAAATGCATCAAAATCAAAATGCAAACCCTAACCCACCGCAGCAACAGCCACAGCCACAGCGACAACCACACCCAATCTCTACTTCTGTATACTCTTCTTATTATTATCCTCCTGCTGCTGCTGTTGCTGCTGATCCCCAAAACCAGCACATTACTACTCAATTCTACACCACTGACCCCACTACCAGTCTTACACCTCCTGGGGTTGAATCCTACACTAACTACCCACATCTTGCCTACTGCTTCGATCCCAATTCCAATACTTGGGTTGCTAAGGAAGCTGTTCGGCAATTTGGGTCTGCTCCTGCTGCCTTTCCTGCCCCTGTTGTAAGTGCTTGGTCCTCTGTTTTTCACCTTTTTTTCTGGGGTATTTTTTTATTGCTATATTCCTTGTGAATTATTGAGTGTTTAACAGGATTTAAAGTTTGTGCTTTTATTTGTGAATTGCGGGCTTTGGTATTTTTGTGGAGATTTGTAAAGGGTTTTTGATTGCTGAGAAAATATGGCAAATGGGAAAAAATTCTAGAATTTTGTGAACTAGAAAAGAGTTCGTTTGGCTTCTGACATTATGTTGGAAACTGAAATAAAACTAGAGTTGTGAATATAATAAAGGCAACCAAATTCATAGTAAGAGAAAGCTTTGATTTGTTTCTTCCAGTATTAATAGTAAATGTGAAATTTTAAGTTTTGGTGTGATTTGATAATGAGTGCACTAGAGGGAGAAATCAAAGTATTGTTGACAAAGTGATCATGTCTGAGAATTGGCGTAGTGATTTCTTCTTGATTATGATGATATTGTTGTATTCGAATAAGAAAGCTAGATTGGAAAATTACTTGCATCTGCGGAAGATTACGCTTGTTGAGGCTCTAGAAATTCTCAGTAATAATCTTTTAGTTGGAGGACTTCCCTTTTTATACACAACTTTGTCATCAAACCATTTCGCCAACCTTCTTGCCTTGACCCAGCAAGCTTGGGTATGGAGGATTTATTGATTGAACTTTTCAAGCCGTCCCAATTGTTGGGCTAGTGATAAGTTCCATATGGATGCGTGATTTATCCTTTCAACTATCCTGCTACAGATCGGATTGTCTATTTGTGGATGCAAGGTTATGAGTTTGTTTGAAAGTGGTTTTGTTATGGGACCCACTATGCATGCCAAGAAAAAAAGAACATTTTTTACAACACATGCTCCTCCATTACTTGGATTAATATTGTCCAAATTCTAGATCTTTTCAGTTTACTGTTGATGCCCCCCCGCTTCTTTGGTAGCTTAATTTACACTAAGAGCGGCATATTGTAATATGACTTTCAGTCAACTGTCATCCATCGAGTTGCATTTTTTTTTTTTCTAATGTTGTAGAATGCCAATGTAAATGTCTCATAATGAATGGTCACTGCGCATATACATCCTGAAGAAGTTGTTTTTAACTCTATACTTCCAAACGGTGAAGCTATATATTGTGCACCATGCTCAGTATATCATAGTTTACAGCGAGTAATGTTTAAAGCGCTCATTTTGAAATTGAGCACTAGATTGGTGACTGTTGAATACCTTGGCAGGATATTCCGATGCAAATCCCTAGTTTCTCTTATTGAAAAAAGGACGAAGTTATCTTTGGCATATCTACTTACACATTTGCTTGTTATGTGCTGTTATCTATATCTTAATTCATTACAAACTAACGCCTCCATTATATGCGCAGAGCAACACTATACCTCCAAATGGCACAGAGCAGTTGGCCGTTTCACATCTGGACTCAACTTTGTGGGCCAATCTTACATTTCTTGCCCAAGGAAATAGCAATCAGAAGAAGCAACAGAAAAAAACACAGCAAAAGAAAATGAAGGTTGTTCAATCTGCATATTGTGAAGTTTGTAAGGTGGACTGCAACAGCAAGGATGTACTTGACCAGCATAAACTAGGAAAGAAGCATAAGAAAAACTTGGAGAAATTACAAGCAGCTGCTGCTGGCTGCAGTGTCTCAGCAGGATCAAATAATCCAGTTATTGGGCCACAAGAAAACCCCAGTAAGAGTGAAAATGGAAATGGGCAAAAGAGTAAGAAGAAGGCCGCTGAACCGTTGGAAGATTTGGATTCGAAGAGAAGAAGAATTCTTGAGGGTGGAGCAGCAGCAGATGCAGTCAGGGTATGTTCGTTTTGTAATGTGGTGTGCAACAGTGATACAGTGTTCAATTCTCATCTTGCTGGACAAAAGCATGCTGCTATGCTGAAAAAGCTTGCTGGAATAAGAATGGCCACTGCCATATAAATATAAGATAATCAGAATGAATGGATTGGACACACCTAGTACTTTCCTTTTGGTTGCTTTTCCGGTATATTCTTGTTCTATTAACATACGTAGCCATTGTCTATTCTGTTAGAGAACCACCTCCACAGGGAAATGTTTTTGATAACATGGCGGGGAGACTTGGCATTCATCATCTCTAGGACTTTTTGAGTAGCACTGCTTACTTCGCTAGGCATAATATTGTTTTCCAAATGTCTGGATGTTCATATCCAGGGAAGCACAACGAGCCAACAGTATTTCCTACAAACACAACCATTCTAACAATCAACTGACTGTTTTTGAAATGCAATGTATCTTTGAAATTGAAGGATCTGTAATTCTCGTTCAAAGTTACAAGCATCTTCTCTATTCTAGAAAGGGACTTTCAGACCGCCGCCCTTGTGCAGTGCTAGTAGTGGTTTTTTGGATCTGCTATGCTGCTGGAGGCTTAGGATTGAAAGTAGTGTGGCTATATATGGTTCACCGGGAAGCTGGCTGAGTATGGAAACAGATTTTTTTACATATTATTATTCAAAATTATTTTCTTCTTATACAAGAAATAAAGTGTAAGATTTCTCAAGCACTTTTCCCTTATCATGCGTTTCTATTTTTTTCTTTCAATGATAATTTATATAGTTCAAATTGTGGTCATATGCGCTCTGATATAATTATTCTTTTACTATACAATAAATTAAATGAGTTACTTTACTTCCAAAAAAAAAGGCATTGACAACCCTGGGCAGATAAATTTTTAAAATTTTTTATTTAAAAATATATTAAAATATTTTTTTTTTTATTTTTTAAAATTTATTTTTAATATTAAAACAATAAAAAAATTTAATTTAAAACTAAAAAAAATTAATTTTGTTTTTTTAAAAGCATAGGCAGGCATCCTGATAGCGATTCCTGTACTACCCAAACTCTCTGAGTCTCAACAGAAGAACCATGACAAGATTTCTTGCAAACCTCAAGCCCTCTCATTCTTCCTCTGTCTTTAACCACTCCCACAAAATCATTGCATTTCCTTATTCTTCTCAAACCACTCAGCCTTTTCAACCAAAAACCTTCTTCAAATCAAACACCAAAGATACCACCCTCGTACCTCATTTGTGCAATCACAAGAGGTTCGATGAAGCCATTCATATTTTATGCCAACAAAACCGCTTAAAAGAAGCGTTACAAATTCTCCACCAAATCGACAAACCCTCTGCTTCTGTTTACTCGACTCTTATTCAATCTTGCATTAAAAGTCGGCTTCTCCAACCAGGCAAAAAAGTCCATCAACACATCAAGCTATCTGGGTTTGTACCCGGTTTGTTCATTTTAAATCGGCTTCTTGAAATGTATGCAAAATGTGATAGTTTGATGGATTCCAGGAAGTTGTTTGACGAAATGCCTGAAAGGGATTTGTGTTCATGGAATATTTTGATTTCTGGGTATGCTAAAATGGGTTTACTCCAAGAAGCGAAAAGCCTGTTTGATAAAATGCCTGAGAGAGACAATTTTTCTTGGACCGCGATGATTTCTGGGTACGTCCGTCATGATAGGCCTAATGAGGCTTTAGAGCTGTTTAGAATGATGAAGAGACGTGATAATTCCAAGTCGAATAAGTTTACAGTTTCCAGTGCTCTTGCTGCTGCGGCAGCTGTTCCGTGTTTGAGGATTGGGAAAGAGATTCATGGCTATATAATGAGAACAGGGTTGGATTCTGACGAGGTAGTTTGGAGCGCCTTGTCTGATATGTATGGTAAATGTGGGAGCATAGAGGAAGCAAGGCATATTTTTGACAAGATGGTGGATAGAGATATTGTTACTTGGACGGCAATGATTGATAGGTACTTTCAGGATGGGAGGAGAAAAGAGGGATTCGATTTGTTTGCTGACTTACTGAGGTCAGGTATCAGGCCTAACGAGTTCACTTTTTCTGGGGTTTTAAATGCTTGTGCTAATCAGACTTCAGAGGAGCTTGGTAAGAAGGTTCATGGTTACATGACTAGAGTTGGGTTTGACCCATTCTCCTTTGCGGCAAGTGCTCTTGTTCACATGTATTCTAAGTGCGGAAATATGGTGAGCGCAGAAAGGGTGTTTAAAGAAACGCCCCAGCCAGATTTGTTTTCATGGACTTCATTGATTGCTGGGTATGCTCAAAATGGCCAACCTGATGAGGCTATTCGCTATTTTGAGCTGCTAGTAAAGTCAGGGACACAACCTGATCACATTACTTTTGTTGGCGTTCTATCTGCTTGTGCTCATGCTGGATTAGTTGATAAAGGGCTTGATTACTTTCACTCAATAAAAGAGCAATATGGGTTAACTCATACTGCTGATCATTATGCTTGTATAATTGATTTACTGGCCCGATCTGGCCAATTTGACGAAGCTGAGAATATCATAAGTAAAATGTCAATGAAGCCTGATAAGTTTCTGTGGGCCTCCTTGCTAGGTGGTTGTAGAATTCATGGAAATCTTAAATTGGCACAAAGGGCAGCAGAAGCATTATTTGAGATTGAGCCTGAAAATCCTGCTACTTATGTTACGCTGGCCAACATATATGCCACGGCTGGTATGTGGAGTGAAGTAGCGAAGATCAGAAAGACCATGGATGACCGAGGAGTGGTGAAGAAACCAGGTTTAAGTTGGATTGCGATTAAGAGGGATGTGCATGTATTCTTAGTAGGAGATGATTCACACCCGAAATCCAAAGAAATAAATGAGTTTTTGGGGAAGCTGTCCAAAAGGATGAAGGAAGAAGGGTTTGTTCCTGACACCAATTTTGTGTTGCATGATGTGGAGGACGAACAGAAGGAACAAAACCTCTCTTACCATAGTGAGAAGCTTGCTGTAGCTTTTGGAATTATTTCAACTCCAGAAGGAACACCGATCAAGGTTTTTAAGAATTTAAGAACGTGTGTAGACTGCCACACTGCAATTAAATTTATCTCAAAGATCACAAATAGAAAAATAATTGTGAGGGATTCGAATCGGTTCCATTTTTTTGAGGATGGACACTGCTCATGTAGAGACTATTGGTGATTAAAAAACGAACTACGAGTTGATCAAGCAATTTGGCAGAACTAGAAAAAGACCAAGAGGAGCACATCTTTTATCTTGCAGGCCAGCTTTTACATAACCATCTGGTTGAATGAATTCTAAATTGAAACTTCTTGCCGTTGTGGTTTGATTTAATTGGAAGAGTGCAAGAAATTACCATACGCCTCAGTACACTGTTACATCTGTCAAATTGGAGTTTACATGAGCAATATGTTCTGTGAGAAAAAATCCAGGTGAGTTTTGCCCCATATTAGTTTATGTATTCTCATTTGATGCTTTTGTGACTTTATCTTCATTATTGTGATTGCTTTGCCAGATGAAGCTATTTCATTTCGGACATCAATCATATATAACAGGAACTTATTTTCAGTTTGGGCTGGATATATTTGATATATTATGATGCGAAAGCATGTATGTGAGTTGCGGAAAAAAAAAAAAAAAATGCCTCTCCTTTCTCAAGGATGCTGCACTTGAATCAAGTCTTTTGTTGAAAGCAAGCAATGAGATCTTCAACGGATTTTTTCTTTTTTTAACTTATGGACCATAGTATTATAAGAAAAATCACTGTCCCACCAAGGGAGTTGTTCCCAGAATCTGATTCAGTCAATTGAAACTTCTAATTTGGGGATATTTTCCATCAAGCATATAAACAATATTATCAGGAAGAGCATAAAGAAGAACCAAACAATTCTGAAGATTTGAGTATTGTATTATGGTGTGTTGAAATGTTATTACGAGCGTGTTTGGCAGTGTGGTTGCGGGTGCTTTTCAAATAACTTTTCATGCTAAAATGCATGTCAATGATTTTTTTTATTTTTTAAAAATCATTTTTGATATCAGTACATCAAAACGATCCAAAACATACAAATCATATTAAATTTTAATAAAAAAAAAATTTCAATTTTTTTAGGAACGCAGCTGCAGTCACCTTCCCAAACGAGACCTAAATAGTCTTGATTTTTTACTGTCAGGACCTACCAGAGGAGCCTGTCGAGGGGCGCTGACCCACCCGATTAAATGAGATAAAAAGAAGTTTTTAGATAGACATATACCTTTATTATCTTTATTTTAAAGCGTCGAAAATTCTTTTAATATTAGAAGTGATTGCCTTTGATTTTTATTAAATGAATGATATAGTGTAACAAAAAAAGATGATTTTTAGAGGTAATAGATATTAGCAAATTATTTTGTTTTAATAAAATTTAAATTATTGCTCTTTTTAGATGTAAAAATAAATATCATATGAATAAATAAAAAAAGCTTTGGTAGCTCTTTTGCGGAATAGAATTAGATGTCTTCTTTTAAATTCTCAACTTGGTTTTTAGTTAAAAAAAAGTTGGAGGTGGTGATTATTCAAGCAAGAATTTCAAGAATGGATTAAGTCATGAACAAGAAGAGGTTCTAAACTTATATGAATTCTAATCTATGTTTTTCTCTTGATTTTACCTAAAAAGATAGAAAATCAAAAGATAAAAAATGAGTTTTTACACACGCTAACAATAACATCAGACAAATAACACAAACAAAATATATGAAAAAAACAACCAAAAAATTCATAAACATTAAGATTAAGATTAAGATTAAGAAAAAATTAATTATTTTTTCCTTAAGATTATGTGAAGGTTCATTATAATGAAATAATTAAAATTATATTTAGATACCAATCTAATGGATAGTTAGCTTCAATGGACCTTGGTTCAGCCAAAAAGAGTTTAATTTAGCTCTTGCCTGTGACTGCTATGCAACAACATCGACACCTTCTGCTTTACATTGTAGCCGTTCGGAATATGAAGTGCAAAAACAACCAAGACGATCAGAACATTTAGATACAATTTTGTACTATTGAGCTTTCATTCTATTAAAAGAAAGAGCCCGAATCGGTTCAGTGGGCGGATGCAGAAACAAGCAATAAGCAAATTTTTAAATAAAGGTAGCATAAAACTGCCCTTTTATTTTTATTTTTTTGTTAAATCAGCTTAGTGGATGCAGATACACATTCGTTGTTGATGCTAACATGGAAGATTTTTGTAGCGTGAATGACAGAGAGGGTCTTCCATAGTTTTACAAGAATTGACTGCGACAAGCTCCTGCAGCTTTTAGCCGTGAGGCGGCAGTGTAAACTCCAAATGAATCTCTAATACTTCGGTGAGAGCTATACAGATGGAGATATTAATTAAGCATGGAACAAACACAAAATACAAATGGATTGAATGGAGCTAGAACAGACGCAACATTCAGCAGCAAATAAGACAATGATGAAGCAACAAAATTAATACAGCAGAAAACGTTCAATAGCAAATAGGACGACGGTAAAGCAAGAAAGAAAGCCAATATCCTTGTATCAGAATGAGGGGGGATGGCATATTCTCAACTTCAATGAACAGTGAATTACTTGCAGAAAAATCAGGGTGATCTTGTGCAACCCTATACTACTCCTAGCAGGTACCTGAAGAACTGCGAAAGCTATTTTCATCAAGAGTGAAATTTGAAACTTGTGATCACCATTATAGCCAAAAAAAGCGGCATATACAAGACTGGTAATCATGTTATCATGGCAAGTTTTTTTAGCATAAAAGATTCATTAGTTTTCCAATATATCTACTCGAATTAACAGGGAAATGCTCCTACATTTTTTAGCTACAAGGAAGATTTGTACACTCCAAATGCATCCCTAATACTTCCACTAGAATTATGCTTGGCGACATTGAGCATGGAACAAAAACAAAATACAAAGAGCAAGAAACTGATACCACACATCAAGCATTATTCAGTAGCAAATAAGGCAAGGTGAAGAAACGAAGATGCTAGTGACCTTGAAATAGATTAAGGGTATAATGGCAGATTCCCAACTTCAAGATTCAAATGCACATCAACATGCATGAAGACAAAACTGGATTCATCCTGGTTTCTCGATCTCTCCTCCTAATCTTCTATAAAGTCGTGAGGATTTTTCAAATGCTGCATGAAGAATTATCTTCTGAAATTGCCCAAAGTGTAAATCCTACGAACAAAAAAATGGGCAACCCACATATCGTAGTCATACCTTATCCAGCACAAGGCCATGTGATTCCCTTTATGGAACTCTCACAATGCCTCGCAAAACAAGGATTCAAAATCACATTTGTGAACACAGAATATAATCATAAGAGGGTCTTGAAAGCTTTGGGAGAGAACAATTATCTTGGGAGTGAAATTAGTCTCGTGTCAATCCCTGATGGTTTAGAACCTTGGGAGGATAGAAATGAACTAGGAAAGTTAACTAAAGCAATTTTTCAGGTCATGCCAGGGAAGCTACAGCAGCTCATAAACAGGATCAATATGTCAGGAGAAGAAAGAATTACCGGTATCATTACTGATTGGTCAATGGGCTGGGCTCTAGAAGTAGCAGAGAAGATGAATATCCGCCGTGCTATCTTTTGGCCTGCCTCAACTGCCGTACTGTGCTCTATGCTTAGTATTTCAAAGTTACTAAATGATGGAATCATTGACAATGATGGTGAGGTCCTCTATCACAAACTCTTTAACTAATGTATTGCACTATTGTGAATTAGCATAACCTAAGTAGTCATCAACTAGGCTTGTTTTGTGACAGCAATCTGGTTCAATAAAGTCTGTTAGCGGTTTATCTATGGAACCAAAGATAGAAAATAAATCAACATTTTGCTATTTTTAAGCTAGAAGACCCTGTAAATAGGAATAGGAAGTTTACTGCAATCTCTATCATTAACATTCAAATGTTTTTTCCTTGAAGGCACTCCACTAAAGAACCAGACAATTCAGTTGGCACCAAAAATGCCAGTGATGGACACTGCAAATTTTGCATGGGCTTGCCTTCGTGACTTTACCACACAGAAAATTATTTTTGATCTCATGGTTAAAACCATTGAGACAGTGAAAGTGGAAGACTGGATAGTTTCTAACTCAGCATATGACCTTGAGCCTGGAGCTTTCTCTTTCGCCCCAAACATAATACCTATAGGACCGCGTTTGGCAAGCAATCGGCTAGGAGATCAACAAGGATACTTCTGGCCAGAAGATTCAACATGTTTGAAATGGCTGGACCAACAGCCGCCCAACTCAGTTGTTTACATTGCATTTGGTAGCTTTACTGTTTTTGACCAAACACAATTTCAAGAGTTAGCTCTAGGTCTTGAACTATCCAATAGGCCGTTCTTGTGGGTTGTCAGGCCAGATATTACAGTGGAGACAAATGATGCTTATCCAGAAGGATTTCAAGAGAGGGTAGCCAACCGTGGGCAGATCGTTGGTTGGGCTCCTCAACAGAAAGTACTTAGTCACCCTTCTGTTTTGTGCTTCTTGAGCCACTGTGGGTGGAACTCCACCATGGAGGGTGTAAGCAATGGGGTACCTTTCTTGTGTTGGCCATATTTTGCTGACCAATTTCTTAACGAGACGTACATTTGTGATGTTTGGAAGGTGGGATTGAAGCTGGACAAAAACCAAAGTGGGATCGTCACAAGGGAAGAAATAAAGAATAAGGTGGAGAAAGTTGTTGGTGATGAAAAATTCAAGGCAAGAGCTTTAGAACTCAAAAGATTGGCCATGCAGAATGTTGGAGAAGGTGGTTGCTCAAGCAATAATTTCAAGAATTTCGTTGAATGGATGAAGGCATGAGCAAGAAGAGATTCTGAACTTGTTGGAGCTCTGATCTTTTTCTTTTTTTCTTTTTTCTGATTCTGCACGAACTTTGGAAAATAAGAGCAAAAATGCATTGCATCTTCGCATAATCATGAACTACTTTCTTTGGAAAACAAAACTAATGAATATATAGTTCAACAGTGCTATGCTATTGAGATACAATCACATCAACACAGAGTAAAAGCAAACAGAAAGGAATTTAAACACAAAAGCAAAGAAGCTGCAAAAATATCAAAAGTGGTTAGTGTCTCACATGTGCAACCGAGCTCTGCTATTGAGCTTCGATCTATACTCAAACATCTTCGTGGTTAATGGATAAGCCTCCAGCCATGATGCAAGATTTTCATTCTTTATAGTAGGAGGCAAGGACCCAATCAGGAAAAGCTCTCTAGTTGTCGAACAATGATTTGAGATTTAGCAAGGAACAACGCTTTCCTGCTGCAAAATAACAATGTCTGTCACTTCAAAGGTTTGCAATCGGGTAGAATTTTCCAAATAAATAATCATTTATAAAACCCTGCTATTCTTGTGTGGAGATTCAGAT
>Ga0307517_10012845_pt1 | contig 11441 bp, 8 predicted proteins | sample 23_EM_MG_FD_194515 | JGI IMG/M metagenome (GOLD analysis project Ga0307517, IMG submission 194515) | Populus trichocarpa ectomycorrhiza microbial communities from riparian zone in the Pacific Northwest, United States - 23_EM | ecosystem: Host-associated > Plants > Roots > Unclassified | place... | reverse complement strand
AACAAAACATAAGCATAAAAGAAAATCAAAAACCAATTTAATGAAACATAAAAAAACACACTGGAACAGATTTCAGTGTTTAAAGCACCATATTCATGCATACGAGCAATTACTGTCAACCTGATAATGGATACATAATGAGTTATTCATCAACAGACCTCACAACTGAAAGAAACTATACAAAATGAATTATCAAACAGCTGGGAAAATGAAATGCCTGTGGAAAAAACTCTACAGGCCAAAACATTAGATATGCTGATTGCTGAAAGCAAAATCCCCAATAAAAAAGGGACAATATCTGACAATATCCAGGTCAACCTCATCACACTCTAAATACAGAACCAAAACAGTTATTGCAGCAAAATCCCCTAATACCCTTATCACATCAAATATGAAACCAAACCATAAGGAAATAAAGCAAGAGAAATAGCCATTTTCTTCTCAGTAAACATTAATTTCTCTGGCAGACTTCCGACTCATTTTAACTAGCAATAGCTAATATGTAGTGGAGTAATGCTATAGTGCAGAGAGGTTTTCCTGCAGGATTAACTTTTAGATGTGTTGGGTCATCAGGTTCCAATCGCTCTTTTTACATAGATGAAAACACAAGCAGTGGGTTCTTCCCTAATGTTATACCTCGTGCTTTACGTTCTTTAATAAGTTCTAAATTTGGGCCTTTCAAGGACAAGGAAAAAAAAACTGCAGAACTTAAAATTCAGTCTTAAAATAAAACAATCTAAAATGGCAGCTCCGAATCCTCTGAACGGTTCTAATCAGACAGCAGTCTGTATATAATGTTAATACACGTATGACCAGTTTCCGAAAACTAAAACAATAATCATAAGAAGTACCGTCGCACTATTATTTCAAAATTCAATGATAAAAAAGAAAGAATTCTTAGGCTTTCAAGTCAGATAGGCATCCATTCTAAAACCCTAAACCCTAATTATCACAAAAATCATCACAGGTAGTTTAAACCTAAATCCGAAACATCAAAGAACACGTAAAAAAATAAATCAATAAAGGCATAGTCACCGGAAAAAAGCAATCAAATGCTTAATGCTAAGAAACAGAAATGGAGCGAATAACTTTACCTTCCTTTTAGGAACAGCCATGAGTTCCATGGACCCACCAAAAGAAAAACCCGGCAACCCGAACCCAGAACTGCTACTGTTGCTGCTGGTGTCTTGGTTTGCATCGAGCTCGGGTAGAGTCAATTGTGGAGACGCAATATAGCTTTCGAAGGCGCCATCCAAAGGCCGAGCCATGGCTGGAACATGGGCCCACCTCCTGATTCCTGACCTGCACCCACTGTTGCCGCCGGCAGCGCATTTTAGCATTCCCAGTCTCAACGCCATTGTTGCACGAAAGAAAAGTGATAAAAACCTTTCAGTTCTGCTTGTGTTCAAGAGCGAGCAGCGGAGATTTATTAAAAATTTATACGGTGTCGTTTCTTCTTCTTCTTTGTTTTTTCTCTCCTTTTATTCCAGGCTATGTTAGTTTTCATGGCATTGTTGTTGATAATATTAAATTTCTTTTCTTTCTTTCTTTTTTCTTTTTTAGAATTGATATTCAATTTCTTGGTCATACATGTGAATGAGCATTCTGGTAATTCGAAGAAAAAATTTCCAATTCATAAATTTTTTTTCCAAAATTTCCAACCTAAATTTTATTTTTTATTTTTTGAATTAGGTTTTTCCAGATTATATTTAAGAAAATTAAAAAGAACAAATCCTATTTTTTTTCGAAATAATTTGAGTCTTTTTTACCCAATAAACTTTAGATAGTCTGAGCTTTAGACAATTTACTTGTATATTAATTAAAAAATATCTCAAGTGATTTAGGGTACCTCGGAATTGTTTTCCCTTTACTCAATTTTTTTGAAATTTATTTTGGAGAATTACCTGAATTTTCCATTCTCTTAGAATTTTCAAAAAAAAAAAAAACTGAATTATCTAAAAAAAATCATATAATTAAAAAAAATGAACAGTACTCGCGCCTGGTCACACTTTAAATAATAAAATTTTGACCTTGAATATTGTTACTTTATTTATGTATATTCAAGGAGAGCAATGCATATTTTGGTCGCTTCTTGAAAAGGAATTTTGTTCACTACAAATATAGATTGTGCAAGTATACATACATATTTTGATGCTAATTTTGATGCTAATTGAGCTGCAGATGTATATGATAAGTGGTTCATTTTTTATTATTTTTATGGTGGTAATCGTAACATTTGAACTTTGTCAAGTATTATGTCTAAGATTTTTATTGCAAGATTTGAGTTTTTTGATTGAGAGAACCAATTTGACTATATTATAATGATAAAGTAATATGTGATATTGTTCATCTTACAAAACATATAGAGATAAATATATTTTTCATTAAAGAGAAGTTAGAAGATAAATTTGTGTAGTTGCCTAAAATCAATTCCAAGATCAATTAATCAATATCGCGTATAGTTAAAGTTTTCAGTTAAGTTGGATATGTATGATATTTATGTATTTATGCACCAATTTAAAAAGGAGTGTTGAGATTTTTTTATTTTTAGGATAGAAATATAAAGTTATTTTTTTTATTATTGGATCCTTGATTTTCTATACATTTAATTTTCCAAATTAGTTAGGATATATATGTGTGCTTGTATGTCAAACATTTTAAAATTACAACCAAACAATGAGAATAAAAGAAAATTCAAGAAATAAGTTTTTCCCTCCACGTTGAATGCTTTAGGTCCGTTTAAAACTTGTGAAATTTCATAAAATATTCTATAAACAATAATTTACTTACAATATTTTCTAGTTATTTCAATCATCACCACCATCATCGTCTCACCATGATCGTCTTCTCCATCAACACCGCTATTCAAACTAAAAAGCCTAATAAGATCAAACCAAATATCATCCCACCATTACCTTCTCTTTTATCATTACTATTTTTTTTCACTATAACTATATCATCATCATCTTTTCCATCAATACCCCATCAATACCATAATCTTACCACCAATTTTTTTTTATTAGTACTATTGAAAAATATTTTATATATCAAATATTCTATAAAAAAATAAATTTTAAGCCAAACATCAAAAACAATTTTACACAAAAAGTATTTTATAGTAAAATATTTTCCACAAAACAAGCCACCCTTGAAAACCAAATAATTTTCCTTCGGACGACTCCCTTGAGATGTTCCTAGTTTGGGTTGGAAGCTAATTTCGGTCTGCCCTTTTTGACCTTTCCACCATCTGCCGACTACGTGGCGAATGTGTAAATAAATACGTTTTAAGTTTTACCCTGCGGAAAACGAAATGAACCTCTCTCTTTCTATATAGCATAGCACACTCTTTCAAAAGAGACAACTCTCTCCCCGTCCTTCTCTTCGCAGTGAGGTGAAAATCGAGACTTCAGAGATGCAGAATTGAATTGAATTGAATGGATCTGAATTCTTCCACAAGGAGGCGATCACCACCGTCGGAGGACACAGATCAACAGCTAGCCCAAAACTCAAAAATGCAAGCGAAGAGATTTGGATCCAATGCGATCACGTTCACCCAGATCTTTGCTTATTGCTTGGTAGCTTTGCCAATAATATTCGCAATATCATTGATCTTTAGACACCCGTCGTCTGATCGAACGATGGGGTTCGCGGATGCTAGAGTTCTTGAAAACAGAGGAGTCAAGCAGAATGCCACGCCAATTGAAGCAGGCGGTGAGTTCACATTTGGAAATTGAGTTTTTAATTTAAACCATTTCGAGGTTTCTTAATTGCCAGGATTGTTTGATTTATTCGAATTCATGACTTGGGACCTGGTTTGAAAACTGTCGTGCTAGCTTTAGTAATCCATGATTTGATACATTGGATGATTGCATTATTGTTTTTTTAATTGTAATTATAGCTATCTAATTGATTAGGAAAAAAACGCGGTTTCTAACTGTAATTGCGTAAGTTAAGGATCTGAATTTACCTTCTTTGTCAAAGCAAGAACGCCCTGGTCTTTTTTTCGTGGACCACAGCTCTCTTCTACCATTACTGTTACTGCTGCATTTCAAATTGAAGATTCAATATCCGTGTTGAAAGTCTACGCATATATTATTCAGTTTACTACCCAGTAAAGGATCGGAATTATATGTCTTGCTGAGTTGTTATAACTTCCCTTTTCTTCTCTGATTCGTTAGGCTCAGAGGGCGTTTTGTTTCAGCACGCTGACAAGTATAATGGCAAACTGCTTGGAGGGCTTCTTGCGGATGGGTTTGACGAAGCTGCTTGCACGAGTAGGTACAGTTCATTTTTATATGGCAAAATTTCTCTCCATAAGCCTTCATCATATCTCATTTCGAGACTCAGAAGCTACGAGGATCTTCATAAACGTTGCGGACCAAATACTCAATCCTACAATAAAGCCCTGGAACAACTCAAGTCTGGCAACAAAATAGGTTTGACTGACTGTAATTATATTGTGTGGATATCTTTTAGCGGCTTGGGCAACAGGATATTATCCCTAGCTTCAACATTTCTTTATGCTCTCCTGACAAATAGAGTCCTGCTTGTTGACCAAGGAAAGGACATGGCAGATCTCTTCTGTGATCCGTTTCCTGATAAATCTTGGTTGCTGCCCAGGGACTTCCCTCTCATTGATCAATTCGACAGCTTTAATCAGAATTCTCCTCACTGTCATGGAAATATGCTAAAGAATAATGCCATAAACTCTTCAGCAATGTCAAAACCATCATATTTATACCTCCATTTAGTTCATGATTATGGCGATCATGATAAGCTTTTCTTCTGTGATGGAGAACAGTCTTTTCTTGAAAATGTCCCTTGGTTGATCATGAAAACAGATAACTACTATGTTCCTTCACTTTTCTTGATTCCATCTTTCGAGACAGAACTGAGCAACTTGTTTCCTGAGAAAGGAACTGTTTTCCACCACCTCGGACGGTACCTTTTCCACCCTTCAAATCATGTGTGGGGACTAATAACAAGGTACTATCGAACTTACTTAGCCAAGGCTGATGAGAGAATTGGCATTCAGATAAGAACTTTTGATTCAAGACGTGGCCCCTTTAAACACGTCATGGATCAAATTTTAGCTTGTACTTTGAAAGAGAAGTTATTGCCTGCAGTAGACATGCAAGACTCCGTTGTCAATCCTTCTGAAAATGCCAAATTGAAGGCGGTTCTGGTGACATCCTTGCTTTCAGGGTATTCTGAAGATTTAAGGAACATGTACTGGGAACATCCAACCATGACTGGGGAAGTCGTTGGAGTCTACCAGCCTAGCCATGAGGAGTTTCAACAAACAGAAAAGCAGATGCACAACAGAAAAGCCTGGGCAGAAATGTACCTTCTCAGTTTGACTGATGTCTTGGTCACAAGTGCATGGTCAACATTTGGCTATGTGGCTCAAGGTCTTGGAGGTTTGAGGCCATGGATCCTGTACAAGACTGAAAATGATACAGCCCCCGATCCCCCTTGTCGCCGGGCCATGTCGATGGAACCTTGTTTTCATGCTCCTCCCTTTTATGACTGCAAGGCTAAGAAAGGAATTGATACAGGTACACTTGTTCCTCATGTGAGACACTGTGAGGATATCAGCTGGGGTCTGAAGGTGGTTGATGATCATGATGACTTATAGTTTCGGTTGTTATTTTTCATTAGTTCACCAATTTTGCATAGAGTTTTAGATGTAGAATGTAATGAATTTTCAAATGAATTATGCTCGGAGAGCTTTGATGTGATTTTCTTGCTGTGAAGTACCTGTTAACAAGGTATGTGTTAAAGGCAGACTTCCTTTCATCAATGACCCGCCGTTCAACTGAAGTCCTTATTCCTCATAAGAGGTATTTAATTTGCATTTTTTATTATTTTTGTAACTGGAAATTTAGGAGAGTCGTCCCCCACAGTGAACTGCTGTCTCTGAGTTTTCCGTTTACCAAAATTTCCGTACTTCCATCGATACTCAAACATTGTTATTATCCACGTCGCTTCCAAATTTTCATGGGGTACGAGATTTAGATGGTGAGTGTGTTTAGATTTATTTAAAGCACGTTGGTTTGCAAATTGATGTTTCCGAGAAAAAAGAATTGCAATGTGAGCAACAAGGATTCCCAAGGCGAGGGAGAGATCCAGGGTTGTTGCGAGGGATCGGTGAACATACAAAAGCAGATTCGCATGCTCTTAATCCGCACTCCAGTGGCAGGCATTATTTGTTTTCATTGACTTCTTTAACTAGCTTTTATGCTAGGCACAGAAGACCATTTGCCAAAACAGCAACATGCTCTCTTTGTTCGACACAAGAAAAACGTACGACTGACCGCAATTGATGGAGATATTGGGCTCAGGTAGAGATCACCCTCACTGCAAGCATTAGCATTGTAATTTATGGAAACTACAATTGATAGTAACCCTTGCTATCCCGGCGAGAATTAACATGGCAAAGCTCTTCTCCAGCATACCTGCTCCTGGCCCCGTCCCACTGTCCTCCCAACACCCGAAAAAGATAAGAAATATTCTGGCCTCAATTACACATGCAAAGAGGTTGATATGTCACAAAATCACTAGATATCGTATCCGCAATAATACTTTTGGGTTCTACCTGTCCACTCATCACCTCTGGCTGGGCTTCAGGCCGGCAAGTGGACAGAGAATGACCCGTCTTCTTCATCTTAATAAATTCATTTCATTAGTCACAGAAAAAGCGAAAGAGCCATTATGTTCACAGCAACAAAAAGTGTCTAAACACAAATTTAATATCGCACAAGCCACTGGTCCAAGACTTCTCCATCAGAAAGGCAGCTCGATTAATTCTTCCTCCCTTCACACAATATTACGTGATACCCATGTCTGCACCAAATCAGAACTAGTCATGGTATAGAAGCTAGCAAATTTGCATGCAATCAGAGTTTAACGAAAGACAATCCTGAATCTTAAACCAGGAAAATGTAGTGAAGATAAAATCTGCGAAAACACACCAGCACCAATGCAAGATCACAATTTTATGTCACAGGCACAACTATAAAATCAAAGGATGGTGATAAAAATAGCATATGCTGTTGGCAGCAGGGGAAATATCAGAATATAATCAGGATTATAGCAAGGTAGCATCATTTTTGTCAATGGAATACTGTGCAGGAAGTTAAATCCTGAATGTTTCATGGACAATTTGGACATGAATGTGAACGCTTCTCTCTCCTAGGATCCTTCTTGTTTACATGGAATCACGTGTTGAGGTAACATGATTTCCAAGTGTGTGGTGCAACTATATGACTTTCCATATTTAGTCACGTTCTCGACTAGTTTTGAATGTGATTCTCCTTTTAATAGATAGAAAAAAACAAAAGGGATTATTTGTCCAACATGAAACTTTCACGACATGCATGAACATCAGTATTGCTATTTATTCTCAAAATTCTGTCATGCTTTGTGGTGAAGGATAATTTGCATATAAAGGCATAGAGACACAGCCGCAGAGCAAGCTGCAGTCAAAATGATTCTAGAAGTAGAGAGGATTGGATAATCAGAAAAAGTTATTACATACGTTGACTTGAATGGTGCACTTGTAGCTCCAATTTGAGTGGCAAATGCCACATCTTGAAAGGGACCCGCCATCTTTCCTCGCGGGAACCATCCAAGGTCTCCGCCTTTCTTTCCTGATGGACACTCTGAGTACTCGGAAGCCAACTGGAATAAAAAAGGATAAAATATTACATAAATTCAATACCAGGAAAGCAATAGGATATACAGGCAATAACCAAACTACCAAAGCAACACCCAAGATTCCTTTAGATATTTTGCATAACCAGAAGTTCAAGCCAAATCTATCCAATTTTCCGCTTGCAATTTATCATATCAGAAGAAAATTGATCCAGATTTAAAAAAAGTCTCTTTGCTATAGAAAGAAAGGAAAATGTTGGAATATCCTCAACAGGGTAAAACATTGATTTCTGTGGATACTCGATGAATATTCAGAAACCAATGTCTTGCAAGAAAAAGATCATAACTAGTGAGTTTACCTTTGCAAACTCAGCTGGAGGAACCTTGTCACCATTGCTTAGCCAACCATCCTGCAACTTCTGGTATGCCTCATTGATCTTGCCTTGCTTCTCACATAATATATGCCTCGCTGAAATAAACAATTAAAGGCAATTTAAGAATTTCAGAAACTGGAGGACTGATAGATCACGTGTAAGGGATATAATAATTGAATATGTGTCCCATTGAACAAAGCCAAGCTCATGTTGACAAGTAAAACATGAAACAGGTACATAGTTTGATGCATAGTGTATAAGCATGCCATCCTGAGCACAAATTTCTAATCCAGGGAATCCAAAATCTATCTTCTACAATCAAGTTTCTGAACAACGGTCTTCAAACAATAACATTGAAAAAAACAACTTTCTAATGGATTGTAAGAGATCAAATTTCACTTTTAAACCAAATAGAAAAATAAAATAAAAAAACCCACTAGTAGAGCATACAACAAAAACCTTTGACATAAGTGCAAGTGCCGAGCCCATCTGAAGCCTTTCCAGATTTTCCTTTCCCCTTGGAAGCATTTTCATCACTCCCACCCCCTGCCTGCTTTCCCTTACCCTTTCCCTTCGCTCCAGCGTCTTTTGCCTTCGAGTCCTTTCCCATTTTAGCTTACAATCCTAAACCAATGATCGATCATGAGATACATGACTCGTTACATAAAAATCAATAAACTAAAGAACGGTATCTAAAAGAAAAATTAACTAGCAGTAAATTAAAACCACAGTATTTAATAATAGATGTGCAAATTGACAACCCCCAAGTTCAAAAGAAAGAAAGAAAGAAGGAATTTAGCCAGTAATAATAAGACCCCGTGTGGAAATTATAAGCAACGAGTATCAAATCTTGCTGATCAATACACAGAATCTCACGCAATCATAACGGCAATACATCCGAAATTAGAAGACAATCATAAAAATTGAAAAACAAAAACCAAGACTTTTAAACTTTTGATTACAGTTATTGATACTCTATTAAAAGAACATGAACCCAACTGATTATTAGACGACTTCTACTACGCCTGACCTGAGTTCTGATTTCTGAGTTCTACCTTGGAATGGGGAGTAGGTAAGTTCGGGAAGGAAAGTAACCACAAACTTGGAGATAATAACAAGTTTGTCCTCGTTGAATCAGTTGGTGAACCAGTCAGCCCAAAGTCAGTATAATAGAAGAGCCCAATTTTGTTAATGTAATTAAAGGGCCCATGAGACTATTCACCGATCCATATTTTATTCTCTCCCAGTCTACAAGAAATGTTATAAATTAAATTCTTGCTTCTCGTCACGAGTCATTTATTTTTTTAAAATAAAAAATTATATATATAAATTTTTTTAATATATTTTTGTAAGTGAAAATATTTTTTTTAATTTATATATGTAATTAAGTAAATAAAAAACTATGCATGTTAATAAAAAAACCATAAACAATAGCTAAAAATAAAAAATAATTAAACATATAAAGGTAAAATGATAAAAATCTACCTAATAACCCAGAAACAAAAAATCTACCCTAGAGATTTGTTTTTTTTGAAGATATTTAAAGGTAAAAAATATAAACTTTCTTCAACAATTTGAACAAATATCGACTATTTTAGTGGTATAAATTGATGTAGATAATATTTTTTCTCTCTCTATCGTCATAATCCGACAATCTCTCTCTATCTTTTTTTTCAACCAGGAACTAAAAAAACAAAAATGAATTTTTATATCAAAATTAATTTGAAAAAATATCGAGGCATTAAAATCGTATAATTTACGTTATTTTTAAAGTTTAAAGACCAAATTGTATCTTTCTCAAAAATTTTGGCACACCATCCATGTCCTGTATTTTTTTTATTCCAGTTTCTTTTTTTTAATTTCACTAGACTACAAAATCAAAAGTAATTGGCTTTAAATTAGAATTAAATTATTTAAAATAAAATTTAAAAAATCAAAATAAATTATATAAAAAAATAAAACAAAGCTATTTACAGTGATTTGTGTGTGCATGAACAATACTAGCTCCTGTAGTAAAACACCCCCACGCTGTTATAGGTAATCATTGCCATATGAGAGATTGTTCTTTTCATTGCTATAATAAAAAATTAATTACAAGCGGAACTTTTTAGTCAGCACTTGCAAAGAGATTGAACTTGTTACTGTCTATGTATGAAGATGTTTAAAAAAGAAAAGAAAAGAAAAATCTATAACATTGTATAGGAATAATTTCTGAAGACATGCAAATAGAATAGCTTTCTTGCCGAAAGCGAAAGGATACAGTGAAAGGGCCTCAGAAAAAAGAAAAAAGAAGAAGAAGCTTGCACAATAGTCTGAAGTTACCTTTCTCGAGAAGGAAGAACAAAATGTCTCTAAGAAAGAACAACGATAAAATTTATATTTTACAACAAATGTGCAGGGGAAACATCATTCTCTGATGTAACTTTCACTTTTTATGCCTGAGAAGAGGTAGCGAAATGCAGGCAAAAATGTGATTTTTACAGATAAAAAACCAAGAACATAATACCCTGCTTTTTTTTTTCGAGTGCTTTTGCTCCATGACCAATTTATGGCTCAAGTTCACCACGCGCACCTACACGGGCTAATGATCATATGGAAATTCACTTCTTGGCCAAAGTGACTAAAAACTTCCTCGTCTCTTGCGAAACAGGCTGTCAACATTTTATTTGTCCTTGCTTCTACAAACAGACACCACTCAATCTCCACCACTCCTCTCCTGCCATGGAAGTCACTCTATCATCAGCAGCTTCAGCTTCAACACTGAAAAACGCTAACGTCTTTGCAACTTCCATCACTCAAAAATTAAACACCTCGATCCTAACATGGCCTTCTTCTACAAATCCCAAAGTGCTACATCTTTATTTCCCCAAGAATCCTGTCCAAAGAATCAACACCTTTCTTTCTCTCACTCGTTGCTCCACAAAACCAGACACCAACACAAACAACGAAACTGACCAAACTTCTACCCCTGAATCCAATTCAAATCCAGAGCCCCAATACCCATCAACAACCATTTCTTCAAATGATTCGCTGCCCTCCAATTCTTTGCCATCACAGTCATTATCTAGGGGATTGGTGTTTGATTTGGGTCCCTCAAATTCATGGGACGGCAAAGAAATTGGGTCACCGGTGGTGAAAAGATTCTTGAGTGACGAGGAAGAGAGATGGTACATGTGGTACCATGGGAATTCTAGTCAAAACTCAGGCTCAGCAGATTCAATAGGACTAGCAGTTTCAAGCAATGGAATTCACTGGGAAAGAGGGGTAGGGCCGGTTAGCTCCAGCGGTGATGTGGGTTCGGTTATGAAGTGTGGTCAAGATTGGTGGGCATTTGATACAATGAGCATTAGGCCTGGTGAAGTGGTTGTAATGTCAAGTTCAAAAGTCAGAGCTTCAAGTGCTGTTTACTGG
>Ga0307517_10012844_pt1 | contig 11441 bp, 11 predicted proteins | sample 23_EM_MG_FD_194515 | JGI IMG/M metagenome (GOLD analysis project Ga0307517, IMG submission 194515) | Populus trichocarpa ectomycorrhiza microbial communities from riparian zone in the Pacific Northwest, United States - 23_EM | ecosystem: Host-associated > Plants > Roots > Unclassified | place... | reverse complement strand
TCATATGTTTGCTGCTGAAATTTTCATGCATAGATTTCTCTTATCCAGCCCAGTCCGAACCCTTAATCCAGAAGAAGCAGATTGGTTTTATACCCCTATATACCCCACTTGTGACCTCACACCTACTGGCTTGCCGTTGCCCTTCAATTCTCCAAGGATGATGAGAAGTGCAATACAGCTTCTCTCCTCCAATTGGCCTTACTGGAATCGTACAGAAGGGGCTGATCACTTCTTTGTTGTGCCCCATGACTTTGGAGCCTGCTTCCACTATCAGGTAGGACTGTTAAATGCTGCTGGGTCACACTTTCTTAGTAACCATATCTTGCCCCATTTTGGAAGAACAAAAGTATCCTGATGTCATCGAGCTACATTATACATGCTTAAGTTAACATCTTCTGTCCTTTTTAGTGTGACTTCCCAGTTTCCTTAGGCACTGATCCTGTAGTCTCATTGAGATGTTGCCATTGGTAGCCTAGTTAGGTATGGAGATTTTGATAAGTGTGGCTTTGGTTTCATGGTGATTAGATTTTGACTAGTGAGTTTGTGCTCGAAGGGCCTTGATAAAACATGGTTAATGCTAATATAAACTCAAGAACGGGCACCTTTAAAATTTCTTAATTCATTATTGGACCTCTAAATGGGGAGAAGAAAAAAAGAAGATTTAACTTTAAAACTTTTAAACACTCATGTTCTACATATACCGGGTGACTGTTCCAGGTAGTCCCCCATGCTTCTCTCAGTTGTTTCAAATAGGGCTGTAGCTTGCAGTTTTTTCTACGCCCTTGCTGCTACAACCTCTTTTCTTTTGTTTTTTTGGGTGGGTAAAACCCGACTCTCTCCTGCTGGCCACACAGGCCGGCCACCAATCCACCCAATGCTATCAATCCTCCTAAGGGGGGATTGGTAATGCTTATGATAAATGAAGCTCGATGACATTATCAGTTTTAACTGAACATGCCAACAGAATTAAGATTTTATTACTCATCTAAATCGTTTCTGCTTCCATGCATCATAGACATGTCAAAAAGGTTTTATGGGTTTAGTAATCTGATTCCCCGCTGGAACCATTTAAAATCAAGACCTCAGTGATATGAATTTTTTGATCCTCTAATTTGCATTAATCTAGCAAACAATTTGTACCAGCTGTGACTAATTTATCATGGTTTATTTTCGCTCAAATACTGTAGGAAGAGAAAGCCATTGAGCGGGGCATTCTTCCACTACTCCGGCGTGCTACTTTAGTTCAAACTTTTGGGCAGCGAAACCATGTGTGCTTGAATGAGGGGTCAATTACAATTCCTCCGTATGCTCCTCCTCAAAAGATGCAGGCCCACCAGATTCCCCTTGACACTCCGCGGTCAATTTTTGTTTACTTCCGCGGATTGTTTTATGATGTAAATAATGATCCGGAAGGCGGTTATTATGCAAGGTATGCTTGTGCTCATCTTCCGAAAGGAATGAATTTCAATATGCCTAACCTAATATAGTTTGTTTTATAGTCAAGACCGGGAAACAGTACTCTCATGGAATAATAGATAACACAGTGTCTATGTAATGAAGTACAGAATTTATGAACTATGATTATTAAACAGCCATGAAACCCTCTTGGACCCAAGTAGTATCCAATTTTTGCCTCAAATCCTCCTTTGGGCTTAAGACTTTTGGTGAATTTCAGATTCAAGAGACCTCTTTCCTCTGATAATTATGTGCTTTGAGACTTTATAGTCTGTATCTAAGAATTTGTGGATGATCTTGTTGCGAATCTGCTGGCTACGACATCTTGTATGGCTCCTGTGAGGCTGCTGGGCTTGTATTAGTTAGTTAACCTTTTTGTTTGACTGACAGAGGAGCAAGGGCTGCAGTTTGGGAGAATTTCAAAAACAATCCACTCTTTGACATCTCCACCGATCATCCAACAACATATTATGAAGACATGCAACGAGCTATATTTTGCTTGTGCCCACTCGGTTGGGCCCCATGGAGTCCTAGACTGGTCGAAGCAGTGGTATTCGGATGCATTCCTGTAATTATAGCAGATGATATTGTTTTACCATTTGCCGATGCTATCCCATGGGAGGAGATTGGGGTGTTTGTAGCAGAGGAAGATGTCCCTCACCTGGACACATTCCTGACATCCATACCACCAGAGGTGATTTTAAGGAAACAAAGGCTTCTTGCAAACCCTTCCATGAAACGTGCAATGTTATTCCCACAACCTGCACAACCTGGTGATGCTTTCCACCAAATACTAAATGGGTTGGCTCGTAAGTTGCCGCATGACAGGACTGTCTTCTTGAAACCTGGTCAGAAGGTTTTGAATTGGACAACAGGACCAGCTGGGGACCTGAAACCTTGGTAAGAGAAGTGTCTTTTTCTCAAAAGAGATGGTTGTAGTGTATCTGCTGTTTCATCTAATCCCGCGAGAATCCAAGGAATGTAAACTTCGCTTTGAAATTTTGTAGAGATAATTCAATTTTACATGTACATCTGGGACATAGTTCGATGCATTAAATAGCTTCATATTTTCCCGGACACACTTGAGTTTTCGTGTCATTTTTAGTCTTTTTGTTAGGGCATTGATGAACGATTCCCAGTTTCCATCAGAGAAATCAAATAAACGAACTAAAGAATCTGCGATAATTCAAGGGGTATCTTGGATTTTTGAGGATTTTATAGGAATAGAATCGAGAGAAATCAATACAATGTTTTAGCCTGTATACAGAGCACCCAATAACTGCTTCTCAACCAACTTTCCCGCCAAGGCTAACAGAACTAGCTAATTTGTCCACATAATCATAACTAACTCTCCTGGACGCTTATTTTGTACACCAGTTTCTATTGAAATAATGGCCAAACTAAGTTCATCTCCTTTAGCAGTTAGCACCATTTGATCAACCGTTACTGTCTTGATGATCAGCCCTGCTTCCATTGTCAGAGCACAATCCACGTGGCAACATCCTGTTATCTTCAGCTTCATTAATATTCCCACAGGCATTAGAACTTACAGCAGCTTCAATGGTTGGGCTCAAACCCGAACCCAACCATTCAATGGTGGGTTCGGGCCACGGCCTTCATGAGCCCACTATACACATGGATGGGCTTGGTCTAGCGCCCACCAATCCGAGCCCTCGAGGGCACACAAAACGAATTCAGCTACTAAAACAGAAACAAGAGGGGAACTCTGATATCATCCAAGCTACCAAAACAGTTGAGACTTGAGAGAGGAGAGGCTTGTTTTGCAAGAGAATCAGCCACAGCAAATCCACCTAACTGAAGATAATTAACATTATTGAAGAATTTATACATTGTGGTGTCATATATTTTTGATGGGATTTTAAAAGGAGCTGCCTATATAACGTGCAAGAACGGCAGTTTCAGAGCGCCTTCCGCTTTCCTACGTTTCCTTGTATTTTTCCAGAAATGCAAGAGAGGAGAATTTCTTCAACAACTGGGTGATCAGGGTCTCAGGCTGCTGGGCCTTGAATTACAGAGTAGCATGGCTTCTTCCCATCCCATTAAATTCTTCATCCAGTTTCGGAGATGGCTGATAGGCAAACCATGGGTGTCGAGTTTCTTCACTTGTTTATTTTTATACAGTCCGCATTTAAGACAGCAACCATTGCTGATGCTTAAAAAAAATATACTCTCTCTCTCTCTCAATAGTACGAATATTTCAAAAACTAATGAATAAATAGTGGATTTGTTAACTAAGCCATTGTCTTCAGAGAAGTTTGGGTATTTGAGAGTGGTTGAGGTAGCTTGTTTGCATCATTTTAGGAAGTTTTAGTAGTCCCCTCTCTTTAGTGGATTGCTGCTATTTGTAAGTGGAGTTATGGCTTACTTTTCTTTCGTTGGAGAAATTCGTTATCTATTCTTGTGTGTATTTACGCATAACATGAGATCAATGAAAGATGTACGTACTTCCTGCATATTATTTTGTTTTTGTTAATTTTCACATTTTATACATAACACTGGTAAAGAAAACCAATAGAGTGTTTGGAAGTGTGTAATATTATTTATTTTTTAAAATATTTTTATTTAAAAATACATTAAATAACTCCATTGAAAAACAATACCAAACAATGGTAGGTTTCAACTACCAAGTTAAGCTATGATATCGAGAGAAACCCATCCTAACGCTATTCATTTGTGTTTGATTTGAGATTAAAAATTGGAAGTTATACGCTAGAGTTAAGTGTTAAAGGACGAAGAGTTTAAAAATGTGATTGGATTATATAATGCTAGAGATATGGGATGGATATTTTAAAATTATTTGTAATGGCGATCCAATAATTTTCATACCAATATTAAAATAAAATATTATAATAATTAAATAGTAAATAAAATGACATGGTGATCCAAGAAAGTCTTATGATACCATGTTCACTTTGAAATCAAATTTAATTAATATACTATTATCTTGAGTTAAAATATACTATTTAATGAGAGTAAAAATCAAATTCAGACTGTTTGATTATTTAAATTATAACGTTATTGTAAAAATATTTTAAATTTAAAAAATTAAAATTATAAATGACACCTTAAAAGATAATTTTGTATTGATTTCTAATCTTTTGTTTTTGTTTTATTTTTTTTTAAAAAACAAAGGCCAACTAAAATAAGAAGTTGCTTTCGGATACAGCAGTCTTATACCCATTTTGACCTCAACAACCCACGAAGGGACAAGAACTTCCAGTGCCATGGTTATCGACTTGTCTTTCTCAAATCTTGGAGGAGGCATGCAGTGATCCTGGCCAGAAAAGAAAAAAAAACAATAAATACAATACCTGGGTGCGGTATCGTTGTCTTTTCTTCGAATTGGAGCTACCATGTGATGTGACTTCTTCCAGTTTAACATAATAAACACAGTTGCTTAGCTCATTACTTATCAGTAGAAAATGATCGAACTGTGAGAGAATATATAATTAATATCTGCAATGCATCTCCGAAGAAAATAGTTTTTTCTGTATTATTTACTCGGTTTTGATCATCCAGTTGTGATCAGGGGAGGGGGGTTACATGCTCCTTTTCTCGTCAGCAATTGATCTCACAGCTAGCGACCCTAGCTCTTCAATGGTTTATGAAGCAAGCAATTGCAAGCAAGGAATGGCGGACAATATCCTTTGAGCTATAACAATGGTCAGATTAGAAAGGTTAAGTAACTTTTCTAATCTGACGAGGACAGGCCAAGTTGAGGGTAGTTGTCCCACCATCCTCTCTTGACCCTAACTACAAACAATGATCAAAGTAATGGGATTATGGTTTCACCTACCATCACACCGCATAAATAATCGCTGTCAAGATTTCACACTGGTCTTCCTTGTATATATATTTCTTTTAAGGAAAAAATCAAGATTCTTGTCATTTAAATACACCAAGAACAAAAGCAGGAGGAAGAGGGATGCTTAAATCTTAAAAAACTAATTTAATTCTATCACTGACGAGTAACAAAATCTGGGGGTAGCTGAAAGAAGTCGCAAAGTTTTTGTTCGCGTGTTGGCTGGCTGGCTGGTGTTACCAAAAAAAAATAAAAAAATTGCCAATTGACCTCTTGGTTGAATAGGCGCTAGCTCACAAATCTGCTTCTCGGTTCCAACTATTAATGACAATAATATTAGTGTTTTATTAGATAATTAGTTACTTCTGCATCGTACATATTATTTTTTATATTTTTAAATCATTTTATATGATAATATAAAAATAAAATTTTAAAAATAAAATTTTTTATTTTAATGTAATTTCTAGTAAAACAAATATTTAAAAACAACCGTATTTTTAAAAATCATTTAAATACTTTCAACTTAATCTCTACCTACAAATAAGATTAAAAAGAATTGAATTGTTGTATAACTTAAGATACAAAAGCCTAACTTTAGTTGCTACCTAATTAAGCAAACGAACTGTCATTTGATATCTATGTAGATTGTCTTAAGAAAAAAAATACTTCTAACTAAGAAAAATATGTCCAGGAAAGCAAAATTCTAATGATCTGAGCTGGGTTCGATTTCTACACTGCCATGACGCAGTGCAAATCATGTTTTTAAAAAAAATTAATTTTTTTTTTGTAAAATTTTAAGTTTTTATATATTTTAAATTGTTTTTATATACTAATCTCAAAAATAATTTTTTTATAAATAAAAAAATATTATTTTAATATAAAAAATTCTTTAAAAAACAATCATAATAACAGCACTTCGACTCCCAAATTAGAAAAAAAATAAATCAGAATTCTAATAAAAAAAAAAAAAAATTTCAGCAGAAACAAATACCTCAGATCTCAAGAGGCAGCAGTGCACCACCAACTTTCGAGCACAAAAAATATTGTAGACTTCACCACTAACTATATGATGACAACAAAATGAGAAATAACGACGTCAGTATACTGTTTTCTTCCCACCTGCCCCGTCAAATGAGAGGCAAAACGACGGTCATCCAATTTCCCATCGTTCTTATCGTTTCGTATCGTATCGTGTCTCCTGAAATAGTACTGCTCTATCAGAAATACTAAAACCCTCGCTCTCTTCTTTTAATCTCCCCTTCTCCTCGCCAACCCACCAACCAACCCAGCCCTCTCTGCCTCTCTCTCTCTCTGAATCACCATGGCTACCGTTTCAAAGCTCTCAAATCCAAGCCCCGCAGCCTCCCTCTCAGCTCCTTCTAGATCTTCTTCCTTGCCTAAAGTCTTCCTCGGTTTCAGTACCAAAACTTCTCTCTCCAAAGTTAGGTTGTCCTTGAAGAACACCCAGCCTTCCCCCAGGACCTCCTTGGTGTAAGTATTTTTACTTCAATATTTATGTTCTCTTCATGATCTTTCCTTTTTCATCTGGGTTTATTTGGCGGTGATCATCCTAGCTTTCATGTCTTTGCTTGGTTTCGCCTTCTGATCTTTCTTTTTATATGCCGATGATCAACTTTCTGATTTTTGGTTTCCTATGAATACATGACACAGTTCCTAGTTTCATATGCTTTATTATACCTTGCTTAATGCATCTTCCAGGGATCTGTCTCTTATTTAAGCCAAGAAGTACTATCATGTACAAAGTGATGCTGGAACTGATGCTTAAATAATACATTGTCGATATGTTCTAATATTGCGATATGGAATTTCTTGGTCTTCGATCTGATGCTTAAATAAGAAAGGATTGGGTTATATTGTATGCATGGCTTTTGCTGGTTATTCAATCTCTTTCCTTTTCTGTTTTGATGATTATGGACCCTGCTCAGTTTCCATTTAACGAGATCTTATCACAGTGTCAGGTGTTCTCAATCCAGTGGAAATGGTAGCCCAATAAAGAGAACCACTCTTCATGATCTTTATGAACGGGAGGGGCAGAGTCCATGGTATGACAACCTCTGCAGGCCTGTGACGGACCTGATTCCTCTGATCGAGAGTGGAGTTAGAGGCGTAACAAGCAACCCAGCGGTAATAACCATTATCTTTTCTATCAAATTTTTTTTGCAAAACTTGTCTAAACTGTATATAAAAAAATCACTTTCTTTGAATTAAGCTAGAGAAAGTTCAGTGGATGAGATTGAAAATAAATGGCGGAATTAATATGAAAGTGTGTCTGGAACACTTCTTGTGGTTTTTCTTCACTAGCCTTTGGTCCTGTATAATAAGCTGTTCAAAATATACGACTGCAGATTTTCCAGAAGGCAATATCATCTTCAAATGCTTACAATGACCAATTCAGGTGAATGCAATCTGTTACAAGTAATTGTTATTATTCAGAATCAATTAATTGTTTTTTGATGGTGTCTGATGTATGTGAAATTTATTTGATTTGCCAAGTGGGAAAACAAAATGAAGTTCATGTAACTTCTGAGTCTCCCAATTATTACAGGCTCTTTTGGTTCGAAACTCGGATGTTGGTTTTCGAGTCAGAATTTTAAGATTGTCAAGCTGATCATTGTAGTCTTCATATTTTTCTACTCTGATTTTATACTGTTGATACCTTCAGGGAACTTGTGCAATCAGGAAAAGACATTGAAACTGCTTACTGGGAACTTGTGGTGAAGGACATACAAGATGCATGCAAACTTTTTGAGTCAATTTATGATCAAACAGATGGTGGTGATGGCTATGTTTCTGTTGAAGTGTCTCCCAGATTAGCTGATGACACTCAAGGGACTGTTGAGGCTGCCAAGTGGCTTCATAAAGTGGTTGATCGCCCCAATGTGTACATTAAAATCCCTGCTACTGCTCCTTGCATCCCCTCAATCAAGGAAGTTATTTCGCTTGGCATCAGTGTCAATGTGACTGTAAGTTCTTTCTGCGCATTCTTTCTTGGCTTAGGCATCTTGATGGCTACTGATTTTGTCACTGTAAATGATGTGCATGCATTGTGTCTTCTTCCATGATCATACTGATGAACTGATCCTAATGACCTGCTAGTTGTAGTCAGTCATGGTTAAACAATTTTGGGAAAAGTAATCTTAAATGATTATGTAGTTTTAACAAGTGGCTCTTTCATTAAATCAGATTATGACTGTTCTCCTTTTTTCTGTCTGCACAGCTGATATTCTCTCTCACAAGATACGAAGCAGTCATTGATGCCTACTTGGATGGCCTTGAGGCATCTGGACTAAGTGATCTCTCCAGAGTTACAAGTGTTGCTTCCTTCTTTGTCAGCAGGGTGGACACTCTCATTGACAAAATGCTGGAAAAGATCGGAACCCCTGAAGCCCTTGATCTACGAGGAAAGGTAGCCAGCTCCAAATTCTAATTCTTGTTCCAATAATTCTCATTATTTCCAGTGAATCTGTAACCTAGTTTGTAAAATCTCGTTCATGAATTGTTTTAGGCTGCGGTGGCTCAAGCAGCCCTAGCATACAAGCTCTACCAAAAGAAATTCTCTGGTCCAAGATGGGAGGCTTTGGTGAAAAAAGGTGCTAAGAAGCAGAGGTTGCTGTGGGCATCAACCAGTGTCAAGAACCCTGCCTACCCAGACACTTTATACGTTGCTCCCCTCATTGGACCTGACACTGTAAGCCATCTTGTATCTCAGAAGCCTGTCTGTTGGATTTATGTGGATGCTCTTCATGATATCTCTGGCAATGATATCTCAAGTTCACGAGGATTATTCACAGTTTGAACTTTAATTTATTATTTAACGTTTCTCCTTTGTGTCTTATGGTAGGTCTCAACCATGCCTGACCAAGCTCTCCAAGCATTTGTTGACCATGGAAGTGTTGCAAGGACAATCGACTCAAATGTTTCTGAAGCCGAAGGAATCTACAACGCACTTGAGAAGTTGGGAATTGATTGGGGCTACGTGGGCAATCAGCTTGAAGTTGAAGGAGTGGATTCTTTCAAGAAGAGCTTTGATAGTCTGCTTGATACCCTGCAAGAGAAGGCAAATTCTCTGAAACTGGTTAGCCTGTAAGCCTGTATGATCTGCCTGTCAGTATGAATTCAATGTAATAAAAGCGGGTGTCAATCTTGCCGTAGAAAAAGCCCACGGTGTGAGTGTTGTGTAAGAAGTTAATGATGTATCATAAGATTCTGATTACGCCAAGAGATTTTTATCAACAGTTGCTTTGATCTCTTTATATTGTGGGAATGTGGTTGGTCTAGCATAAATCATCAAGTTGTTGACATGTAAATATATTGACCATACTGCCGGAACATGATAGGAACTGGGATTAATATAGGTGAAAGTATCACTCCTTGTGCGTTGTGGTCATATTGACATTGGGCCTAGCGTCCAAAGCACAGATACTTTACAGCTGCTTCATTGGGCCAAGAGTTCTATTGGCAATTTAGATGGCTTAAGCAGTATGGTCAGCCTATAAATATAATAGTTCCTTCTTGAAAACGGTGTGAGAAATGATGATTAAATTTTCTTTCTGATTCGAGAACCAAAAAAAAAAAAACCCTCTCTTTAATTTCTATCTGCCTTTGTCCTCTGTTAAATTATCTGTTCCCTTTTCTAAAATTCCATCGAGCACCTTCAATCCAAATTTTACTCGCATTCCGGCATCAGCAAGGGTTAGGTTAATTCTACTTATTTTCTATCCATGAACAGGCCTGAATGCTTTAATTGTTATTTCCTGATAAGATCAAAGTTGCTTGCCACCATTCTAGGGCCATTTAATTTCTACGCGCAGTTTACTTGCATCATTTGGCCTGGAATGTAAAATTTCGGAATGCATTAGTGTTTTTTCAAATCCACGAATTGGCTTCCTTTCTCTCTCTTTAGAAAACAAATTCCCATCCCTCCCTATTAAAACAAATTAGGAGTTTTTCAAATCCACAAATTTTGCAGAGGTAACCATGGCTTCCGATTCAATCAACGCTTCAATTCTTGGCAAGAAGAAGAGGGTTTGAAGATGACTCCTTTCGTTTCATTTTTATTTTTTAAATTTTTTTCCTCTCCCTCTCTAGAACTTGATTTCTTTCTTAAAAAAAAAATCAATCATGGTGAGAAATGCTTGAGAAATCAGGCATCGAAGCGTTTTCATGCCATAATGAGAAAAGGAGGCATTAGTCCGCTCCTGGCCAATCTTTGCAATCGAGCGATTCGTGCCATCCTTGGTTCTGGCTCTAGTTGTCGGACTAGGAGCGGCTCTTTCATCCACAGCAGATCTTATAGAAGAAGAAGCTGTTGATGTTTTTGGACGTCTTTGCTTGGCACGAAGGCTATAAGCATCAATTTTGCCTTGATGTTAACCCGAGGAGCGGTAGACGAGGCTTTCTCAGTTCACGTGTTGATTCTGCCTACACCATGAGCATTGTGGGCTTGTTACTTGAATGCGTGGAATTGTCATATAGACAAGGTAATTTGGCCATCAGTTTTACTTCTTGAATTGCATAAGATCAATAGATCAAAATTACGTGGTCCTGACTGTTAAAATGAGATGTAAAAGATATTAATTATGGTTCCATAATGATCGGGAATTCAAATCATTTTGAGCTTTAAAATTGTCAGAAGTATGTCACTGCTATTTTTTTTTTCCTGTACAATTTTGAATCGCAGGAGCTGGTGATGTCAGGCTCAGGGAAGATATACATAATGCCCATGGCTATCAGTTCCTTCTGCAGTTTGCAATGGTTTTGTCCTGCCTTTGATGGTACAGCAGATGGTTCTCATGCAAGGAATGATGAACGCAGACATGATTTAACATTAAAAAAGACCCCTCACGAGCTCAATTATCACACGCATTGTCTAGGTTGCTTGATGTTCTTGTTAATCGATCTCAATCTGGTCCTGCTGAATCTACATCATGGTCTAGAGGCAAAAGTTCCAAATCTTCTCACACTCGCCACAGCAGAAGTCGCAGGTCATCTTTAGATTGAGTTGCTGATGAAAATTGGGAGAAAGACAACAGGCAAAAGACCTTGAAGCAATCCAGATGTTGCAAGACATTTTGCTATAGACAGACAGTATAGTACTGTAGGCAGAAGTATTAAATAGAATGTTTAAGATATTCTCAAGTAA
>Ga0307517_10012841_pt1 | contig 11443 bp, 2 predicted proteins | sample 23_EM_MG_FD_194515 | JGI IMG/M metagenome (GOLD analysis project Ga0307517, IMG submission 194515) | Populus trichocarpa ectomycorrhiza microbial communities from riparian zone in the Pacific Northwest, United States - 23_EM | ecosystem: Host-associated > Plants > Roots > Unclassified | place... | reverse complement strand
GTCTTACAGGTTAGTACAGGAAATTTGTTCGTAATTATGGGATTCTTGCTCGTCCATTGACATCCTTATTACGCAAAGGTCAATTTTGATGGAATGATGACGCCGAGGCAGCTTTTGAGGCATTAAAGACAACAATGACTTCCACTCCAACCCTTGCAATGCCTAATTTTGCTGAAGTTTTTGTGATTGAGTCTGATACCAATTGATAGGTCCCTGTCACAGCTAGTAATAAAAGACAAAGATAAATCACAATTGTATTCTGCTTTGGGCGAGAATAAGCCACAAGTTGATATTATTGAATTTGAATCCATCGTTTCTCTGTCTCATACCAGAGTTTAAATACAGGAATGAAATAACAAACTTTCCTAAAATACTGGCACGACTACATACAATCAGGATTCTTAGCAACTGACTCCTACTACATAGTTGGCATTTATTTAATTTGATAAATAAGACTTGACTTCTTCCTCCCGTGCACTGATGACACTGCAGTGACTGGATCCCCTTGACTCGTTCTTCCCTTGACTGGCTCTTCACAGCTCTATGAATCTACGATTCTTTTTAGGAACTCTGTGCGATCTTCTTGGCTCCAGATCACTTGGCTCCAGCTGCTGCTTATCATCCTATGTAGAATATTATTATTGTTATTATTATTATTATTATTTTCAAAATAAAGGAGTCAAAAACATCACAATAGGAGCTTTTATACTTAAAGCCTATTTGAACTTGTTCCACTGTGTTGTGTATATTGTATTGATCAGTTGTATTGTGAAATTAAACAAATCAAACTATTTTGATATTGAATTGTTGAGATACCTTTTGCATGAGGTACATTGATTCCAAACACCCGTGATGAAGTGTTTGTTATTGTAGAATTTTTTAGAGCTTGTCTCCCAGGTATAGGGACATGGAGTGTCCAATCTACTTTAGGTTCTCATTTAATTTGTTGTGATGTGTTTTGCATTGAATAACATGTCTACCTTCTAAGAGTGAAGAAAATAAGGGATTATAAAATTTAAGGTTCGCCACTTAGTATTATGGTTACTAAAAAATCTATGATATGCGAGAGTTTGGGTAATGGACTGGTTGTATAAAGGAAGATGCATTACTCACAATGCAACTTACTTAAAGTAGGTTACATTGTTATTTGATTGTTTTTCTGGGTTAAATTTCTATTCATCGGTCTCATCTAAGGTCTAAGACAAATTTTTTCTATTAAAAAAGCCTCTACCTTATCAGGTTAAATCTTAACCATTCTAAGGGTCACACTTATTTATTTCTTGAATATAGCTAAGTCCTAGCATTCCGAATGACTAAATAATTGTTATGAGTTTTTTTCTATTTTGGTCAAACCCTAATGCATAATTATAAACTAGTTACAATATCTATTTTTGCATTTAAAAAAAATGATAAAAATGTGATTTTATCTTTTAGAAAATATGCATGAAAAACCTTTAAGATTTGGTCGTACGCATGAAAATGAAATGAAAATTTATTTTTTAATTTTTGGAGTTTTTTTTTGAAATTTTGTTTTATTTCTTGAAGTTTTGGAGGAAATCGGGTATTTTTAATACCAGTTTTGTATCTTATAGTATAAGTCTACAATCCGATATTATGCAAAATGGTTGAAAAAACATGCGAGGGACCTGGAAATATTTTAAAATGTCCCTTGGAAAATTTCAATTTTCTTCTTTATTTTAAAAAATATATATTTTTTAATTTTTTAATATTATTATTTTATTATTAAATATATGTTGGGCTGGACCCGGCCCAGCCTAAGTTAGTCTGGTTGGGAAGACTGACAACTCAACAGACCTCTCTTTTTTTAGGGGGGCTGGGCTGCACAGGTCTAGCCCGATTAGGATGGGCCATCTGATGGCCCAACAACCATTCCTTTTCTTTCTTTCTTTTTATGTTGGGCTGGGCTGAAATGGGTCCAGCCCACTACCCATATGATCACTGGCTCGACCCAGCGACCATGTCTACTGTTTGGTCGTTACATGTAAAATCATGTAATGACCACCATCCTAGGGGGGGGATAAGAGAAAAAGATGAGGGAGGCTTATTTGGCCGAAGAAGAAAAGGAGTTAGTGGCGTTCATGGTGGTGCAGGGAAGTTCAGCGTGTGGCTGGTAGCTGGTGGTGGCAATGATGGCAGAGGAAAAGGGGAAAGAGGTGGTCGAGGGGGAGAAAAAAACTAGGGAAAAGAGCTGATTTTTTTCTCAAATTTGGCCTCAGATATCTTCCTCCTCAATGCTTGGAATCCACCCCTATTTATAGCGGATGGAAGAGCGACACTTTGTCTTTATTAGGAACAAATCTCGGCCCTTGTTTCAGCTAGGAAGGATCTCAACCGTTGGCTCAAATATGTCATCATGGTCTATCAAAATAAGTTGTTAAAGGCTACCTGAGTTGGCCTCTTTAGGGTGGCGTCGTGGCGGTTGTGGTATCAATCCGCCGAAAAGAACAATATTGGTGTGTAGTCAAATGTTAGGGCATCATGGTGGTGTATGTTTTGTTAAATTGAATGAAGAGACGAAGCATTAAATCCCCCTGAAAAGTAGCTATCCCAACAACTTTTTTGGGTAAAAAGAAAAAGTTGATGAACAATTGTTGTTTGGTCTGTTCTTTTTTTTTTTTTATCTTCAAAACGATGTTGCTTTGGCCTTATTTTAGTGATTTGGACAAAGTTCAATTTAGTCCTATAGCTTTTGATTTCTTTTAAGTGCACTCCTAATTGGCCTAAAACTTTTAGCTTTATGCAATTTTGCCTCTGCCAAACTTCAATATCAGCCCTGAATTTCAGCGCCTTTTTCATTGTGGTCCTTGGTTTTGGATTTCTTCAATTTAGCCCTTAATTGACCATTAAACTTTCAATTCTCCTTAATTTCATCCCTGATTTAAGCCAATTAAATCCCCATAGTTCAGCGTCTTTTTAAAAAAGGTCATTGGTTGCAAATTTCTTCAATTGAAACCCTAATTGACTCCAAAACTTTGATTTTCTTGTGATTACCCTGATTTGAATCAATTGACTTTGTAAAAATTAAGTTTGGACCTCTAAAATTTCAATATTCTCAATTAAGCCCAAATTGGGCTCCCAAACTTAAGTTTTCACCAATTACATCCCTAATAAAATTAATTTGACTCATTTAAAGTATAATTAAGTCCTTGCATTTAATTAAATCCTTTAATTTGACCCAAATTAATTCTTAAACATAATTAAACTTTTAATTTGGCCCATGATTAAATCAAATTGGCTTATTAAAAATATAATTATATCCCTAGACTTAATTTTTATGCAGATTCATCCAATAATGATTTGATTTGACCTTGAATCCACATCGTCTTTCTAGTTCTCCCAATTCATTCAAAGTTGCAGCTTGATCTTCCTCTATATTTGAAATCCTCTCAGCTTACTTTTGTCAAATCGCCAGTCTTCTTGCTATTATGTTTTATTTTTTATTTTTTTATTTTAAAAGAAAAAAGGGTAAAATTTTGAGGAATAACCCAAAAATGAGTTATGACAATTGCCTCCCTCTTTACAATGCTTATTATAGAAAGTCTCATAAGAGATTTTAGATATTAAGCTTTGTAAAGAAGAAAAAAGAATGAGAGATAACAGACTCACCATATCAAGAAATGGTGAATCCTTCTGAAAGTGCTTAAAGTGAGGGCTAGAAAGCACACTATCTTGGATGAGGGCAGAAACAGAAAGAGGGAAAGAGAGAGAGAGAGAGAGAAGGGGGGCTAGAAAGCGCACTATCTAGTAGACGAGGGCTGAAAAACACACTCTGAAAGAGAGATGGGGCTAGAAAGTGCAATATCCAAATGACGAGGGCTCAAAGACACACTCAATGACAAAAATAGGGTTAGAAAGCACATTATCTGTTATGCGAGGGCTACAAAGTTGTAACAACCCGGCTTTTTCAAAGCCAAAATCGATGGAAATATTTCTTTTTTCTCATTAAGTTCTCGATGCTTCTCACAATGACATATGATGAATTAGTAATTAGGTTCCCTTCCTTATCATGACATCATATGAGTATAGTTTTCGTAAATCAACACTGCCATAAAACGGTTACTCAATACACATACCCATAATATTATATTTTCATATTCATACATTTACATTACATCATATTGACATACTCGTAAGTTTGCATTTCTGTTTTAGTCGCTTTATCAACACGAGTTTACACACGAGTGCCGAATGATAATTTTACACAACTAGTACTTTCTTTCATACAATCCTCATATGATTTCACAACACAACATCCTCATAAAAAAGAATACCACATAAATATATTCATAACATCGTATCTACATGTTCGCACATCCATATCCATGTTCCATTACAATTTTCATTACAAGTCCTTACAAAAATGCCAAATGAAAAATATTCAACATAACACTTAAGACCTACTATCACATACACCTTTCAAAATATGTGATCCTGTGGAATGGGTTTCCTTACGCATCTTGATTGTGTGATGTCCCTGTTAAAAAAACAACATGGATATAAAAATTGTAAATAATCTAACATAATAATAAACAACTAGAAGTACGTTATCGATATTTTTCATTATCAACTTAGAATGGGTATATTCCTTCTTTTACTTCTCATATGCATTGTTTAACTCTTGTTACTTCATTAAATGTACTTTTCTCACTCACACGCCCCAACCTCTCCATAGGAGTTATGGGGTCGAAGTTTAACATCGATCGAGGTTAATTACTTCTCCTTAACCTAGTCATCCACCTTGGATACTTTTAGTCGTAGCTAATTGCAACATTCAAACTCGGCCATCCATCTCGGATGCCATTAATGAAAACTAATCACAAAATCAAACCTGTCATCTCTTTTGGATACAATTAGTCGAAGCCAATTATTATAATCAACTTGGTCATCTGTCTAGGATGCCATTAGCTAAAGCCAATCATTATAATCAACTTGGTCATCCGTCTAGGATACCATTAGCCGAAGCTAATCATTAGCACGACCCGGCCATCCGTCTAGGATGCCATTAGGTGAAGCTAATCACCAGCTCAAGTAACATTTTGTAGTCGTTTCAACATTCCTCAAGAATTCAATCAAACATTTCATCATTGTTTCATCATTCATCAGAATTCAATCAACATTTAATCATCGTTTCTACATTCATCAAGAACTCAACCAACATTTCATAGTCGGTTTAACATTCATCAGCATCTCAATCAGCATTTCAAGGTCGGTTTAACATTCACCGCAATACAATAATATATCATCCATAAGTAAATCATTTCAAAACATTAACATTAGACAAGAAAAAGGTGAAAACCGCCTACTTGGTCCTCCCGTGGGGTGTCCTTCCCGGTCGAAGGTTCGATCCCGGTCGCACCACCTAACACATCAATAGTCACAAATCAGCACATTTGCATTTTGAGAACACATGATTCATCACCATACATACTTCAAGCATACACAAGTTCATATTCAAGTGTTCCACATATTACAATCACACAATGCAATCATTTTAACCATTGGACCAATCCAGATACGTAAATCTGCTACAAAAATTTGTTAGCAAAAACTGGTTCGCTAGTGATGTAGATTCATCAGCGAACTGATTCGCTGCAAAAACTGATTCGCTCCTAACCACACAATTCAACAGCGAAAAATGGTTCGCTGCAGACCATACAATTCGGCAGCGAAAACTGGTTTGCTGTTGACAACACAATTCGGCAGCCAAAACTGGTTAGCTGCTGACCACATAATTTGGCATGAACATCCACATGTGTTTCGGTTCCAACACATAATTTTTTATTAGAATCCAGCAGAATCATACAATTTCAAGCATGAACATCTACATGCATTTCGGTTCTAGCACACAATTTATTATTAGGATCCAGCAAAATCACACAATTTCAAGCATGAACATCTACATGCATTTTATCACACAATACATTTTGTCTAGCCCTTCAGCTATAGCCGACCCTCTACCAAGTGTTGTCCATTCAATTTATTCATTTTCTTAGGGTCTTTTTCTTCATTTTCAGTTCCGAGGTCTCAAGAACAGGAGGAAGGAAGTTACCTGACCCATACCTTTCGAATCTAAGTAGGTTTGGGGAAAGTTTGATAGTATTCCTTCTCTTCTTCTCTCAGTTCTCCCCCTTCTTCTTCTCATTTTGGTTTCTCCTCTTTCTATTGGTTTCTCCCCCACCGGTTCTAGGCCATTTCTCCTCCCCTTTAATCAGTTGTTCAACCTTCTCTAGAGTTCTTAACTCTCTCTCTCACATGTCCAAAGAGGCACCTACAACTGGGGCTTGGTTTAATTTCTGTTAGGAGAGGGCTTAAAGGTGCACTCAAAAAAAGAAGTTAGGGCCTGAAGGTGCACTATCTGAGAGATAAGGGCTCAATGACATGCATAAAAGAAAAAGATAGGGCATATAGGTGCATTATCTGAGAGGTGAGGGCTCAAAAGAGATTTGTCGGTAAAACACTAGTCTATCAAAGATCAAAGTATAATGCATGATGATCAATATGCATGTATACCTACCTAAGAAATATATGTCCCTTTTCTTCATGGACTTTACCCTTTTATAGTAAGCTTTGATGGCTTTTTTGCTTTTACTTACTCGAGTCATTACTTGTGATTTTGACCTCTGGAAAGGGTATGATATCAGCATACTTCTTTACCTTCAAACCTTTATCTCAAAGGTTGTCATCTCTACCCTTGACCTTTTTTCGATCCATGGATTTCTAGACCTTAGGATTGACTTGTAAAATGGTACATCGTGCCCCTAGTGTTGGGCTTGGGCTTTTTCTCTTTGTGTTCTTCATTTTGTTTTAAGCATCATCATCATATTAGTTATTTTTGTGGTATGCTCAAACCTTCAAGACTCTTTGGATTCTTTCATGCCCTTCATGCCCCCCTCATAACTTTGTTTGGGCACCTCTAATCATGATTTTTTTCATATTTCTCGTGCTTGCCCCTAGTGTGGGGTGTGATTTTTTAGCCTTGTGAAATGATTATCAAAGATGACCTCTCTTCACTTCAAACACATGCATTTAGGATCAATAAGTTATGCTTTTTTTCATGTGAATATGCAAAGTGGTCTCTCATTATTCATTCAGCTAAAACTTAGCTTTGATGTCATCTCATGGTGTTTGATTTTTTTCTTTAGGTTTTTCTAGGTGTATGGTCACCTTTTTAGGAGATCATTTGAATTTTCAGAACTTGTCTGTTAGAACAAACACCAATTTGATTTCTGTTTTTGTACTAAAACTTTGACTTTTCCATAAACTTTTATGAAAACATGAGATCATACATAGTTTTTTAGGGAAAGGGAAACACACCAAAAAATTATTAGATGAACTTTAATTTTTATTGATTGATAGATTATCAAAGTTTGGCCAATTATTCTTAGGGCATTGTGTTTGTAAGATGTGGTTGTGTAGATATGAAGAGAGTCATACATGATATCATTAAAAAAAAAAATTCTATTTAACAGAGAAAGTCTTGTGGCATTATGAGCCAAATTGTCGATAAAACTAAAATAGGTTAAAACATGACAAAGTCAAAACACTTTTGCAGACATGATCAAACAAAGGCAATTACTTTTTGAACACAATAGGAGTAGGCTTTATCTTTCAATTCTGATACATTTTTCTTTCAGTTAGCCTCCTCATGAAAACACTTGTAGGGATCTCCTCTATAGTATGAATAGAAACTGAGTGCTTGCTCAAGTAAAGTAGCGATGCGACCCATGCTAGCTTTCAGAGACTCCAATTCTTCTTGGAAATGATTATTACGGTGGACACACTTTTCATCTTCTATATTTCTTAGTCTAAGTTGGGTGTTGTAGACTTTATGGATTGGAGCTCTTTGGGGACCTATATTTCAACCTGACGCATGTATAAATATATATGTATGCAAATGTATGCACATTAGGTATGGATTAACCTGTTTGAAGGGCTAATTCATGACTTCTTTATTGAATATGGACAAAAATATATAGTTTATTTAATCTGAAAGGATAATTTCCAAGTCCTTATCTCAGTTAAACCAATATACAGTGGAGAGTATAGGATAAAAAGGTGGGTCTGAGCCCCTAAAAATAATTTTTACGCACAACTATTCCCCCCGGCTAATTACATCATCTCAAATTCTTACACATATTTAGAAAAAATCATGGTCTTGACTTAGAATTAGAAAATCATGTGAAGTTTAGAATTATTGATCAGATTTGCCTTGATGCAAAATGAATTATTAAGGAATCCATACCATATAGGAAGGTTATAGGCCATTATATGAGGGGTAAGCTTTCCACCTGGTCTCAAAAGAGTTTATGATTTACCAAGTGACCACCTTTTGGGAAGGGAGTATAGGGGTTTATAAGGAATGGTTAGGGTATAGTGTGACCGTCATTACCAAGTAAACGCTCAGTTCATAGTTGGATGTTTCACAAGTCTAAACTCCGACTAAAAGTAATGAGGCAAACCGCTACTCATCACCTAACCTAGAATCAAGTTTATTCATAAAAATTAAAATGCATGAAGGTATTAATCCATACCCGATGTACTTATGCATAAGCAGTATGCAAAAATGCATCTTAAATATGCTAAAATTAAACAAACTAAAATAAACAGGAAAAATATTAACAAGCAAAGCTTAGTCTAACCAGATAAGGCATTACCCAGCAGAGTCGACATCCTGTTGTGACTTGCATGGCGTCGAATAGAGGGTCTACCTCTTAAGAGTGGTGAAAAGAGGGCTTTATGTATAATCATAAAGTTATGGTTATGAAGTTCAGGAGTCACCACCTACTATTATGGTTGCTATAAAACCTATGGTCTACGAGAGTCTATGTAAGAGATTGGTTGTACAAGGAAAAGACGCATCACCCTAGTGCACCCTGCCTACAGTAGACTGCATTGTTGTTCGATTATTTTTCTTATTCAAGTCTCAATTCGTTGGTCTCGTCTAAAGTTCAAGGCAGATCTTTTCTCATGAGAAAATCTCTACCTTATCGAGTTAAATCTTAACCATTCTAAAGGCCAGACTTATTTATTTCTTGAATATAGCAAGGTCCTAGCATTCTGAATGACAAAACAATTGTTACAGATTTTTTTATATTTTAACTAAACCCTAATGCATAATCATAACCTAGTTATGATATTAATTTTTTTATTTTTTAAAAACATGATAAAAATGTGATTTTATCTTTTAGAAAAATGTATGAAAAACCTTTAGAATTTAGCCGTATGCATAAAAATCAAAAACATTTTTTTTTGGATTGTTTTTGAAATTTTTTTTTCATGTTTCATAGGAATCCGGATATTTTTAATATCAGATCCATATCTTACAGTGTAAGTCTACAGCTTGATATTATGCAAAATTATTGGAAATACTTACGAGGGACCCTTAAATATTTTAAAATGCCCCATTGGAAAATCTAATTTTTTTCTGCTTTTTTTTTAAATATTTTTTAATATTATTATATTATTATTAAATATATGTTGGGCTGGACTCGACCCATCCATTTCAGCTGGTCTTAAAAGGGTTCATCCCGACTCATTCTATTTATGTTGATTGACTGCCCAACAAACCTCTTTTTTTTAGATGGCGGTTAGGTTGCAACATGTCCAACCTGGATAGGATAGGCCGTCTGACGGCCCAACAGTCTTTGCTTTTCCTTTATTTTTTTATATGGGACCAGACTCGACCCAACCATCTAGGCTGGGTTGAAACAGGTCTAGCCCACAGTCCACATGGTTGCTGGCCCGACCTAATGACCATGTTTATTGTTTTGCCATTGCATGCAAAATCATGCAATGGCCACCACTCGGGGGGAAACAAGAGAAAATGAAGAGAAAGGCTTGCGTGACCGGAGGAGAAAAGGTGTTGGCGGGGTTCCTGTTTTGTTAATGTTATATTTTTTTAAACGTAAAAAAAAATATTTAAGCATTTCTAACTTTTTTTTTAGAAAAAAAATTGCATAGAGGTTGACCTGATGTGACCTGGTCAACTTGACGGGTACCAAGATAACCCAAACAACCGGTAAAAACACGGTTTGACTAAAAAAATTCAAGACGACATGTTTTAAAAAATAATATTAAGATGACAATATATTGGATTGACTTGGATCAACCTTAGTTAATCTGTTAAATTTTCAACCATGATTATAAGATCATAATAACCCTATAAAAAGCAAATCAAAATAAATTATAAAATTTAATTCATAATAACCCAAATTTGAAGGATGAAATTAAGAAAAAATCAATTAAAAAAATATGTCCCGAATCAACCCAGGTTCACTTTCCAAACTCGCAACTCAGGTCATGAGACCGTGATAACCCCATAGAAAGCAGATCAAGATAAATTATGTAATTCAATTCTCAATCAACCCAATGTTATATATATAAAGAACTAAAAAATATTAAACAACTCAACTTGAGTTAACCCATCAAATTGGTGACTCGAGACATGAGAAAATGCTAACCTTATAGAAAACAAATCAAAACAAACCATGAAACATAATTCTCAATCAATAAAATATTGAAGAATGAATTGAAAACAAAAGTAAAAAAAAAAAATTTAAATTAACAAAGTTAATCTGTCAAATTCGTGACTCATTTCTTAAAGTTGTGATAACTCATAGAAAACAAATCAAATGAAATCATGAAACTCAATTCATAATCAATAAAATATTGCATGTTGCATGAAGTAATTGAAAAAAAAATCAATAAAAAGAAAATAAACAAAAAATATAAATCACAATTAAATTAACTTGCAATCCGGTTTATGAAATTGTGATAATCAATAAAAAACAAATAAACAAAAAACATAAATCACAATTTATAATAAATAAAATGATGAAAAATAAAATAAAATAAAATAAATAAAACAAATAAAATAGTATTCGGTGAGGTGATGGAGTTTTGCTAATGTTAATTACATATCCAATGAAAAAGTGAAAGGTTGTTGTTTTGAATAAGCCAAGTTTCCCCATCGGTAACTTTTGACAGGTTTTAGCAGTAGACAGTTGGCACTGCTAATTGAATAGATCCGTAATTTTGTTGTTTTCAATCAAAACTAATTAGATGATTGAGGAAACCATGTTTGTGATTAAGAGTAAGGACACCATTTAGAATCATAATTATTCTTTTCAAATCGAATCTGTCAAACAAGAAAAGCTGTGGATTGTGTTATCTATAAATAGCAAATCAAGTTCTACCATTTCTCCATCCCAAACATTAATCTTCAAACTCAAGCTTCTCGACATTTATCTACACGTTTAATTCTTCTTCATTTGACCATCTTCAAACTCCAGCAGATATACGTTATCATGGGAGTTTTCACTTACGAATCAGAGGCTTCTACTGTGATCCCACCAGCCAGGCTGTTCAAGGCCCTTTTCGTTGATGCTGCTGAAGTCATGCCCAAAGCCCTGCCACAGGCTAT
>Ga0307517_10012840_pt1 | contig 11443 bp, 5 predicted proteins | sample 23_EM_MG_FD_194515 | JGI IMG/M metagenome (GOLD analysis project Ga0307517, IMG submission 194515) | Populus trichocarpa ectomycorrhiza microbial communities from riparian zone in the Pacific Northwest, United States - 23_EM | ecosystem: Host-associated > Plants > Roots > Unclassified | place... | reverse complement strand
TATTTTAACATATATAATAATTTTATATATATATATATATATATATATATATATATATATATATATATATATATATATATATATATATATATATAAAAAGTAGATAACACGTCATGAAAGAATAAAAAAAACCCATATGCAGGCTTAGGCTTCTAGACCTATACATTGTTGGGTTTCTAATTAAAGCCATGTGTGCGAGCCTAACCTGGAAGGACCACGGGCTTGTACCCTTTTTAGAGGGTCATGCATGTTGGGCAACCCAGCATGGCTCACACATTTTTGTTTTTCTTTAATTTATTTTCTAAAATTAATTAATTTAAAATATTATAAATATATTCGTTTATTAAATTCTTAAATTAACTAAGAATAAGTTTTAGATATTATTTTATTATATACCATTACATTTTTAATTTGTTTCCAAATGAGAGTATAATATTCCTTTTATAATATCGACAAGCCTTTTATTTTACAACTCATCATTAGTTTTAAGTTTTATATGGTTGTATTTTTTATGGTTTTTTTTATCATCATATAATTAAATAAAATTTATTTAAAACAAACAATGTTATTAAATATGATTTGAGTTACGAATTATCTCGGGTTGATCAAAGTTAATTAAAAATATTGTCATCATCATATTTAGAAAAGATTAACTCTTATACAACAAAATTTGACTTCATAATAAAAGAATTTCTTGCACATAGAAAAGACATCAGCAATGCCTGCACTTTTTTACATTAAAAAAGTTTTAGTTCGACTAGTAGGGTAATTACCTAATTGCTACTATACATGTTTATCCTATGCCTTTATGTATTGTTTTGCTATCATGTATTTTAAAAAAAAAATATTTTTTTTTGTTTTTAATAAAAAAAATTTGCAATATTTTGACGAAAACCGGATATTTTAATACTGGATTTGTATCCTTACGGTATAAAAATACAAACTAGTATTAAGCAATTTTGATAAAAAAAAAAATATGCAGGAAAATCTACAAATTTTTTAAGGATTTTTCAGAATTTTTTTTTTAAAATTTCATATATATAATATAGAATATTATAATATATACAATATATATAATTATAATTATGTGGGCTGGGCCGACCTAGCTAACTAGGTCGGACTCAGCCCAAAAGGGTTGGGCTAATCTCGGCCCAAAAGGGTTGGGCCGATCTATGCCCAACAGTTCTCTCTGCTTCTTTGGGTCTGGGCCGGATCTGGCCCAGACATAAGGGTTGTGCCAGAAAAGAAAAAAAAAAAACAGGGGGGGAATTATTTTCCCCTTCCCATCCTCCTGCATGCAGAACAATATTTGTTTTGCATGCAGGACAAACTTATACCAAAAATGAAGTAAAAGTGGAGGGGAAAGAAGAGTTACCTGGCGCGGAGGAGGCGGTGCCTTGCTGGTCTGCTGCTTTGCTGGCGGTGCTGTAGTGGAGGGCGGTGGCAGTGCTGCAGTGGAGGGTGGTGGCAGTGTCGTGGCTCACGGACGGCAGCTCCAAGCAGCGGTGCTGCTGTTTCAAGCGATGGAGAGAGAGGTTACTACTCTTCCCCTCTCCTCTAGTGTTTCGTTTTTCTTTATCTTCTTTCATTGTCAAGTGGTTTCCCTCTTTGTACTCCTTGCTCTTCTATTTATTTCTCTCTCAAACCCTCCCTTGTTTCAAACTCGTCTTCTTTCCTCTCTCTCTCTCTCTCTCTCTCTCTCTCTCTCTCTCTCTCTCTCTCCTTTTCTTTTCCTCTCGTTTTCTTTTCGTCTCTTCTCCCCTCTTGTGTTGGTGTTGGGTGGTATTTATAGGGAAAAGGGAGCGGGGGCGTCCCTATCGCCGCCCTATTGCTGCGCATGGGGAGCAAGGCTTTCCTACCCTGCTATGGCGCCGGGTTAGTTGGCCAGTGGGCGTGGCTGGCAGGGCGCGGCTCCCCCGGTTTCTCATCATGAGGGGGCGTGGGGCATAGCACGCGAGGAGGGAGAGAGGCAGGAAGAATTAAAGAAGAAAAAACAAAAGTTATATCTTCCCCTGCTGCACATCCAGGGGAAGAAGGAGGAACAGTGTCGCTCAAAACGACACTGTTTTGTTCTCTTCTTTTTTTTTACATGAAACGATGTTGTTTTGGACAAAACGCGCCGTTTCATTTAAATAAAATATGGCGCCAAAACACGTCAACTTCCAAATCAGTCCTCAATTTATCATTTGTTCATTTAAGTCCTCAAATGCAATTTTGATTTTAAGAATCAATTCAATTGCATCTCTGCCAACTTCAATCGCCGGCTCTCTAGTTGGCCGCCTTTTTCACTTTCATACTTGGTCTCTGATTTATGCAATTTGACCCTCAATTGATCAATAAACTTTCAATTTCTTCAATTTAGCCCTGATTTGTTTAATTACAGCCCCTCTATTTACATGTCTTTTACACTTTGGTCCTTGGTTTCGGATTTCTTCAATTAGGTCCCTAATTGGCCATCAAACTTTAATATTTATGCAATTAAGCCCCGGATTTGACCAAATCAACACTCAAAAATTATAATTTGACCCCAGAACTTTAATTTCTTCCAATCAAAGCCCAAATTGACTTAAAAATAAATTTTCTTACAATCAAACCCTCTATAAATTCAATTAAACCTTCAATAAAATCCAATTGAGTCTATAAACACCCAATTTTGGACTTTTCTCCTCAAATTGAATTTTCTTTTCCAACAGGGCTCTCATCATTCAAGTATATACTGTAAAAATTTCAATCTTTATATTTTTTAACCTCCTTAATCAATTGTTCTGATCATTTTTTGTGCGCTCAAGCATCCTACTGCTATTATTATTATTTTCAATTTCTTCCGACTATATATTTATATTTTTTTTTCTTTTTTGTGCGGGGACCCAAAAATAGGTTACAACAAACCAATCCATTCTTAATATAAAACTTTCACAATAAAATGTGCATTTAAAGAATTTACAGGTTTAAAAACCTATGAACTTCGAAGTAGAAAAAGGTGCAAAGAACCTATATAGAGCCTCTCTGTGTGTTATTGTTTCCAACTATTATCGTGCTTCGACAAACTCTATTGTTTCAACAGGGACATAAATCATCATAAGCTTATTAAATTACCATAAAAACCTTATTCCAAATTATTCCAAGCCAATTAATAAGAAATTTATTAGAATTCCATATATGTTCAAACATTTCAAAGTCATAGCCATTCACTAAGTCTTAACTCATCCTTTGTTTAAAGCACATTCATTCTTTCACTCAAAATTGTTTGATCAAACATTTAAACACATCAGTCAATTTAGCATGTCAAAGTCCTTATATTGACTACAACAATTATGACATTAGTCTAACCAAAATCCATTTATTGTCATTTTTCTTTACATAACTGACTATGTCTAAAAGGTATCATGCACTCTTTTTTAAACCCTTTTTTCCTTCAAAATTAATTTGAACACACTCATACTCATCTATAGCATTAATTTCAAGAGAAATCTTAAGACAAGTTTCGATCCTTCCCTCTGAAAAGGCCTCTGGCCAAATGGCCTTCCATAGGTAACCTTAGTTGCCCTTTATTTTTCATTATGGAAACCCATTTTTTATAATACATGTCTAAACACTCAAGAACATAATTCAACAAGTCTACCCCCATGTTCTCTAATTTAACTAAAACCTCAAGGATTAAGTCTTTGAGTTTCCATTCAAGTTTCTCATATTTTTTTCTAAATCAACTCGTTTAAACACATCACAATTCACAACCCAACACAACCCTTATGATAGATTGAACACTTTACCCTTACTTTAGCCGAACCCAAGCATATACAAGTTATAGGTTCCCTTTTGTTCTCTTTATTCCAAATTCATTCTACATTATATCAAAGTCATTTTTAATCATTCTTCACATAAGTTTTTTAAACAAAAGGATCGCCCCCTCCCTTAAATTATCTAATGGCTGCTGAACTTACCACTCAAGGAACAAAAGGTTCCCCTTTCAAAATTTCATGCAATTTTCTTCATATATAGTCTTAAAACATGTCATATAACATAATCAAACTCAATTTTAGCAACAATTCAAGCAACAAACTCAAACCCTCTCATATATAGTGTAGGTTGAACGTAGACTAAAGGAGTCATGGTTCCTTCTTTAAAATTCCATGCAATTGACCTTGCACCCAATCTTAAAACACATTATTTAGCATGATTTAACATAGTATTAAGAGGGAGGCATGGTTTTCTTTCAAAATTTTCACAATTTCCACATTACCCATTAGTTTTTCATGCCTGAGAACATAATTCTAAACTAAAAGCACCATCACAAACAAGCCAACATACTTAACTCAATATTCCATAATGCAATTTATACACACCATGCATTAAAACATTTTAAGAACCTCAATCAATCCTTAAATAATGTTTCTTACCTCTTAATAGCAACAAATCAATGAGTTTATGCAAATAAAACTTAACATCTTTTCATTTTTCTCTCTCTAGCTTCCAATTCTTCTATTTCCACGCTTTTTACCCTTTTTTTCTTCTTGATTTCATCCTTTCAATCACTCTCAAAAGTGTTTTTCTCACTCAAATACCCTTAAATCTTTAAATCTTCGGAGAATTTTATCTCAATTTTGACCAAGAACACAAAACCCTCTCTTATAAAGGAAATTTTCTCTTATTTACTATTTTGCCACTACTTAAAAATTTCTTGTATTATCTATGCACTTTACCTGGTTTTCTGACCTAAAATGTAAGTCCTTCTTGAACTCTAATTAACCAGAAATTTTAACCTAAGATAAAACAATATGTTAAGAGACTTCTTGTAAATTTTCTTGATTCGATGGTCGAATTGAGAGTTATGCATGTTAGCTTAAAATTGGTCAGATTATGATTCTTCATCAAAAATCTGAATTTTCTTATTCAACCCCTGCATAAATCATATCAATTATTTTATTGAATTCTCAGGACCATTTTTTTTATCTCAAATATAGTTATTTTTCCTTTTACCATTTATTTTATTTATGGACTTACTACCGTTTTACTATAACATTACCGATTTTTAACCGGTGCTTGCACCATTATTCTGTACTTTTCTTTGTACTATCATTTCTTACAGTTTATTATTTATTACTATACTAATTCCTTAAGATATTTTCTCATTTTCTTTATTCTTTTATCAATCAAAACTTGTTACTGGTTTCGCCAATATTACAAATCTTAAACTCGAAATTCATAATTCTCTTTTCAACTTAATCAACACCTTTAAATTTACCCATAGACGTCATCATATCTATTAAACATCTTATACATAATTATTTCAATCATTTATTCATTATTTTCATCATAAGTTTATATTATTCATCGGTTTATTACTACCTTTGGCCCTATGTTTATGTAGGGGGTTAACACTAGTGGTAAGACTTTTGAATTATCTAGTATGGTGAACAAAGAACGTGTCATCATAAGATTGAAAGACATTGCTCTGTTTTTTTTTTATCTAAACCACAAGAAAATATGACTTGTTCAAAGAAAGTAAGCTTATGGATCTAAATAATACCTTTACTCCTTATGAATAATATGAAATATTGTTCGGTCATAATGATGAGGCCATGGCTATGAGCTCTAGATCTATAAATCATTTGAGTGTTTTAGACCGAGTCCTTTATGAAATGTCAATAAAGTCTTTTCATTTTACCCCATGGTATCTTAAATAATGAACTTGATGGACTTATAATTTGGGCTATGGCTAGTTTTAAGACCCATAGGAAAATCATTCTTCATGCCTTTTGCTTTCTCATCAAATTAGACCTTGATCTATGGTCACCTCTTAACCATATTTTTCATTGTCATACACCTAACCCTTAGAAGACCTTTTATTGAGACATCTTTGTGCCTAAATAATAATTATTTTCTTCATGCTTTATTTAAATATGGATGATGAGTCTAGCCAATATATTCACAAAGAAAACACACCACCTCTCCTACAACCTAATTTTATCTCACTAAACTATCATCTAGATTGTCTTACTCATTTAGCATAAAGGCAAAAAGAGCAGATATGGGATTTGCAGGCATATATATATTTTTTCCCATCTAAGGTATACCATGAGGGACTTTCACCAGGTGTTGGTCCAAATACTATAATTAACTTGCCGAGTGATGAAGAGGAAGAGGAACAAGAAGATTTGGTCAAACCATCCACTTAGAGTGGCCTAACCGATTCCTAGACTTGTTTTTCATCATCCGGTGCAACCATCTCATGCATTTATTTCATATGCTTTTAAATCCATTTGAATTTATGAATTTCTATTTGGTTATGTAATATTGTGGATCTCTTTCCTCCCATTTTGATGTCCTAAAGGGGGAGCAAAATGGATTGTGATGCATGCATATTATTTTTTAAAGTTTGTTTATTATATGCATGAATTTAATTATGGAAGTTGGTTTATTATATGTGTCGCACCCTCGCGGTGGAGCGCGGCGTCGCGGCGACCCTTGATTGATTTCGGGTTATTTGTTTTGTGTAAAGGAGTCGCCACCTAGTATTTTGGTCACTAGGAACCCTAACTGGTCTTTCAGAGATTCTAAGGCAAGGGACTGGTTGTGTAAAGGGAAGGTATTAGCACCCCTAGTACGCCCTACCTATGGTAAACTGCTTGGTGTTTGTTTTACTTTATAATTGCTACGGTGTTAGTGTTTTCTAATCCCATCAGTTTTCCTAAGTTTGATTCAAACTAAATTGATTAAGATAGAAATCCAAGGAGATTCCATGTGCTTCAAAAGCTCATTTCTCCCTTAGTATTTCAAGAGTTTGTGACTCGTAAATCGCAAGGAGGAGGGACAAAAATTTAGAAATCTAGGGCGCTTTAAAAGCCTATTTTTGACTTAGTGTTTTACTCTTACAGCTCGTAAACCGTGGAGTAAAAAATTAAAAAGTCCTCGATTATAATCAAGGCTTCTTTCAAGGATGTGTGCGGATTTTTTATTCCTAAAAAATTATTTTGGATATTTACCACTCAGGGTTTCTTTATCCAAATATTAACAGTGAATAATAACAAATTATTCCCAATAATATTTTGGATATTCATCCTTTAAGGATTTCTTTATCCAAACATTAACGGTGAATAATAGATGAATTCTCCCCAAAATAAGATTTTTATATTTTTTTAGAATATTGGTCAATACCCTTTGGAGTTTTACAAACATGTTGTAAAATTCAGAAATACAAGAAAATAATTTTTGTTGTGTTTAAGAAATCCTTGCTAAAACACATTTTCAAAACTTCCAATATTTTATATATATATATATATAAAAAAAACATTCAAAACATGTTAGGGTATTGGCCGTATGCAACATACAAGGAATTTTTTTTTTTATCGAAACACAAGCATCACTATTAAACACACAAAAAATCACAATAAAAGCTAACCAGCCGTCATATATATTCTAAGATTTAGAATAAGCTTAAAGCAATTAAAAAAAAATCAAAGCCAACTCATCCCACGCAGACAACAAGAACAAAAATAAAACTGGGAGCAATCAAAACAATGGTCGGCTGATTTCTTCTCCAGCGGGTGTAAGGAAAACAAAAGGAAAGTCCCTAAATGTAAAAGTTCCTAAACATGAAAGACAAACCCTTTTTACATGGACAACAGCTAAACTCAAACATCAATGGAAGAAATGGACAAGTGTTGGCTTTGTCTAAACAGAAACCAGCTATTCAGAGGGAAGAAAAAGTTTCACAACCGAATGACCAACGAATGCCTATAAAAAATAACAAAAGAGGAGAGATTGGGGCCTATACCTGCAGATCCTTTTGCAGCAAATAATGACCAGAGACCAAAAGACAACTCACGTGTGCCTCCTTAGCTACTGGTAGATGAAGGAAGAAACAAAGATACTGAAGCTGATGTGCTGGTGAATTGAACGTTCTTCTTCTCTTGCTTTTACTGGTTTCCCCGTCGCCTGCCTCTCCTTTCTCCTCTCTTTTGTTTTCTTTCACAGTGACGAAAGGATGTATGGGAAGCAAAGGCTTTATGGATCAAAGAAAGAAACCCCTTTGTTCCCCTATTACCTGCGTTTTTTTTTACTCCCTGCCTCTCTTGCATTTTCCTTCTCTTTATTTTGCTGTTTTTTTCCTGCTCCTTTCTCCTCGGTTTTTCTCTTCTTTTTATGCTCTTTTTTTCTGCTCCTTTCTCCTCGGTTTTTCTCTTCTTTTTATGCTCTTTTTTTCTGCCCCTTGTTAGGTCATTAGAGGGGTTTATATATAGTCTAACATATCTTTATTTAGAAAAGATTCAATGCATTAATTCAAGGATGCAAATCCCTGCTGATGTGTAGTAAAAAAAACGCAAGAAAACTAAAATATTCTTATTCTGATTTTCAGCACTTAATTTCCATTGATCAAAGGGTGGTACAACTCCTTTCTTTCCTTCCATAGCTGGGACCATGAGGCACCAGCTGTTTCCTTTGAAATGAGTCAATAAAAACGTGGTCTGCAGCCCTCCAATCAGCAAGACAAACATGGAAACCAGCAGGAAATTTGCAGAGAAAAAAATGGAAAGAAATCAGATGGGTAAGGGTGCATGCTGCAAAGTCTTATTTTCCTTATTCGGTGTGGTAAAAAATCATGTCATTTATGATGATCCAACCCCCCTCTCCAGCTTTCAATATCCTTCTTTAATTAAATCCCTCATTTTAGCACTTTTCGATTCAGTCCTTGGTAAAAAAAAATCCTTCGAATCAGTCCCGTGAACCTGGGCTAAACCCTTCTTGCGGCAGGATTTTCTACTTTCACATTTAAATGGGAATATCTTGAGCTTGTGATATTGAAATCAAGCGATTCAAAAGCCTAAATTTATCTACGCGTCCAGGACTACAACTTTGATGAAGGAGTTGAAGTGAGATAAAATCATTTTAGAGAACAGAATCTGGCAGTAATCTGGTTGGTCAAAAAGGATCTTCGGGTCTATTTCAGAAAACTGACAATGCTAAGAATCCTGATATGACTGAGAGTATGATCTAAGAACAAATCAATAAAATTTGTGATGGAAATAGAGTTTTTAGTGCAAAACTCAGGTCAGGATCCTTCTCGCGGTAGAATTCTCTGCCTTCATGTTAGATATTCAAACGGGAATATCTTGAGCTTCTTATATCAAAATCAAGCGATTCAAAAGCCCAAATTTATCTACGCGTCCAGGACTACAACTTTGATGACGGAGTTGAAGGGAGATAAAATTGTTTTAGAGAACAGAATCTGGCAGTAATCTAGTTGGTCAAAAAGGTTCTTGATCTGACAATGTTGAGCATCCAAATCTGACTGAGAATCTGCCCTAAGAATAATTATCCCTATGACCTAATAAAGGTGTAGGTCAATTTTTCAACATGTCATGAGTGACAAAATATAGCTAGGATGGTCAGATATCGTACGAAACCAAGTCAGAATCAGAGCCTAAGTTGGAACAAAAAATTTCGACAACAGCAGAACCATTTTTTTTAGTGCAAATTCTAAGGGATTTATCCAACCTTAAAGACTAGATAAATAAGGAATGAATTTAGTATTATGAAGACTCCTGATCAATCTAAAAAAAACTGACGATTTTGGCAGCAAAGGGGAAGTATAAAGAGAGCAGAAAACAGCTCAAACAGGGTTTCGAAAAAAATATTTCTTTCTCTGCTTTTGCCAATCTTTCAACAAACATGGGGTCCAAAAATGAGTAATAACAATATGTATGAATTTAATTATGGCATTTTTTATTTTATTGATAGTATGTAATTGAGATTTTATGGTAGCATGTTTTATTTGTTGGTATATCTTAAACATGCGCATTGGTAAAGGGACCTTTAAATATTTGAGATACATACTGTTTGGGATTGGAGGAGTATATTATTGGATAATATCATCTTTATTTTTTTATTGCACAATTTGTTTGTCATGATGAGAGAGGGAGGGAGGGATTGTTAGCCTAAAGGTCTTTAGCATCTATGGATTAATGATTTTGATGACAATAAAAAATTAGTGAATTTAATATGTATGTCAAAAGCTTGAATGTTGTATGAATTTTTCTATATCAAATGGAATCAATATGGATTCATTAGATGCAAACTTGACTTGAAGATATTTAAGTATAATTTCATGTCATCAAGTCCTTATAGGATTTAATTTAGCATGACAAAAATAATTTTTCAATGCTGATTTTACTATCCAAAAAAATAATTTCATTTTTGAAATTAATACATAGTAAAAAATACCTTATGAAAATTTTTATTATTATAATATTCTGGTATTATTGCTCAAAATCCTTTAATATGGATAACATAAATTTGGTCAAATGATTTCTCACACTTTGATCACTCTAAAAGTCTTGCTCTTTTTTAACCAAGTGGTAAACTTGTAATTTGAAAGTTGCACTGAACTTATTTAGAGTTAATTTATCTTAAACTCAATAATTAACTTATTTTACACTCATGACTCTGGTAATAACTTTTTTTCTTTCAAAAATAGGTTATAGCCATTTCTAATAGAATTGAAAAACACTTTGAAAGTTCAAAACATCTGACTCCATTTTTATTAGTGTGTGTAACGGCTATGTGTTGATTTTTCACATATAATTACCACTTTTTCACTTCACGTGAACAACCTTATAGCACTTAATGCTTGCTAACTCTCTAATCTAAAAGCATTTATTATTTTCATAATCTTCTCAAATTTTTAAACTATATTTGCATCAATCTTCTCTTTCACATTCTTGAGTTGTATTATATTCCATAAAAACTTGAGTTTAATCTATTGTCATATTGTCTTTATTATAAGGTGTGAAAAACCCTTGTGATAGAAAATCTATTATAAAAGTGTTAGTAGCATTTGAACCACTTAGAAAAATCTATTATAAAACATATAAAAGAAGCATGGAATTCACAAATAAAAAGCAAATAATATAAAAATAAGATAAAGACACATCAGCTGCTTGACAATTTTATTGAAAGGTGTTTGGTATGGGGCTTCTTAATTCCATCCTTAGCTTGGATGGATGATTTGACATACATTTAAAAAATGTTTTCTAAACGTAAAATAAATATGACCTTAAAAGAAAGGATACAAAAACGTGTGCATTACCGATGCATTGGACTGCATCATCATCTTTACGTAAAATAAATATGTCGGGGAATTTTCGTCGTCTTTCCCACCAATATGAGATCCCACGTGGCACCTAGTTGTCCCAAAATTATTAGAAAAGGTATTTTAGAGTTAGGTTCTATTTATATTTATTTTTTTTAATGAAATTAAATTAAGTTGAACCCATTCAATCATTTTTTGATTTTTGAAATTAAAATAGAACTGGATCAAGTGATTTTTCTAGTTTTTAAATCAGTATCTCGATTTAGTTTTTTAAGTTAATTTCTTTTAAACAGCAACTCTAATGACAACCATCACTTTCCTTCAACGGTCCTTTATAAGGAGGCCAACACTCTT
>Ga0307517_10012839_pt1 | contig 11443 bp, 7 predicted proteins | sample 23_EM_MG_FD_194515 | JGI IMG/M metagenome (GOLD analysis project Ga0307517, IMG submission 194515) | Populus trichocarpa ectomycorrhiza microbial communities from riparian zone in the Pacific Northwest, United States - 23_EM | ecosystem: Host-associated > Plants > Roots > Unclassified | place... | reverse complement strand
GACGGTCGCGGACACCATCGCGATCCTGCGCGGGCTCAAGAGCCGGTACGAGGCGCATCACGGCGTACAGATCGCCGACTCGGCGCTGATCGCGGCAGCCCAGCTCTCCGACCGCTACATCACCTCCCGCTTCCTCCCCGACAAGGCCATCGACCTGGTCGACGAGGCCGCCTCCCGGCTGCAGATGGAGATGGACTCCTCCCCCGTCGAGATCGACGAGTTGCAGCGCGCCGTCGACCGGCTGCGCATGGAGGAGGAATCGCTGCTGGCCAGCGCCTCGGACGGCAAGGAGCGCAAGCTCCTCAAGAAGCGCGACCCCGAGGACGACCTCAGCGAGGACGCCCGTGAGCGGCTGGAGCGGCTGCGCAAGGACCGGGCCGAGAAGGAGGAGGAGCTGCGCGGGCTCACCGCCCGCTGGCAGAAGGAGAAGGCGATCCACACCCGGGTCGGCGATCTGAAGAAGCGGCTCGACGAGCTGGACACCGAGCGCGAGCTGGCCGAGCTCAAGGCCCCGGAGACGGGGGACTGGGTCACCCCCGGCAAGATCCGCACCGAGCTGATCCCGGCCGCCGAGAAGGACCTGGAGGACGCCATCGCCGCCCAGCAGGAGCTGGAGGCCATGGTCGACGAGGAGGTCGGCCCCGATGACATCGCCGATGTCGTCGCAGCCTGGACCGGCATCCCGGCCGGACGCCTCCTGGAGGGCGAGACCCAGAAGCTGCTGCGCATGGAGGAGGAGCTCGGCAAGCGCCTGATCGGCCAGACCCCCGCCGTACGCTCCGTCTCCGACGCCGTGCGCCGATCCCGCTCCGGCATCGCCGACCCCGACCGCCCCACCGGCTCCTTCCTCTTCCTCGGCCCCACCGGCGTCGGCAAGACCGAGCTGGCCAAGGCGCTGGCGGACTTCCTCTTCGACGACGAGCGGGCGATGATCCGCATCGACATGAGCGAGTACGGCGAGAAGCACTCCGTCGCCCGCCTGGTCGGCGCCCCGCCCGGCTACGTCGGCTACGAGGAGGGCGGCCAGCTCACGGAGGCGGTGCGCAGGCGCCCGTACAGCGTGGTGCTGCTCGACGAGGTCGAGAAGGCCCACCCCGAGGTCTTCGACGTGCTGCTGCAGGTGCTGGACGACGGGCGGCTCACGGACGGCCAGGGCCGGACCGTCGACTTCCGCAACGTCATCCTCATCCTCACCTCCAACCTCGGCAGTCACTTCCTGGTCGATCCGACGCTGACCGACGCCCAGAAGAAGGACAGCGTCCTGGACACCGTCCGGCTCTCCTTCAAGCCCGAGTTCCTCAACCGCCTCGACGACATCGTGGTCTTCAGCGCCCTGGAGAAGACCGAGCTCCGCCGTATCGCCCGGCTCCAGACCGACCGCCTCGCCGCCCGCCTGCGCGACCGCCGCATTACCCTGGACGTCACCGACGAGGCCCTGGACTGGCTCGCCGACGAGGGCAACGACCCGGCCTACGGAGCCCGGCCGCTGCGCCGCCTCGTCCAGACCGCCATCGGCGACCAGCTGGCCCGGGAGATCCTCTCCGGCGAGGTGCGCGACGGCGACACGGTCCGGGTGGACCGGGCCGGGGACCGGCTGATCGTGGGAGCGGTCAAGCCATTGTGACCCGCTGTTTGCCACCCCCGGGGCGTCATGGGGGAGGATGGCGGTAATCCGCACGAAGGGAACCCAACGGTGAGCATCGACCCGTCCTCGATTCCGAATTTCGGGGGCCAGCCGGACCCCGAGCAGACCGGCCCAGAAGGGGTCGTGATCCCCAACCAGGATCTGGTCAAGCAGCTCCTGGAGCAGATGGAGCTCAAGTACGTCGTCGACGACGAGGGTGACCTCGCGGCGCCGTGGGAGGACTTCCGCGCGTACTTCATGTTCCGCGGTGAGGAGGACCAGCAGATCTTCGCGGTCCGCACCTTCTACGACCGCCCGTACACCGTCGACGACAAGCCGATGCTGCACGAGGCCATCGACGACTGGAACCGCCGCACCCTGTGGCCCAAGGTCTACACCCACACCAATGACGACGGCTCCGTCCGTCTCATCGGCGAGGCCCAGATGCTGATCGGGCTGGGCGTCGGCCTGGAGCACTTCGTGTCCAGCACGGTGAGCTGGGTGCGGGCGTCCATCGAGTTCGACAAGTGGGTCATCGAGACCCTCGGACTGGAGAAGGACGCCGAGTCCAAGCCGGACGAAGGCGAAGGCGACGAGGGCTGAGCCGGGCCTCGCGTGACGTGACGTGCCGCTCAGGACAGAACCTGGGCGGCACATCACGTCTGGGCCATGCACCACGGCCAGGCACCAGAGCCTGACCTCCGGGGCCTAGGGCGTGTCCGGCGGATCTCCGTGGCGTCGCGTGCCCTGGCACCAGCGCTCGCGGCGTTGCCGGAGCGCCCACAGAAAACCACCCTGTGGGCGCTCCGGCGCCTTGCGATCACAGGCACCGGACCCCGCTCCTTCACCCACGGAGATCCACCGGACAGGCCCTAGTCCATTTCGATCAGGCGCGAGAGGGCGTAGGCGGCGATGCCCTGGCCGGCGGCGATGGCGCCGCTGTCGCTCTCACCCGCGGAACCGGAGTTGGGACCGGCTGTCGTGCTGTAGAGGAAGCGGCCGTGGACGGCGTGGGTGACCGCGCAGGAGACCTTGCCGCAGAAGGCCGGGACGCCGGACTTGCCACCGACGGCGGTGATCCTGCCCTTGAAGGCGGCCTCCGCGGCCTTGGCGTCCGCGGCGCTGGGGAAGACCATGACGCCCACGGTGACCGAGTCGCTGCCCGAGGTGTAGGTCCCGAGCATGACCTGGGTGCAGTGGTTCTTGTCCAGGACCGCGCCGAGGCCGTTCTCGGTGGCCTTCCAGCAGGGGGTCTCGTGGGAGGTCGACTTGCGTACGAACTTCTGTCCGTTGATCGGGAGCGTGGCGGCGGCGAACAGGTCGCTGCCACGCATGGTGGCGGCGGGGTCGGCGCTGCTGGTCGCACCGCCGGTACCGCTCGGGGAGGGCGTGCCCGACGACGGCGCACTGCTGGGGCTGGGGCTGGCACCGACAACGGTGTCGCTGTCCTTGTCCTGCGCGACGTTCGCCGCGACGAAGACGGCGCCGGCGAGGAGCGCGGCGCCGCCGAGGACGGAGCCGATGATCACCCGCCGCTTCCTGCGTTTGGTCGCGGCTTCCTGCTGCGCCGCCAGAGCCAACCAGTCGGGCTCTTGGGTGGAGATCGGGAGATGGGGCTGCGGCGGATAACCCTCCTGGGGCGGAGGATAGCCGTAGCCATAGCCCGGCTGGGCGGGCGGATAGCCATAGCCCGGCTGCTGGGGGTCCTGGGGTCCCTGTGGGGTACTCATGGCCTGGGGGCTTCATCCTTCCAATCACTCAATTGGGTGAATGTTAGCGTTGACTGCGCCCTCAGGAGCCAGGTGATGCCTCACTGTGTGAGCACTGTTGCCACTGGCCAGGACCGCAGGTGGAGCGAGTTGAGTCCGTTGCGGAACGCCGCCTTTGTCGCCGGATTGATATCGAACCGGTAGTCGTACTGGCCGCCCTGGTCCTTGCTGAACTGGAACCACACGAAGCCGATCACGTTCGGGGTCTTGTTGATCCAGCGGAACAGGTCCGCCGTCCAGCCGGGTTGCTGCGAACCCGGCGACGATCCTGTCTCACTGAGCAGCACCGGCTTGTCGGAGAACTTCCGGAGCACGTTCAGCGTGGGCTGGAGTACCTCGGTGGCCGTCGACTCACCGAAGCCGTAGCCGTCGATGCCGATCCAGTCCACGTACTGGTCGCCCGGGTAGAGCGGCTCCAGGCCGGCCTTGGCGCCCCGGATCACGTTGGGGCTCCAGACCCAGATCACGTCGGTCGCGCCGACGGCCTGGAACAGGTCGTGGATGTGCCGGTACGCCTTCACGTAATCGCCCGAGGAGTTGCCGTTGTTGCCCTCCGACCAGGGGTACCAGGTCCCGTTCATCTCGTGGGCGAAGCGCAGCGCCAGCGGCCGGCCGGTGGCCTTGACCGCACGGGCGAACCCGATGATGTACGCGTCGTGGGCTCCCGCGGCGATCTGCTTCAGCGCGTACTCCGGCTGGTACTTGTCGAGGGTCCTGCCACGGGGTTCCCAGGTCAGCAGGGGCAGCGCGCCCTGCTCATAGGTGAGTTCGGCGTCGGCGGCCTTGAACGGCTGTTTCCACCCCTGGTAGTACTGCAGGATTCTCGGACGCTGGCCCGACGCCTGGGTCACCGCGTCCGTGGCCTCCGCCGTCGGCCCGTTGTAGGTGGCGACGCCGAAGTAGTCCCCGTCCGGGTGCAGATACGTCTCCCTGCTCTCCGCCTCGATCGATACGGACGGCGCCGGCGCCACCGGGGTTGTCGCACCGGTCGGCGAGGACGACGCCGATGGGGTGGCGGACGGCGAGCTGCCGCCCCAGCCCGTGACGCTTGCCGAGTCGCTCCCGGAGGACGAGCACGAAACGAGGCCCAGCAGCAGTACGCCTGTCAACGCGGCTGCCCGGAAACCTCTGTTGGTGGACCGCCATACGGCGAGGGGCTTCAATTCCCGTCCGTTCTGTCATGTGGACGCATCGGCATCTTCTCGGCCGACTTTACGGCCGTCCGAGTGCGCGGTACGTCCAGCCGGCCGCCCGCCAGCTCTCATGGTCGAGGACGTTGCGGCCGTCGATGATCCGCGGGTGGGCCACAACCGCGGCGACGGCGTGCGGGTCCAGCGCCCGGAACTCGGGCCATTCGGTCAGATGGAGAATCAGGTCCGCGCCCTGGGCGGCGTCGAGCGGGGTGGCGGCGTAGTCCAGCTCGGGGTGGCGTTTGCGGGCGTTGTCCATGGCCTTGGGGTCGTAGACGCTGACGGACGCACCGCGGGCGTGCAGCCGCTGGGCGATCTCCAGCGCGGGAGAGTCGCGTATGTCGTCCGAGTCGGGCTTGAACGCCGCTCCCCACACGGCGATGTGACATGCCGTCAGCCGGTTCTCGCACAACTCGTCGGCGAGAGTCAGCACGCGGGTGCGGCGGCGCAGGTTGATCGCGTCGACCTCGCGGAGGAAGGACAGGGCCTGACCGACACCCAGTTCGTCGGCCCGGGCCATGAACGCGCGGATGTCCTTGGGCAGACAGCCGCCGCCGAAGCCGATTCCGGCCTGCAGGAAACGTCCGCCGATCCTGGCGTCGTGGGACATCGCGGCCGAGAGCTGGGCCACGTCGGCGCCGGTCGCCTCGCAGACCTCGGCCATCGCGTTGATGAAGGAGATCTTGGTCGCCAGAAAGGCGTTCGCCGCTGTCTTGACCAGCTCGGAGGTGGGGAGGTCGGCGACCACCAGCGGTACTCCGGCGGCCAGCGGTGTGGCGTACACCTCTCGCAGCAGCCGCTCCGAGTGCGGGGCTTCGGGACTGATGCCGAACACCAGACGGTCCGGACGCAGCGTGTCCTGGACGGCCATGCCCTCGCGCAGGAACTCCGGGTTCCAGGCGAGTTCCGCCCGCGCGCCGGCCGGGGCAAGCTGCGCGAGCCGGGAGGCCAGCCGTGCAGCCGTGCCGACCGGCACCGTCGACTTGCCGACCACCAGGGTGGGGCGCCTCAGGTGCGGGGCGAGGGATTCGATCACGGCGTCGACATACCGCAGGTCGGCGCCGGTGCCGTCGCTGCGCTGGGGGGTGCCCACGCACGAGAAGTGCACCTCGCCGAAGTCGGCGGCTTCCTCGTACGAGGTGGTGAAGCGCAGCCGGCCGTTCGCCAGGTTCCTCGTCAGCAGCTCGGGCAGACCGGGCTCGTAGAACGGGACCTGCCCGGACTGGAGCGCGGCGATCTTGTCCGGCTCGACATCCACCCCGAGGACTTCGTGACCCAGCTCCGCCATGCATGCGGCGTGCGTGGCGCCGAGGTAGCCGGTGCCGATGACGGTGAGGCGCATGAGCGGATGTCCTTCCGGGGCGCTCGGGTGACCGTGGGATTCCGGTGAGAGTAGCCCGAAGGAAAGCGCGAACCAGCCGACTGTCCGTCAGACCCGGTGGCCGTAAGACCCTGTCAGGCGCTGGTCCGGTGGGGTGTTTGGGCTGATCCGGCATGGATCTGACGGGGATTCCCCGGACGAAACGCATTCCATGTCACCAACACGTAACGCTTGCGGATCACGGGGAGGAATAGCGAGCATTATCGGATTTGCATCTTGTTGTCCCCGACTAGAGTCTTCGCAGCATGCCGCATCGTGGCGGCCCTGAGGGATTAGGTCGACAAGAAGAAGACATGCTGGCCTTTCTGCTCGAATTGCGCGAGTTGCGGCTGCACGGTGTGGTGTACCCCTTCGCGGTCTTCATGGCACTGATCTGGGTGCTGTGGGTCATCAAGGTGGTCCTCACGCGCCGCTACAAGCCCTGGAAGCGTTCCTATGAGGCCACCACCTCCGTGATCATTCCGGTGGTGGACGAGCCCGAGGACCTGTTCCGTGAGGTCGTCGGCCGGATCATCGAGCAGAGACCGACCGAGATCATCGTCGTGATCAACGGGCGCCGCAACGAGGCGCTGGAGCGCATCTGCGACGATCTCCGCGTCGGCTGGCACTGGACGGCCATCCCCGGCAAGCGCAACGCGCTCAAAGTGGGACTGGAATCGTCGACCGGCGAGATCGCCGTACTGGTCGACTCCGACACCATCTGGACCGAGAACACCCTCAGCGAACTGCTCAAGCCGTTCCGCGACTCCGACGTCGGCGGAGTGACCACCCGTCAGCGAATCCTCCAGCCGAGCCGCACCGTGCTCACCCGCTGGGCCGACTGGCTGGAGAGCGTGCGCTGCCAGTACTCGATGCCGGCGATGAGTGTGCTCGGCACGGTCGGCTGCCTGCCCGGCCGCACCATCGCCTTCCGCAGCCACATCCTCTTCGACTGCATGGACGCCTTCCTCAGCGAGAAGTTCCTCGGCGTGTTCCTGGAGGTGAGCGACGACCGCACGCTCACCAACTACACGCTCAAAGCCGGATACCGCACCGTCTACCAGTCCACGTCGCTGGTCTACACGGATGCCCCGCTGGAGTTGAGAAAGCTGGCGAAACAGCAGTTCCGCTGGGCTCGCGGCTCGCAGTACAACACCCTGCGGATGATGCCGTGGATGCTGCGCCACGCGAAGATGCTGGCGCTGTTCTACGCGGCGGACGTCGCCGTCCCCTTCGTGCTGCTCGGTACCTTCGCCTCCTGGGTCGTCGCGGCCTTCCACCGGGGCCGCCCGGGGATCTACCAGGACCTGCCGCTGCCCAGCGACCCTGCCAAGTCGCTGGTCATGCTCGTCGCCCTGGCGGCACTGATGTCCCTGGTCTCGATCATGATCCGGTTCGGCCGGCACTTCGCGTACCGCCCCCAGGACCTGCTCTTCCTGCCCACCTTCATGGTGATCAATACCTTGCTGCTGCTGCCGGTGCGTCTGCTCGGCTTCTTCCGCTGCGCGCACAACGCGAGCTGGGGCACCCGGGCGGACAGCTTCGCCGGCGAGAAGTCCCGTACCCCACTGGTGCTGGTTCCGTATCTGATCGGAGGGCTGATGCTCGGCGGGTCGGTGATGATGAGTGTCTAGCCCCGGCAGGCGTCGCCAGCAGAAACCGAAGAAGCTTCACTGGTGGAGCCGCGGCAGCGGCATCCGGCTCCGGGTGTGGATGGCCGTCAACGTGGTGCTGCTCGGGACGCTGTCGTACGGCGTGTACGCGGCCGTGCTCTCCAACGCGCACAGTGGCGACTACATCGGGCTCGGCGCCCAGTCGGACAGCCAGGGGCTGATCAACCGGCTGAAGGGCACGAGCGGCTCCAGCATCCCGACCAAGGAGCAGTTCCTGAACCCGGACGGGACGTACTTCGGCGCGGCCACGTTCAAGGCGCCCTACAACGCCAAGGAAATCGACCAGCTCGCCACCGACGCCGGCGGTATCCGTCCGACGATGGCCTCGTACTTCCTGTCGTGGAACGAGAAGTTCAACCCCGGCTCGATCACGGCCGCCTACTCGCACCGCACGCTGCCGGTGCTGACCTGGGAGCCCTGGAGGGGCGGGCAGCAGAACCCGAACGGGCTCGTCCTCAAGACCAACATCGACCAGCCCGAGTACCAGCTGTCCGACATCATCGACGGCACGTACGACAGCTACATCACCAAGACGGCCAAGTCCATCGCGAAGGCCAAGCTGCCGCTGGTACTGCGCTTCGCGCATGAGATGAACGGTGTCTGGTACCCCTGGTCGGAACGGGTGAACGGCAACAAGAAGGGCGAGTACGTCAAGGCGTGGCGGCATGTCCACGACCTGTTCGACAAGGCCGGGGCCAGCAACGTGATCTGGGTCTGGGCGCCGAACATCGTCCGTCCGGCGCCCAACGTCAAGCTGAAGCTGCTGTATCCGGGCGACGCCTACGTCGACTGGGTGGGCATGACGGGCTACGGCGTGCGGGAGACCTCGCCCGCCGTCACCTTCGGGGCGACGATCAAGCAGATCAGGACCTTCACCGACAAGCCGATCATCATCACCGAGACCGGGGCGCAGATCGACAGCCGGCAACTGGGCTGGGTCAACGCGCTGTTCCCCTGGTTGAAGAAGAACCCGGACGTCATCGGATTCATCTGGACGCAGAAGGACAAGAAGACCGGCGCGGGGGCCAACTGGCGGTTCACCTCCAGCGCGGCCGAACAGCAGGCGTTCCAGAAGGGCCTCGCGACCCTCGACCTCGCCACCGGAGAACAGGTGGGCGCGTCGAGCAGACCCTCCAGCAGCTCCTCGTCAGGGAAGAAGTCATGAGCGACCGGCCGTCCGGTGACACTCGCGCGGGCGACGGATACGTGGACTCCGGCTTCCCCGACAACACCGTCCCGCTGCGCATCATCACGCAGCCGCGCCGCGAGCAGCCCGCCGACCCGGATCCCGGCGCCCCCGGGCCCGCCCGCGGGCGCGGCCGCAACGAGCAGCGCGGCACCGGCATGGGCCGGGGTGTCACCATGCTGCCGCCGGCCCTGGTCACGCTCGGCCTGGGCGCGTACAACCTGGCGAACACACAGGTACGGCAGGACGAGTCGGCCACCTGGTGGGCCGCCCATCTGTCCTGGACCGACCTGGGACGGCTGCTCGACAACACGGACGTCGTGCTCGCCCCCTACTACGTGCTCATGCACCTGTGGGTCTCGCTCGTCGGCGCGGACCCGGCACCGTTGCGGCTCCCGTCCCTGGTGGCGATGGCGGTGACCGCCGGTCTGCTGGCGCTGCTGGGCCGCCGGATGTTCGACGCCCCGACCGGGCTGGTCGGCGGGCTGGTCTTCGCGGTGCTCCCCGTCACCACCCGGTACGCCACGGACGCCAGGCCCTACGCGATGTCGGCCCTGGCCGTGGTGGTGGCCGCGCTGCTGCTGTACCGGGCGCTGGACCACGAGGGCGCCGACCGCTGGGGCGGCTACGCCCTCGGCATGCTGTTCACCGGGCTGTTCCACCCGGTCGCCGCCACTGTGGTCGTCGCCTACTTCGTGTTGACGGTCATCACCGAGCGCCAGCGCGTGGGCGCCTGGTTCGCGGTGACCCTGGTGCCGGTCGCGCCCCTGCTCGCGGTGCTGGTGCTGGCCCGCGGCCAGAACCACCAGGACCCGCAGAGCGGCACCGGCATCGACACGCTGCTGCACCTGCCCCAGGACCTGCTGGGGTCCGCGAAGGTCGCCGCCGCCGTGGGCGTACTCGCCGTACTGGGCGTGCTGGTGGGCCGCAAGACCGGGCTGGCGCTGCTGGTGTGGGTCGTGCTGCCGCCGCTGGCGCTGTTCGGCCTGCGCTCCTACGCCAACCTGTTCACGCCCTCCTACTTCGTCTTCACCCTGCCGGCCCTGGCCCTGCTCGCGGGCGCCGGGGTGTGCGGACTGGCCAGGGCGCTGCCCGGCCGGGACCAGGCAGTGCCGACACGGCAGCTGGTGGCCGGCCTGGCGGCCGCGGTCGCCGTGGCGGTGGTCTCGTTTCCCGTCCTCCGGCCGCTGAGCGCCGACCCGCAGACGGGCCAGCCCGACTACGAGTCCTCCGCCTCCTACATGCTCGGGCAGCAGGAGGCGGGCGACGGCATCGTCTACGGCGGCGACCGGGCGGCCACGATGCGGGCCCTGGCGTACCAGCTTCGGAATGCCGTCAGCCGGCCGAGCGAGGTGTACGTCGTGGTGTCGCCGGAGCAGGACGGCACGTACACCGGGCAGCCCTGTTCGGCACCGGTGGTGTGCTCCGAGGGCGTCAAGCGGATCTGGCTGGTGACCACCGCGAGCACCGCCACCCCGTACGCCGGTATGACGGAGGTGGAGGGAACGTTCCTCCAGGCCAATTACAAGGTGACGGGCGCACGGGAGTTCGCGGGCGGGCTGCGGGTGGCGCTGCTGCGCCGGGTATCGGTGAAGAGCGCGGAGTAGGTCACGTTGGAGAGATCGATGCCGGACCCCACCGATGAGGCCGAGGCCGACGAGGACACCGAGCACACCGAGCACACCGATGACGGCGGGCGGAATCCGGGCAGCGGGACGGGGCGTACAAGGCTCGCCGTCGCAGGCCTGGGCCTGGTCGCCGCGCTGGTGATCGGTGTGGGCGCGTATGAGCTCGGCGGCGGTGGGAACAACCGTGCCGCCCAGCCCGCGGGCACGAGCGTGACCCTTGCTTCGCCGACCCCGGCGGTCACCATCCCTGGCAAGGCGGCGCTCCTCACCCCGCCGAAGGGGTCCAAGTACTTCGGGGTCGCCGCCCCTGACGCACCGTGGCGGTCCTCGGTGCTCTCCGGGATCACCAAGGACGCGGGCGGGACCGCCCCCAACATGGTCCAGTACTTCGTCAACTGGACGAAGGGCTTCGACCCGGGAGTCATCCGGGCCGCCTACGGTCAGAACGCCCTACCGGTCATCTCCTGGGAACCCTGGGCCGGCAGGGCCAAGGGAACCCAGCAGCCCGAGTACTCCCTCGCCACCATCATCGACGGCAAACACGACGCCTACATCAAGACCTTTGCCAAGGCGGTCAAGGAGAACGGCTGGCCAGTGGGCCTGCGCTTCGGCCACGAGATGAACGGCCACTGGTACCCCTGGGCCGAGCGCAACGGCGTCAACAAGCCCGGCCAGTACCAGGCCGCCTGGAAGCACATTCACGACATCTTCCGCCGGGCCGGTGCGGACAACGTGATCTGGATCTGGTCCCCGAACACCTTGCGCGGCGCCGACCCGGTGAGCCTCAAGTCCCTCTACCCGGGCGATGCCTACGTCGACTGGCTCGGCATCTCCGCCTACGACGTCGGCGAGCGGACGGCGAAGCAGCTGCTCGACCCGACGCTCACCAAGATGCGCGCCTTCACCGAGCGGCCGCTCCTCATCACCGAGACCGGCTCCCAGCCAGGTGCCCAGAAGGCGGCGTGGACCGCCAGCCTGTTCCCCTGGCTGAAGAGTCATCCGGACGTGATCGG
>Ga0307517_10012838_pt1 | contig 11444 bp, 11 predicted proteins | sample 23_EM_MG_FD_194515 | JGI IMG/M metagenome (GOLD analysis project Ga0307517, IMG submission 194515) | Populus trichocarpa ectomycorrhiza microbial communities from riparian zone in the Pacific Northwest, United States - 23_EM | ecosystem: Host-associated > Plants > Roots > Unclassified | place... | reverse complement strand
TCAAGTGTATTTAAATTATCTATTTTTCGTCTCAACCTCTATTGTGTCAATGTCTAGAGTTACTTTTGTCTGCCTCAGGGGACTGCCCTCACCGAGCAAGAGGACTCACCAACGAAGATAATTTATTAGAGAGCCAGGACTGATGGCTATTACTGGGATATGCCAGAATACTTGTCAGTAGACGTCGTCGACTGCATATTCAGCTTCCTACGAGAAGACCTCGCCACTCTCAAATCATGTACTCAAGCCCATCCACTGCTGTCAGGGCTTGCGGAGTGCACCTCTATCGCAGGACCACTCTTGAGATCAAACCTGGTGACGACTCAGGTTTCAGGTATCACCCAGTTCTCCTCACTGCTTGAAAAGAATCTCCGAATCGGAAAATGCTTTCGCTAAATTTTGGCGATTAACATATTCAATAAATCAGATCACCTAGTCTCGGCTCCGGCTCCAGTGATTAAGGCAACATCGTCAATTCTGTCCCCCCCCCCGGCCTCAAAAAAGTCACACTCGCGCATTCGACTTCATCGTGGATCGAGACTTTATCATGGTCTCTAATCCATGAGACTTTCCGTTCTTCTTTCGTAAATATCCTCCAGCAGTCATCTGTTACAAAGGTTTAACTCGCGTCTATCTTTGACTTCCCATTGCCTGGATTTAATACCTGCCAAAGTATCAAGACTTTGTCCCTGTCCAATTGCGAATGGTATGATCGATCCGAGTCAACCTTCCCATCACCTTGAATCACTCTGGTTCTGTCCTCCGACAGTCCAAGTCTTTTTTTCAGCTAGGCAATCAACCATATGGGCAGTCTGACTTCCGCTCAAGCTCAGACCCCAAGATATAGAATTCAGTGCTTTACTAAAGCTTTTGGAAGCCTGTGCGACATCTCAAACAAGTTTGGAGCTTGACTTACACTCCTTGACTCGGTATGCCAAATGAATACTTTTCAGATTGTACGAAATATTTCACCTCACATGTTCCTTTCAATTCAAGCACTATACTACAGCTCCGGATTCCAATTCCAATGATCTAATTCCCTCTCTGCTCTTTCTAACCTGCGACACCTCATATACGGACGGTGATCATTGCCCGTCAGGAAATTTACATTTTTGCAATACCATTCGTCTCTCCGACAGGTCGTTCTCAAAGTCTCCTGCTGGGATTTTTAGGACATCAATTCCCTTATTGAACTCGACTGGCACCTCCTTGGTGATTCTCCGACATGTCGACGTCCGCACATCGAACTTTGCATCTCCATTGAAGAAAACAAAATGTGTCAGGTGTTCTCCCTTGAGGAAATTACAAATACCCTTGGACTCCGGAGTCTCGCCCACGAGACAAAGTCCTATTCATCACAGGAGTAGATAACGAGTGCTTCATTGTGAGGATGAGGCGACGAGCTTCCTTAAATTCGGCGCAATAATTCAGCGTCAAGTGCATGCATCATATTTGCTGAGAGCAGACAATGTGAAACCGTGAATGCCACGAGGCATACCTTGGAGGCAACAAGGAGAACGTCAAATATCGGATGGGTTTCATGAAACAAGAAAAACGTAAGGGGCGATGATGAGTGCAAGACCCCAACTACAACACAAGTTTTCATGGTTTGCATTTGTCGTGAGCCGACACAGTTGTATCTACACTCGACAGAAATCAAAGTGTTTTGTATACAGTACAATGAAAAACTGACACTGCAGCCAACGCGTCAAACTCAAAATTGAACACTCTGTTGACCATGCCCCTTTCCGACCTCTCTCGCAGTGGCAGCGAGCTTAGTTCGAGACACATTCCAGACATGGACACCCTGGCGAGTAACCCAACATCTCTTTCTCCTTCCGGGTACGGTGACAGGAGACATTAGGTCTAGCACGCCAAAACGTATTGAAGATCCATTCATTCTCTCTGACAGGCTTGCTGTGGATAATATGAACGATACACCGTCCCATCAGCGGCCGTCGTCGATTCGAATCGACACATCTTTTGTCTTGAGGAAACCTCATTCCCGAACCTGAGTTTTAAAAACTCAAATCCATATTTGTAACAGCACTCTTCAAGCCAGATCTCTTGTCGATCTTCCACACAGGGATACCCGAGCCCGGAGCAACGCGTTTGGGGAGACGAATGCTCGTTGAGATATCTTGTGTATCCGATGGTTCAACTTCCATTGATGATTCAGGGAGTGAAACTGCGTCGCTGTCAAGAAGAGGAGATGCAGATGCAAGCTGCATCCTCGGTCGTACACCGAGACAGGAACAGAGTGCTTTGTATCTCGATCGGATTTGACGTTGGAGTTTTGAAATATCGGTTTCTTGCGATGACGACGCGGTATGAGAGGGATTAACTTGAGGAAATTGGTTGATCATGTCTAAAAGGTGGCGAATGTGTAGCGTTGCCCGTCTTTAAAAAAACGAATCAGCATCGTACTCGTAAGAAGATTAAGTCAACGTACTCGCTCGCTCCACCACCCTTGAAAGTCCGCAATTGGAGTACAGCTTTCCAACCCCTCGCAAAGCCCTCGTAAAACCCCAGCTCTTCCCATATCTCGAAACCTTTTTGGCGGCCTAGTGCCCGTCCTTCGATAAGCCCGTGGATTCGTCCATGTGCGTGGCCTTCAGCGTAACCGTTGTCGAAAAAGCTATGTGCAATCCACGTTTAAAAATCGAACTGAATAACTGAACGTACTACCTACGTCTGTTCGAGACAGATTAGTGATTCGAGGTCAAAGTCTGTCATCACTTGAGAGATGAGAATGAGTCCGAGTTCTCAGTTATCTGATCTGTATGTACTATCACGTGAATGGAGGATAGTCTTGCAAAACGCGGTATAGCAACACAACACCGTTTCCAGTGGAACATTTTAGAGATCTGAATGCTCATATGTGTACTAAATATTAATGTGCAAACAGATTAATAAAAAAACTGTGTCAATGTCATGAAATTCGACACTTGTAATTGGCTTGAATTGATGGATTAAGCAAGCAATTTTTTGTTCAATTTTCAATGATTTCAATGAGATCTGATATCGTGTCTTAACCTGCCGGTTTCAAATCAGGGCGTCTCTGTAGGAGCATCGGAAATGCTCAAGAGAAATGAAGTCACCCTATGAAGGAGGACAGACTCCAGCAAAATCAGGCCGGAGAAGGGCTCAGTTCAATCAGCCAAGGGAACTAGTATTCAAAGTCTTCTAGCAAACGACGTATTGAATTGCTAATTCCCCTCTCATGAGACGAGTGAACACCAATGCAAATATGGAAAGTTACACTCACATCAGCACCTTGATCTATTGTCTCGAGCAATGCGAATAATGAGTAGAACATCTTGACTCTCTTACTGCTTCGTGAATGATATTACCAAGAAATTAGGAGATGGGACTTGTACTTCTGTGCAAACGGTGTTTTCATGTAAGCCGATTTCAAATCAAACCCCCTCTCATATTTCGCGACATCCTACTCGAGCTCACATGTTGGGTATGAAAAGCTGCTTCCAGGTACACCTTCGAGTTGAGGAAATTGAGCGCCTTCATAAACCTTGTCAAAAACCACCTCAGCCCTGCCCTTCGTGTCTTTGGTGAGAACGAGATGTGCAGAGGTGTTTTGGATCTTAAGGATAAAGTATTGTGGCACCTGTTCCGGTCCATGGAAGTTAGGGATTGCCCCTCCGTCGTAAACGGCGCCGCCCGTCGACGTGCTTTGACCGGAACCATCGGTGATGCGTAGCCCTCCGGAAATCAATTGAGAAAGGGCACCATCTAAAGACGAAACTTGAAGCTGAGGTGGCGGCGCCCGTGGTTTGGTGGAGGATTTCCCCACCTCCTGCTCTCTGGTTTCTGCTGATTGGGACGGTCAGAAATTATTTCCGACTGAGATGACGAAGGCCTACTATGGCTATGGGAACTGGACATCCGTTTTGTGATCGTCAGGTTGTCGCAAAACAAAAGATGCATAAATACACCTTATGATTCAATGAAGTTCGACAGGTTCGCTAACTGCGTGTTTGATACCCCTTTATACATCTGATTGAATTGTACTGCCAGCCCGATAGGATAGGAGACAAATAGCGCAACTTCGGGAGTTGCCAAAACTGGCATGATTCAATCGAGGTAGGCATCTGGCAGATGAGGTGGCAGGTTATCCCGATTCTCCGATATATTATGCGAGCAACTTTAAACATGCAGGCACAGAGCATAGACGAACAGCGTATGTTAATCCCGACTTCCATTATGGCTCAACAGTCTGAACTTGAGGCTTGTGGGTACCTTCCGCATTGCAATAGTAAAAGGGAGGGCCTTTCCTGCAACTTTCCTGCTCGATTGCCAACTGTTTGAAAATTCCGATGGAGGGAAATGCGATGGAATTCAATCGATATGTATGCAACCTACTGCCAGGTTGGTCAGTCAAGTAGGTTTTGGTCAAGGAGTTCGTGTGACGCGTGACAGGTCACTGCAGTTCACTCATGTCCAGACGAGGTTCACAACGCGCGCCATTTATCGTTATCGAGGGCCTGGATCGTTCAGGGAAAACAACACAGACAGGAGCACTTTACACACATCTCCAGAATGAAGGAATCGACGCGTCGCTCATTAAATTCCCTGGTAAGTGGTGCTCATATTCTTCGTCGGTCTTTTTGAGAGTAAATTTGAATCTTTGTGAAAGACAGAACCACACCAATAGGACAAATGATCGATTCATACTTACGCTCTGCATCAGAACTGGATGATCACGCTATTCATCTCTTGTTCTCCGCAAATCGCTGGGAAGTCGCGTTAGTCTCTTTCTGATCCTAGTCCATCGTCTGGAAGGTTGTCTTATTTGGTGAATGTCTATAGAACAAGAATAGAGAAACTCTTGTCCTCTGGAACGACTGTCATCTGCGACCGATACGCCTTTTCAGGCATCGCGTTCTCGGCTTCAAAAATTACTGAATCAGACGAAGCTCTCCTCCCATTCGACTGGTGTAGAAGTCCCGACATTGGATTACCAGCGCCTGACTTGGTAATTTTCTTCGATATTACCCCAGAGATCGCCAAAGAGCGTGGTGGATTTGGACAAGAGAGGTATGAGACCGAAGAAATGCAACTTCGCGTACGCAAATTCTTCCATCGCATTGGGGACGAGTTGTGTGCACAAAGAGATAACGCCGGGGAAGGCACACAGTGGGTTTCTATTGATGCTGGAAAAGGGAGAGATGAGGTAGCGGGAGAAGTGTGGAACCTCGTTGAACCACTTATCAAGCGGAGCGACTACGGCCCAATGCAAAAATTATGGACCTCCAACCACTCTCAGACGTAAAGCACTAGATGCTCTTATTGTCAAGCGGAATTATGCTAGTAATAAGCATACCCCAGAGTCAATTTCGGATTTCTCTTTGCAGTCAGTTATTGCAATCAGAAATAAAATGACAAATAAATTAACAATACATAGGCGTTACATAAATATCGAATGGGATGAACATCCCTTTGTACTTGAATATTGAATGAAAAACTTGCTTACCTCTTTACATAAAATCAACGGTAAATGGTTTAATGATGAGAGAACCTCGCCCCACTAATCTCGACAAATCTTCGTTTATGAGAAGTGAGTCGGCCACCTTAGAAAAAGGGACTTGCGCATAGGAGCGGATGCAGAGATCAACTTGTAGATGTCTGAGGGAATCACAAATCCCAACCAATGATTCCCATTCCATCCCATCAAGGTGTGCCCCTCCAAAGTCGAGGTTGAGAATTAACTGATTGAGGGAAGGGCCTGCAGACGCGACGAGATTTATAATGGCGGGAAGGGAAGAATTGCAGCCCTTGACAAAGCGAATTGTTCCGTGTTCATTGATTGGATAATTTCCGACGCCTATCGTCGCATAGACGGAGACTACCTCGAGACATGGAAGTATGGACAAGCTGAATGAAAAGCCAACCCATCTGGAGAAATTACAACCTTCGCGGTATGGAGTTCGATCTATGAGAGTATGTTGTAGAGTTTTATGCGGAATCCAGGGGGAGGGACGTACAAAGAGAACCAATTTCGAGTGTAAGTCTTTTTAAGGTGTCCGAGCAACTGTTGAAGATCGGCGACAGCTTCGGGAAAGGGTAAAATCTAACTTGAACACGCAAGGAGATTAAACTGTTCAGTTTTGAGCCTGCCCACGCCGCATATGTATCCGATGTGATGTCCACAAGGGAAAGGGATTCAATTGAAGTGAAGGTTGGCCGCCCAGCACGGAATATGTAACTGCACAGCGTAGAGCCGAGTATCAGGTTCTTGATATTCCTGAAATCGGCCAATACCGTCAAAGGGAAATTATGGGCATTTTTTAAGCAAATCTCCTTCAGTCGAGGATTCCGAAGAAAATTCAGCAACGTTGAACGGAACTCTTCAGGGAATTCCGACCATCCAGTATGGCGAAGTGTGACTTTTTCTGGATGCGAAATTAACGGCAATACGGTCGATAATTCTTTAAAAACTTGGGGGGGCTCGGGGAACGAAAATGCACTTCCATCGAAGGTAATGCTGCGAATGTGTTGTGCGAGATAGGGTTTCTCTGACAGGCACCTGGATAATCGGGGAATCGGGAATCCATCAGTCGGGCAGCATGGGCGATATTTGGAATAAAAGCCAATGTAGAAAATTATGTGGGTAAGGAGGTGTCGTTCTGCGAGGGACGACAGGAGAGGATGAGCAGCTGAACAAGCCTTGAGTGTAGCTTGATCTCTTTGCAAGAAGCTGAGAATGCAATCTATAGTCTCTGGTGGAAGCATGTTTTCGTTTCTTTGACTGTTGATAGGAGAGAACATATCTCTCAGTTACGTAATTGCTGAACATTTGATATATCGGGAAGTATTTTCGATTCTGGGTCTTACATAAGTACTTTGTTGCAATAAGAGAAAAAAATGTGTGTTCGAACATAAGGGTATGATACAGACCTGCGCATAAAACATCGGAAAGTACAGCGTCCCACCATCCCACCATCCCACCAATCAAATGAACTTTGAATTCTCAGTCAAAGCAGCCAAGGCGTTCTTCATCTTTTCCACAAAGTCTGCGAGTCGTCTACGGTTTTGTTCTGGAGAGAAAAATCCAAATAAGACGTTAGTATATCGATTAATTGTCAGCTGAGGGCCAAGGGACAGTTGGAAAAGACTCGGAGAGGGACGAAAAATGAAGAAACATTAACAGAGACATAGGCATACCCAGAGACCTTGAACAAACAAAGGCAGGACGAGGAGGAGAACGAGGACAAGCATCTAGCAGTGGATACCTGCGCTCATCCTCAATCTCGGACGACCGATGTTGGACACTCGAAAGAGGAAGATGGTTCTCCGTGCACAGAGTAGTATAGTACCTGCCTTGATCTTTCTCCGTTTCCTCGATCTTGGCCATTTTTGAAGAGATGAGTTCACAAATGACGCTGTGCTCGTGTCGAGGACGTGCCGCTGCCCATGCGTGGAATATAAGCAGCGATTCGATGAGGTGTTCACCTAATGCTTGGTGTCACAGGAATGTTAGTTGACGTTGTACTGGATTATATGCGCAAATTTCACGATACCTTTGTAGAATTTTTCGTCCTCTGATTCTTCCGCCATGATTGGATGAATTATCAACGTTTCAGCATCGAAGGGAGGAAACTCTTGGGATATAATTTCGGATAATGGAGGATTATCTGGGGATGCCCTGTTGATAGTCGAATTTGTGGGCGTATATACGCCTAGGTTTGTTGAGGAGCCGTTTTCGACTCGGTTGTTTTTGTCCTCCATAGACTCGTCGGTGGATGGTTGCATGTCGGACGGCGAGCTTGCAAATTGGCTTTGTGAGGCGAGCACAGGGCTATCAAACATGGTGTTGGTTGTCGAAAGAACGCTTATGCACGAGAATGGAAATGATTTTGCCTTGTTTGTCTTCGGGTACGCTGGGTATCTAATGGGGCAGCTGGCTGATCCCGAAGTGGCGACATGGAAAAGAGATACAATTTTTAACAATAATCTGGCCAGTGCAGAACTGTCCACGATGTCAGTACTCGTTATAGAGACATAAGTCCAAGGTAATATATAGGTTTAACAGGAATTGTGAACGGAAAGATGAGGTGGACACAGACTTGTGATTTCATCTCGCATAAGAGGGATGATTATTAAATTGAACCAGAGTCGACGCCAACAAGCTCATTCCAACCAAGATACACGCGTACAAGTCTAGGTTGTTCGAGGGTGCATAAGGCCGACAGAGATCCAGTAGCCAGCAAGAAAAGACTGTGTGTGCGATACCTTGACTTATTTCGAGTAATACAGGACAGCAGATGATCAGACACGACTACAGGTGTTGCCAAATATCATTCAGGAGGCGGAGAGGTCAGAGGATAAGGAACAAGAGAAGCGGCAGACGAAGCGGACAACAACTAAGGCCTCTGGTTGATCGACGGATACCGTTGCCAGAGTAAAAGACCAGAAGCAAATGTAGAGCTCTAGCTTATATTTTCGACTGATAATGAGCCAAGAGGGTTGTGTATGTATCGGATATCTTACCATATGTTAGGTAAACGTGAGATGAACAAGAAGAGAGCAGCACACCTTTTCTGACTGGGCTTTCCCTCCAGGCACGAAACGACAAATGACGGTCGCCGCTTCAAACCATCTCTTAGCTTCATCGAAAATACATGAACTTGGTATTAAGAGTGTTAAAAATAGTGACAGCGACAGGGAGAGATGTACTCACTGAAGACACTCTGTCCCGGTGTTGTAGGCCGTAGCTAACAGCCATTGACATTCATCCAAGGGGTAAACCTAGGAAGACATTCAGAGAATTCGGATCATTCGAACATGAGAAGAGTCGAGACTTTGTTGTCACCGAGGGACTCGCTGTGGTCTTCGATAACGGTCAAAGCTTGTTCGATATACCCAATGGCCTTCGTCCTGTCTGCCTCTGTATTCCGGGACAGGCTTATCGTGCAGATAGTGCGCAGCCAACGCGAAAACTTTTCCACCGAAAACGAGCTATGTTGCAGGCTTGCACGAAGAATGGCCTGTCAAACAGCATGTGGATTAGAAGTTTGAAATGCGAAACGTGTTTTTACCTCAAGGCAGTGATACAGTACTAAGAGACAGTGTTCAATATGCGAGTAAGGCAAGATGAGAAAGGTCACATACGATTTAACGGACAGGCCTTGTCTAGCCACTATTCCCATCATCAGAGAACCGGGGTAATAGGTAAAAGTGACTTTGCACAAACCAGTATATCGGCGATTGCCTCGTAAGTACCGACTGCGGAGGGCCCCGATTGAACCGCCTCCTGCACGATGCAAAGGCATATAAGTCATGTGAAACAATGGTCGTGTGTATGGTATACCTCCACAATCTGGGTTATCTCGTTCCAGGCTTTTAGGTGGGCAGAGAACTCGGCTTGAAAGACCCGAAGGGCATGAAGGAAGTATACCAAACGTTGACTGTCTTCCGATTGCACCAGGTCCTTTTCCAGAATGTTGGCAATAGTTTTCTTTGCATTCTTAATGTCGTTCAAAACGACACCAAGGCTATCTTCCTACATGGCGCATTGGGGAATTACTATTTTTAAATGCAAAATGGCTCACATCAATCGAATTGGCGGCTGTCATGGACGATCTCGCAGAAAACACTACAAATAGCAAAGCAATGTAAAAAAAAGATAATACAACGTGGCAGGTTACTTACCTTTACCGGACACAACAGAAAAAGAGGTGTTCGCAAGGTGGAGCCATAATTCGGCATCCGCGCTGACCGCTGACGAAGAGCAAGAAATTTCCAATAACTAAGGTTCATATCAAAATTGGGATTCCCAATAAAATAATGTGAACGTTTCACCTCTCTTGCGATATTAAATAATTCAGTGGTTTGTTCCGGTGTGCTGTCCCACTCGTAGCATCCTTGAAGGGCACAATTATAGGCAGTTCGCCATAACCACGACAAATCCTTGGAGATAAGCGAGATCGCCTTCTGGCCCTGGGTGGCTGCAGCCTCTGTTAAAATCCGAGCTACATGAACCACGGCTTCAGGATGAAAATTTCCAGTGAAATCTATGAAACCTACCAGTGCGGAAGTGATAAATGATATTGTCGATCAATTGATCCCTTTGCAGTAGTGATGAGGGCTGAAAACTCAGAACCGAGTACAAATATACATACCGTTTCGTGGCCGGCTGCACAAGTACGCCGAGGATGAGCTTGATGATGCAGCGTACGAGTGTCATAGTTTCCGGAACGGACTCGCTTCCCGAGCCGACTTTGAGGGACTTCAGTAAACATTCCAGTACGACCAAGAGGACATGTTTCTTGTCCGACTTATGAGAGATTTGGGTGGCCAATATTAACATCCTTCGGTCAAAATCGGGTGCATTCACGACTTCCTGGATAGAACTGATTGCTGCGAGAGAACATGAGGGCGCATACAAATTGATATGTTGAAAGGCAGACCCACCTTCATCTTCTGATCCTGAGACAGAGAACATAGTGTCATTTCGGAGCACCGATACGTGTCATTGGAACAAACCTTGCTGAATGGCTATGAGAAATTTGACATAGAGTGTGGCAGCTTCATTTTGTGGGCAGCGACGAATCACCGCAGAAGCTTGGGCATATTCTCGTTTTTCAATGTAACATAAGGCGGCCTTGCGGTAACATTTCACCACGCTGGATGGATCTCTGGCTTGGAAGAGCTTATGGCTCCCCGCGAGATACCATTCGGCTGCTTCTGTCCATTTCTTCGCTTTGTAATGCCTTCCACCATACTGCCAAAGGAGCTAGGAATGAATGTGAGAAACATTTCCAAATTAGAAAACGCGGTCCCGTACCGTGAGGCATGCCGTACTAGCTACATTGGAAAATTCTATTTCCGCATCGCAGATGGCTGAATAGAATAACAATGGTTCCAAAACGGACCTTCAATGCCTAACAAGTATTACGCACAAGTGAAAGTGCTCTCCAGGGTACTCGCAACCCTAAATCGATCGTCGTCCTTCGAGACATGAATGATCAATGATAAAACAAGTTTGGGTATGTGGCCCGTTCCGGGTTTACAGCACCGCAAGGCGAGTTTCAAACAATGCTGATGGACGGAAGTCACCAGTGCTCTATCACACAGATCTTTGAGTAAATCTTTCGAAGCAACGTGAGGTTCGTACCGCTGAGTACTTAGAGTCATAAGCTCTTGCAAAACCCTGGATTCGGGAGTAGATTAATTGACCACGGTTTGTACCGCGTTAAGCAAACTCACTCATGAATATTATCCTCCGACATCTCCATATGGTTGATAATCGATTCAAATGCTAGAATAGTCGAAATCAAGGGATCGGAGAGTGACGTAGGAGCCATACCATCTAGAAGAGTGGTTTCGCCTGCCTTTCTCCTTCGCAAAACAGCTAATCTTAACCACCTGATCTCTTGGTAATCGGTGGATGCCTACCGTGACAATAATAACGTTAATATCACTCA
>Ga0307517_10012837_pt1 | contig 11446 bp, 8 predicted proteins | sample 23_EM_MG_FD_194515 | JGI IMG/M metagenome (GOLD analysis project Ga0307517, IMG submission 194515) | Populus trichocarpa ectomycorrhiza microbial communities from riparian zone in the Pacific Northwest, United States - 23_EM | ecosystem: Host-associated > Plants > Roots > Unclassified | place... | reverse complement strand
GAAGCAGGGCAACGACTACAGCAGCAACGCCGTCTACCAGCAGATCGGCACCGGCAATCTCTACAACCAGAACACCAACAGCTACTTCAGCACGACCGACTTTTCGCTCTACCGCTTCAGCGACGTGACGCAGCGCGCGGTCTTCGCGAGCGACACCGTCAAGCTGTCCGAGCGGTGGTCGGTACTTGCCGGCTTGCGCAGCACCAACTACGAACAGACCGGCTACACGAAGAACGGCGTCGTGACGCCGACGCTGGCGCTGATGTTCAAGCCGGCACCGGACACGACCGTCTACACGAGCTACGTCGAGTCGCTCGAGCAGGGCGCGACGGTCGGCATCACCTACGCCAACCGAAACGAGCAGCTGGCGCCGCTGAAGAGCAAGCAGTACGAGCTGGGCATCAAGACCGAGCACGAGCGATGGAGCGCCACGGCGGCGCTGTTCCGCATCGAGCGCGGTGCCGAATATGCGAACAGCGCGAACGTGCTGGTGCAGGACGGGCAATCGATCTACCAGGGTCTGGAGTTGGGCGCCACCACCCGATTGGGATCGCAGTGGCAGCTGGGCGGCAACATCATGGTCCTCGACACGTCCTACGAGCGCGGTAGCGAACACCAGGGTAACCGCGTTGCGGGCGCGCCAGACTTCGTTGCCGCGACACAGCTGTCCTATGCCGTCGCCCAGGTTCCCGGTCTGAAGCTGTCGGCGGATGCCAAGTACACCGGTGCGACCATGCTGAATGCGTCGAACGGTCTGAAGTTGCCCGGCTATGCGCTCGCCAATGTCGGGGCCAGCTACACCACGCGCATCGGCGGCTACGACACGACCTGGCGCGTCGCCGTGAACAACCTGGCCAACAAGCGCTACTGGGAATTCCAGTACGAGAACTACATCAAGCCGGGCGACCCGCGCACCGTCAGCGTGGGTGCCAAGCTGGATTTTTAAGCACGGGACCGTAGCTACCAGACGCTCATGCAGGCCGAGAGCATCGAGGGGATTGTTCGCAAGACGATTCGCGAAGTTATCCAGGATTGGCCGAGGATTTGAGGGGACGTTCCGAGATGACTTGGGCAAAGAAAAACCCCAAATTCATTGATCAACTTGGGGTTTTTGGTGCTCCCTGAGACGTTCTGTGACGTCTTCAAATCAGATCGATCTGTGCTTCCAGCGTGTCGGCGCAGCCGTTCCAGAACTGCTTGAAGTTGAGCGCGGCATTGAACGAAAGAGCAGACGTCCGATGGCAGCGCGCGCCGGGTCTTGCGCCGCGACCTGCGGAATCGGCTGGATCGGTTCGTCGAGCAAGGCCGCTGATGCCGCTTCCCAGACCAGCACGCCCAACAGGATGGTCGCGATCCTGCACTCACGGCCACGTTCGAAGCCATCGTCGCGTGGGCAGAGTGAAAGTGAACGGAACTTCGAGCGAAACCTTGACCACGGATCAAGTGGCGGATTGATGCGGGGCGCGCGGCGAGTCAGGCGGGCGCACCTCGCAGGCGTCCGATCAGGTCCGAGACGACGGCCTGGTCCAACGCCGGCAGGAGGCTGGCGCGTAGGCGCTGGCTTCGTTCCAGTTCGCGCATGCGCCATTCCAGCTCGCCGACCATGGTCATGATCTCGACGTACACCTGGGGATCGCTGGACCGAACTCGGCAGCGAAGGCTTCAGGGAGCGTCGACGGTCGGCCGATGGCCTCTACGAGCACGTCACGCGTGAACGCTGCGCACTGCGATCAATTCGGGCAACGCGACATGGTCGGGGTTCGCAGGCTGGATGCGACTGAGTGCCCGCTCCAATCGATCACAGGCGGCGCTGGCCCGCGCGACGAGCATGTGGACGGCGATGTTGTCGCATCGCTTGCTGCGCCATTCTTGGGCGCAGAACGCAATGCCGACACTGTCGTACGCGTGATCTCAGCGCCGCTGCTCATCAAGGCACGGACCTGCTCAGGTTGTTCGGCGTGAAGATTGCTGAGCTCGTGCAATGTGCGCGGCGAGGTGATGCGTCCCGACTTGAGCGCTTCATCGAGTTCGGGCGGCACGGTCGTTAGGTTCATGCCTAGGCGCTTCGCTGACCACAATCGCGCCCGCCAGCCTGTCTTCGAGCAACGCCTGCGCGCGCTTGAGCCGGTACAGCGGCACCCCCATGTCGACGTGGTGTGCGGTGTGCTCCATGATGTGATGCAGCACGCTCCCCATTGCCGAACGAAAGGTCGGATGCACCGTCGTCGAGACAAAGGGCTGCGAAGCCGACCAGCTCGCCTTGTCCTCGTACCAGTACACGCCGGGATGCGTGCGATGCACGTAGACGACAAACCCGATCATGCCGTTCCAGATCATGAACGGCACGCCGAAGCCGACGGTCAGCAGCCACCAGAGCGCGAGATCGGCGCCAGCCACGAACGAATGACCTTGCGATGAGGAATCGCCGGGCGAGCGGGGGCGCCGTCGGCTGCGCGGGGAGGCGTTGTCGTCATTCAGCGCGCGACGCTCGAGGTCGATGCCTGCTCGTCGTTCAAACCCGCCGCCACCAGCGCGCTCGTGGCGCCGAGCGTGGCCAGCACGAAGGCTGCGCCCCTTAGGATTCGTTGAAGTCGCGTGTGCATGGTGGTCCTTTCTGAAGTCGTGATCGTTTGCAGCGCCGAGCGGCACCGCAGATGGCCTGCTGAATGTAGCCACGCTGCAGCGGCGCGGCTTGATCCATCGCAAACGCCCGGCACGGTGTCCGGCGCAGGATGCGAACACCCGTCACGCCAGACCACACCATGAGCGCTCTTCGATCGATTCTTCTGCACCTCGACGCATCGCCACGCAGCGCCAAGCGCCTGGCACTGGCCCACGTACTGGCTGCTCAGCACAGCGCTCGCGTCACTGCCCTGTATGCCAGCACTCCGTCCGCACTCACTCTGCGCTTCGCGATGGTCGAGGGCACGGCCGAACTGGTCCCGATGCTGCAACAACTCGACATCGACTACCGCGACAACGCCAAGCGGTTGTTCGATCGTTCGGCTTCGACGGCGATGCAGCCGTGTCTCTGGCGCGAGCTGCGCGACGAGCCGGTGATCCCCGGCGTGGCGAGTCACGCGCTGTGCGCCGATCTGCTCGTGCTCGGGCAGCACGACGCCGCCGACCCGATGACCGTCGGTGTTCCGCCTGACTTCGTTCCGTCAGTGCTGCTGAACAGCGGACGGCCGGCGCTGGTGCTGCCTTACGTCGACACCTGCGCGACGTTCGGTCAAGACATCCTGATCGCCTGGAAACCGACGCGCGAATCCGCTCACGCCGTCTCGGCCGCGATTCCGTTCCTGCAGCGCACGAAGCGCATCCACCTGACGATCGCTGAGGAGCAGGGCGCCATCGCCGAGCATGACGCCGATGCGCTCGAGGACTTCCTTCGATTGCACGGCGTTCAGGCGCCCCTCCTGCGCCATTCGTCAGTGCCTTCCGAGGCACCCGGCGAGGGCCTGTTGTCCCTCGCGGCCGATGTCGGGGCGGATCTGCTCGTGATGGGCTGCTACAGCCACAGCCGCGCCCGCGAGCGGGTGCTCGGCGGGGCGTCGCGCACGCTGCTGACATCGATGACGCTGCCGGTGCTGATGGCGCACTGAAGGCAGTTGTATTCCGGCTTCGATCACTTCTCTTGCACCGTCTTCAGGTAGGACAGGATGTCGATGAAGTCCTGGTGCTTGAACACTTCTTTCCAGGCGGGCATGCCCTTGCTCGGGCGGCCGTTGGTCACCGTGGTGAGGTAGGTCTCCTCCATCTGTTCGCCATACTTGGCCTGCAGACGTCTCAGGTTGATCTTGCGGTCTTCGACCATGGCATTCGGGCCGTGGCAGTGGGCACAGGTGCCGTTGAAGATCTCCTTGCCCTTGGCAACGTCGACCGTGCCGCCCTCGGCCTGGACCGGCACGACGGCTTGCTCGGCGGCGGCGATCCCGATCGGCCCGGCGTCGGTGAAGGTGATCGCCGGCCCCATGGCCAGCGAGTACTTGGCGCCGATCTCCTGAATGCGCGGCGCGAGCCCGCCGAGCAAGGCGTCGATTTCATCGCGCAACGCGGCGCGCTTGCTCGACAGGCCGATTGCCGCCGGAAATTGCATCTGCGGCGCGTCGACCGGGATCACCTTGAATCGATCTTGAAGCGAGGCGTGGTTGATGTAGCTCGCGCTCGCGCCCCAGATGAACGCCGCGTCCGCGTCGCCTGCCGCGAGCCGGCGCATGGCCTCTTCCGGATCCATGGCCGTGACCGAGGTGATGTCTGCGCGTGCGGCAAGCAGGCTCTGCGGCGGCGAACCGAACTGCACGGCCACCCGCTGACCCTTGAGGTCGTCGAGGCGGCTGTCAGCCCGATCTCTCGCAACCACCAAGGCATAGCCCAGGTTCAGGATGGGACGCGTGAAGATCAGGCGCGGCCCCATGAAGTCCTGGACTGCCGGCAAGCCGACGGCCAGGTCGCACTGGTCCGCCAGCAGCGTCGCGCGCAGGTTGCGCTTGCCGAAATAGCTGAGCGACCACACCGTCTCCATCGGGCGACCCAGCGCCTGTGCCACCGCCTGACCGATCTCGACATAGATACCCGGCGTGCCGTTTTGAGTGGCCTCGGCGGCATTGCTGCTGAAGGGCAGATTCGCGGGGTCGGCACACAGCCGCAAAGCAGGCAGCGCGGCGTGCGAGGCCACAGCCCCGCAGGCCAGGGCCACCGCCGAGCCGATGAACTTGAGGGCTCGCATGGCTTACTCCGAGAAGACGAAGAGCGCGCCGCCTTCCGGCGTGGCCTGCGTCATCTTCTTGCCCACATCACCCAGGAAGGCCGGGATCGACGCGGTGCGCCCCACCACCACCGCGACGTATTGCTTGCCGTCCACCGAGTAGCTGATCGGCCCGGCACCGATGCCCGAGCCCAGCGGGATCTTCCACAACTCCTGGCCGCTCTTGGCGTCAAAGGCATGGAAGATGCCGTGCAGGTCGCCCCAGAAGGTGAGGTCACCGGCGGTCGTCAGCGTGCCGCCGTTGAATGGCAGATCGGTCTTGACGCCCCACACCTTCTTCTGCGCCACCGGATCCCAGGCCAGCAGCTCGCCCATGTAGCCGCCCGGGCCCGGCAAGGTCGGGAAGTCGGCGCCGAGGTAGAACACACCCTTGCGGTAGTTGACCTCGGACACCGACCAGTCCATGCAGACGTTGTTGCTCGGGATGTAGACCAGCCCCGTCTGCGGGTTGAACGACATCGGCTGCCAGTTCTTGCCGCCGATCAGGTTCGGGCACACGCCCTTGGCCGGGTGGTTCGGGCCCGGACGCTTGTCCGGGTCTTCGGTCGGCTTGCCACTGGCCACGTCGATCTTCGAGGCCCAGGTCGTCGGAACGTATTTCTCGGCCGAGATGATCTTGCCGGTCTCGCGATTGACGACATAGAAGAAGCCGTTGCGGTCGGCCTTCATGTAGACCGGCGTCTTCACGCCGGCGATGGTGAGGTCGGCGAGCACCAGTTCGTTGACGCCGTCGTAGTCCCAGGCGTCGGCGGGCGTGGCCTGCACGTGCCACTTGATCTTGCCGGTGGCGGCATCGAAGGCCACGGTGCTGGCCGAGTACAGGTTGGTCAGCTTGCCGTAGTTGCCGTCGCCGGTGCTGCGCACCACGGTGTTCCACGGGCCGGGGTTCGAGGTGCCCCAGAACACGGTGTCGGTCTTCGGGTCGTAGGAGCCGATCAGCCACGGCACGGCGCCGCCGTGCTGCCAGCTGTCGCCCTTCCAGCTGTCGTTGTTCGCTTCGCCGGGGCCGGGCACGGTCCAGGTCTTCCACAGTTCCTTGCCGGTGTTGATGTCGTAGGCCTGCAGGCTGCCGCGGGCGCCGTATTCGCCGCCGCCGAAGCCGGTGATCACCATGTTGCGCACCACCAGCGGCGGCGAGGTGATCACCGAGCCCTGCTTGTAGTCGACGACGGTCGTGGTCCACAGCTCCTTGCCGGTGGCGGCCTCCACCGCGGAGAGCTTGCCGTCGAGGCGGCCGACGAAGATCTTGCCCTCGGCGTAGGTCACGCCGCGGTTGTTCACGTCGCAGCAGGCGTACTGCAGGGTGTCGTCGGGCACGTCGGGCTGGTAGGTCCACTTGGTCGCCCCGGTGCGGGCGTCCAGCGCGTAGACGAACTTCGGGCCCCACGAGGTGCTGACGTACATCGTGTCACCGACCACGATCGGCGACGACTCGTTGGAGCGCAAGGACCCGAGCTGGAACGAGAACGCGAGCTTGAGCTTGCCGACGTTGGCCGCGGTGATCTGCTTCAGCGGTGAGAAGCGGGTGTTGTCGTAGCCGCGGCCATACATGGCCCAGCCGGCCGCTTCGACGGCCTTGGCATCTTGCGCCTGAGCGGCGCCGAGGCCGCCGAGCATCAAGGCGGCTGCCAGCACGCACGCAGCGCGGTTGAATCTGTGGATCATCTTGTTGTCTCCTGTGGGTCTAGGTGCCGCTGCGCTCAGAAGAAGCCCAACGCGTTCGGCGAATAGCTGACCAGCAGGTTCTTCGTCTGCTGATAGTGGTCGAGCATCGCCTTGTGCGTTTCGCGGCCGATGCCCGATTCCTTGTAGCCACCGAAGGCTGCGTGTGCCGGATAGGCGTGGTAGCAGTTGGTCCACACGCGACCGGCCTGGATCGCGCGCCCCATGCGGTAGGCGCGGCTGCCGTCACGCGTCCAGACGCCGGCACCCAGGCCATACGGAGTGTCGTTCGCGATCGCGAGCGCTTCGGCTTCGTCCTTGAAGGTCGCGACCGCCAGCACCGGGCCGAAGATCTCTTCGCGGAACACGCGCATGCTGTTGTCGCCCTTGAAGAGGGTCGGCTGGATGTAGTAGCCGCCGGCGAGTTCACCGCCGAGCAGGTTGCGGTCGCCGCCGATCAGCACCTTGGCACCTTCCTGTTTGCCGACCTCTAGGTAGGACATGATCTTGTCCATCTGCATGGCCGAGGCCTGTGCGCCCATCATCGTGTCGGTGTCCAGCGGGCTGCCCTGCTTGATGGCCGCGACGCGCTTGAGGGCGCGCTCGATGAACCTGTCGTAGATCGATTCCTGGATCAGAGCGCGGCTCGGGCAGGTGCAGACCTCGCCCTGGTTGAACGCGAACAGCACCAGGCCTTCGATGGCCTTGTCGAGGAAGGCGTCGTCCTGCGCCATCACGTCGTCGAAGAAGACGTTCGGGCTCTTGCCACCGAGTTCGAGCGTGGCCGGGATCAGGTTGGTGGCCGCGGCCTGCGCGATGACGCGGCCGGTGGCCGTGGAGCCGGTGAAGGCAATCTTGGCGATGCGCTTGCTGGTGGCCAGCGGCATGCCGGCTTCCTTGCCGTAGCCGTTGACGATGTTGAGCACACCCGGCGGCAGCAGGTCAGCGATCAGTTCGGCCAGCACGAGAATGCTGATGGGCGTGGACTCCGCGGGCTTGAGCACCACGCAGTTGCCCGCACCCAGCGCCGGCGCGATCTTCCACGCCGCCATCAGGATCGGGAAGTTCCACGGAATGATCTGGCCGACCACGCCCAGCGGCTCGTGGAAGTGATAGGCCACGGTGTGGTCGTCGATCTGGCTCAGCGAACCTTCCTGTGCGCGCAGGCAGCCGGCGAAGTAGCGGAAGTGATCGGCGGCGAGCGGGATGTCGGCATTCAGCGTTTCGCGGATCGGCTTGCCGTTATCCACCGTTTCGGCGTAGGCCAGCAGCTCCAGGTTCTGCTCGATGCGGTCGGCGATCTTCAGCAGCACGTTGGCACGCTCGGCCGCATTCGTGGCCCCCCACTTGGCCGCGGCGGCGTGCGCCGCGTCGAGTGCCAGTTCGATGTCTTCGGCCGTGGAGCGGGCAGCGCGCGTGTAGACCTTGCCGCTGATCGGCGTGACGACGTCGAAGTACTGCCCCTTCACCGGCTTCACGAAGCGGCCGTTGATGAAGTTGTCGTACTCGGGCTTGAAAGCGAGCTTGGCGTCGGGGGTGTTGGGGCTGGCGTAGAGCATGTCGGTCTCCTGGAGGTGTGGATCGATGGGCCGTGCGGATCGGTTGCCGCGCGCTTCCCGCTGGGCTTCTTCGCACCACGCGTGCCAGCCCCGGTTCAACGGCAAATGCCTGATCTGGCGCAAGAAACCCGTCAGGTCGGGGGGCGACACTTGTGCCGTTCGCGCGGCGCGGTACAGGCCTGTCACGAATCGGGACAGTGCACGGTTCGGAATGCGCTGAACCGCTGGTCGGATGGCCCCCCGCTGCTACCGTGACACGGTCGTCGCGAGGCGAACGGACAAGATTCCACAGAGCCCGGACAGGGCCGAACAAGGAGACAAGGCATGACTGCAAACGTCCTCGCCACACGCACGCCCCCGGGGCGGCTGCGCGAAGCACGCCGCCAACTGCTGGAAGCGGGCGACCTGGACCTTGGGTTGCTCGACCCCGGACTGCAGGCCAGTTGGCAGCGCAGCCGCGAGTTCGGCCTCGTCCCCGACGGCCGCACACCGGGTGCGCCGCATGCCTCCGGCGCGCAACTGGCGCGCGCGCTCGAACACCGGCGTACCCTGGTGTCGCATGCGCGGCCGGTGATGGAATTTCTGTGCGAGCAGATCAGCGACAGCGACAGCATGGTCATCCTGGCGGACCCGCAGGGCATGCTGCTGCACGCGCTGGGCGATACCGGGTTTGCCGACAAGGCGGCGCGCGTCGCGCTGCGGCCCGGCGCAATCTGGGACGAGCAATGGCGTGGCACCAATGCGATCGGGACCGCGCTGGCCGCCGGCACCGCCGTCGTCGTGCATGGCGCCGAGCACTACCTGCAACGCAACGCCTTCCTGACCTGCGCCGCCGCCCCGATCGCCGACCCGGCGGGGAAGTTGCTCGGCGTGCTCGACATCTCCGGCGACCACCGCGGCTATCACCCCCACACCCTCGGCCTGGTCCGCTCGGCGGCCTGCATGATCGAGCACCAGCTCTTCGAGGCGCAGCACGGTGCAAGCATGCGATTGCGTCTGCATGCCCGGCCCGAAGGCATCGGCACCGTCACCGAAGGTCTGCTGGCGCTGTCGGAGGATGGCTGGATCATCGGCGCGAACTCGGTGGCCCTGGCCATGCTCGGCCTGCCGCGCACGGCCATCGGCACGCTCACACTCGAGCGCGCCCTGCCGGTCGGACTGAGCGCGCTGCTGAACGGCAACCGCTCGGGCAGACTGCCGACCGCGGTCCACCGCAACGACGGCGCCGCGCTGTGGGTTCGCCTGGACACCGGCCGCGGCTACGTCTGTGCCAGCAGCGCGACCAGTGCGCCGGTTCGCGCCAAACCGACGAGCACCGACGCGTTGGCGGCGCTGGACACGGGCGACGACGCCATGCAGGCCGTGATCGGCCGCGCGCGACGCGTCATCGACAAACCCATCGCGCTGCTGTTGCAGGGCGAGTCGGGCGTGGGCAAGGAGTTGTTCGCGCGCGCCTGCCACGCCAGCGGCCCACGGCGCGAGCGGCCCTTCATTGCGGTCAACTGCGCGGCCCTGCCAGAGACGCTGATCGAGGCCGAACTGTTCGGCTACCGCCCCGGCGCCTTCACCGGCGCCAGCCGCGACGGCGCGCCCGGACGCATCCGCGAAGCGCATGGCGGCACGCTCTTCCTCGACGAGATCGGCGACATGCCGCTGGTCATGCAGGCACGGCTGTTGCGCGTGCTGCAGGAACGCCAGGTCACGCCGCTGGGGGGCGGCAAACCGGTGGCGGTGGACTTCCAACTGATCTGCGCCACCCACCGCCGGCTGCGCGAGGACGTCGATGCCCGGCGCTTCCGTGAAGACCTGTTCTATCGCATCAACGGCCTGACGCTGCCGCTGCCGCCGCTGCGCGAGCGCAGCGACCTGAGCGCGCTTGTGGCCTCCATGCTGCGCGAGCTGGCACCTGGGCGCGAGATGCAGCTCGCCCCCGACATCGCGACCGCGTTCGCGAGCTTTCGCTGGCCCGGCAACTTGCGCCAGCTCTGCAACGTGCTGCGCACCGCCTGCGCGCTGGTCGGCGACGACGAGAGCCTGATCGAATGGGCGCACCTGCCCGACGACATTGCCGAGGAACTGGTGGTTCGACCGGCGCCCCGCGCCGTGCAGCACAGCGACACCGACCTGCGCCTGCAGGCCGGTCGTTGCGTACAGGAGGCAGTGCGCACGAGCAACGGCAACATGTCCGAAGCGGCGCGCCGCCTGGGCATCAGCCGCAATACGCTTTACCGGAAGGTGCGCGAGCTCGCGCATCCGTAGCATTCGAAGCAGCCGGGCTCAGCCTGTGACCAGTCGCCGCCACGGCGCAATGTGCGCTCTCGCACAGACAACGCGATAGCGAAGGTTTAGCTTCACCAAGCCGAATCGCACGGCGAATCCGCGTGCAGCGGACATTGGTCGCGAGTGCAAAGGCCAATGGCGCCCGTGGGCGGCGATCTGTGCCCTCCACGCCATGCGATCCAACATTTGAACACCTGATCGGCCAGCCGACGCCAGTTCGCAATCGGCTGCCGAAGGCAGGCCCTCTGAGCCATTAAGGCATACGTCAGCGACAGGTTCCTATGAACAACCAACCGATCGATCTGGTCACCGCCTTCCTGGCAGAAGGCACGCGATCGGGTGCGAGCTCCGATGAGATCGCCGAACTCACCGCTGTAGCATGCAAAGGCATCGACGCTGCCTTGACCCGCATCGTCGGAAGGCTCGGTGTTGCCGCGCTGCTCAACCGCAGCCTGCATCTGGCCGCTCGGGTCCACGGTTGGATGGCTGCCTTGACCGAAGGCAACCCATCGACCGTCGATGCAATAGCCCTCAAATCAGCGCTCGCGCAGCAGACCAGCGCAGAAGCCGCTGCCAGCAGCGTGCTCTTCTTGACGACCTTCAATGACCAGCTGATCAAGCTGATCGGCGCGTCCCTCGCCGAGCGCTTGCTTCGCTCGGTATGGGTCACCTTTTTGAGCGGTCCATCCGCGCAGGACACAACACCATGAACACCAAAGTAGAAATCAGTCGCCTGGCCACCGGCGTCCCGGGCCTGGATGAAATCCTCGGTGGCGGCTTGCCGGAGTTCTCGTTCAACCTGATCGCCGGTCAGCCGGGCTGCGGCAAGACCACGCTGGCGCACCAGATGATGTTCGCGCTGGCCACGCCCGAGCGCTCGGCGATCTATTTCACGGTGCTGGGCGAGCCGCCGCTGAAGATGCTGCGCTACCAGCAGCAGTTCGAGTTCTTCGACACCGAGGCGATCACCCGGTCGGTCCGATTCGTCAACCTGTCCGACGACGCGGTGACTGGCGACCTGGACCGGGTGCTCAAGCGCATCGTCGACGAAGTGACGCAGCACAACCCCGCGTTCGTCTTCGTCGATTCGTTCCGCTCGGTGGTGCTCGCCAGCGAAAACGACCGCCGGCCCCACAACCGCCTGCAGCAGTTCCTGCAGCAGCTCGGCATGCTGATG
>Ga0307517_10012835_pt1 | contig 11446 bp, 4 predicted proteins | sample 23_EM_MG_FD_194515 | JGI IMG/M metagenome (GOLD analysis project Ga0307517, IMG submission 194515) | Populus trichocarpa ectomycorrhiza microbial communities from riparian zone in the Pacific Northwest, United States - 23_EM | ecosystem: Host-associated > Plants > Roots > Unclassified | place... | reverse complement strand
CGAAAGGAAGGCGATTATTATAAGCGTGAAAGCCGGATAAATGATTCGCATGAAGATTCTATTTTTTGCAATCGTTTCAATGTGTAATTTACACATTATTGTTTATTTTCGCTGACTGCACCAATATTGGTTACCATATGAAAAGAAAGTTAGCAGGATCACTGGTTATCATTCTTCTTCTCTCCGTTGCGCTTGTATATATCCTTATTCCCCGCGAGCTGATCATTTCAAGTATAGTGCCGGTGCACTGTAATGCAGAGGGCGCTTTCCGGGTCCTCGGCGAGGAGAGCTACTGGACGAACGGGCTGAGGCTGACGGGCCGCCAGGGGGCCCCTTATAACTTACGGATCAGGGGAAAGGTGTTCCATGCGATGGAGATCTCCGTGGAAAGAGGTGATGACAGCCTTCTCAGCAGTTTCACCCTCCTTAACCTGGGAAGGATCGATAGCACCGGCCTGCAATGGAAGTGCAGCTATCCGTCCAGCCTGAATCCTCTGCGGCGGGTGCAGCAATACCGCCGGTCCGTCGCCCTTAAGCAGTTCATGGATTCCTCTCTTTCCCGCATGCGGCTATTCCTTGAAAAAAAGGAAAATGTCTATGGGATGCCTGTACAGGATGCCATGTCGAAAGATGTCAGCCTGCTGGTGACCAAATTTCAAACGGCTTCTTATCCTTCCGTCCCGGAGATCTACCGTTCCGTGCAGGCGATCAGGACCTATATCGCCAGCCAGGGGGCCCGGGAGGTTAATTATCCCATGCTGCATGTGTCGGAAGACAAAGGCAAAGGGTTCGAGTCCATGGTAGGCATTTCCGTCGACCGGGAATTGAATGGCAACGCGCTGATCGTTCCCAAACGCTATGTTCCCTGGAAGATCGTAGTGGGCGAAGTGCGGGGTGGGCCTTATACAGCGGAAAATGCCATGAACGGGCTTCAGCAATATATTTCAGATTTCCACCTGATGCCGATGGGCCTTCCGTTCCAGTCCCTGGTCACGGAAAGGGACCGGGAGCCGGATACGACCCGTTGGGTCACCCGGGTGGTGCAGGCGGTGCCGTAGTGAGTGGTGAGTAGTGAGTGGTGAGTGGTGAGTAGTGAGTGGTGAGTAGTGAGTGGTGCCGTAGTGAGTGGTGAGTGGTGAGTGGTGAGTGGTGAGATAGGAGAGAGGTAGGATGGGGATTATTTTACGAGTTGAATGACCATAGTGCTGTCATTATTCCTGGCCAGCACGAAGGACTTTTTCCCGGCGATCGTAATAGGCCGGATATGGCGGACCTGGCCTTTCACGATCAGGCCGTTCAGCGTGGCCGCCGCAAACGCCCCTTTCCCTTTATTGATCAGGAGGGTGCCATAGTCGGCGTCATAGCGGCCCATCTGTATATTGTTATCATAAAAATTCCCTCCCAGCAGGATATCCGGCAGGCCATCGCCGTTGGCGTCGAAGCTGACTGCATCACGGTAGGGCGTCAGCTGGGCTTCCCAGGGCAGGGGCTGTACGGTGAAGTCCAGGTTACCATTATTAATAAGAAGGGCATTGGAAAAATAATCCGCCGTCACGGTATCTGCCGCGCGGAGCTTGTCGGTCGAGAACAGGTCTTCGAGGGTGGCTTTGGCGAAATCCTTCGCGTACAGAAAAGTTTTCTTCATCACCGGCATTTGTTTTTCGAGTTCGTGCTTATCTGCAAACGGAAGTTCCCTCCCATTGAGGTAATAGGTCAGGATCTGCTCTTTTTTCCCGTTGCCGTCAAAATCGGAATAGTACAGGCGCACCGGCTCTTTCGGGGATGCCCTGAGGCGGCTGTTGAGGCCCAGGTTACCGGCGACCAGGTCGATGTCCCCGTCATTATCGATGTCGACGGGCAGGATAAAGTTCCACCAGCCTTTTTTGTCCGTCAGGACCTTTTTGGTGAAGGATCCGTGATGGTTGAGAAAGGCCAGGATGCCGCCCCATTCCAGGGAAAGGAGCAGGTCTTTCTGTCCGTCCTTATCCAGGTCGAGCCATTGCGCGGAGGTAACGAAGCCTACCTTCCCCAGTTCCGCGGAATAGGAATCCGTTACGTCTTTGAACCTGCCTTTCCCGTCGTTGAGCAGGAGATAAGAGCGGGGGACCTGGCCGTATTCCCAGGGAACGGACCGGCCGCCGACGAAAAGATCCGTATATCCATCTCCGTTAAAATCGCAGGGGGTCACGCAGGAAGCGTTGACAAAGATATTATCGAAGGCGTGGAGCGCTTTGATGAAATGTCCTTTCCCGTCGCCCAGGTAGAGGCGCGGGCTGAGGATGGTATCCTGTCCGAAGAATTCATTGCCGCCGCTGGCTACCACCAGGTCCATATTGCCGTCCTGGTCCAGGTCCGCCCAGCAGGCATCCGTATCCTCGTAGGTGCTGTCCTTATCCAGGGCCGGCTGCGGGGAGAGGCTGAAGGTCCCGGACCGGGTTTGCAGGAAGAGGACGCTCTTTTCCCATTTGGAAGACCCGATGAATACGTCTTCCAGTCCATCCTTATTGATGTCGCCTACGGCGAGGGCGGGGCCTTCCGTGGAGAGCATGTGCGGCAGGAGGGGTTCCCGGTCGAATTCATGGAAATCGTTCTCCTTATGACGGTACAGCAGCCCCGTAGAGGCGGTGATATCTTTCAATGGCGGTCCGGGGTCTTTTGCCGGGGCTTTCCAGTAGGCGGCGAGCAGGGAATAGTCGAAAAGGGGTAGGCCTTTCCGGTAGGTGAAGGTCAGGGAGGTAGCCGGGGCAGGGGCGCCGGGGCTGACTGCAGCCTGGGGCAGCTGGATCCTTTCCCAGGTATTATCAGGCCAGATGAGGAAGGTGGAATCCACGTTCGTCTTGTCCAGCCCGATATGCAGGGGAGTCTCCATGCTGGACAGGAAGCCCCGCACGGGATATTTTTCATAGCTGCGGATGCCGTTGTTGGCGAAGACGATCAGCTTGGCGCCGATGGCGTTGATATTTTTTTCCCCTCCTTTCAGGGTGACGTCGACGAAGGGCTTGTCCTTTTTATCGTTGCTGGTATTCCGGTAGATGAGGGCGGGTTCGTCGATGGTATTAGCCACGAGGTCCAGGTCACCGTCGTTGTCCAGGTCGGCATAGATTGCGCCGTTGGAATAGGCCGGGCGGGTCCCTTCGATCTCGTCCTTCAGGTCGGAGAACAGCATCTGACCCGTATTCCGGAAGAACTTGCTGGGCAGTTTGATCTGGGGGAATTTATTGATCAGGTCCAGGTCTTTGTCTTCTTTGTTGGCGCCCTTATCGTTCATCTGCTGCTGGAGGTCCTGGTTGGAGAAGAAGTTGATATAGTCGATATCGTTCAACCTTTTGGGGATGCCGTTGGTGATGAAGAGGTCTTTCAGCCCGTCATTGTCGAAGTCCACCCAGAGCGGCGACCAGGACCAGTCGGTGGCGGCCACGCCGGAGTAGAGGCCGATCTCGCTGAAGTGACCGTTGCGCCGGTTCAGCTGCAGGTTGTTGCGGGTATATTGGTAGTTGTAGCCGAAGCTGATCTTCATATTGAAATTATCCCAGCTGTCCTCTCCTTCGGAGCGTTTCAGGATATAGGAGTCGAAGGGGAGCATATCCATGGAGATGATCTCCGGGTAGCCGTCATTGTTGACATCGGCAATATCCACTCCCATGGAGAACCGGCTGGTGTGCATGATGCGATCGTTGGTCTCGTCCCGGAAGGAGCCGTTGCGTCCGTTGATATAGAGGTAGTCGTTCTCGTGGAAATCGTTGCCTACATAGATATCCGGGTAGCCGTCCAGGTCGATGTCGGAGACGGTGATGCCCAGGCCGTAGCCCAGGACGGAGCTATGGATCCCGGCGGCCGCCGTCACGTCCGTGAAGATGGGGTGAGCCGGGGGTTTTGCGCCGGAGGAGGGTCCGCCGTCATTACGGTAAAGCCGGTCGCCGGAAAAAGGGCTGAAGGTATTCAGTTTTTCCTGCCGCCGTCCGTAGGAGCCATTCTGATGGATGGAGTGGTTGAGCAGGTACATGTCGAGATCCCCGTCCCCGTCATAATCGAAGAAGACGGCCTGGGTGCTGAAGCCGGAAAAATCCAGCCCATATTCCCGGGCCTGGTCCAGGTAGGAAGGGTTGCCGTCCTTGTCGATGCCCTGGCATACCAGCAGCTGGTTGTGGACGGTGGGTAGTCCCTGCAGGTGTCCCACTTTACAGATGTAGATATCCAGGAGGCCGTCATTGTTGATATCTACCACGGAAACGCCGGTCGACCAGCCGCTGTCCTGCGGGACCTTCGCCGCGAGGGTCGCATCCCGGAAGGTAAAGCCGCCTTTATTGAGGTAAAGTTTATTATCGCCCTGGTTGGCTGCGAAGAAGAGGTCGATGCGGCCGTCGTTGTTGAAGTCCGCGGCTCCCAGTCCTCCCCCGTTGTAATAATACATATAATCGAAGACGCTGAAGCTGCGGGTGGGATGAAGGGTATTGCTGAAGTCCAGGCCGGTGGCGGCAGGGGCGAGTACCGTGAACGCGGGGTGCTCGACGGACCCCTCTGTCGGGGGCCTGCAGGCGGAGAGGAAGAGAACGGCAGCCAGGATCACCCATTTCCCGGCGATGCAGAGCCCTCTGCCCGTCCGGGCGATCCTATGCAGGGAGGTCTGGTTCATGAGAGCATCGTTAATGCGGCTTGTGGGTGTACAATACCGGGTATTCATCGTTTTGTAGAAACAATAAATATACATGATCTTTTCCTGGAATTTCAACAATGTCCCTGATTTGGCCTTCCAGGTCCAGGCCCGTGCTCCAGCTGTCCAGGAGCTTGAATTGTCCTTTGCCGTCGCCCGTCAGGATATGCCCGGAGTTACCGTCGAGCCTGCCGAATTGGGGAAGGAGGCCAAATTCGTTCCCGCCGAGGACCAGGTCCGTAAAGCCGTCGTGGTTGAGATCTATGCAATGGACGGCATTGACCGAAGAGAGCTGGACCCTGACCGGGAGTTTCCGGACAGAGAAATGGCCGTTGCCTTCGTTGATGGCGACGATGGAGGCGGAGAAATTGAAGGGTTTGACCAGGGCGCTGTCCAGCAATTCATGAGGGAAAAGCTGTTGGATGGATTTCCTGGCAAAGTCCCCGTGTTTAAGATTTTGTTTTTTAAGCGAAGGGAGCTGGACCTCCATATCGTGTTTCAGGAAGACAGGCATATCCTTTCCATCCACGGTACGGGTGAGGATCTTATCGGTGATATTGTTCTGGTCGAAGTCATGGATCCAGAGTTTGACGGGATGTGTGGAATCCGGTTGCAGGTAGAAGTTCTCACCGATATTGCCCAGGACGAGGTCCATTTTTCCATCTCCGTTGAGGTCGGCTGCGGCGATCGATTGCCACCAGCCGGAGAGGCCGGCGAGATTGGTAGGGATCTCTACAAAATGATCACCTTTGAAGGAAAAGATGCGGGTGCCCATCCATTCACCGGTGATGACCAGCTCTTTTTCCGCGTCGCCCGTCATATCGGCCCATACGGCGCCGGTGACCATGCCGATGGAGGCGATATCCGGATTTTTGGTTCGGGCGATATCTTTAAAATGTCCTTTTCCATCGTTGAGGAAGAGGTAGCTGGCAGGGGTGGAGCCATATTCCCGGGGGACGCTCCTGCCGCCTATGAAAAGGTCGGTATAGCCGTCCCTGTTAAAGTCTCCTGCGACGGCTATACCGGTGTTGGCCCCGCTGGTATTATTGGGAAAGGCATCGGCATCGATGGTGAAGTTCCCTTTCCCGTCATTTTTGAAGAGCCGGAACTGCATTTGCCTGCTATCGGGAGGGTTGTTGTTGCCGCCGGGGCCGATGAAGAGGTCGGGGTCGCCATCCTGGTCGGCATCGAAGAACAGTACGGCCTCGTCTTCAAAATCCGCGAACAGGGAGAAGGCGGGCTGGTTGCTTTTCACGAATCCTGTCCGTGTCTGGAAATATAATTGTCCGGGATGGCCGGCGGTGCCCCCGATAAATACATCGGCCAGTCCGTCCCCGTTGACGTCCGCGACGGCGGCTTTGGGGCCTTCGCGGGAAAGCATTTTCGGGAGATTGCGTTCGTAGTGAAAATCCGCGTACTCATCCTCCTGGTGTTTGTCGAAAGGGCTGCTTTGCCGGCGGAGCAGGAAGGAGGAGGAGTCGACGGCCGGCGTTGCGGGATAGGCGTGGGCTGCGGAGCCGCCGGAGCTATTCGTGCCGGAGGATGGGGCGGGTGCGGCGGCGATCGTATAGAGTTTGTTGAGGGCGGGGCGTTCCATTTTTATAAAGGACCTGTCCGGCCAGACGACGATCATGGAGTCGACCGCGGTAAGAGCGCCCAGCCCGATGACCTGTTTATAATCGACGGAGGATTGAAAGCCCCGGCTGGGGAACAGTTCACGGTAGAAAATATCCTTCCCTGCGTACAGTATTATTTTACTGCCGATGGCGAAGGGGTTCAGCGAGGTCCCTTTCAGCTGGACGGAGATATAATTATACTTGTTTAATTCGCGGGCATTATTCTTATAGACGAAGGCGGGACCATTGACATTATTGATCACCAGGTCCAGGTCGCCGTCATTATCGAGGTCTCCGTAAGCGGCGCCGTTGGCAAAGGAAGGCTGGGTGAATCCCCAGGCCTTGCCCTGATCGCTGAAGCGCAGGTTGCCTTCATTCCGGTAGGCTTTATGCAGCAGGGGTGTGACGGGGATCTTATCCAGGACATCTTTCATTTCGTCCTTTTTGCCGGTGGTGACCATACGCTTGACGACGTCGTTGGCGAAAAAATCCATGAAGTCCAGGTTGGTAAGGTCCTTGTTGATGCCGTTACAGACATAAATATCATTGAACCCGTCGTTGTCCATGTCGAAGAGCAAGGCGCCCCAGCTCCAGTCCGTCGCCGAGACGCCGCTGTAATTGGCGATATCGATGAATTTGCCTTTTTTGTCGTTCAGCTGGAGGCAATTCTTAACATACTGGTGATAGAACCCTGCATTTTCCTTGGCGCTGTAAAGGTCGATATTATCGAAGGACCCCAGTGTTTTGAGGCGGTAATCGTCATCGGGGAGCATATCGGTCGTGAACAGTTCGGGAGCTCCGTCATTGTTGATATCGGCGATGTCGGCGCCCATGGAAGAATAGCTGGTATGGCCGAATCGTTGTTCCAGCTCATCTTTAAAAGTGCCGTTCTGCTGGTTGATATAGAGGTAATCCCTTTCATAGGAATCATTGGAGACAAAGATATCCGGGTATCCGTCGCCATTCATGTCGCCAACGGAAACGCCGAGCCCGAAGCCGATCAGGCCGCCGTGGATACCGGCTGCCCGGGTGACCTCTATAAAATGTCCGTTATCGTTCCGGTACAAATGATCTCCTCCGCCTTTAAGGAAGGAGGCGATGGGCCATTCCGAATCCGGCAGGTCGCGCCGGTTGGAATTATTCAGGGTATTGACGGGGATGGGGCTGTTATCGATCATAAAGCAATCCAGGTCGCCGTCATTGTCATAATCCAGGAAGGAGACCTGGGTCGTATAGGCGGAGATGTCTAGTCCGTAGCTGGCGGCGGATTCGGTGAAGGTCAGGTCGTGGTTGTTGATGTACAATTTATTCTTGCGGTGGCCATTGCTCATATGTCCCGAGTTGCAGACATAGATATCCAGCCATCCGTCGTTGTTAATATCGACCATCATCACGCCGGTGCTCCACATGCTGTCCTGCCGGAAGCCTGCTTTATCGGTGATATCCTCGAATTTAAAATCCTTTTTGTTAAGGTAGAGTTTGTTGCTACCCATATTGGAAGTGAGGAACACGTCCGCCAGGCCGTCGTTGTTGATGTCGCCGATGGCTACGCCGCCGCCGTTATAATAATTCCGGAACTGAAAAATATTATCGTTGACATCGTCTTTGAGGTTGTTCCTGAAATCGATGCCCGTGTTTTCCCGGAGCTCGAACAAGGGTGTGTCCCTTTCCTGTTTACAGGAAAGGAAGAACAACGTACAACCTATGAGGAGATATTGGCGAGCGGAGATCATGTAGTCCTACTAAGTTAGCGCTTGTATGGAATCTGTTTAAAATAAAATAAGGCTATTTTTCAGATAGCCTTATTTTATTAAGAGAGGTATAAGAAAAAGTTAGTATCCCGTATTCTGCTTGAGGTTAGGGTTAGCTGCCAGAGAAGCCGTCGGGATGGGGAACAGCAGGTATTTGGCGGTAGAGGCCGGTTTGTATTCCCAGGCATTCATGAATACGCCAAAACGGATCAGGTCCGTTCTCCTGATATTTTCCCAATAGAGTTCGCGTCCCCTTTCAGCCAGCAGGGTCTTAGGATCATATACATTGGCCGTATTGACCAGGGTCATGGAAGCTAAGGGAGCTGCGCCCCGGTGTACCCGAAGGTCGTTCACCATGGCGAGGGCTCCTGCATTGTCGGGGGCAGCGGCGCGCATCTTGGCTTCCGCCACCATCAATACCACTTCCGGGTAACGGTAGAGCATCATCCAGTTGCCGCCGGTGGTATAGGATTTGGTGCCCTGTGTATAATCGGGAGGATATTTCGCCACCCGGATGCCTTTCAGTTCGAGGTCATTGCCATTCTCTTTCAGGGTTGCTGAAATATTAGGATCGAAGACCAGGTTATTGGGAGGCACTTTTCTATCTACTATTTTAGCGCCTGTCTCATTATACTGCTGGCCGATGAGGAAGCCGGGGCGAAGACCGGAAATATCGGTGGCTCCCGCGTAATACCGTCCTCCGATCCTGGTGTCGATCAGGGTATCGTTCGGACCGCGGGCGGTAGGCGCCCCGTTGGTCTGGAACATATCGTAAGTGCTGGCGACCGTTGAGAAGCCGTTCCATCCGGAAGCGGGGTTCAGCGGGGTGTACATATTATAATGCAGGGTAGCAAACCAGCGGTTGCTGATATTCGTGTTGTTGGTTGAAACGCCCGATACATTCGGACAGGCAAATATAGCTTCGGGCGAGACGGAATTCGAGGGGTTGAAATTGTCGAAATACTTGGTGCTGTAAGAGTAGGCTGCACCAGTGATGATCTCATTTCCCAGGGTGATCACTTTTTGCATGTCCGCGTCGGGCCAGGTGGGATGCTCACGGTTGATGAAAGCTCCGTGGTTCAGGTAGAGGCGCATTAACAGGACCTTGGCGGCGTCTTTGCTGGCGATGCTCCGGTTGGCGCTCACGGCAGGAAGATCGGGAAGGGCTGCGGTCACCTCATTGATGATGAACTGAACGGCGCTGTCGCCTCTATAAACTACCGGTGCATTCAGCAGGTTGTCGCCAGGCGGGCGGAAAGGATACTGACCCCAGAGATCGAACAACTGGTATAAGGACAGGGCCCGGAGGAACCTGGCCTGAGCCGTCTGGGTAGCGTCCGGTTTAAAGGTCAGCACGTTGGTGGCGTCGAACTGGATCTTGTTCAGGGCATTGAACATGTTAAGGAAGATATCGACCCCGTCGATCGTCCAGTTATGCTGTTTGAGAGCCCGCCATTTGCCGTTGTCATCCCAGTCGCTGCTGCGGGTAGGGACGACGCACTCGTCGCTGGTGACTTCTTCCAGGGCGAAGATATTTCCGAGGTCGGAATAGGGATTGCCCACATCGTTATAAGCGCTCTGCAGGAAAAGGGCGGCGCTGAAGGAGTTCGCAGCTTCGGTCTTCGTAAGGTTGTTATTCAGCTGTTGGTCCAGTTTGGTACAGGCCGTCATGGATGCAACACCCAGAATAACGACCATGATCTTCGAAAATTTATACCTGTTCATAATTGCAATTTTAATAAATTTTATAAACCAAGATTTACACCGATCGTGATGATCCTGGGAGTAGGGTAGGGTAAATATTCCATGCTCCTGGAGGGATAGGAATTATTATTTACGTCGACGTTCACTTCAGGGTCAAATCCTTTGAACTTGGTGATCACGAATAAATTGGTGCCGCTTAAAAAGAGGTTCAGGTTCTTAACATACTTTCCGCAATCGCCGAAGGCATAGTTAAGAGTGGCATTCCGGAGCTTCACATAGTTGCCGCTCTCCAGGTACCTGGAAGAGGCAACGGCGCCGCTGTTGATGGATTCTCCTGTGCCGAAGTTGGAAGCCGCCACGTTCTGGCCCTTGGCGAAGGGGTTGATATTCGTTACCGTGTTCAGGGTGTTGTTGTAGATCTTGTTTCCGAAGGAACCTCCGAAATTAAGGCCCAGGGAAAGCTGGCCCAATTTCAGCGTAGTGCTGAAACCGGCGATCGTGGTAGGATTGGGATCTCCCTGAATGCTGGGCGTGTCAGCTATCTTTTGCTGGCCCGTCTGGTCGAAGCCGGAGAATTTTTTCAGATTGAATGCGTCTATCGGCTGGTTGTTGGTAATGAGCTGTGCCAGTACGCCGGAAACGCCGTTGCCGCTCACCTTGCCGGTCGGGATGGGCGCCTGGGTGAAATTGGTCAGCTTATTCTTGTTATAGGAGATATTAAAGCTGAAGTCCCAGGTGAAGTCCCTTTTAGAAACGAGGTTGGCTCCGATGGAGAACTCAACCCCTTTGTTGATCAGGTTGGCAGGGAGGTTGATGAAATAGATCGAGGCCGGGGCGGGCTGGATCGCCGTGCTTTGGAAAAGCAGGTTGGTCGTGTTCTTGTGGTAAAAATCGATCGATCCATTGATCTTGCCTCTCAGCAGGGAATAGTCCAGGCCGATGGTGGTAGCCGTTGTTTTTTCCCATTTAAGATCCGGGTTGGCGACATTGGTCTGACCGGCGGCATTGAAGGCCGTTGAAGAGAACTGCTCGAGCGAAGCGCCGGAAGGGAATTCCTGGTTACCGGTGATGCCCCAGGAACCACGAAGTCCGAGGTTACTGATGGTATTGTTGTCCTTCAGGAAGGCTTCATTGCTGATGTTCCATTTCGCACCGACGGAGGGGAAATAACCGTATTTATTATTAACGCCGAACTTGTTCGAGCCATCCGCCCTCATGGTAGCCGTTAAATAGTATTTGTCGGAGAGGTTGAAGTTGATCCTTCCGAAGTAGGACTGGATCTCAGCCGTAGGATCCACGCTGGGGGATAAGGGAAATTGCTGCGCGGCATTCTGCAGGAAGTTCGTGTAAGGGATCTTCGTCACCGTCGACTGGTCCAGGTTGGTGTTGAAGCCGGTGCCTGCCAGGGTTGCATTGGCAAAATCCGTTTTCCAGTATTCGTAACCGGCTACTGCTTCGAACCGTAAATTTTCGACAAGATTGGTGTGGTAATTCAGCGTATGGGTAAAGGTCTGCGAAGTGAGCGTCGCAGAGGAGATCGCGCCAAAGCCTGTTCCCGATACACCCTGAACGCCACCCAGCCAGCCGTCGATATTCGATTTGCGCGTGCCCGATCCATGGTTGATGGCGAATAAGAAGCGGTAATCCAGGTTGTTCAGGATCTTCACCGTCGCGGACATATTCGCCAGGAACACATTGACATCCGCTACGTCGCTGAACGCGGC
>Ga0307517_10012834_pt1 | contig 11447 bp, 6 predicted proteins | sample 23_EM_MG_FD_194515 | JGI IMG/M metagenome (GOLD analysis project Ga0307517, IMG submission 194515) | Populus trichocarpa ectomycorrhiza microbial communities from riparian zone in the Pacific Northwest, United States - 23_EM | ecosystem: Host-associated > Plants > Roots > Unclassified | place... | reverse complement strand
TTGCCTGCTTTATAAAGGGAGTTGATAGGAGTATATAGGTAACTCACAAACTTCTTGTGTCGATAAACTTGAACTTCTCCGTTGACTTCATGAATGATCATGATATTGAAGTAAAAAAAAAAAAAAGCTGTTCAATAAATGAATATTGTGCCATAAAACAAAGCTAATCATAATAACTTTAGGCATCCCAGTGTGATTTTAACATTAAAAGAAGTGAAGAAAACAATGGGATCCACTCCTCTACCAAATACAAGTCTCAAAAAAGCAAAGGCAGAAAGGAAAACGAAAATCAGAACTTACATCTTTAGGAAGTGTTCGCGCTATTTCTGCAAGCTGCATGGCACATATATTGAATAAAAATTGTTAGCTACCACCAAACACACAAGGTACTGCCGATTGATTTAACAGAACCTCAAGGCCACCAAACAGCCTGATCACTCAATGAATACTTAATATGTTAGAAGAGTCTGTAATTCATGTACCATTTTAGGACTAACCAAATTGTGATCTTCAACAATGGTACATTATAAATGCATCCTCTATAATTAAATGAGGTAGAAAGCTGTTGTGTCAAAACTGCTGACATTCAAGCCCTTTGCTTAAGTTAATAGAATATGTTATTGGTCAATAAGAATTAGAATCAGGATGAGGATTTGACAATTGCAGCCAAAAATAATTTAGTTGTGCAAGCTTAGCAGGACATGTATTCAAGATAAACATAATTTAGATGCATCTTGTATTTGCAGCCTGCATACCAATTTATTCCTTGAACATACCAATTACTAAAATTTTAGTACTTTATTTTTTTAAGGAAAAAACAGAAGAAAATGTGTTGAATCTTTTAGCATCTTCATTCATCAAAATTCTTATTATTAATTATCCAAACATACCACAATTCAAAAGTGTCTAAATAAAGAATGAAGCATTATAAAAGAAGTGGAAGTGAAGGTGACACCTCAAACATTCCTTGCCGCTGATTGACCATTTTACTTTTTGAAAGATATGAAGTGGTTGGTGTCACCTGAAAATCATTATGAATTAAACACAGATTTTGAGCCAAAGCAGCAGTGCTAACGAAATTCATTGTTTGAGTACCTCCATACAGTATTCAATATTGTTTTGGCTCAAATGACTCATGATTCCTGAATCAACACTCAAGGAGCACAAATGAAAAAAAAATGATTCTTAAGTATAGAAAAAGAAATGACAAAAAGGCATACAGTTAAAAGAGCTAAAATAAGACTTGAAGAAATTAAATAATCAAAACTACAAGGACAAAGAGCTAAAAGCAAGACTTTAAAAGAGATATATAAACAAACTGAAGAGGGTACTTGGATCAACAGCAGCAGCTACATTATCGGAGCTCACCACATGTACGTACTCCTTTCCCTGGAAAATAAGTTCAGAACAGCAGTTATTTGTTCTCTGCTAGCATGCACTCTTATTGCCCATTTCAGAAAAATGAATTACATTCTTTTTATATATCATGTAATAAGAAGTAGGGACAACAGCAATGGCAACACATGTACTCAGCCTCAAATTCCTATTTGAGACCTATCCTTGTTTTTTTGGTTAATGTAGCCCATGAACATTTTAAACAAGGATAATTAATATTTGTCACCTGCTAATGTTGCATTTACAACGTGTTTGCAAGCTCATGCATCAATAATGCTATCTTATAATTGGTAACACAAAATGCATCAATAGCCTTTAATGAACATACACCCAAAAAACTTAATGGACAAGAAATAAAAAGATCACAGTTAAAATTGACAACAGAAATTGCAAGAGTTAAACATGAAATAAAGCAAAGCACATAAGCAAGTAGTGTAATATCCTTAAGAATTGTGTACCTGTGATAATAATACATCCAGAGTTCCGCTGCTTTTCATTAGGGAAAGGAAGGCTGCAGCATGATCAGATGGATACCTTCATATAAACCCAAAGAAAAGGAAAAATCAGAGATAGAGAGAGAACAATCATCAGGAAAGTTTTGCCCTATGGCCAAATGAAATTCAAGACAGAATTAACATATTAGAAGCTGAAAAGGTAATATTGTAGCGAAAGTTCTCTGAGGTAGTGTATTTTTCACCAAAGCACTTCCAAGAGTTTTTGATGGAAGAAATAAGACCTTTGGGTCAAATATAACAAAATTTATAAGAGAAACATTATTGAGATTGAACCCAAGATTAGCAAAAAGAATGTCCCAGTTCAGCAGATATAGAATGGTAAATGGATTGATTTGATAAACACTGAACAGTAAACTAGAAATGTCAATATTTTAGGGGAAAAAAATAATCATGTAAAAGTTGAGGTGCAGCCAAGAATTTTTAGGAGAGGAAAGTGTCATAGCTAGTAAAATTAGTCATTTAAATGTGATTCTAGCAAACGTTACAAGCACTTTGACAAGACAACAGACCTCAGAAACCAATATGAAACTATGAGACAACCACAAACCAGGGAATGAGAAGGAAAGGAAGAAATGTTTAGGAGCTGAAGTTATGAAAGTGATATAATAGAGGTACAGGAGTGCTCAAGCCAGCTATTAGTAGAAGTTGAAATCTACTAGATTCAAAAAACCAACTATCATACTGGCTTTCTCAAGATGGATTATCTCTAGTAGTAAAGCATTGTGGGCTATTAAAAACAGCTAGCATTTTTAAGAATAGTTCTAATGCTGCAGCACTTGATGCTTGACTTTCTTTGAGCATTAAGGAACAATTTGGAAAAACTTCAAGGGTTTTTAGAGTTTATACAGGGCACTTAGAACTTCAATATGTTAAAAGAACAAAAGGTAGTGAGAGTCTACAATTCATCTGCACTGCTCTGTCCACTGGAAGATTTCTTTTGAGGATGTTGGCCCTGCATAAATGCAATCATGGTATAGGTGAGCTATAAATTATGCCTTCAACAAATTCTATTGGCATGTATAGTTAAACAAACAAACGTGGGTAAAATTGCACACCTGACTAAGAGGAAGAATATCAACATTTGATGTGGAATATTTCTCCAAAGCCTACATGAAAACTTCAATGAGTAGATTCTGATAGAATATGAGCACAGTTCCAAGAGGAGATGCCAAGGACAAATCACCTTCAGGGAATCATCATGAGTGCTGATAGTGTTCATAAGCACCAAAGGGATATGGCATCCGTATGTCAAATTGAGAGACTGCAGATATTTAGCAGTGGGATATGTCAGAGCAAAGATAACAAAATAAAACCTATATACAAAAGAAAGAAATCTTGCCTGAATTTGATTAACAATCAAGTCAAGAGATGTCAAACCATCACGAATTCCAATTAAAGACCTGCAAAAAAATGAGTACAGCCACATAAATTTAACACATGATAAAGTACAAAGCAAACATGTCTCTACAAGCCTTTGTCTGTTTAGGGATAGGACTAAATTACTCCAACTGTTGAAATTCAACCCATTCATCATGTATCCTTCAAAAGATCAAATTATATGATGCACAGAAGATAATGTAGTATGAAATATCTAGGTTTAGGATTCATGCTTACTTGGGGCCATTAAACCCTAGAGCTGTTCCCAAAGTGTCATTGAACTTCACCACGACAATCTTGTCCAAAAGGTTCTTAATTTCTGCAATATCTGCATTCAACCCAGGAAATTATTTTTATACAAGCAAAGAGGGAAAAGGAACAAAGGGACACAACATACTAAAATATTCTTTAACTTCTTAATTTAAACAAGTCATCATGTCACGTAGAAAACCATTACCATTAGAAGCAGGTGCTAAGTTCTGATAAGGAACAACAAGCACTTCACCAATTAGAGAGCTGATATTGCTCATGTTCTTGCTTTGCACACTTTCTTGGATTTCCTTGCTTCAAAACACAATTTAATGTCATATCAACCAAAGTACCAAACCACACATAAGTAGGTCGTAACAAAACCTCAAGTGAAAAGCCAATCACATAGTTCTATAAATATTAAATTCTAGATGCCAGGACCCCAATATCGATTCAAGAAGAACCCAACAGTATATTGAACACATTATACCCTAACTCTGCAAAAGATTTAAAAACCTTGCACTAATTTGCTTTCTGTACTTCAGATAACTAGGGGATAAAGCTTTGTATGCTCTCTTAGTCCAAGTCTCTAATGAATAGCCAGTTCGACCAATTTCAATAATAAACAAACATTTCTAGATAATCAAATTTCGGACTAATAACCTCAACAACTTGAAAAACATGATATATTAACTCCATCACACACAACCATATGGAAACAAAAACTAAAAATAAAAACACATTAGCAAACATGATACTAGCATTATATCTTCCATAAACAAATACCACAACTTACTCTCATCCAAAGATGATATCAATTTTCTCTTATAATGCAAAAAAGCAAGTACTTTATACATGAATCAAAATAGTAAGAACGATATCATAAGAATCTATATTGCACATCCCAAAACAGACAATAAAAGCTCAACTAGAATGACAAATGCAACATCTAGAAGAAGCCCTTCTTTGGTAATAATGTAGAGTCTTGGACTTGGAATCTAAAGGGTGTGTTCGAATCTTAACAGCAACTAGATGCTGAAGGGGTAGGACTGCCCTAACCTTTTCCTTCCAGGACCCATTTCAGTGGACCATAATTTGAGAATAGCCTTCTATCTAGAAATAAAAGATGGCAACAGAAGCACACCATAGCACAACTGAATCTTAAATGACCAGTGTCCCGCTTAACAGATATAAGAGAACCTAAAGAATTCTCTGCAGTACACCATCCACAATAGATATCTGCCGAAACTTGAATTCTCATCTGAGTTTATAGCTATTTTCTACATCAGGATGAAAATTAACTTGTGAGAAACACAATCATATGACACTAAAAACAGTGGTCTTAATCAAACCAATAAAAAACATAATCCTTCACATCATAGAGCTTCTATTGCCACAGCAAAAAATCACTCAAGTATAGATCGTTATACCCATTTTCCTGCTTTAGGCTAAATAGCAACATCAGTCCAAGTTTTTCTCTACATATCAATCAGTACATGTACATCATTCACCATCCATAATTGATCCCAACAATATAATTAACTGAACCAAGGATCTTCCTATCTTTTTCAAAACGCAGCATTAGTGATTTCTATTATTCTCTTGCAATGAACATTATTTACACAACACACCTTATAAGGCACTACCCTAAACAGAGGTTAACAAATTAAGTAAATTCTATAGTACCTCGATTCTTTGGTGGAAAGATCTCGCTCTTCTTTACGAATATGTCCTTTTAGTGCTTTCAATTTCTTTTTCTCAAGCAAAAATGTCTTGGTAATTATATTGCAAAACAAGTACACAAACTGAACAGAATCATTAGCAGGCACTGGATACGCAATCTTCTTATAAATCTCCCATGGCATATTTGAATCAACCAAAGCCACAATGGGAACCTGCAATCTATCAGCCTCCAAAATCACCGAGCTCTTCCTCTCCGTATCTAACACCACTACACAATCTGGCGGTTGTATTGGCCCAAAACAAACCTTAACAGCACAAATAAAAGAAATACAATCATCAAACAATTAAAAAAAAAGGCTTTAAAAGCAAAAAGAATAGAAGGGACCGTTAAATAATATTAACCCAAAACTTGAAATTTGAAAAAAAATATAAAAAGCAGCTTAACCCTCAAAATCGTTAAAAAATAAAAACCCCATTAACCCAAAACTTGGATTCAATTAACAAAAAAAAAAAAAAAAACACTCATATTTACAATTCAATTAAAGAAAAAGGAGCCTATTGTAAAGAAAGGGCAAACCTTTTTATTTCTTGATCTGAACTTCTTAGGACTATGACTATTAGTCAAGAAACCACCCATTCTCCACATAATGTTATCTCTTGGGCTATAAATCCCCATCTTCTTTGTCATTTGCTCCACTATCTCATCAAACAAAAGATTCGTATTCACAAACATGAACCTTGCGTTCTTATCACGCGCCAAATGAGAAATGAAACTGGCAGCATTCCGGAGACAGATGAGAGTTTTATCGGAGTCGATAATGGAGATTTGATTACGCATTCCATAAGTGTAAATTTTCAAGTGGTGGGCTGCCACTCGCCGCCCTATATGGGCGTTTGTGGTTAGTAGCTTTTGGATTATTATTGAATGGAGCGTCATTTAAAAAAAAAATTGCAGTAGCCTCCTGTGATGGTTGTGGCCGTGGCGGTGTTTAAACGGGAGAGGTGTGTTTCATTTATAGGGGGGGTGTTCAGCGATGGAGTCCAGTGGCGATGGTGAGACTGTAGGGTTTTGTTGTTGGGGTTTTGTTTTGCTTTGGGAAATTTTGAGAAGGAAGAGGGATTTGGTGGGTCGGGTTTGGGTCCAAGTTTAGTTGATGGACTTGGTATTTTTTTAAATTGGCCCCTTTTATTTTTATTTAAAACACCATGAGTTCCATTTTATCCATTATACTAATTAGGGTATTATTATTTTTAATTAATTAACAAAAACTAAATGAAGAAGTGTTTTGCGTTATTTTTGTTTTTGCTTTTAATTGTTTTTAAAGAATGTTTTTGGCTTGAAAAAACATTGGATTGATATTTTCTTAATAATTTCTGATAATTTTGATGTGTTGATATTAAAAAATTAAAAAAAATCTAAAAAAAAGATCTGTTTTCAAATAAAAAGTTATTTTAAACACCATAATTCTAAACACCTCCAACCTCCACACAAGATGCTATATCAAAATAGTGCTTTATTTTTATTTTTTAGTATTTTTTTATTTTATCCTTTAACATTGAGTTTTGTAATTTGTTTTCTATGAGATTATCCTAATTTCATAACTCGAGTCGTGACTTTGACGGGTTAATTCAGGTTGACTTGAGTTTTTTATCCTTTTTTAATTTCATCATTCAACATTGACTTGATTCATAATTAAACTTCATAATTTATTTCAAATTATTTTCTATAAAATTATCATGGTCTCATGATCTAGGTCGCAAGTTTGGCGAGTTAATCTGAGTTGATGAGAGTCTTTCCTTTTTTTGTCATATTTTTAATTAAGTTTTTTAAAATTTCATCTTTTAACATTGGGTTAATTGAAAAATAAATTTTATAATTTGTTTTGATTTGCTTTCTATATGTTTATCCCAGTCTTTTAACCTAATTTGCAAGTTTGATAGGTTAATTTAGGTTAACTCGAATTTTTTTATCTTTTTTTAATAACACAATTTCAATTTTATCCTTTAACATTAGGTTGATTGAGAATGTAGTTTTATAATTTGTTTTGATTTGCTTTTATAGAATTATAACAATCTCATAGTGGGTTGATCCAAGTCAATCCAATATATTAACTTCTCAACATTTTAAAAAAATATCTTCTTGAAATTCTTTTGAGTCAAATTACATTTTTATCGGTCATTCGGGTTGTCTTTGGACCCATCAAGTCAACTGAGTCACATCGAGTCAATCTCTATACGGTTTAATTTTTTTTTTCTACTAGAAAACACTAGATATTTTTATGTTTTAAAAAAATTAATCCGACCCTCGGCACAACCCACACCAATAATCTAGTTTGAAGTTATCCACACACCCACAAAAAAGTTCTTTTCTTTCAATTTTTTTCTACGGCACCAGAATATCAATTAAAAATTAAAATTAATTAACATTAAAATTAAAAATTAAGTTAAATTATAAAAATTAAATTATAAAAAAAAGCTAAAATAGAAAGCAAAAACATAATGGTCACACATTTTACTATCCACGGCTACAATGTAAATACCATTTTACCTTCTAAGAAATACCAATAGCACGTGGTGTTGGGGGTATTTTTATATTTTTGCTTGAGCTATTGGTCATTATTAGATTGATCGATGGTGGGATTGTGATTTTCTATTTTTGGAAGTTCAATGGAATTAGTAATTTTTCCTTAAAAGCAAAATATTTGAAACTAGCATTTGGGAGCTTTTATGTCATTTAACTTTTTTAAAAATAGTAAAATAGCTCGATTATCTTTGAAAGAAAAAATTTTAAAGCTTGTGTTCAGGGGCTTTTTTGTCTTTTCATTTTATTATCAACTTGTTTGAGAATAATTTAATCTTTTAATAAACATAAAATAATAATAAAATGGAAATGTGATTAGCACGTGCATTGCACGCTCCAGCGTGTGGGAAGTGCCTATGACTTTTTGGCATAGCGTTTGCCGCCTCTTAGTAGCCAAAAATATGATTTTATCATGTTGTTGAAATCATCGCGATATCTTTCTCCAAATGGGGTGGCTACATAGTGGTGGAGGTACAACAAATAGTCATTGTGGGGCTTTTTTTTCTTTTTTCTTTTCCCTAAAAAATCACGCTAACAATTCAAAATTTCATTATTGTTTTCTTAGTTATTGATATTTCAACTTCGGTTTTTATTCTTTTGATTTCTATTTTTTATGTCTTTTTGTAAAAGTTTTATTTGTTTTCAATTTCATCATTCAATCCTTATTTATGATATATTATTTTCTTCAATTTAGTCCTTATTCTTTTGATTTATAATTTTTTAGCATTTTGTACAATTTCTATTTGTTTTCAATTTCATCATTCAATCCAAATTTATGATATACTATTTTCTTTCCAATTTGGTTTTCATTCTTTTGATATTTTTGTCCTTTTGTTAAAGTAATTTTTCTTTTAAATTTTATCTTTTAATTTATTTTTTTATTACAATTTTGATCCTTATTTTTTTAATTGCTATTTTTTTTTATTTTGAATCCTTTTGTATAATTGATTTTTTTTCCCTGATGTTGTCCTTCAATATTTGATTGGTTTGAGATTAGCTTCACGGTTTTTTCATGCATGGTGCTTCCGGTCTAAAGACCCAAGGTTACGAGTTTGAAAAGTTAATGCAGATTGACATCGTTTTTTTAACTTAGTTTCTTTTTTGATTTCATCATTCAGTCTTATTTTTTTAATGAGTTTTATGGTTTTTTTCAATTTATTTTCTTTTGGGTTATCCCCATATCATGACTTGGGCCACGAGTTAACCCGACTTTACTCGCCCCTTATTATCCAGGTTATATGTCTGTCATGCTAACTCGGGTTAACTTGAATTACTTTTCTTTGACCTTTTTTTTTACTCAATTTTGTTCTTTCATTTTTAATTAGTTGCAAACTAAATTACATTGTTTTTCTCCTTTTAAAAATAGGTTTTTTATCTTAAGTTATTGTGATTTTTTTTTAATTTTGGTTTATTTACTATTATTTCTAATTTTTTTATTATTTAATTAAAATAAAACTAACTTATTTAAACCAATAGAATCTATTTGAGTTATAGATTCTTCTTCTTATTTTAAATCACGCTTGCATTGTATAAACATCATTTTTTATTAAAAAATAATATTACAACCACCATCATAGGGCGCCCATGTCTAGTTAAAACTAAAGCTAAAATGGAAAGACTTTTCCTAAATGAAGGCTTTTCTTGTTCTGTACATCTACACATTGCAATTTCAATTATGTTCCAAAATCTACAATATGGTCCTCGAAGTTTTTTTCCATCTTCGGTCTCTATAATTTTAGTTTCTTACATTTTTGTCATAAAAACTTTATTTATTTTGTGTTTTAGTCCTTAAAACTTTAAACAGAAAAGAGAAAATTATTGAAAAAGAAGGGGATAAAGAAAGATTTTGGCTAGCCGCATCCTTACTACAAAAGGCTAATTTTGGTGTTGATTGGTTTATATTAAAGACAAGGATTTAATGAAAGTGGTTTGGGCCTTTAATCATGTTTGAAAGAGTATATATAAATCCAAAAAATGTTTTGACTTAATTTTATTTTGAGTTTTAAGACCGGTTTAAAGATACTTGGAGTTGAAAATGGAATTATTGAAGTTCGTAGAATATTTTAGGTATTTTTATGCAAAAATAGGTTTTTCGAACTAAATTTACCAAACCTCGTGTGGACACAAATTTGAGTGCTTAGTGCTTGAAAATTAAGCAAGCAAATGTGTACAAAATTTGAATTAAAATATATGACTGAATACAATCTCTATTTAAAATATTCTTATAAAAAAATAAAACAATTCTCTGATTCTTCCCTTGAATTTAATTTGTGATGACTTGATAAGAGTTTTATATTTAAAATATATATATATATAAAATAATGCATTGTTGCTTGCAATTTCACACAAACTAGTACCATTTAACTAATATTAGATCATCACAATAAATTAATATAGATATTTTTCTACTGTAAAAATAAAATATAAGTGTCAAATTTGGAAATTTAAGACCAATTTTGATTATAATTTATCAAATCAAATGATAAATCAAAGTTTAATACCCAATTTAAAACAATTATAGATTTTAGGGACTAAATTAGAAGTTACAAAATTTACTGTTATGTATGAATAGTAACCAGTAACTTTGACTGGCCTGGAGACTTTTTTCTTAGCCAAAAATGGTTACCGCGAGATCTTATCTCAAATATTTCGTCTTCTCAAATCCAACGGCGCGATTCATTCATAATATCTCTTGATTGTTGATGAGTTATAGCTGATGAAAAATTTTGGGTTTTTTTTTTTTCCCTCTTGTCACGGTTCCCATGCATTCTCTCTTCTCTGTTAATTTCTTTCTCTTTCTGTACTGCAATGTCAACTGAGAGAGGAGAAAAGCTGATTGAAATATGAAATTCGGAGGAAATTAAAGATTGTACGTAGTAGTTCCTTGTTGTCCTTTTTAATAAAATACAGGAAATTTGTTGCTGTTTTCCGAGCACAAATTAAAGACTGTTTGTTGGAAATTTGGCAGAAACACATAATTGAAATAGGAATTCTTTTTCTTCCTTTCAAACAGGTAAAAGTTGACATGTACATGGCTATAAAAAGCAAGGGCAAAGGCTTTTGTTTTCCAGGAGATTTTGCCCCAGAAACTGCTCATCCTTCCTTTGAATCTGTCTCTCCACTTGTTGAATTTCTAGTACGTACTCAAGAACACGTGAAACTGTAAATTTAAATCATACAACATGTGATATAATACAATTCAGATCATAAATTAAACCATGATGTCTTTTAAGGAACAAAAGCAAACCAAACCTCTGTTTGATAATTTAATAAACAGCCCTAGTCCTAATAATTGAAAAGGTACCGTAAATGTTTTGGATTGGAAAGATTTGTTCAGAAGAGAAGTACTGGAAGAGGAAAATTCTGACCATTTTCTTATCTCGTTATTTAAAGAGTTGGAAGGTTGAGGCACCAAGTTTCTTGAGTCTGTAGCATACAAATGGTGAAAGAACGTCTGCAATAATGCCATCTAAACTGATATTTGCCCATGTTCCATCGGAGAAGACAGGCAATAAACGATTTGAAGCCAAAAACTGAGACCATTTCACCTGCAGCTGGAACTGGACTATGTTATGTGGTACTGTAACCCTGCAATTGACCTACCAAGCAAATCAAAGTTCCACATGAAATTGTAAAGATACTTGATG
>Ga0307517_10012833_pt1 | contig 11447 bp, 6 predicted proteins | sample 23_EM_MG_FD_194515 | JGI IMG/M metagenome (GOLD analysis project Ga0307517, IMG submission 194515) | Populus trichocarpa ectomycorrhiza microbial communities from riparian zone in the Pacific Northwest, United States - 23_EM | ecosystem: Host-associated > Plants > Roots > Unclassified | place... | reverse complement strand
AAAGACAACTTACCTGACATGGAAAAAGAAGAATAAGGAACTCTGAGAAGTAGCTCAACTGGTCAGGCCTTTGGTTTGCTCCCTAATGATCACGAGTTCAAGTCGTCTTAGGGCTATTGGAGGCTTACATGGTCGTTAACTTCAGGGCTCATGGGATTAGTCAAGGTGTTCGTAAGCTGGTCCAAACACCCACATTAATAAAAAAAAATATAAGGACAAAATTGAGAAGAAAAAAAGATGAAATTGACAAGAAAAAAAGACTTTTTGACCCATCTAATTACCTAGCCTGATTTAAAATTGAACCATGTGAGGTTATTCTGACATCATTTAGTTGATTTGACTAGTTCAAAGGTAACTCTAACTCCGTCGATTGTTAAAAAAAATCTGAAGAAAAAATTAAGAAGAAAAAAAAAAATAAAGGAGTGGGGAACGAGAAAAAAAAAAAGAAAAAAGAAAAGGAGACGAGCTTCAGTGAAGCTCCATAAACTTTCCCAAATTAAGATGTTCGCTTACCCTTTTGTGGTGTGTCAGTCAGTAGTCCTAATTAAGGCACGATTTTAGCACCATAAAAAATCCAAATCTTAAGCACATATATACGTCGTTGTTATCACATGCATTAATCCTCCTGACAGTATCATATAATTAATTATTTTATGCATCCAGTTTATCACTGGTCAATAGTGTTGATGTGAGCAAGAAAATGGAAGTAGACATCCAAGAGTAGGTTTCGATATAGTTGAATGCAATGCCACAACACATCAAAAGGATGTCCAAGCTCTTTGATTTTTAACGGTTATATACATGCATTTCGTTTTTGTTTCAGACTCATATTGAAAAGCACCACCTTGATACATTAATTACTCATTAATGGCGACGTCGTACGTAGTTCATTGTACAGATGCTCACTACTCCAACATTATCTATCCATCCTGCTACGAGCTTCTTGGATGTATATGAAAAATTAATGGATCTTGCTATTCTTCTGCAGCTAAAGCACTGCTGTCGGTATTTGAGATGAAAAGAATGGAAAACCCTCCCCTACAATGATCATTACTCTCTAGCTAAAGCCATCCCTTTCAATCTTCGGTGACAAAAAATGCTACCTTTCACTACTCGAAAGCTCTTCCAAGTGTGACCCAAAGAAAGGGAAAATATTAAAAATGAATTTGCTATCCTGATCGCAAAAGAATTCAGATAATTAGGAGTTGGTCGAAGAATTCCTGATCCATTATCTAAAAATAAAAATTAAACTTAATGTAATAGCTAGAATCTCTGTCCTATTATAAAAAGATTCTGAGCTTTACTGTTTAAATTTCTAGTTTGCTTTAAGCTACCTCAATTCCTAAATAACAGGAAAAAAAAAATGAGGCAAGCTCAGAATACACAATGCAAATGATTTCAAGGTTTCGTTTTTTCTGTCCTGCATGCCCGCTAACTGAGATGTGCAGGTAACACGATCATAAGAGATTAATCTCGACGAGGAAAAGGCTGTCGATCTCTTTCACAACCCTACATCACACAACTATATATGTCCATTGCAACATATGTAGGAAAAGGCAGTATCGTCATGTATACTTTGAGCGATGAGAGTGACAAGAAACTTGCAAGCTTTTTAATTTTTCTCCTGACAATGGAAAGTTGCAGGCTAATTTATCGCTGATCAGAAGCCATGCAGTGATAAATTAAGAAGAAACATGAAAATTTGATTGTCAATTGCAGGAGCAGATAATTCTTAATTATACATCCCTGCTGAAATTTAATTAGTTAGCATACACCATTCACTCACTGAGTGGTTGAGGAGAATCTCTTTAATTACTATCAAGCTTGCATTGATTTCTTTTCATTTATTAAAATGCCAGTTTATAAACCCTTAACGCATTGCCAAAAAACCAGCTTTGGCTCACAAAATTATGGCTCAAACTAGCTTAACTCAAGCAATCGATCTCTTCTCTCCTATTCTCCTTCTCCTTCCTCTTTTGCTTCTGATCGTCCTCAAGCACTTTAGACATAATTCATCACCACCATTTCCTCCAGGTCCATATCCATGGCCAATCTTAGGCAACATTCTCCAACTTGGAGATAAGCCCCATATCACCCTAACCCATTTTGCAAAAATCCATGGACCAATCTTCTCATTAAGACTTGGGACCCAACTTGTGGTTGTGGGATCCTCTCAAGCTGCTGCCATTGCAATCCTCAAGACTCATGATAGAATTCTATCAGGGCGACATGTTCCTCACATGGCACCAAGCAAGAGTTCAGAACTCAACAAATTATCACTGGGTTGGGTTGTTGAGTGCAATGAGAGGTGGAGGTATTTACGCACAATATGCAAAAGTGAGCTTTTCTCACTCAAAGCACTAGAGTCCCAAGCATGTATAAGAGAGAGAAAAGCCAAGGAAATGATTGGTTTTATCAATAAAATGGAAGGGAAAGTAGTTAAGATTAGAGAGGTAGCAACTGCTACTGTTTTTAACATGTTGAGCAATATTTTAGTGTCGAGGGATCTTGTTAGCTTGGAGCATGAGAGCGAGGATGGAGGGATGAGTTCGGTATTAAAAGACATTGCAAGGTTGGCTTCTACTCCAAATATATCTGACTTTTTTCCAATATTGGGTCCATTAGATCTGCAAGGTTTAAGGAAGAAGACTATGGAATTGCACAGGAGGTCTTTTAATATGTGTGAAGCTATCATCCAAGAAAGAAGAGAGGGTGGGGAGGGAAAACGAGACGGTCCCGATGCTTCAAGACGTAGAGACTTTCTTGACGCTCTTATCCTCAATGGTTCAAGCGATGATCAGATTGACATTTTGCTTATGGTTTGATCCCATTCTTTACATCCCTCATGATTATTCGAAGTTGATTTTAACTTTTAGTTTTTTTTTTTATCCTGGTCCTTGAAATTATTGAATATTATCATTTGAACACTCAAATTATGCTTCGAAGTATATACATATTAACTTTATGACTTTTATTTCAAAAAAAAAAAAAAAAACTTTAGGACATTCAATAAAAATTATCAAGACTTATTATCCCGATGCTTTCCAGGATCAAAGACAGATTGGCGAAATAACATCTGCTTTGACCCAGCTCTTAATTTCTTTTACAAATTATATATATAATAATTGATTTATTTGTAAATTGCGATTAGGCTATTTTCAATTAATTAATTTGTTAACTGGAAAATACATTAGATGATTAATTTGGTATCTAACAACTAATTAATCTACTAAAGTATTTTTTGAGTATTTCCCAGTTAAAATCCACTTCTTTTAATTAATTTATTTATTTTTATAACTACCTCTGCGAGTTTCTATCACTTATTTTACACGAACGGAAAACTGAACATCAATCTTTATTCCAATTGTTGTTTCATCGTGACATTTCAGGAGCTCCTTTCTGCTGGCACAGACACAAGTAGCTCGACCATAGAATGGACAATGGCAGAGCTGATAAAGAATCCGAGATGCCTAAAGAAAGTTCAAGAAGAGATTGCAAATGTAATAAATATGAACCGGGATACAGGATTTAAGGAATCCCACCTTCCACAGCTAACATACCTTCAGGCTTGTGTCAAAGAAACCCTCAGGTTGCACCCTCCAGGACCGTTTCTTCTTCCTCACCGCGCCATCGACTCTTGCCAAGTGATGAATTACACCATTCCAAAGAACACTCAAGTGTTAGTAAATTATTGGGCTATCGGACGAGACCCCAAGAGTTGGGAGGAACCAGTAGTTTTTAATCCAGAGAGGTTCTTGAGCTCAAATTTGGATTTTAAAGGGAATGACTTTGAGTTCATACCCTTTGGCTCAGGAAGGAGAATCTGCCCTGGCCTGCCGATGGCTGCAAAACATGTTGCATTGATCATTGCTTATTTGATCCTTTTCTTTGATTGGTCTCTTCCATGTGGAAAGAACCCTACTGATTTAGACATGAGTGAGAACTATGGCTTAACTTTGCGGAAGGAACAACCTTTACTTCTAGTTCCGACTAGTAAAAAATGAGTGCGAGATGATTTAGCTGTCCCTCTTGCATTCTAATAATAAACATGTCTTGTTTTGATGTTTGTCGCAGTTGCATTTTAGCTTTCCAGGCCTGTTACCATTCTTCATGACTGAATCAGGATACTGTGATTGATTAACTACTGCAATAACTTGTACTGGTAAAATACAATTTGTGTAACCTGAACTTCTCAGGCTTTAAACTTGTTCTCTAGAGATCACTAGTTCGAATCTCATAAATTTTAGAGTCATTGGAGGCTTACATGGTCGTTAACTTCAGGATCCGTGAGATTAATCGAGATGCGCGCTGATCCGGACACCCACATTAATTAAAAAGAAAAAAAATACATTATGTAAGAATTCAAACTTTTTTTTTTTACTTCACTCCATTGTTAACCTTTTTGTATCATGTAGTTGTTAATAGAACATGAGGACTCCCCGCCTCAACTTGCATTAACAATGTCAATGAGATGTCTACCAAGAAAAATGAAAGGCAGCACTCTCCTGCCCCATTTCCGTATAGAGACATGCCAAGCGATGAATTATAGGATCCCAATAACTCTCAAGAACTAGTCAACGTGTGGGCAATCGGACTGAATGCGAATTAGGAAGCCTCACACGCATTCTTACAGTGCTGCAATATAGGCTCCAAACCGTGGAGACCAAAGCCAAACTAAAAGGAAGAAAGGAGGCCAAAATCAGGGGGGGGGGGATTCTGCTCAAAACCAAGCCCATGTAAGGTAATCTGGGCGCAAAACCGAGCTGGGCTGGATAACATGACAAACAAAGCTGCCAAAACCAAGCAGCAAGAGAGAGGAGAAGAAGGGACCCAACCAGGTCCAGTAAGTTGCCAAAACTTGGCAGCTAAGGAGAGGTGAGGCCCAACAAGTTACCAAAACCGGGCAGCTAAGGAGAGCAGAAGTAGGGCCCACCAAGTCCAACCGAGGAGGATAAGAAAAAGGGTAAAACCTAGCCCACCGAGCCCATCCATGGAGAAGAAGAAAAGGGGCAAAACCGAGCCCAGTACCGGGAAAAAATTTGGCTGCAAAACCGAGTCCAAGTCCAATAGCTAGAAAATGGGTTCAAATCAGAGCTCATGTATGATCATTTGGTGCTTCGAGCAAATCTCTCTAGGTTTTTTTAAAGAATAAAATAATTTTTTATATTTCACATAACAATTTAAATTTTTAAATTAAAATGATTTTTAATATAATATTAAAGCATCTTATTAACCAAATGATCACGAGTGTATTTCTCACCACCCCATTTAATTTAATAAAAATTAATCATAATGTAAAATGAATATTTACAAATTTCAAGCTCAAAATATTTTCATTTAAAAGAACGTATTAAAAAATAATATAAATCATATATTAAAATTCTACATAACAGTTTAAATGTTAAAATACGCTCACATTGTCTTACCTGAATATCTTATTTTACAGGTAAACAGGGGTGGGTGTCTCCATGAAAACAATTGTTTACATGATAATTTTGCTATTGTTCACAATAAAGCAATTATTTCAATGGTAGGCCATGCATAATGTTTGTGACCCTACTGTCTACAATACAAATACATGTGATTCATACATTGTATAAACATTCAAGGATCATGAGGTATGAATAACAAACATATCTATACATAACTACCTAAAAATAACTTTCTCATGTATTTCATTCCTTTCTATTCATTGCATTGCTATTTGTACTTTGCTTAGTATTTTAGGGTTTTCTATTTCATAAATCAGACTTGTTTTATATGAAGACATGAACCCCCTTCCAACCCAAGTTCAAAACAAATTCTTAATCCCATCAAATAAATGTGGAGATGTTCAAAATTATTTGAAGTTTTTTCAACTTTGTTACATTCAAATCAGAGCAGTTTCTCAACTTAGCATTGAATTTTAATGAAAATGGTTTGAACTCTTGCCCTTTGGTTCGTGAAGGAGAATACTATTCATGGCTGCAGAGCAGGTTGCCTGCTATTTTTGCATTATTAATCTATTTATTTTGATAAATTTTCAAATAAAAAATAATCTTTATCACAATCCGGGATAACTGGCTTCATTAGCCAGCTGGTGTTGTTTAGAGTTAGGATTATTATTAGCAAGGAAAATCCATAGTAACAGATCAATAAAATATTACCACATATGGCAATTTAATTCCCAAATACATGATTTTTGCATTTCTACTAATCCTTCAACAAATAAAACGAACAAGATAATAATAACAGGACGACAAAGAATTCATCAATACATAAATAAAGAATCAAAGAATAAACGTAAAACTGACTCTGAATTCTATGGACCGAAACCTAGAAACCTGCCCTGAAAAGAACTGAAATCGGTATGAAACTACTGTATTCATGCAATGGATCTTGTGCTATTAGACTGACGAATCTTATCTGCAACAAAAGAATGAAAGAATAATCACAGCTTCTTCTACCTACAAAGAATTTAGTGTCCCTTTCTGTATGCAAGAATGGAAAGAATTGTGTTGGTTATGTATGAAAAAATCTTCAACTTGGCTGAGAAAAAGAGGATGAACTCCCTGCAATGTCTAAAGGTGTCCACGCTGAGACTGTGTAGAGAGGCTGATCTAACCAACTCAGAGTAAGCGCCGCTCCCTCCTGCCCGTGCTTCTTAACTTGGTAACTATCACAAGAGTACATCTTCAATAGAATTTGGCTCTGAAGCATTTCCCTCTCACTGATTACCAAGCACCGGAGGCCTCCTTGCTCCATCAACTTCTTCCAATTGTCAAGCATTTCATGCCTTTCATGCCGGTCACTTCCTTCACAAGCAACAATGTTCCTAATTTCTCGAGCATACATCTCCTCTATTTTGATCCTAACCGGGCTGTCAAAGGGAAGGCTAGAATCAATCGAGTCAAATAGGGCAGAGTAGTACTTCAACGAATTGCAAACTCTTGTTTCCAAATTAGGGGCATTGTGTTCTGCTTCTTGCTCTGCCACAATGACTATTGCGGGGTTTGTGCTTCGGATAAGTCCCAGGAAATCCCTCAGTGCTCCTCCACTCCCATCATATAGTGTCTTGTGCATCTGGAAAACACAATTAATAGCCACACACTCCCTCTCCTTCACATGGAGCATCCACAACCTCACATCTTCTAACCTGTCCACAACTGGATGGAACTCGAAAGGCAGGTTCAATGCCTCAGCAAATCCAGCAAGCCTATCTCCTGTCTCATTAAGCTCTTGCTTAGACTCGCCTATACCAGTGATTCTAACATGGCTAGGAGGATTAGTCCTGGAGGCCAAACTCTGAAACAAAGTAGGCCATTGAAGCCCTTGCTTAATGTCAAAGTCTATAATATGAACCCTATCTTTCCCTTCAAAAGCCCTCAACAACATCTCATTCGCAGTGAAATGAATGAATTTTGGAATTGGGCTCACCTGATTCAGAAGCCTCAATGCAGTCCCTGAATCATCGTCAACACGATCAAGTTCCCGAGGAGCAGTTATATGAAAAATGTGAGGCCAAAGCCTTGTGACTCTAAGAGCTAAGGCCTCAGTATAATAAGCAGCAAGGCGGCTAATAGGAATTCCTTTCGGAGAAGCAAGCCCCCCCAATTCAGCTAGAAAATGGTTGATCCCAGCGATATTCTTCAACGTAATTGCTTCAACACAAGCTGTAAGTAAGCTGACTAGCTCAAACCCCTGAAACTCTCTCTGGTCCGTTTCTGCAGCCTCCATCGCAGCACCTTCTTGCGGATGAGGATTCCTAGAGCCATTACCCACTTCATGCTCCACTACATTCTCGCTTAGCCTGAGGCCTAAGCTTTGACTCTCTGATGAAGTACTTGAACCCGAGGCTTCTTTTACTGGCCTTTGGCTACTCTCTCCATCCTTTTCACCTAGGTCAGTGATCTCAGTTATAACAGAGCCCACCCATGGATTGTTAGACAATGGCAAAGGCGGGGAAATCACTTCACTAGGCACAAAGTAAACCCTCTCCTCATCTCCTGAACATGTCAAGGAGAAAGGAAATTGTTGAGGGTTAAGGCCTCTAGGCACCTCCAAACTTGGTTGAAACCAAAAATTGCCGCTCCCCAACTGACCTAAACTCAAACTATCACCACCTTCACAAAAATCATCAGGTTTAACATTATCATTGTTACCCCTTTTTCTCTTAGCCCTATTAATGCAAGACTCATCAACTGATTGCTCCGCAAACCTCTTCAAGCTCTTACCCTTCTCCCAAAACTCATCTTTCACTGATTGATTGCTTGTTGCCAATGGGGGGAGCCTGATATTCTGCTTGAGAGAGCAACTGCTGGTCTTGGACTCAAGTGGTTTATCCACTGACAGGCCAACACCAACAGGCCTAATGGGCTGCGACCGCGATGATTCTTTGCGAGAGAAAGTACACGGCAAGTCCAATCTCTGTGTGCTCATTGAAGGTAACTGAAAATGGCAAGCTTGAAACTGCGCAGGTGATTCACTCCTCAATCTATGCCTTGGTGACAGCAATGTTGAACTAGAACAACCGGCCAACATTCTCTATGCCCTTCCAATTTTCTTTTCTTTGATTTTGTGTGATTCTCCCACCCTATTTTCTTCTATTTTTTCTCTCCCTATCTCTCTTTGTTTCTATAACAAATCTTCAACTATGAAATGTGTGGTTTACTTTATTGTGTGCAAGTTCTACAACTTTGCATGTATATTTGAAAAGAGAAATCAAGAGAGACAGCTAACGTGAGTGTGTGAATTTTTCTTTTTTCTTTTTCGTGAAGAAACCAATAAATAGGAATCCGATGAGTAAGAACGAAAATCAAACAAAAGATTTTGTAAATTGTGTAAGTGTTCCTATATGAACAATGTGAGTATGCAACTGTTTAACAAAAGAATATGCAAACAAAATCCCCCAACCCCAATAAAAGAATGAAAGAATTTGTAAAACTAATCAATCATACAATCCAAGTATAAGAAAACAATCATCGGATTCCAACACATTTAAAACAAAGTCATTGAAACAAACTATCAACTCTATTCACTTCATGAAAGGAAATGCAGAAACATACTTGCACAAACTGCTGGCTGAAATCAAAACAACTCTTTAAACCCAGATCAGCATTTGAAGTTTCCATCACAGTAGCTAAATTGAAGCCAAAATCAAGAAACCCCACTTCTTCAACCATGCAGCATGATGTGATCTAACTCTTTTAGCATTCACTCACTAACCGAAGAAACCATAAACCATAAAAAGGTTGTGTTTTTATATACTAAAACTTTTGCTTCTTGTTTCTCCCTGTCTCCCTTCTTCACTCTCCACTACTCCCAGTCCTAGTACTATACTACTACTATGCTACTAGTGGTATAACTTCCATAGCTGTCTCAGTCATTGCTTTTTCTAAGACTGGCTTGGTTTTTACCAGCACTAGGGAAAAAATATGATTACTGTCGAAAGGGGTGTTCGAGAAGACTTGGGAAACTGATTTCTGGTCGTTGGATTTTGATCGGATGGTGAAGAATGCAGTTCAAGTGACCGTTGGAGTATGTCGGTGAAATATGACCGTTGGAGGAGGTGGTGTGTACGGAGGGTACGTGAAGACGTGCGAATATGTTTATTTTTCTTTACTTTTTGGTATTTTACTCTGTGACTGTCACGTAGGATGCACGTGCCTGTCCCCTTGATAGTTGATACCACTTCACTCGACCGTTGGGTTATAACCGGCTCATCTTTGTTCAACTTTGGTGGGGCTTTTTTGTGTGATTATCATCAACTTCCCATAACCTCCAATGTCATTAACACACGTGGTGCACTGTCAGCCATAATTAGAGTCTAATTATGTAGTCTAAGTGAACTTTGAAAGATAGTAGTCTAACTCTGACTTGGGCCCATTATTGGGCCAGGTAAAGCTAAATGAAGTTGCAAGGAAATTTGTCAGCTCTGGCAGTTTTATAATTACAGTAAAATATTTTTAATTGGAAATATATTAAAATAATATTTTTTATTTAAAAAAATTATTTTAATATTAATATTTTAAAATGATAAAAAATTAATTATTTTTAAATAAAAAATTATTTTTTAAAAAAACTCTTTTTAGAACGCAATTCCAAATATCCTAAAAAAAACTCCAAATAAAAATACATTAATTAATATTAATATTATTAATAATAACAAATAAAGCAGAATGGTGTTCTATTATCTAAATATTATTCACCCTCTCACATTTGCCTCCTATTCACTCAATTGCTCATAGCTATATTTTTTAATTTTATATCCCTTAATTTTTTACTTTTTACAATTTGGTAATTTGAGATTTTTTTATTTTTATTTTTATCCTCTCAAGATACGTAAACATGGTTTTTATTTGCTTGCTCCAGTATTTCAAAGTGTCATATAAAAATTAAACATTAAATTAAAGATTGATTTAACAAGACAAAGCCTTAGGTTTTATTGTTAAAACAATTAAACATTAAATTAAAGATTGATTTAACAAGACAAAAGTCTTAGGTTTTGTTGTTAAAACAATTAAAAGATTAGAGACCAAAATTATTAATAGATGAGAAAACAAAGCCTCTCGAGTTAATACTAACAACTAAAACATGAAGGTGTTTTGATGTATAAACATTACTCATCCTTTCATATTGTATAGTCATCCGTTATTGATAGCTAATTTATTCCTTATAGAATCTTAAAATTTTTATTTTTAATACTTTGATCATTAAACTATTTATTTTAATTTTATTATGTCTGCATGATTTTATGTGTTTGGGATTTGTTTTGATTTGCATCATCTAATGTATTTGATGTGTCAAATTAACATAGTAGAATTTTAGGTTGTTTTTTTAAAAAAATTAAAAGACCAAGGACAAGATTAACATAAGAAAAAACAAAGCCTTTTCCACTTATATTCCTAAAAAGCACAAAGAAGCTTAGTTTGGTCTCTTAAGTTTCATCATTTGCATGTATTTGGTCCTTAAATTCCAATCATCAATAGCTATGATTTTAATATCTATGGATTTATTTTAAGAAAGAAATTCAATGAAGGTGATTTTTATTTTTAATATTATTTGAAAAGATAGATCAAAACTCAATAATTTATTTTAGTTTAATATGAGTTTTAGTCCGATTAAAATGTATTTAGTAGTTATAAATAAGGTTTTAGAGGGCCAAATGATTTTTTTTTTCATATTTTGGGTTAAAAAAAAGTTGAGATTTAGGTTTTTGGGGTAAGAAAAACGTAGATCCCAATCTTCTAGGCACCAAAGTCACTCAATTATCTAAAATTGTTGCAAGTGGATGATGCACCACCTATCTCGTAAGATGATACGTCGTTCATTTTATTTTTTTAAAAAATCATTTACATTTAAAAAAATATGCGGACTTGACTTTCCATACCCAAACGTACATGGACTTTTTAATTTTAGACAAGGCACACATGTCCATCCCTCTAGCCCAGACGCACCTGATATTATTT
>Ga0307517_10012832_pt1 | contig 11448 bp, 16 predicted proteins | sample 23_EM_MG_FD_194515 | JGI IMG/M metagenome (GOLD analysis project Ga0307517, IMG submission 194515) | Populus trichocarpa ectomycorrhiza microbial communities from riparian zone in the Pacific Northwest, United States - 23_EM | ecosystem: Host-associated > Plants > Roots > Unclassified | place... | reverse complement strand
TGCTAGGCATAGCCACATCTAGGCATAGCCACTGCTAGGCACAGCCACTGCTAGGCATAGCCACTGCTAGGCACAGCCACCTCCCACAAGCATGCTAACCTTGCCTGGCCGGCAGGCAGGTAGATAAACACTGACACTTCTCGTGCCAAAACCGTTCTTTAGAAGATGCCAATCGCCAATAGCGCTGGCGTCTTAACCCTTTACCCATAAATCCAGTACTGCCCCCAAGCCCAATTCCTAACGATGCCAGGGAGTTCTAAAGGTCATGTAAATGTTTCTGAATCGTTTTGTGTTCAAGACCCTCAACTCATCGTAACCAATCCAACCTCCAGTCGCAAACCTCCTTAAGTCAACGTTCTAGCAGAATACCAAGACGCTGCTCCATTCCCTCGAGCTCGCTGCCGGCGATGACGGACACCTCACCTCCGACTCAACGAAGCTTGCTGGTCCCGTTTCAACAGCCTTCCAGTTCACAGTTTCAACACGCCAAAAATGTCGATATCCATGGTGGTCAATTTACCACTGAATTGGGACCACGCTTCACAATAAATGTGACACGTATGTTTGGTTCAATTTGTTATTCACCTCAGATTCATTCTGAAGCTCTAACCCAGAAAACGGAGGCCAACATCCGGTGCCAATAGTACAACCAACTTCAACTTTGGATCAAGTTTGCCTCCGTCTGCTCATTTTGAAGATTGACTAATTTGTAACCTACCCAGGATGAACAAACTTCGGATGAAGTGCAGATCACCGATTCAAGGTCGATGCCTAGTGAGGATGAAAATGCTACAAGCCTTGGACCTGTGAGCGCAGTATTTGTAGAGAATGGCAGGACGTTTACTCTTTTCACAGACCTTAACTTCTCGAAGCCCTCTAGCAAATAAGCCCTGGAATGAGGTTTATGAAGCTCATCTGGAGCCAAACAGACGCGGTTATGCACTCTGGATTCCAGAGCCAAATAAAAACCTTCCTCTTCCTTACCAAAGAATAGGTGTACGCATTGGGGATATAGGCATTATCAAGCCATCTGGGGCCTTCTCATTTATTTTCAACATTTGTGTCTCGCGTGACGACCCCATCAACCCACCCTCGCTTCCTGAAGAATTTGCGCCAATCCACCCTCCGATAGACCGAATTGACATCTGCAAGTTTGCCGCCTTCAAAGCAGGCAGCTACCTTGCGAGTACTTCGATCGAGAAATCTCAAGATGATACTACCTCCCCGTAAGATACCTATCTTCAAATAGAAATTTCGCTATGATAATGAATCCTTAAAGGGGACTTCGCTTTCGAGCATTAGCACCCGAAGGTGCCATTCTAACGATGCCAGAGGGGGCGATATCCGAAGATCTAGAGAACTTACCAAGATTTCGTGAATACGCTTCTGCAAACGTCGAGAAATGGTATAAATATATTAATGGACCGCTGGGACGTGAGGCGAAGAATGGCGACGTTCGTCTTGTAGTTGGCTGCGATAAAGCGTCTTCCTGGGGGATGGCCGCTCTGTCCAATACGACTCGGCACAGCCAGGTTAGATTCAAACCCCTCGACCCACAATCCCCAAGTTCTCGTGGCTGTGGCTATACTTGGGAATACTCTGGGATCGCGAATGCGAAGGTTGGCCCAGATGAGGGAGAAATTGATGAGCTGAGGGAGGGCCTGGGTGTCTCAGCGACTCCAGATAAATTTCTCAATCAGTGCCTTTTCGTGCGCACTCTGAATGTCGCACTCAACGACGACGATTGGGAAAGTTTAAACTGCGGAATTAGCATTGGTTGCACTACTAAAGCCGAGCATGGAACTGGAACACCTTCCTATTCAACAAGCAGCCGAAGTGCTCCGTCGGATAGCACACAATCGGCATCTTCGACAACTCCGGGCAACATTGGGATTCCACGAATGGCGAGTCACAGTTCTGCCACGGAATTTATTTCGCCTGGGGCAAGCGCCAATCGCTTAACCACTTCTGTGCCTCTCACAGCAACGGTAAGTAGTGCATTTGAATCAGGAGTAATTTCTTTCAACTTGAATCTTTCTAGTCATGTCATCCCTCCCGTATCATCAATGAAATTTTACTCAAGAAGGTGAGGCGTGCCCCTGTTTATTCAGTGAACTGAACGTTTCTCCATAGATTCCGACTGCAAAGATGGTTATTACTCATGACGAAGATTGGTATTCATGTATTCAAGAGGTATGCCGTCGAGCAGTCATTTAGGCCACAGTTCAGTTTCTCAACGATCGATCTTAGGATATGACGATGTCCTCCGACCCTGAACAAATTTTAGCATCTCTCTTAAGCGTAAGTGATATTCGATCGGACAACGGTAGGTGTTCAAACACTCGTAAAGACTCCTATCATCCTTATGTCATCCAGGAGTCGTATATCTCGAACCCCAGGTGTCTCGTGAGGTAGGTGTACCTTCAGAATCCACATGCCATTTTTAACTCTATGTGTAGATGAAATATTTTGCTGATCTGGAACAGCTATCCATTGAGCTCAAATTAAAATCATCAACTCTGGAAAAATATCTCTACGGAGTCGAACCTGGCCGCTCGGCTCGATGGAACGAGATTGTGTTCCTTCTTGAACTCTGTTGTGGCACTCTGTTGGCTTCAGTCAGCGACATGGATACCAGTTTACTTGCACACGATTCCCTCCCTGACGCACAACGCATGAGGGAAATAGAATCCCTTATTGGGTCACTTCTCGTCGATGAATTATCCCTCGACAAACCTGACGCATTTGAATTCATATATTCCTTACGCCTCTCGTCAGAGATCAAACCTTCCGGCTCTAGTTTCAGACTTGACACTTTCCGAAAACTTTCTTCGTTTCTGGGGCGAGACTCGACAGGGATGGAATACCTCAATCCACCCATTAAACTCTGGAAATATGAAGAAATATATACTACCAAGATTGATTCGAAGGGTTCAAGGAAACTTCTCGCGCTTTCTTCCTGTTTTTATCTACTCTACCTGGCACTGGGAGAACTTGCAGACCTCAAACACACGATCGAAATTTTTCGGCAGCAGGAACTTCCCGAATGGACGTCTTTCCATTCTTCAGATACACCACCCCCCGAAGAGGTTATGAGGCGAGTTTTGCCACCACGTCCGATGGGTGAAGAACATCTTCCATCTATTGGATTATTGGATTATCAATTACATGCCCAAATTGTAGCACGTATGAACGACGATCAGAATCTACAAGTCTCAAGTGACGAGTCACGTCCGTGGTTCCATATCCTCGCTCTTTGTGATGCTGACCCTCTCCGTCAGCGCCCAGTCTATTCCTTCCGGTATGTCTTGGTCTTCTAGACACCGATTTCCGGTCCAATCTCTTGTCATTTAGATACGTTCAGGGGAAACCGCGCGTGGAGATCGGGGCTCTGACCCAAATCAAACTAGGTACGTAACTTAAGTGATAGAGTTGCGTATTATCTGTATTTATTTTATACACAGTACATTCTCTTCGGTATGTCTAGATTTGTCTTGGTACCGATCATAGTTCCAACCACTTGTGATTTTAGTTTTTTTCGCGGCATTCTGCGCACACTTTGGGTAAGGATGTATTTTTGTTATGTGGATACTTATATGAACTTGTCATCATCAGATCATCTGATGGCACAAAGGCGAGAAACAAGGAAAACATCTTCTGAACAGGTACGTAGAAATACAGTAACACATATCTTCCGCCAATTAGACCTCGTTCTAATCTTGTTCATCTTCCAGGAATATGAATTTCCTTCTCCTGTCTCCCAAGACGACGGAAAGTACTATGGAGCCCCGAGTTTTATTGGAGGTTTTAGATTCGCGGAGAGCTCCGCACAGCAATCCAGTTGGCAATTTTCTGCGCTACAGCGTCCAATCCAGTCACCCTCGCCATCTGCCACGTCGCCCACCGACAGCTCCTGGGAAGATGCGAGCGCTCCACCAAGCAGGGGTCCAAGCGGACCTCCAAGTCAACCCGCTAGCCGTGCTCCGAGCATGTCGGCTGGAGTCTCGGGCGGAAAGCTTGCACCACTTCACCCCGTTTTTGTTCCTGGGTCGGGAGAAAGGCGTGTCAGCATGGATAGCGATGCGCCTTTTGTCATCCCTGGGCAGAAACCGGGATCTGTCCATTCTGACAATGCCGAAGGGGGTCACAAGTTCAACTTTAAAGACCTTGCGAGACCCAAGCTCCATAGGAAGAGCCCCCAAAAATCGACGTCATCGAAGAAGTCGGATTCCGATGCTGGTGATGGACTCACCAGTTGCACGGCCGACAACAGTGTTGTTGGTTTGACGCAGAAGTACGGCGTGTGCCAGAAGCCGGCGCTTGGGAAAGGAGTGACGAGTGTAATCAAACTGGCTCACAAATGGGATCGTAGTGAAGAGAAGTTATACGCCATCAAGGTTCCTCGCCCCTTTCTGTCCCCTTCATTTCCATTACCTGATGCTATTTTTGTGTAGGAGTTCCGCAACCGCCGCAAGAATGAGTCAGAAAAAGAGTACGTCAAGAAGCTTACCGCAGAGTTCTGCATCTCGTCCACGTTGCACCACCCCAACGTCGTGGAAACAGTCGATCTCATTCAAGATGAGAATCAACATTGGTGCGAAGTCATAGAGTTCTGCCCTGGAGGAGACCTATACGCCACAATCAAGAAAGGGTAAGTCCACTCTCGATTTCCTTGCCCTCTGTTTTTCCTTTGGCATTATTTTCCTGTCTTTGGCGTCGGAAGAAGTGGTATGGAAAATACTTTTAGAAAATCCTTTTTATTTCTTATATTTCACACAAATTTCCTGGCTGATGATAATTTTATCTTGATGGTGACAACTTACCCTCGACTTGAACCCCGTGCTGACTTTACTTCTTTGTGCAGTGGAATGAGCCCGAGCGAAGTCGAGTGCTGTTTCAAGCAAATGTTGAATGGAGTATCCTACCTCCACAGCCAAGGCGTTGCACACCGTGACATCAAGCCAGAGAACTTGTTCTTTGATACCAAAGGCCATCTAAAGGTACTGTACTTGGTTAATATGGTTGCATGTTGGTGTGTCTGACACAACCTTGCGTGCTTGTAGATCGGTGACTACGGGGCCTCGACAGTGTATCGTCTGCCATGGGAAGCGACGGTACACATGTCCACGGGACTCTGCGGGAGCGAGAGTTACATTGCTCCAGAGCAGTTTTTGAATAAACGTAAGCCTCCCTGATTTTTTTTTGCCCATAAGCAGAGGCGGCCTGACATGTGCTTGCTTGCTTCCCGTTTAAATAACTCTTATATCCATCCCTTTTCCTCTTCTCGCTGCCTTCTTTGCGGGCTTCCAGCTTACGATGCGCGACTTGTGGATATTTGGGCATGTGGGATCGTGTACTACTGCCTCCATGTCCAAGAACTTCCTTGGCGCACGGCACAGCAGGCTTCGGATTCATTGTACAGCGCGTACGTGGAAGCGTGTACGAACCCTAATCCAACGGTGTCGTCCTGCCCACCAACGATCAACAATCTCAACCCAAACGCATGCCGCAGCCTCATTCGCAAGATGCTGGAACCAGATCCAAAGCACAGGTCATCTATTGAGGATGTGATTTCCCATCCATGGATCCAGTCGATTGAAGTATGTCATGAAGTGTCGGACCCCAAGCACGTTCATGTTAGTGCACGGGCGATGGGAATGGCATACTTAGGGAACGGCGCTAGATGACAATTTTGTGAGCCTAGATCTCGCCGCCGTCTTTTATAGCTTACTCGTTGCATTATTATTCCCTAGCAAGGGTGCCAAATTGGACATTGGACATATTCTCCTCGTCGGTTTCCTTGTCAATTATTCCCATCTTCACTACCAAGCAACGTGACTTTTTGTCTGTTTCTCGTACCATTTTCACCTTTGGTTTAGTCTTTTGCGCTCTTGACCATTTTTCGCAATTTGCCCCTTTTTGGACGGAATTGTCGCATTGTTAGTTGTACTCATTATCTACGCATTGTTTGTCCCCCACTTCTCTATCTTCCACAGGAATTGTGGACTCCTGGACTCCAAGCCCTAGTGGAAATAGACGCGCCGACCGCGCCGCCAGTCTCCACTCCAATTCAAGCCAACGCCTTCTCCTTCTGAGCACCCAAATGGTCGAAGCCTCAAGATGTATGCATAAAAAAATTTCTGAGTTCACACTACCCGAAAAAATTGACCGATATTAGTAGAAACGAAGCGAGAGGAAAGAAGCGCGGTGGTCATGTTCCCTTCCACTTTTGGAATGCCCCTGGTTACCTTTGGGTTACCTCTCGTACCAAGATCGTCCACTTGGTAGTACATCGTACATTATACTGAGGACTGAGGACTCCTGTAAATTATAGGTAGTTACACCAAACCTGTGAGATGGTTACGAGGTACGTACCAAGACCTGACATTCTGTACGGAGTAGGACGATTTCATACGGTGAGAACTGAGACCACAGACTTCGAATTTTCAACAGAAAAATAATGTCATATCAATTTTCGCGCAAATGATGAACGGCGTGAGTTTGATGGCTATATGTATAAGGTTCATCAACAACATGAACCGGGACTTCAATGACGATGACAAGGGGTGGTGGACATGGTTGGTGTTCGACTAGGCACTAAACTGTAAGTTCCCTACATATGTTCGACGAATGGGCTTCGTTGAGTTAAAACTGTCTGTTACCGATACACAACCCTCTTACCCGTATCCTCCATTTCTACGGTGATTGGCTCATTTATCAGGTTATATAGATTATGCCAATATTACATTCACGTAAGCTCGAGGACACCTAGTGGATACCTCCCGTAATTTGACCGAAACCCGAGAAAAAAGAGGTTCGAGAGATGCCCCAAACCAAGCGGTGCCCCTGATGGGTGTATTTTGTTACTCATGTTTTTCGTCTCTCTCGGGAATTTTGGACCTTCCTATATACTTCTCGCTAAGCCCACTATCCATACATCTTCCCCCTGCGCACTCCGTTAGTATAAATTATGTTGTATTTGATCAGTTAAATCGATGTTTGATATTTAGATATGCTTGTCTTGCCTCATAGCTTCGCCTGAGTACCGGCTGTATCTCCCGAACCATGCAGTTTGATACTACTTTCCCGAATTGATCCCCGCGTTTGAGGAGCTCGAAGCCTTGTTCTGCTGATTCGAGTCCATCGACCACGTGGGAGATGACAGGGACAATGCGGTGCTGAGCGATGAAGTCTGTGGCGTCTTTGAGGTCTTGATGTGATCCCATGGTAGAACCTAGGGATCGTTTGGGGTCAATCATGGCGGGAGAAGTTTCATCGAATGAAAGATGGGAACTTCGTAAGGAGGCCGACATAATGAATGAAGAGATGGAAGGAGAGGTGGTTTGGGAGAAGACGAGGTTCGCGGTAGTTTACTTACCAAGAAGCTGTTGGTTTGCGAGGACTTGCCGCATTGTAAGCGGTATTTGGGAACTTGCAGTCCTGTTAGGATTGTTAATAGTGATGTCAGCAGCGTCCTTGGCGCGAGAGCTTATGGGGACAGGTTGCAGATTGATTCGAACCATAAGGTCCAGGAAGAGAGGAAGAAGTGGTGGATGGAGAAGGGTAGGCCTAGTCGGAAGGAAGTGGACTTACATCCCATAGCAGACGACTCGGCCGCCTTGTTTGAGGATCTTGCCTGCTTGACCCATGATGTCACCGCCTGCTGAGTCGATGATGGCGTCCAGGGTAGCGCCTTTCTTTGAGTTCTTCGCAAGGAGCGCGCCGATTTGGGAAGGCCAATTTTCTGTAATATTTCGGTGGGCGTTAGCTTTTTCGAAGGCATATTGAGAAACGAACGAGAACGCTTGAATGACTTACTGTCTTTGTAATTAGCTCCTCCCTTTGCGCCGAGTGATATGGCTCTTTGAATCTTGTCTTCGTTACCACTAGTCACATATACGTTCGCGCCCTTGGCAAGACATATTTGCATCGAAATTAAGGCGACGCCACCACCGATACCTGTGATCAGTATGTTCTGCCCGGTTTGAACTTGGGCGTTTACAGATACGGCTCTAGCGTGGATGTACGAGGGATATTAATGAAGGGGTTGTGATGCCAAAGAGAGGAAAGGCTGACCTCCATGCAGTGACGCCTCCCACAGGCCATGCAGCGATGTGTACATCATCGAGATGCTTAGGTGTTTGGATGACTTGATCCCGTTCAACGACGATATATTCGGAAAATGTCCCAAGAGGAGGAAATGAACCACCTCCTAAGATGCCGAATCTAGTAAATATTGTGATGGCTGAGTTATATGCACTGACAGTTGGACTGGATGAGACGACGCACTCACCGTGATTCCGGGCCCTGGGGATCATTCTCCCAACCCCTTGATGGGGTCAGAAAGACTCGTTTATTCAGAAGTGGGTCATTCGGTGTCCCCGAAGCGATTACAATCCCTGAAACAAGGATTAGCTTTGAGTAAACAAGCTTAAGGTTATCGTACGGCAAGCCTACCTGCTCCGTCACTGCCAAATACAGCACCAACGGTGACACCTGGATATTGACCCTTACGAAGCCACACCTATCACGAAATCCACGTCAAAATAACCAAGAGAATAAGAGGAGGCACGCACATCCTTGTGGTTGAACCCAACAGCCTCTATTTTTACAACGACCTCGCCTGGTTTGGGTGGGGACAATGGTCGGTCGATTAGGCTCGCGTCATGATACAGGGGTGTTCGGGGAACTTTGGACTCCTCGATTATGATTGCCTTAGTATTAGTTGGCAATTTGGGTGACATTGGTCGTGTCACGAGAGAGGACGTTCGAATGTTGGGCGATCGGCAACGGGTTACCCGGAGTAACGCAGCAAGATAAGATAAGATAAGGTACATTTTCGTTGATGCGGCGAATTTCAAGGTTCGACCTCAACCATATCTATGTACCGGCGTATTTCGCGTGCTCATTCCTACTTCTGACGCGTATGCTGTATTTGACCTCATAACGTCATGACTCGACAGCTCAGGCCTAGGAAAAGCCAGCCAAAGTACACCATTCTTGCTGGAACCGACTCCGACGAAGCAGACGAAAACCACGCCGGACCCTCCTCTGTCCGACTTAGGGATCTCAGCGACGATAGGGAAAGCGATTTTAATCCAGAGAACACGCTCGAAGTTCCAGATGGAAACAAAAAACCTGAGGACAACAAAGATGAGGATGCAGAGGGCGAGGCGGACGATGTGGAGGACGGGATGGATGAAGATGTCGATTTCATTCCTCCGCCAGCTCTCGAAACCAAGTTACCTTCAAAGAAGAGTCGAGGAAAGGCAAAAGAAAAGCCAGAGGTCCCTGCCAAAACTATCGTTGGCCCTCGCGCTTCAAAACGGCAAAATTATGTCCTCCCCACCCCCAGTGTGCATCACAGACATCGCGCTGTTCCACTCTATTCGCGCACCGGACGCGTAGAACGACTCACCGCAGCTCCAAATCTCTTTGGACCTCCTTCACTCTCTCCGACAAACGGATGCACCGAGAGCACCAAAGTTTCGGATCGGGTCAACAAAGCGTGGGGCTATAACGTCGGCCCTGGACCTCTATGGGACCTATCAGAGGATCGAGGGTGGTATAAGGAAGCCATTTCTACAGGAAGCGATGCCGAATCAGATGGGAAACGAAGACCTAGGGTTTACACAAGTGTCCGCGTTCGAAGTGGTTGGCAAATACTAAGTGAACAGTGAGTCGACGCTTTTCTTACTATTTGTTGTTTTCTGCATCCCTGATCAATCTAGAGATGCAGCGCCGTACCTCCCCACGGCCGATGTAACAACAGAAGAGGGGAATTTACAACCTCCTTCACCCATTCCCTGTTTCTTTGGTCCGATAACTGGGCAGTCTCGAGTAGAGATATCGATGTTTGAGACATTTCCAATGTGTTAGTGCTATGATTATCCTGTTAATCGACGTCTCATAACCTCACTCCTTGTAGCCAGACATATTTCCGAGAGTAAAGCACATATATTCAACCCCGGAGGTCCGGTTTGGGCACTCGACTGGTGTCCAATACATCCCGAACAACGTACAGGTAATTTCAATACATAAATTCGTTATTTTCTTTTATTAAAAAAGTTGTTTAGAACGCTCTTACAGACAATATCTCGCCATTGCACCTTTCCCTTCGCAGTCTCATTCGCCCGATATTGGGAGGAAAGTCTTGCGACCTTCCCTATCCTGCATTCAAATCTGGTCACTATCCAGTGCCCCGAAAAGCCCAGCCTCCAAAAAGTCGAAGCCCATGCCGAAAGGCGCAGACACAGGGCAGATGAAGTGCGAAATGGTATTATGTCTGGATACAGGACCTGCATACGAACTAAAATGGTGTCCACTTCCCTCTCACGATGCTGTAAGTCCACCTCAATTTGATGAAGGCTCGAGCCTGACTCTTATTCTCAGAAGGTCGATAAAGCGAGACCCCGGAAGCTGGGCCTTCTTGGCGGAACATTTGAGGATGGCTCATTTGCTATCTTCGCAATCCCGGAACCATCAGACGTGGTGCCAAAAGGCCATGACGTGTCGACACCAATCTGTGGTTCGTCTCGCGACTTTGCACTATTTAAGGTTGTGTTCTAAAGTTTTTTTGCAGTTAAACTACCTCAGCCAATTCTGCGTATCGAGTTAGAAGACACCTCATGTTGGACATTCGACTGGGCTAATAGCGAAATGATAGCAATTGGAACGACCAATGGCAAGAATTGATTTCGTATACCATACTTTAATCTCAATGTTGTTCCCAGGTTGCATTGCCGTATACCACATTAAAAACGCATTGAGTTCTGCTCAAGACCCAGGTAAGAGCAAATGTTCGAGATCATTGACAACTTCGTTGAATGTATATCCAGACACCCCAACGATTACGGATCTTCTGCCAAGCTATTACCTCTCTATACATCAATCGGCTATTCGTGCTCTGGCATGGATTCGGTCCCCTCCGTGTTGGCCATCGGGAGCTCCTCGAGTAGATAAAGACCCCACAGTAATTGCTAGTTCTGGCTACGACGGAATGGAATGCCTTACCGATGTCAGGCAAGGCCATTGTTCCGTCATGAATCGTACAAGAGGTATACCGGCTGCGCTTATGGTCCTTATTTTTCTTAACACTACAAACAGATGTGATAAACGGGCTTGTTTTCTCCCCGTTTGCCGGAGGGCCAATCACGATGGACCATGAAAACATGGTAAAGGCCTATTCAGCATCCCCGAGCATGCTCGGACGAGGCCATTCTTTGTTCGAACCACAAGGACCTGTGTGGGTATGTGGTCCTCTATGTCTCATCGAGAAAAGGACACTTATTTTATTCCAGACCGTTCATGCATCGGATTTTCATCCCCAACTTGCAGTGGGAGCAGCCGATGGGTCGTGTTCGACGACTAATATGTTGAGGTCGACGAGACGGGGTGGATCGGTGGTACGTGTATTGTTAAAGGTGTGATGCTACTTGTTTAAATCGT
>Ga0307517_10012831_pt1 | contig 11448 bp, 6 predicted proteins | sample 23_EM_MG_FD_194515 | JGI IMG/M metagenome (GOLD analysis project Ga0307517, IMG submission 194515) | Populus trichocarpa ectomycorrhiza microbial communities from riparian zone in the Pacific Northwest, United States - 23_EM | ecosystem: Host-associated > Plants > Roots > Unclassified | place... | reverse complement strand
GGGAACTAATATAACAAGATATATATTAATCTACTATACATGAGTTATAAATGTAAAGACGAAAAATAAATTTTAATTCAACTCGTATTTAAAAAAAAATATTAAACAAATGATAATTATTGAATATTGAAAGATGAAAAATCCTAAACACGATGAGTGATGTAAAAATTTACTTCAACATAGAATAATTATTGTATGGGGTAAGAAGTTAAGAGCAATATTAATTTGAATTAAAGCTATAAAATTTTCATCTTTATAATACATCTTATTTATATTTCATAATGTTTTTGAAATATAATAATAATAATAATAATAATAATAATAATGATTCTCACATGCTAGTTGTTTATTTATAAAATATAAATCATGTTTAATCTTTCATTAGTATTTTTATATATAAACAATCAAATAATAGGTAAGAAAATCATTTTTTATATGATTATAAAGTCTTGTTTTAAGGTCTTGATTAATAGTTATTGTCATGTCAAAACAAAAAGAATCAAAATAAATCAAATTAATGTCAATTAATAGATAAATTATTGTTTTTTTCTTGGTTGTAAAACTATAACTAGAATTTTAAATGAGTTTTTTCTTGGTTAGAAAAATCTTCATGATAAAACTATTTTCAAGTAGATATTTTTAGGATTTAAATTTGCGTTCAACATAAGAAGCTTTGTGGCTTGTTCATAAAATTTATTATTTAACTTTTGTAATTGATGATTAATGGTAGCTGTAAATATATAAAATCAATAATGATACTCAGTTGTTATTGATTTTTTTTACAATAAGATCATCTCACATTAGAAAAACAAGATCCATATTATGAATCTTAATGTCTTATACTTACAAAATGATGTCACTTCTTCTAAAATAGTTTCTTGACCATCATTTCTTAACTTCAAAATCAAAGTCTTTGTCTTAGAAACCAAATGCATAACATTTAAAATGTCTTGAGATTTTTGTTGCAAAGATAGGCAAAGCATATTAGTAATTCCCATAATATTTTTTATTATATGTAAGATGATTACAAAATCAAATAACATTAACAACTTAACTGCAAAAGCTACATTACCATTTTGAGAATAAGTTGATTCATTTGAAGCTATGTTCTCAAGAACTAAGTAAGTTGCCCCTTGCATTTTTATAAGACTGTAAATTGATTTGAAATGCGAACTCTATCTGCTATCTCTAGGTTGTTGCGAAGCACATCTTTGATTAGTTCATTTACTCGTTTCAATCTCATCAATAGCAATTAAATATTCAATTGTAACTACTTGAGAAGCTTGTAATTCATCATTATATTTGCAAGAAACACTAATAATGTTGACAATAAAAATAAAATTATGAAAGAAAGTATGAACATCAAATACTTCTTTAGCTATAATAATAAGAGCCAAATATAATTGATGGGCTAATAATATACATAATGTGTATAAGGACAATCTTTAATTAATAAAGCTTGCAAATTATTCTACTCTTCGCACATATTACTAGCATTGTCACACCCTTGATCTCTAATATTTTGAATATCAGGATTATGATGAAATAAAACAGAGAAAATATATTCCTTAAGAGTTAAAGCAATTATATCTTTGACATGCACTATATTAAAAAAAAACGTTCTCGTATAAATTCACTTCTATCAACAAATCTAATAAAAAGGACAATTTACTCTTTTTTGAATTTATCTTGAGCTTCGTCAATAATTAAATAAAATTTTGCATCACCAGTCTAACAAGAAATTGAAGATTAATTACTAGCAAAGACATGTGAATTTTTTTTTTAATTTGATGTGATGTGTATTTAGCATTTTATGGAGCATTACTCAAAATAAAAGGACCTACTTTTTCATTGTATGATGCTAAAAGTTTCACAATTTCAAGAAAATCACATCGTTTTTAGTTTTTATTTTTTATTTTTGCCTTTCATCATGCGCTCTAAAAGCATATACTTGAAATATAAGCCAACAAACAATATCTATTAGGGATTTAATATGTGATTATTTATAATTTCTTTAAAAGTTTATCTCTCAACTATCTTCTTATTATGACATGACTTATTTTTCAAATTTTTCAAGCGTTTGACAATAAATCTTTGAACTGAATTTAGACCTTTTCCCATATAAATAAAAAAAAGCTCATTGTTCCCTCTCATTAACTTTATTCTAACAATTGAATTATTTAACATTAAATATGTTTGATACTGACTTTCTAGTTGGTTTATTTACAAATAGATAAGAAAAAAATAAAATGTAACATTTTTCTCTGAATATTCAAGTCAGGGAAAATTTTAAACCAATAAAACTAAAATCAAAGAGGAATTTGTTTTTTTTTTTACCAATAAGCAGATATTCAAAAATTAAATGTTGATATGGCCCCATATTAATATATGCCTTTGAATTTCATTTTGTTGATTAATTGGATATTTCAAGGATGTTTATTTGGATCTGAATTAAATTAGCAATGTTAATATTTTCTTGTTTAATTATTATAATTTTAGTAGAAGACTATTCAATAATCAATGCAAGTTCTTTATAAATTAAAGCAGGTTAGAGTTGTTCAACTACTAATTCAACATTACATACTAAAAATAATTCATTAAGATGTGAGTTATTAATATTTTTTTTTTCTCAAAAAATAAATTAATTCTTATTATTTTTATCATGATTCAACCGAAAATCAAAACATTATACATTTTTAGTAATTGACAATAAGTACTAGATCCATCATTTAGGATGAGTGGGAAGAATTTATATTAAAATATCATGGCATCATCAGCAATGTAATTTTTAATTAATTACTTAAATGATTAAGGGGTTAATTTTTTTTTTTTAACTCATCTACTGCTCTCATCTTTTTTCAATCTAGTATTAACTATTAAAATAAGCCATAACCAAACCCAATGGCCAAGGGACCTATCTAAGCAAATATGTCAACTGGGTTTCTTATGGACAGTAAAAAACCTTAGCATTTATGCATGAAGTGACAATTTTTTTTTTTTTTAGTTTAACGTGGGTGTCCGGGCCAGCTTGTGCGCACCTCGACTAATCCCACGGGCCCTGAAGTTAACGACCATGTAAGCCTCCAGTGGCCATCATATGAGCAACCACAGGGCTCGAACCTGAGACCACAGAGAGAGCAAACCTCTTGATTCCAAGTTCTTATAACTTGATTTTATTGTTCATAGCCAAGGATTCACACCATTCATGGTGTCCACACATAAAAATCAAATTGGGCTAAGGCTAATTTCTATTAGTACATTGACAAGCTAATAGTTATTAAGGTTTTTCACAGTATTTTCTTACTAAATTAGAAGTTTGTTTTGCAATCATATCAAGATACATCAATAAAAATACAAAGAACAAAAGCAGTAGCATTAATGTAATTGAAACTAAAAAAAATTCTCCAAAAAGGAAAAAAAAAAGACTAAAGAAAGAGCTTTAAGATTAGATATTAAATTCAATGTAGCAGAAATAGATTGAAGAACCGATAGCTAGAACCATAATTTTTTTTTTCAGAATAAAAAAAGTAGATGTAAAGAGAAAAGGAAAAAAATCTAAAGATAGAAAAGTGTTAGTCTTTTTATTAACTGATTAAAAAAACATATGAGGCTTTTGTTATTATAGGGTCACAAATATAAAATATATCTACACACCTTGAAAACATTATTTTCCGTAAAAAAAAGGGGGAATTTTCTGACATGAATTGGCAAATTACAGATGAAATTTTTTTGGAATTTTGTTACGTTAGATCGGCAGAGAAATCCAAATGAATTAGCCATGACACAATGGCCAAGAAACTTGATCATGAGCCTAAATGTACTGAGGGCATGTTTAGTTGGATGTAATGGATCTCGTAATGTAATGGTCCATTAGATTCTTGTGTTTGGTTATAAAATTTTTAAAATTATAATGTAATAAAAGATTATAATTGTAATGATTTATTGCATTACAAAGAATTATGTAGTTAATTGCAAAACATTATCATAAAAATAAAATTATAATTTATATAAAACACAAGGACCAAAATACCCAAATAAGGATCTATTTGTGAATGAAAATAAAAATATAAGGATTGAAATAATTTTTAAGAAAATTACAAGAATTAAAAATGGAATTTTATCAAAATTTCCATGACATCACTAATTTCTTTTTGCAATTAAACTAAACTAAACAAAACAAAACAAAGAAAGACATCATTCTATTACATTTCATTGCATTTGGTTTTTATATTATACTAGTTTCGTTGCCTGTGTTCCGTTATAGATACGAATTTGAAGTGTCAGCAATATCCTTGTAAACAATTGGTGTAATCTTGTAATGTACAAAGCTAACCCAGTCAAAACCTGATCGACTAAAAACAAGTCCAAAAAACGATGTTATCGTAGCCTTTTTTCTAAAATGATTCCAAGCGATGTTGTTCTCTTCATTGTCAAAAAAAATGGTCAAACCTTAAGGAATTCTTTGAAATTATCATTAAACTTAATTAAGTGAATCAACATTGAAATTTCCTTACCTAATTGCTTGCATAGCTTGAGCTTCAAATCAATCATGTGAGAGTTGTCATAACATGACCAAGTAAATTTAGCTGTGCTAAAAATAACCTAAACGATTGATGAAAATATAGGCTGACTTTAAACAAAATTAAAAAGATATCTTTTTTTTTTCTTTAATATTGAGACGGAGACATATTAGATCATCTTTGTTCAACTTGGGTTAAATATCAAATTTGTGACCTGAGTCATAGGCATGATTACAATGCACTAACCCGGTTAGTCAATTGTTTTTTCTTTCCATTTCCCTTTTCATTAATCTCTTCTTAACTGGACATTCACTGGGTTTAGATTGGATGAAATTTGGGTTTAGATTGGATGAGTTATTAGAGACTACATTGAAAGAAAAAGGCTTGGGATAGGGCGGGATGAATTCTAAACTCAATTGAAAGGTTATTAAAAAAGCAGGGACCAAAATAAATAAAGTGGGCAAAAATTATCAAGCATGTGGGGAACATGCTAGTCATAATGTGGTGGTGCATACTGCTTCCTCCAGCCTCTAAATGAGGTCTTCCTTGGTATCTCTAGAAGCGTCTTGACGAGGACTTCCATTAGAGGTGGTGTGTGGTGGCTGTTTATGTTTGACATGACACCGACAACTAGTTTTCTTTTTCTTTCTTTTCTTTTTTTTTTCTCTCCTCCATGTGAATTCCTTATCTTTTTTTCCTTCCCTAAATAGTTTTATTTTTCCCTATTTTCCAATTACAATCCCTTGAGTTTTAATGCCTCAGAAAACAAAAAAAACTCGAATAATCTTTTGCAAGACCAAGATTGAGGCAAATGACTTTTTGTTTCCTTTGAGAAATGCACAATGAGCTCATTGAAACAAACTATCAAAGTCAATCCTAAAAAAAAAAATATGAAAGGATCAAATAAAAAAATATATTTCAAGGGAAAAAATAACAAAAAAAAAAAATATATTTAATAACGAATGTTGTTACAGTAGATGCAATAGTAAATTGGACAGGCGCTTTAGTTTTTTAATTAATAATTAATATTTGATTATATTATATTACATTATATCCAAAATTCACTAATATTGGCTATTAGCTATTTGATTTGCGCTTCAATGTGGGTTAAATAATTTCTTTTAGTAAAAAAAATGAATATACAAGCTTTTCTAACATGTTTTTGGATATAAATAAATTCTCAATCTTAAACCAAAATACTTATACACTCATCTAATAAGATAAATCGATATTTGATAAAGATATGACTAATGTACCTTGTGGGGATTAGAGTCATTAGAGTGATAGATAACCTGAATGATGTGAATAGGATAATAGGTTTAAGTGATATAAAAGAATTAATGGTATTGTTAGTTAAGATACCATTTGATCATTAATGATATAAAATTTCTTAAATGTTGGTTGTCGACATTTGTAATTTTGGTATTTATTGTTCCAAATAGACATGTAAGTTAAATAGTATTTCTCATATTGTAATTACTTTGACTACAAGATCCTCATAAGTTTGAGCTGAATAGTAGACTTCTTTTGTTATTACTCATGATGATAGACCTTAATATTGAATTTAGAAATATTATACACTTATTATGTAATGTAATTCTGGTATTGTCTTTTAACATGTAATTAAATCTATTATTAAACATGTATGTATTAACTTAAATTCTCTAGATCATTGTAGTATTTTATATAATTTTACTCTTTTATATCTTAACTAGAAATGTATGGAACTTAATTTATTAGTCTTTTACAATTTGTTTATGTTGAGTTTATAAGATGATTGTGTTGAAATCATTACGTGGAATGTAATAAGCAAAAGAATAAAGAATGGACATAGTCTATTTTGATTTGGATATTGAAATGATCCCGAATGTTGGATCTTATGTAAAATTGGGATTTGTACAAGTGAATAATGACTTCGACACTTGAGAATATTAAAATTTAAGGGAAATTTTGCTGAAATTTCAGTAGACACACACACAAGATACTCTCTAATTTCACGTTATCTATGACTTTGAATATGTTAATTTGTATCCTAAGTATGAAATCGTTACAAAAAAGGTTAAAATATTAAAAGGGTGATGATCAAATTTGATATAAAAATCAAATTAAATTAAATAATAGGAATGAAATTGAAGAAAAGAATCAATCAAAGGAAAATTAAAAAAAATAAAATAAATAGCAATCAAAAGAATGAGGATCAAATTAGATATAACAAACAAATAACATGACACCTTTATACTTTGGCAAGGAGAAGAGAGAAAAGTGGAAGGAGAAGAGAAAATCTCATCAAAGCCCAACAATCATGTTGCTCCACACACGCGTTGTACCATCAAGAAAAAGACGTTAACGTGCTTTCAATGCTATCGCAGAAGACAGTGTTTGACCACTAAAAGCTTTTGCACCAGTTGCCCGAAAGGCATGTACAACATCGACTCACTGGTGTATACGCGCCAACCATTTTTTTTTTATTAATATTTTATATTTACTAAAAAATCAAAGTGCCTCTTAGTCCACCTGAGCATATAAAAAAATTTTAAAAAAAATTGAAGAGTAAAAGATGAAAAAGCCATTGCAAGGAAGGGTTTTTTTTTTTTTTTTTTATCTTAATAACAGTTTAGAAATTTCATCGTGCATAAAAAATAAAAATCTCCATAGAGCCCTTGGATGCAAGTTCTTTGTTTTTTTTTTTTTTCTTAAATAGTTATTTTACTAAATAATATAAAAAGATTGTAAGACTAGTGAATTGAAAATGACAAATAGTGAAAATATCATATCACCCAAATGGCTAGTTATTTAGTTTATTTTGAGAAAAGCAAAATTATCTTTTTAGTGTACACTGCTAAAGTGATTTTCTACATGTTTTAGAGTTTTTTATTATTACTTAATTGTTGCCGGGTCTTAAATTTCAATCGAAGATGGTTTAGGCTGCTTAGATTAACACCATTTCTGGCTCTCTTTTTTCTTGCTGTATTTTGCTTGTCGACGGCATTAGATTAAAGGCATCTGGTATTATTTTCTGTCTCTGTTCTCTGCACTGTTCTGAGTTGCATCCACTGTCCAGTTTTTGGTCCAATTTATAAAGGCTTTTTATTTTATTTGAAATTTGTGCGCTTTTATTTTAGCGGATCCTGTTGCTACCACTTATCAATTCACCTGTAAAAGAAATCTTATTTGCAATTTAGCATGATATTTGAACATAAGAATCACAAAAATGAGCGGGGAGGAAGAAGAACTCAGTCAATCATGGTACATTACATTAAGAGGAGAGGCAGAGTAACCAAAGAATAATCCAACTCAGTTCAAACCACAACAGAACGATAAAACAATAACTCCTCAACAATGTCCAAAAACAAAAACTCATAGCTTCAATGAAATTGCTGCGATCAGCACAACACCGAAGGATACTGTTGCAATGGATGCACCTGAACTATCAACAGATGCATCTTCCTTGGACCCTGCAGGAGCTTTTGCTGGAACATCTTTCTCGGGCTTTGAAGGTGCAGGAGCTGGTGCTGGTGCTGTACCAAAAAGATCCAACGGCAGAAGGACCTGATCCACCTGATACACAACTAACTGGCCATCGGTGTATATAGTGTTTGCCACGGTTGCAGTATTAACCCCTGTTGTTATGTTCACTTGATTCCCCGATGTTGTCACATTGAGCGGGAACTCGCCATCAGCACTATTTCCGGCTTGAGTGCGCAAGGGATTGCTGACAGTTTGGAAGTTTGACATGGAAAGGAAATTTGGAAGGATGTGAAATTGCACCAATTGGACCTTTTGTTGGTCGCTGAGCGAATTCAGTGTACCTGCTTTGAGGTTAGCAAAGGAATTATCAGTTGGTGCAAAGATTGTTAGGCCTTGGTTTGAATTGTTGAGTTGTGTGTTGATTTGGTCAGCCTCTTGGGTGCTTTTCAACAACCGAATTAAGGTTGTGAACTGACCAGCTTTCGCAAGGATCGCCGTTATGTTGGTTGGACCTGAAGGTGCTGGAGATGGGGTTTGAGCAAAAGTGGTGGAGCTGTAGAGGAAGAACATCAAGAAAGGAACGAATGGGGAGAGGAGTTGCTTTCTCATCGTTGTAGGATATTTCAAATCTTGAGTGTGTTCAAACTTACTGTTTGCTAATTGTGATGAGGAAGAGTTTGAGCTGTAGGGAGAGGCGTGGGATGTATATATTGTGGGGGGAGAAATGTTTAGTGGTTGTTATTGTTAGGTGAAAGGCTACAAATTTGAAGGTGAGAAGAGAACCTCAATGCTGATCTTTATTGGTAAGGTGAAAGGGAAATCCAGAGATATTGCTTGGCAAGACAGGAAATCCAGTAGGGAATACGTAAATTTAAGAGTGCGTGGGTACCAGTGAGAAATGATGCATTGGTTGTTGCTTGTGCTCAGAGACAGCTACAAGAAGGAACCTTCAAGCTCAAGTTTTCAGCATTCAATAATAGCATCACTTAGGGTTCTTAATGATTACGAGGGGCCAGTGCATGGTCGCCTCCACTATGGATATCTCAAAGGCACTTCTTTATACAGCCTTGAGATTCACAGGGCGTTTGTCCATGAAATTTAGGCGATTCAATGTACTATAGAATGCTAGTCGGAGAAGACATGATTTACAGCATGTGATGGGAGATTTTGGACATAGATTTTTTTTTTTATTCTAAATTTATCAGTGCATTGTCTCTTTAAAATTCAATAAGCAAGAACCATAGTTTTACTATGCAAGAGCTAATCCAGAAATACTTTAACAAAACAGAAATAAGTAAATAGTTGGTAGGTGTTACTTGACGTTATAATCATACTAGATGGATAATAATGGTACTGTGTGTTGTTGCAGGGATGCAATTGGATTGGCTGGAAGCCAAAAGATTGGTGTTTCAATCAAATTGTCGAGAGAATCACTGCTCCATTTACCTGGCTTGCCAGTTGAAGGCCATTATTAGAAGCTCCGAACATGCCTGTTTCAGAACTTTTTAATGATTTACTATCCCTTTTTCTTGCAGTTGCTCTTGACATTATCATTTGGATGAAGATGACAGCTAGTTTTCAGTTGGAAAAATCATATTTGACTCGGTGGGAGGTCAACAAATCAATGTTCAAAATGAAAACTAGAATGATGGTCAACACTTCATTGCAAGCCGGGTTAATTTTTTTTTAATGTAAAAATAATATTCAGATGATGGTAACTCGAGTTAACCGGTTTAACTTGACTTATAGACGACCTGAAATATGAGATCGGGATAACCCCGCATAAAGAAAAGCGAAAAAAAACTAACACATAACCTGGGATATGAGATCGGGATAACCCCATATAAAGAAAAACAAAAAAAAAACCACAAAGTTCAAGACCCAATAACCTAATATCAAAGGATAAAATTGAAAAAAAACAAAAGTCAAAGAAAAAAAGTTGAGTAAATCTAGGTTAACTTGATTAATCTATCACATGTGATATGAGATCGGGATAAAAAAAAATTAAAAAAAATCTAGAAAAAAAAAATCAAAGTTAAATTAATAAAAAAAACACTAGAAAAGAAACTAAAGTCAACCCTAGTTAACTTAACTAACTCACACCTGGATAACCCCACAAAAAAGAAAGCAAAAAATTCACAAAGATCAAGGGCCAATAATTTGATGTCAAATGATGGAAGTGAAAAAAAAAGTCAATTTCACAGAAAAAAGTCGAGGAAAAAAAATCAAGTCAATATGGGTTAAATCAACTAACCCGCCACCCGGGATATGAGATTGAAATAATTCCACAAAAACCAAATTTTAACAAATTATAAAGATCAAGGCCCAATAACCCATTTTCAAATGATGAAATTAAAAAAAAAAAGTTAATTTCTAAAAAGAACCTAAGAATAGACCGAATTTACTGGACTAATATTTAAAACCAGTGACCCGGAGCATGAGACTGAGATAACTCCGTAGAAGGCAGACATGAAACAAAATCCCCAAATAAAAAATTAAAAAACAAAATAGATAACAATCAAAATAATGAGGACCAAATCTGGTATAAAAGTTAAATGAAAAAAATAGGAACTAAATAAAAAAAACTAAATAAATTAAGAAAATGATTTAAAAAAAAGTAATTAAAAGAGTGAGGATCAAAATTGGATACGAAAATTAAATAAAATAAAATGTTGAGAGAAAAAATTGTAAATAAATAAATAAATAAATGATAAATAAAATAGCAATTAAAAGAATAAGGAACAAATTGGATAAAACAAATTAAATGAAATAAAATGCTTAGGGATAAAATTGAAAAACAAATAAACTTCAAAAAACATTTAAATCAACACAAATAGCAATCAAAAGAATAAAGATAAAAATTAAAATAAATACAAACATGAGGACACTATTGAATTTTTGATGGACTAGCACGAATCCCTAGGTTAGGAGAGAGAAAAGAGAGGGAGAAGAAAAAAAATTCAACCGTCGCCAAACGACCATGAATGTCATTACACACGCCACTTCATCAGCTGTGTTGCCACCGAATGCTTCGGAAGGCATAGCGGTTGGATTTTTTGGCCGCCGCACATGTCTTCTGAAGTGCATAAGTAGTGTCCACCCACTAGCACATGTATATATTGAACGTGCCATCAACTTTTTTTTATTGATATTTTTATTTTTTAAAGAACTGATTTGCCTCCTATCCAAATTAATTATAGCAAAAAAAAAAAAGTATGATGAAAATACCCTTTGATGCAAGTTTTTTTTTTTTAAGGGAAATGTAGTTGTTTTGCTATGTTACAGAAAAGCAAAAATACAAAAAAATCCCTTGGACCTCATCTTTAAAAGAATTATTTTTAAAAATATTTAAATCATTTCATTGTAAATAAAAATATTGTAAGATCTATTTGCCTTTTATTAATATGATAATGACAAATATATCTCATGAAAAATATTATTTTATCCCAATGATAAGATT
>Ga0307517_10012830_pt1 | contig 11448 bp, 9 predicted proteins | sample 23_EM_MG_FD_194515 | JGI IMG/M metagenome (GOLD analysis project Ga0307517, IMG submission 194515) | Populus trichocarpa ectomycorrhiza microbial communities from riparian zone in the Pacific Northwest, United States - 23_EM | ecosystem: Host-associated > Plants > Roots > Unclassified | place... | reverse complement strand
AAATCACGACCTATAAAAATAATAACAATATCTCATATATCTTTCCTATTTGAATTTTTTTAATTTCCTATTTTTATTTTTTTTTTGCTTCTCTCTGCCTTTCTGTTAGTTTTTTTTTTTCGCCTGTCTTTCTACTTGTTTTTTTAAAAAAAAAATTCTCTTTCATTCTTCTATGAAAGGAAACCTTTTTTATTACACGAAATATCAAGTGCCATTGCAAATTTTCAATGCTTTTATGAGATGGATTATCTGATTATGATCCCAAGTGTAAATCAAGCCTCGTGACATGCAAGTTTTAAGTTAATTTAAGAATATCATTAATTACATCTTTTTTAGAGATTTTTTTGAAAAAGCAACTAAATGCAACATTACTTGGTCGTAAAAAAAAAAAAAACAATACATTTTCACTCTACAAGCTACGTACCCAGCGCAGCACAATGCGTTTCGAATTAAATTATGGTTTACGGGAGAGAGCAATGCAAAAATAATAATAATAATAATAATTAAAAAAAAATACATATGATCGTGAATTTTTTTCGGCAATTTAGCAATTACTCCTTGTATATTTTAAATATTCATCAACATAAAAATAGATAACTTGCCTAATGCACAAAAGTCTGTGAATGGTGGACAGGCATCGGACTAGCAGTAGAGTAGCACGTTAAGCATTTGATTGATATTATAGTATAAAATATTTTTTTATTTAAAATATATTAAAATATTTTTTTGTAATATTATCATATTAAAATTAAAAGATAAAAAGATATATTAATTTGAGTTTTTTATATGAAAGATATTATTAAAACGCATCAAAAATATAGATTAATATGCAATAAAAATATGTTTAGGAGGTTTGAAAGTACAGTAATGATTATATTTTTAAAATATTTTTATTTCAGAAATATTTAAAAAAATTATTTTAAATTTTTTTTAAAAAAATCATGAAATACGAGTTACACTGGAACCATAAATAATTTCTAAAAACTTGTTTATTTTTGTGTTTTAAAAGTATTTTTTAAAAAAATAATTTTTTTTATTTTTTTTGTGTTAAATTATTTTTATATGAATATATTAAAAATAAATTTTAAAAAATATAAAAAATATTATTTTAATATATTTTAAAATAAAAAAACTTTAAAAAACAATTATAGAAAAGAAACTTTAAATTTACCATCAATCACACTATAATAAGAGTCTCGGAACCCAAGATCCAAGTTCCGCCTACTTGGTTCTCACGTCAGCTTCTATGCATTTTTTCGATCTTTCATTGTCCAAAGAAACAAATAGAAAAACAAACAAATACAGCAGTGGTAATTTCCTCTTCACTTTAATTCACAAAAATCAGAACAAAAAACAACAATAATTATAATAAAAAAACCAAACCAGAGGCCTCCTCTTCCTCTTCTTCCTCCGCCACCGAATTCTTTCTATTTCTTTTAAGAAATAAATCCACGAATCTTTTCTGGCACTTTATTATCTCTAAAAGTCAAAAAATATTTCCACAATTTATTTTTCTCTCACAAAAAAAACTGAACTTTCACTGTATATAAAAACCCCCCTCTCATTTCCAACCTTTGTTTATCAAGAAAGCGAAGAAAATGCAAAAATGGGCACAACACTGCCGTTTACCTGGGCCCTTGCAGTCTCAGATTCAGATACCCTTTAAGACCTTTTCAATGGATCTCGCAGCAATCTGGTCCAGTTCACTGTGCATTTACCGCGCCTAGTTCTTCCGTTTTATTCAATTATGTGCTTTTCTTGGTTCAATTTTATTTCTACTGTTTTTATCAGAATTGTTGTTGAGATTTGAAATCGGTAAGGCGCATATAAGAACTGGGAGAGTAAAAATATTGAATTTTTGTAATTTGGGTGTTGTGATTTTGGAGTAATGTTGTCTACAAATGATCCAATGGAGTCCTTTATGAATTCAATTCAAGTGGTCAAAGATGCACTTTCACCACTTGAACTCGGGATTCGGAAAGCTGCTAAAGATCTTGAAACTTGTTGGGGGGTTTCAAAGAATGATGATAAGGCAACCCATGATCTAGTTACTGATAATAGCAGCAAAGTTTCTATCTTTACTGTGAAAAATAAGAGTGTTAGTCTTGGAAATAGTGAGAATAGGCAGGGTGTGGTTAATGAAGAGAAAAAGAAAGGATTTTTATCTATTAAGTTTCCTATTAGGAGTTTGTTGGGGATGTTTTCTATGAATTTGGAAGGTGGGCATAGAAATGGAGGTGATAATAAGGCTGGGCTTCCGAAGAAAGTCTTGAAAGAGAAGGAAATGAGTAATGAAGACGGGTCTTGTGTAAATTGTTTGCGGTTTGCCATGACTTTGTCTTTGTTGGTTAATGGTTTGGTTCAGGCATTTCCTGGCCCATTTAAGATGAACAAGAAACGGTTTCAGAAAGTAGGTGACGAGGATAAAGATTATTTGCATTCGTCCAAAAATGGGTCGAAAGCTAAGGTTTCAGGTGAAATGAAGCTAAGGAAATCAAAGGGTCAATCTGTTAAAGGGTACCAGAATGTGAGTGAGAAGGGTAAGGAGGAGAAACCTGTGTCCCTCGAATGCTTTATAGGGTTTCTATTTGACCAATTGGCTCAGAATCTACAGAAGTTTGATCTGGGTTTACAGGAAAGAGATATCAAGGGTTGTGAAAATGATTGTTCAACCTCACCTCCAGCATACTCCCAGTTTGATCATTTGAGGGCAATCATAAGTATTTGGGAAGGTCAAAAGGTGTATGTAGATGGGGTTTTGGGAAATTTGAGTTTTGCGAGAGTGGGTGGTGTGCCATCAAGTATAGTTGGAGTATCCTCTTCAGTTAATGAAGAGGGTGATGATGGTGCAAGTAGTGCACCTACCAACAGCGCTGAGGACACAGGGAGTAGTTCACCACAGAATCTAGCAAGTGGGTTACTGAGCATTCCGCTATCAAATGTAGAGCGTTTGAGATCCACATTATCTACTGTTTCATTGACGGAGCTAATTGAGCTTGTGCCACAACTTGGTCGATCTTCTAAAGACTATCCTGACAAGAAAAAGCTATTCTCTGTCCAGGATTTCTTTAGATACACAGAGGCTGAAGGTATGGTTTTTCATCTCCTTAGGGATGGTTTTTCATCTCCTTAGGGAATCAATCCTGTATTGGTTTTATGTTCTATTCCTGCTTGTTTCAATGGAAAATGAAATATGTGTGTATGAAATATTGCTGAGCATACAGCTTGCTAGTGTTGTAGCCTTTTAGATGAGGAGCACGTATTTGTTTATTTCAAAGTTTACACAATATCAGCTGAATGGAGCTGATATATTCATTTGTGCTTATGGAATGTGCTTCACTGGAAAAGGAGATCTTGTTTGACAAACAGAACAGTTAGTAGATGCAACTGTTATTTTTTTACCCTCCAGATAGGGTAGAAAGATAGAAAGGCAAAAAAGAGAATTGCTTACCTTCAAATGGATTTCTAATTATACCGATCCTTCTGTATCTTTCATCCGAAATATTGCTCTTATTTGCACCCTCAAATTCTTATAGGAAGAAGATTCTTTGAGGAACTTGACAGAGATGGTGATGGTCAAGTGAATTTGGAAGATCTTGAAATCGCATTGAGAAAGAGAAAATTGCCCCAGAGATATGCCCGGGAATTCATGCGGCGTGCTAGAAGTCACTTGTTCTCAAAATCATTTGGGTGGAAACAATTTTTGTCCTTGATGGAACAGAAGGAACCAACAATTCTGCGTGCTTACACTTCTCTGTGTTTAAGCAAGTCTGGGACCCTGCAAAAGAGTGAAATATTGGCATCACTAAAAAATTCTGGACTTCCAGTGAATGAAGACAATGCTGTTGCTATGATGCGATTTCTGAATGCTGATACAGAAGAATCTATTTCTTATGGGCATTTTCGTAATTTTATGCTTTTGCTGCCTTCTGATCGACTTCAAGATGATCCCAGGTAAGATGTTTGTGTTCATTTATTCAGAGCTATTACATAAATTTTGGGCAAGCTCATTTACATCATTTACTGTAGGCTTACCTCCATTTGATCAGAATGAAATTGTGTAATTTACTGGATTATGTCTAACTGATGTTGGCTTCTCCTCCTAATACATACAGGAATATATGGTTTGAAGCAGCAACTGTTGTTGCCGTTGCACCACCCGTGGAAATACCTGCTGGAAGCGTTTTACGATCTGCATTGGCCGGGGGTCTTTCATGTGCACTCTCTTGTTCTCTTATGCACCCTGTTGATACAATAAAGGTAAACTATTCAGTGTAATTTTGTGCACTTTTTTTGTCTCTAATGCAACTAGAAACATTTGACCAATTATAGAAACATTGACTATTGGTAATTTAGGGGGGTATTCATGATCAAATACTACATAGCTTTTCCACTTAAGTTAGCATCTGCTTTCTGTCAGTATCTCGTCTTTTACTTATAATAGCCTTGTATTAGACTTTCAAAAGGTGGAAAAAAGAGGACTTCAGATAATATAATTCAGACAACTAAGTATTGTAGCATATAGATGCAACGTTAAATTGAGCAATATAATCTTAATTTGCTTTTGTTCATCCTTAAACATATATATATATATATATATATATATATATCTCTGTGGTTTTCCATTATTGCTGATGTTAGGTCTTCTTATGATTGTTTTCATGATCTGTCGTGTTGATATTCTCTTAGACTCGGGTGCAAGCTTCAACATTGGCCTTCCCAGAAATAATTTCAAAGCTTCCACAAGTTGGAGTTCGAGGATTGTATAGGGGTTCAATTCCTGCAATTTGGGGACAGTTTACAAGGTTATTATTATTTTTTCTCTTCCAGACTTTTGATGAGTAGCAACTACTTGTCTACTAGCTCACCTTTCTCTATTGACATTTCAGCCACGGCTTGCGAACTGGGATATTTGAAGCTACCAAACTTGTGCTAATAAATGTTGCCCCAACACTCCCAGATATCCAGGTGATGCTTATTATTATGCCACTAGAGTTAAATTTTTTTCGATTTTCAAGCACTGAATCTTTTACATCCTGGTCTTCCCGAATCTCATGAACAGTGCTTATAAGCAAAGAGTTTGAAGTGGCAGTAATAATTTCGAGCAGCCATTTCCTTATTGCAGGGAATGGCAATATTGTTGGCTTCTGCTTAAGCATGAGACCTTCAACAATATTGTTTTTACCACTTCTTGTATTGCTGTTATTTCAACTGATTAAAACAATTCAGTTGCTGCTCTCTCTCTCCTAGTGGTTCTTTCCATTAAATCTATGTAGGCTGCTAAAATCTGTGTGTTTAATTCATGCATCTTGTTCATTAATCATTGCAAGTCCGCTCTTTTGAAAGAAGATGGATATATCAATGCAGCTTATAAAAGTATACTTTAGTTATTGACTAGGCTATTTTTTTGTCTTGCAATCTTTGCTATTATATCAAACTCGAAAGTTGTTCCTATGCTAAAGGAGATGACTAGACAGGTGGCGCATAAAATGAATATGATAAGGCCTATACCCCCAGTTTTATTAGGAAATGTTATTCTGAAACAACTATTCCAACTCTAATCTAAAAAAAACTGTTAACCTGCTTTGGGGTGCTATACAGGTTCAATCTGTAGCATCATTATGCAGCACAGTTTTGGGGACAGCAGTGCGGATCCCTTGTGAGGTATTGAAGCAGCGTTTGCAGGCTGGCCTTTTTGACAATGTAGGACAGGCTATTGTTGGTACATGGCAGCAAGATGGCCTAAATGGGTTCTTTCGTGGGACTGGTGCCACTCTTCTCCGTGAGGTTCCATTTTATGTTGCTGGCATGTGTCTATATGGTGAATCCAAGAAGGTAAGCAGGTTTTCGTGCTTAAATATTTATATCCCCTTTGCTTTTGTAAAATTTTGAAGGTGCAGTTTTGCATTCTATGTGCATGTCAACCAGAGAGTGATATTTTTCATCCTGTAGTCCACCAAATTAGGCAAAATAATTATTACAATAGAAGGGCATTATCGATTGCAATATTTAATTCCATGGAGGCTTGGTGTTTTTAGCTTACTTTCTTGAAATGAATTTTATTTTAAAGATGATTCGTAGTAATAACATTTATGTCAGGTTTTGTACAATTGTAATGCCAGGAATTGGTTGTTTCTTTAAAAGAGTTGTACGAAGGAATGAAGTTATGACTAAAAAGTACGGAAGGGGAAAGTAACCACTGCAATAAATTGTTCAAAACATGCCAACAGATGAATAAACTGTTTGTTTAAGCTTTGCTTGATCTTGTCCCCCCGCTAGATGCATTTGAGTTTATTTTTCTATCAAAACATAATTTTTTCTTTTGCAATTTTTTTTTTAATTTGTTGTTTTCTGTATAATGTGTAATTGATTTGATTCTTCAAGGTTGCTCAACAACTTTTAAGGCGGGAGCTGGAACCCTGGGAAACAATTGCTGTTGGGGCTTTATCTGGAGGCCTAACTGCTGTTATCACTACCCCTTTCGATGTACTGAAAACTAGAATGATGACGGCGCCACCAGGAAGAACTGTATCAATGTCATTGATAGCTTTCTCTATACTCCGACATGAGGGGCCCCTTGGCTTATTCAAAGGAGCAGTGCCGAGGTTCTTCTGGATTGCTCCCTTAGGTGCCATGAACTTTGCAGGCTATGAGCTAGCAAGGAAGGCCATGGACAAAAACGAGGAGGCCACAAAAGTTGAGTAGTTCTGGGTAGATATCTATAACGGCCTTTCTGAAGCAAGAACCCTATCAACCACAGCCTCCAGTTTTAGATTTGTGAATGCTGGTGGAAGATGTTTTTCTTTTTCTGAGTTCTCAGCAACAGATGCATCAAATTTTATCTGTCGACAAGCCCTTTTTGCTTTCCTTTTCAGGGTCTCTTGTTAAAGAATTTTCAAGTTTTGGCAAGAATAGCAGTTGATCTGTTTTTGCAGTGATCTTGTATTTTGTTCCCAAAATTTTTTATTGTACATTTTTTGTGCAGTTATTTTGTTCTTTCATTAATCTGAATCTTACTGCATTCAACGAGTCATGACCAGGTTGTTGAATAATTGTGCATTTGCAATATCCTTATCTCCAGCCGGCATGCACTTAACTTGTAGCTAACATATGAAAAGCACAGACGCTATTTGAATTTGGTAGTTGTTTGGCAGAACCCTTTTTGTTAATCTTATGACATTGCAAACCCAGTCTGTAACTCCTGCAGGCAACCGAGAATCGTTTTTGAGAAAGGAAAAGGACAAATTGACACGGTTTCCAAGCACACAAACATCTATCCTGAAAGCTTACGAGTGTGAGATGCTCATCCTTGCATCAAATTTATGCTTGCATCGTGGTGTTGCTGTGACAACACAGGGGGAGGGGGAATAATGTCACTCAGACCATTACATGAACCACAATGAAAAAAGGCCTAAAATATTCATGCGAGTTCAAAAATAAAAACTAGAAATCGGAGATCATAAAAAGCCAAGAATATTCACGAGCAGCCCAACTAAATTAACCAATGATATACTAGCAAAAGGCAAGGAACAAATTTAATCATCGTCTATCACGTCTGGGGAAACTTCGAAGAGCCTGAATTGTATCTCTCAAGAGCCTTATTGTATTTTTGAGGAGCCTTGAGAAACGAGCCTTAATTGTATCTTTGGTTATGTTAGATGATGACGCTTCTGAAAAGAAATTTATATGATCTTCAGAGTCTACGAATAATTTAGATCATTAGAAATTCGGACACCACCACCAATCATCAATGAAGTAAGTTTAGGCTGCCATGCAGGAAACTGGGTCATAGGCTGCCATGCAGGAAATGGGTCACAAATTTAGTTGGAAAAGAAAAGGAAAAGGCAAGCAACCCCCATACCCAAAATTGAGTTTTTTTTTTTTTTTTTTAACGTGGATGTCCAAGTCAGCTTATGTGCACCTTAACTAATCTCACGAGCCCTGAAATTAATGACCATGTAAACCTCTAGTGACCATTATATTAACAACCACATAACTCGAATCTAAGACCACAGGGGAGCAAACCCTTTAATCCTAAGCTCTTACTACGGGACCACCCACCAAGAGTTCTCTTGTTTCCACCAGAGTTGGTAAAACAAAAGTCTTGGTCTCAACAAGGAACGAACATCACCTTCAAAATGAAGTCGAGCATCATAAATGGATGTTTTGAATGTTAAAAAAGCCTGCATTATTTGCATCATAAACAGTCAAAATGGGAAAAAGGAGAGAACAATGACAATTGATGCTGATCAGAATAAGCGCATCTCCTTGTAAATCCCAACCGGCCTGTCCAAATGAAGTTTAGCATTTGACATGGTCACTGTTGAAGGTCCAATTCTACAAACATGGAGCCACCTCGTAGTAATTATTATTATAAAAGGAAAAAGGAAAACACCACAAGTTCAGAGTTTCAGGGTTGCTGAGGCTTGAGGCCAAAATCAGCTAATGTGATCAATAACCCCAATAGTCATTACGGATTTCATCATCAAACTTTTTCTTCAGCTCAGGATGCTTCTCGAAGTACTCTTCTGCAGTCATGGTGCTGATTTTTTTCTGCTCAGATTAATGACTGGATGTTAGAAATCATAAACTGGGCACGAATAAAACTAAAAGATAAAAGTATCCATTTCCATTTACCTTCAATTCTTGAACATCAGCAATTTCTTTATCCAAGCGCTCAGACTCCTTCAGGGATTGTTGCTCTGCTTCTTTCAAATCCACCAACTGCAAACCAAATGAAAATACATGCTATGAGAGAGAGGGAGGGAAGGGTGGCAGCAAGAGGCAAGTTTTAAGAACCAGTATAAAAATCAGAATTGCACTTTTGGCTCGCACCAATTGATCAAATTTAGGCTTGTATTCTGGAGTCGTTTTGTCTTCAAACTTAGGGATCTCTACGCCTGCAAAAGAATACAGATAATTGGCTCAAATCAGTGCTCTAATAGACAATGGCTCCATTTTAGTAACCAAAAGAAGGAATGAAAAAACAGATTATATTCCTGTCGATAAGATCCAATAAGCTAGCAGAGCTATGATTCTAGGTACACTTAATTTAAACTTTAAATTGAAAATGGGGAACAACACCCTAATTAGCCCAAAGAGGCCATACTAAACACAGTATGGACCAAACCTAAAGCAAACAAAGCACAGGTCAACACACTCCATTGTAGGACCAAAACAGTTCACACAAACTCCAAGAACTAAGATGTGCTGTGCGGAATCTAAAGTATAAGTCTAAGCATCATGTCATGCACTGGGAAAACACATACTGGGGAAAGAAGTTGGTATTAAACAAGGGACCACCTAACAAAAATTAAGGAATCAACTTCAAAATGGTATACGACACATAGCAAACAAAAAAGACCTCCAAGTCAGTGCGTGAAGCATAGAACCAAAAAAAAGCACTTCAATTTCAAAAGGAATAAACAAACAGAAAGCAAAAGAACTTTTGGAACACAGGAGATTAACATGGGCATCTAAAGGAGCCTGCAAGCATATCAATAAGGAATTTCAGCCATCATTGGATTGAATCATAAGCAAATTCAGAAAAAAGTAGATGAGTTTTCAAAATAGCTTGTAAGGGGAAGAATGGTAACTCTACATTGGATAGCTTTCAGCATATCATCTAAAGAAACTTCTAAATATGAAATTACATGAGAAGATCAAATAAAGAGCTAACCTGTCATTCATAGATGTTAAGCTGAAATTCAACTTTGGAAAAATTGTTTTAGCCCTGATGGAAGGGAAGCCTACCCATTAAGCTGAAATTCAACTTTGGAAAATTTGTTTTAGACCCTGATGGCAGGGAAGCCTATCCATTAAGTGTTCCTCAAGATCAATTATTAACGGGCAATTAGAACAGTGAAGCCTAGAGCAGGGGGAAAATGTCTTCCTGCACTGTTAAAATCATGAAGAGATAGATATGGCACTAGCTCTTAAAAGTCCAAAAAACTTGGCAGGTATCCAGCATAGAATCAAAGGTCAAAGTTTTCCAGTTTCCACATAGTTGAGAAATATATCTGGGTAAGTCATAAATGCAGTTCCATAAACATCCAATCATCTAAAGGAGTATTTTAATCAACCTATAGCAGATAATTGCTAGCAATTATAAATCATTTTGCATCAACAATATATCCCAAGTTAATTATTTATCCAATATGGGCTGTAAAACTTGAATAGTTAACTGCCAGCAACATCACTGACACCAGCAAGTAACAAAATCAAATCAAGTAAACAAGTATCAAGCAGCACAAGGCAGCAGTAACAACTTAAAGTGAATCAGGTAACCTAAAGACACGAGGGTTACATTTGTGAATGAACAATGAAACATACTTTCATATGCCTGTTTGTACATGTCCACCAAGCGAGAGCCAATTCCTTTTCTGTAAGATTCCCAGTCTATGGGTTCGGGTTCCTGCACAACAAAACAACTAACACTCATAAAATAATACTTGCAATCACAAGCAGAAGTAACTATAAAGCTTTAAACCACTAGTAAGGACAATAGACTCGACTTTCACAGGGCTGCTTTCAGAAATAAAATGCCACTCCTAAAAGACGAGCATGAATCTCACTCTACGTATTCAGAATTGAGTGAAATGCAGCTTGAATTAGCACAAATAATTCCATATATTTTAACTTTCCTACCAACTCAATAATATAATGTCCTCATACAATCATACAGTGCCAGTACAGACCAATCACTAATTTCCCATTTTAATTTTTCAGGAAACAGTGTAATTTCAATACAAAACAGACCCATCTCGTAAATCCAAGCCAAATCCCTTATCAAAACGCAAAAACACAAATAAAATTAAAAATCACCAATCCACCATAAAAAAAATGATTCAAAAAAATTACAAAACCCCTAACTACATAATTAAATAAATCATTTGCAAACAGATCTAATACAGTTAACAAAAATTATATATCTAGAAATGCCAAGATTTAAAAAAAAACAATAAATCCAGAAAAAAAAAAGGAGAGATCTAATAAGATAGAGAGGGGAGACCTGGCTGAACTTGGTCCCGAGTTGGGCGTTAACTTCGTTGAAAGCGCGACGAAGAGTAGCGAACTCTTTGCGAGCCTCATCGGAGACTAAAAGCTTGGCCATCCCATCCCAATCAACGGTTTTCGATGCTTTAAATGCCACATCCACTACTTTCTTTGAAGGTCCGCTCATTTTCTCTCTTCACTTTCTCCGCGGCCAAGCAGGAGGTTTTGAGATTGGTAGATGTTCACTTAGATGGCCGTGTAGCCCTTTTCCTGTTTTTGTGTGGAATCTGCGACGTTTCGGGATGAAATTTCGAGGGGTAGCCCAATGGGCTGTGATGGGCTAAGTTCTCTAGTTAATACGGTCACATCGAGTCCGTGGATATTGAAATTTGGAATTGGGCCTTTATTAGCTCTAGAAAATCCTGACCTTTATACTTTATAAATGTTTCCTCA
>Ga0307517_10012828_pt1 | contig 11450 bp, 6 predicted proteins | sample 23_EM_MG_FD_194515 | JGI IMG/M metagenome (GOLD analysis project Ga0307517, IMG submission 194515) | Populus trichocarpa ectomycorrhiza microbial communities from riparian zone in the Pacific Northwest, United States - 23_EM | ecosystem: Host-associated > Plants > Roots > Unclassified | place... | reverse complement strand
TTCACACCGGTTTACTTATTACCACGGTCATATGATATGTTTCGATATTTTCATGTTAATTTTTTTATTTTTTAATAAATAAAGTTGTTGACGTGTGCTCAATAAATGAGTGGCGTTTACACCTTTTAGGTTGCGCGTGTGACGCTGTCTAGTTGTCAAACCTGATCTTCCATTGTCTCTTTATATGCATTATCGTGTTCTCTTCCAAATGGTATGACGCGTGACAGTGTATGATGGTCAGATTGTCATCGGAGATTGTTTCTTTTTTTACCTTCTTTTCTCTCTTTTTCAAGGTAAAGTGCACAATTGTCTTTTTTTTTTAATTTTAGTCCTCATTCTTTTAATTTCTTAATTCATTATTATTCCTTTTATAGAAGATTTGTTTTTTTTTTCAATTTAATCCTTCAATTACAATTTCACATATGTTTTGTTTTTCATTTAGGTCCTTATTCTTATTATTTTTAATTTTTTCCTTACCCCTTTTGTTAAAGCTTTTTTGGCTTTCAATTTCATTCTCAATCAAAGTTTTTGTTTTTTTTTTTTTCTAATTTGACCCTCATTCTTTTTATTTATTTTTCCTTTTGTTAAAGATATTTTTCAATTCAATTTAAACCTCCAATTGAAAATTTTTGTTTGCCCCCTTTGATTAATGTTTTTTATATTTTCACCCTTATTTTTTCAGATCCTTTTAGTGTGATTGATTTTTTTTCCTGGTTTCTATCTTTTGACATTTGATTTGATAGGGATTCAACTTCATGCAATCTTATTAATCTGCTTTTTAAAAAAAAATTAGTTTTGTAATTTTTTTTCAATTTTTTATGGGTTTATCCTAATTTCATGACTTAGATCACGGGTTTTGCATGTCTTTTTAGAATATAAGTTTTTTTTAATTTTTTTGTTTGTGTTTATTTTTTCAAGATATTATTCTATTCCATCTATAATTTCTTTTTAAAATAATACTTCTTATGTGTTTGGCCTAGTGTTATATTTTTTTTTAGGGTATGGGTTTATTCAGTCAGTTTCGTTTGTGTTTATCTTTTAGATCAGGAGTTTTTTACGACGTGAGTTTATCTTTTATTAATTTAAATAAAAAATTTCAATGAACACAGTCGGATGAATATCTCATTTTGTGTGATTGAATATCTTAATCGACATTCATCTCTTATTTTTTTTTTCAATTTCTCTTTTGGTTATTGTTAATGATTTTTTCTTGTTTATTTACATAAATGATTATCAATTTATTTAATTAGATTTTTACATGGACTTTTCAATTTGCATTTTAAATTTTTATGTAAAAAAACACATCAAAATAGCCTTTATACCCGATAATTTTTTGAAAAAAAAAATATAACCTGATAGCTAATGTGTGTGTGTTTATAGTTAAGGGCCTGTTTGAGAGTGTGGTTGTGGTTGCTTTTCAAATTATTTTTCATGCTGAAATGCATCAAAATAATATATTTTTTTAAACAAAAATATTTATTTTTGTGATCAGCGCATCAAAACGATCCAAAAGATACAAAAAAATAAATTTTTAAAAACACGGGTGGGCCCGCGTTTCCAAAAACCCTCTTAATAGATTCATTAAAACCATATGAAAATCGTCTGCACCACCAAAAAAAAAAAAAAAAGTTAAAATAAGCCCCCTAAACTATTGTTCGTCTTAGTTTACATCTTTTTGCATATTTCAATTTATACTCCTTTGTTAAATCACGTTAATAAATATGTTAATAAGTTTTTGAAAATCACTTTTATAAAGAAAAAAAGAAGTTAAAATAATTGATGGATGAAAAATAAATCACCAAACAATATTTAAACCAAATGAAGGAAGAAATAGTTGAAATAAAAATCCTACTCTTTATAGAATCTCATAACCCAGCAATAAAGAAGAAATCATCAAATATGATGCAAGTCATTACATAGCCTTTTAATTTGTTGTAAAAATAGAAAACACTTATATATAAAAAGTTCAAGAATTATCAACTTTAAAAATAAAAATAAAAATAAAATCAGTTTTATTTTTCTATTACTTTTCTTAGGATTCTTAATTATTTCAATTATCCCTTCCTTCAATTGGTTTTTATTAGGTCATGAATCAATTATCAAGGATCATTATAGTTAAGTTGTGCTGCATCTTGATTTGATTCACAATTTGTTTTTAGAGTTATGGTAAAAAAATATTAAAATAATTTTTTTTTATTTTTTAAAATTTATTTTTAATATTTATATATTAAAACGATTTAAAAATATAATTTAAAAAAAATAATAAAAAATAAATTGAAACCAGTACCAAACATATGTATCTCGTTTTAAACTATCCTTCGCACTTTACAATAGGTACTAAAGGATGCCATTGAATCGAAAGAACAGGACGACCCCACCTATCATTTAGTGATGGAAAACAGGCTTGAAGCTAATCCAAGTTCCAGGATGACCCCACAAATCGGAATCTCAGAGATATTGCTTGAATTTCATCATGATTTGAGCCCTTGTTTTTCTTATACAAAACTGCTGCTGCTTGAATTTTAATGTTGTTACGGTGGTATTTTAATTTTATTTTATTTTTAAATGCATTGAAAAATATTTTTTAAATTTTTAAAAATTATTTTTGATATTTTTTATTAAAATATCTAAAAATACTTAAAAAAATATTAATTTCAAGGAAAAAAATAAATATTTTTTTAATTTTTAAAAGAAAACCTTTAAAAACACAAAAAAAAAATATTCTAATTCTAGATGCAATGGTCCCAACAGCAGTTATTATCAATGCTTATCATATTGATAAATTTTGAATATTATTGTCTAACAACTACTATAGTATTTTTGTCTAGGCCATGCATTACTGGTTGTTTTTTGAAGTGTTTTTTATCTAGAAATATATTAAAATAATATTTTTTAATTTTTAAAAATTTATTTTTGACATCAGCATATTAAAATAATTTAAAAACATAAAAAAATTAAATTTAAAAAAATAAATAAATTTTTATGAAATGCAGTTTATAACATGTGTCTAATGCTGATATGCTAGTGTAGGACCGTTTTTGTTGCATCCTTTCTTTAGCATAAAAAGTATAGCTGCAAGTACTTATCATTTTCTTCAGAAATGCATATGGTAAATGATATATTCAAGCACTACCTTACAAGTACGATATTCAAGTACTACCTTATTTATTCTTCATAGTCTATTTTTATTATTTTGATGGATAAAATACCTCTAGAATTTTTTATATTTTGATCAAACCCTAACAGATAATCATAAACTAATTATGATATTTATTTTTTCATTTTAAAACAGGAGAAAGATGAATTTTTATTATCACCTCTTAAACGTCCTACCTGATACAAACTGCATTGCTGATTTTGTCTAAAATTGCTTAGAATTTTTTCTCCTTTTTTTTTTGTTCTTCCTATCATGTTCCTGACTCTAGCGTCAGTGAACAGTACCTACGAATATTTTCAACTCTGGCGTTGGTAAATATTATACAAACCCAAAAATTGTGATATTTCTGACTATAATGCTAGTGAATAAGTTCATAAATTTTTGAATTTTTCTATGCCATTTTCTTTTTATTTACCTTTTTTTATTATTTACTCTTCTTAGACAAGAATAAATAAATAAAAAACATTGCAAAATTGATTTGCATTTAATAATAATGGTCCACAGATTGAGCATATAGTAAAAAAAACGTAAAGAAAAAAAATAAAACAAAGTGTGAGGGGCCCACAAATAAATCAATGAAGATCTCCAAATATTTTTAAAATTTTCTGATATCGAAAAAGAGTTTGTTTGGCTAAATATCAAAATAGAAGAGGAATCAAACACATGGATAAGGCATAAGGATGTGTTTTGTTAAACACGCCCTTAGCGGACACAATTTGAGTTGCCTAGGCCAGAAGCCCGAACCGGCCCACTCTTTTTTTTAAAACACTGGGCTGGATCTAGCCCAGTCATACGAGCTGGACTAGATCTAGCCAACCCGGCCTAGCCTGGTTATTAGGTCAGACTAGTAACCCGGCAGATGCTTTTCTTTGCACGTGTGCGTTCACGCACGCCTGCTACAGTAAAGGTTGAATTGAATTAGAGGGGGGAAGTTTCTATACCGGGTTCCTCTTTTTTGCTCTCTGTCTTACCTTTTCTTGTTCTTTTTTGCTTCCTGTTTTTCCTTGTCTCTCTATCTCTCTCTCCTCCTCTGCACTTTCTCCCCTGTTTTTTTTCTCCTCCCGTCCCCTAGTGATGGCTGCTTTGTTGGGTATTTATAGGGGACCGTGCGTGGTAGTCTTTTAGCCCGCCTCTTCCTTCTTGGGAGGAGGATAAGGCTTCACTGTGCATTGGTGTTTGACAAGGACTCGGACTCTCGAAGTCCTGCCCATTGCAGGGGTCTAAGTGGTGGTGGTGTCTTCCCCGTCTCTATGACCTGCCAATGGTGGGAACGGTCTGGGAAGGTGGTGATGGCGGTCGTGGAGATCAATCATTGCACGCATGGGTGGTCTGATCTACGTGTTTCCTTTTTTCTCTTTTTTTGCAGGGAGTTTCCTCTGTTTTCAAAGGAAGAAGACGATGGCCAGAAATGAAAAACGACGTCGTTTCTGGACTGGGCGACCGTTTTTCAATATGGTCCTCCAAGGTTCAACAATTCTTAATCGGGCCCCTGGGCAGAATTGCAGCGCCTTTTACAAGATTGTCCTTGGACCTTAATCACTTGTAATTTTGATCTTAATTAGCTCAAAATTTTAATATGTTTTCAATTATTTCCCTGATTTCATTAATTAAACTAATTCTAAACTTAATTAAGTCCTTAAAGTTATCAATTCTTCAATTAAACTCCCAATATCATTAATTAAACTAAATCAAACTTAATTGAAATCTCAGACTTGTTAATTCCTTCAATTACTTCCAAAATTAACTTTCAAAGTCATAAATCCAATATGATTAAACCCTCAAAACTTTCAATTTGTGTTGTCTTGACTCAAAATTCAAATTCTTTTCCTTTAATTTTTTCATTTCATTTTCTTTTATTTATAAAAAAATAAAAATAGAGATAAAAATAAAAAAAATCAAAAAATCAAAATTTGGGTTATGATAATAGTGATTATACTAATGATTGTGATGATGATAGTAGTAGTAGTCATGATGGTGGTTGTGATGGTGACAATAATAATAATAATAATAATAATAATAATAGTGGTGTAGTGGTGGTGATAGTGGTGATAATAGTTGTGGTAATAATAATAATAATAATAATAATAATAATAATAAATAAACAACTAAAAAGAAAGGGATTTTCTTGTAGCTATAGATACAATCCACTATTCAATATAATAGTCAAGTGATGTTTATGGCCTTAAAAAAGAGAGAGGATGTTTTTGTATTTTCATATGACTCATTAGTCATTATAGATTTGGCGGATGATATTTTTATCTATTTAATATTTTTAATAATAGTAAAATAATAAAAATACCCTTGAAAATAAAAAAATCAACACATCAAGAAGAGGTATTTCAATATTTTTATTTTTTAAAAGCAATCAAATTAAACATACGTCCTTGAATCTAAGAAATGTAAGTAATTAGCGTTAGGAGTTTTAGTTTTTTTTTTTTTTTTGTTAATAGTAGGTTTGATTAAGGGAGATAATATAATACAATATTTTAATAATATTTTTAAATTTAAAAAAACTGCTGACCTGTTCATATTTTTGAAAGAAATACGTCTCTCCATCGTTGCTCCAAAGTTAAACACACTTTTTCAGAAAATAAAGTAAAAGAAGAGAAAAACACCATAAAGTCTAGATAACCATTAAATTTCTCTAATCTATATATAAAATTATAAACTGCACCGCCTAACAAGGGGTGTGTTTCCTCATTTGTCGCCAAGTGTCTTCTCAATGATTGGTCACTAAAAATACTATATTTTTCTCTGCATTATAAAATATCATATTTACCCCACAATAACTAAACTAATATTTTCCATTTCTCCATACCATGTGCATGCCATGACCAGTGACCACTGCCCCACGGTAGCAGTACTCCTTCTATTAATAAAAATAGAAACACCAACTCTTCTTTTTTGTTTTTTTTTTTTAAAAAAAACCAACACCGTCTTTCTCCTCTATTAAAACTTTGCCTGAACATGCGAGTTAATCTAGGAATTTAAATGAACATGCTTGACTCGAGTAGAGTTTTTAATCAACTTAAATAAGATGGTGAACTAGCAAAATTTATTACCAGATTTTTAATAATTTGATCAAATCAAGTTCAAACTAATTAAACCAAGTCAACATCTAAAAAAATTAAAACATTATCGTCTTAATTGACCTATTGAATATAGAGAATATTATTACATGTGAAACAAATTTAATGAGCTTACACAAATGATATATTTTCTGTATTCTAAAAAAATCCATAACAATTAGAAATTTTTTTCTCTTGATGGCAAGGATATACATGGATGACATTCATAAATCGAGTTTATATATATCTATACTTTATATATTATTTATCGGGTAAATAATTTAGATATCCATACCCTATACATCAAGTTTTGGTTATCCATATAGGTATTCATTATTTGACTATTATTTAATATTCAATAAAAAATAAAATATTTGATATCAAAAAATCATCTTAACCCAATAGCTTAAATTGTTAGGTGAGATTTCAGAATATGATTTATATTATTCTCTAACACATCCCGCCAAGTGAAAGTTCTTTGAGCTTAAAACTTGCACAAAGCTACACTATCTTATGCTTAAATTTTTTTAATCAAATAAATAGGGATGATGAGATTCAAACTCGTGACCACTTGGTTATCAAGGCTCTAATACCATGTCAAAGAATCAATTCAATTTAAAAGCTTAAGTTGTTAGGTGAGGTCCCGGGATATGATTTATATTATTCTCTAACACACCTCCTCAAGTAAAAGTCATTTGAGCTTGAAACTTGCACATACTCATACTACCTTGTGCTTAATTTTTTTATTAAATAAATGGGGATGATAAGATTCAAACTCGTAACCGCTTGGTTATCAAGAGTCTGATATCATATCAAATAATCATCTCAACTTAATAGTTTAAGCTGTTAGGTGAGGTTTCAGGATATGATTTATATTATTCTTTAACATTTGAAGTGTGTATAGATATATTAAATGATAAGTGTGTGTGTCTTGAGTTAGGTTTGGTTTGGGTTTTGAGTCGATTTTGATAATATTTATATTTTATCTATTACCCATCAAGTAATATTAATTTTTTTTTATCTATTTAGATTGGATCAGATCATATCAATATTCATCAAGTTTGGATTAAATTATTATCAACAGAGATGTATTACAATTTCATAATCGAAATTGTTTTTTTATTAGATAATTTAGGTTGTGATTAAGTCATTCAACCATAGATAAAACAACTCGAAGCCAAAGAGAAAAAAATGATGATGAAAAGGAACCATCAATATGCCCTTTGATGAGCAGAACCTAAAAGAAAAGGAGAATCCGACGGTGGAGGCACAGGCGTCCGCGGAAAAACAGAACCGTTCGCGCGCCAATGTCTTTGGAATCTTACATAACCACGCCCCAACAGCAATCCATTTTACTCCCCCTTCAAACTGACTCAACCCTAGTTAAAAATAAAACCTCTTTAAACCCAGCTTCCATCTTCTCCCCTCTATTAAATTAATAAATCCATTCTCCACCATTATATATACCCCCTTCTCCTACCTCTCGTAACCTTATTTTATCCCTTACCTTCCCTAAATATCTATCCATCTATCTCTACTCTTCTCTCAAACACATTCTTTTATTGCATCCAAAGCAACTAACTGTGTTCATGTTCATGATTAATAACCAATTAGAGCAAGATGAGTTGCAACGGATGTAGAGTTCTTCGAAAGGGATGCAGTGAGAACTGTATTTTACGTCCGTGTTTACAATGGATTGAAAGCCCTGAAGCACAAGGCCATGCTACTGTTTTCGTTGCCAAGTTTTTTGGCCGTGCTGGTCTTATGTCCTTCATTTCTTCTGTCCCTGAAGACCAACGTCCTTGTTAGTAATCTATTCATTTGTTTCTGTTCTTCTTGTTCTTGTTTTTTTTTCAAATTTTATTATAGTTTCTAAAAAAAATTGTTTCTCTCGATTTTGTGTTTCAGCTTTGTTTCAATCTTTGTTATTCGAAGCTTGTGGTAGAACAGTGAATCCAGTAAACGGCGCTGTAGGCCTTTTGTGGACTGGAAATTGGCACGTCTGCCAAGCTGCAGTGGAAACAGTCCTGCGAGGAGGTACTTTACGGCCGATGCCTGACTTACTTACCGGCGGAGGATCTCCATCTTCATCTCCACCATCAGATGAGGCATCGGAGTTTGAAGTAGCCTGTACGGACATATGGAAGCTGCAGGATCCAAATCCAAATCCAATTCATCATTCTAGATTCTCGAATTCGAGATCTAGAGTCTCATCAAAAAGGAAAGGGACGGAGGAGCCGATGGTAGTAAATATGCGGCATGACGATCTTGATCTTCTGTTAACCCCAAGTACTTCTCAAAAAGGGTTTGCCGAAATCTGTCGACCGGGTACTCCTTCCATGAATTCGGAGGAGTCGGTGACTACGAATGCAACTTGCTTCGATAGTGCTGGATTTGGAGATCAGTATGGAAATGGAGGAGGAGAAACAAAGTTATTGAACTTATTTCTTTAGATTTGTAGCAAGAGAGAGGGGAGAAAGGTGGCGAAGCTCTATGTTCTGTTTAATTTTGTGAATCTGAAGTTCAAATTAATGATGGGAGAGGATAATTTGGTGTTATACAAGACTTCTTCTTCCTTGTACTGGGTTAGTTTTTTTTTTTTTATATTTACACTGAATTGGATTCCGGAGAGATTTTGTAGAAAAAAATGAAAATGGTAATGAAGTACTGTTTTCTTCTTTCTTTCGTGTCTTCCACTTCATGACTGTATGACAATGAATAAAACCAATCTAGTTTTCTTTTTAGTTCTACTTAATATTTATTGCTTGCTTTTTTCCCTACTCTATTTCTTTCTGTTGAGCTTTGATAAATGAATATTAATTAAAGCCAGCATCTGTAAAGGGTGAGAACGCTTGGACTTAGTGTTTCGTCGACCGAAATCAGTGTTTGTTCCGCCAAGGCAACCAGACCCGGCCTATCGTTGATCGCTCTAGCAGTCCTAGAATCAGTGTTCTTGTTTTCACGGTTTCTGCTCTCTGATCTTCATCTCCCTCTTGCTGGAGAGGTCCGCCATATTCTTTTGGTTGTTTGGGCTCTCACCAGGTGGTGTCATGCTTGTTTCTATAATTACAGCAACAACATCACCGGTGGTATGACCACTGAATTTACAGAGATTTTGGGAAACCAAAAGGAAACCTTAATGGATAAATTAGGGAGTAATTACTGATGTGACGTTAGGGATTTTGACTTGGATGATGAAATCATATATAGTAGTATCCAAGGGTTCATGAGATAGATTATTGTATAGATCAAACATTAACGTATCCATTACGTGGCATTGACAAAGAGGGTAAGCAGCCTCCAGATTTCATTGGAGAAAAGTAAGGAAAAGGGGAAGAGGCAGCCTCCGAGTGAGCGGAGCAAATAATAGCATTGGCTGGTTGAGGGCCTAACAGTGTTTCAGTTTTTTCTCGATAGTCATCCACGACCATTTAACAAGCAGTTGTGGGTCCCTTGGTGTGTTGTAGTCGTGGTAGTGACTGTGTGTAGCCTTTAAGACTTTCTCGGCTTAGCTGTATAATCTTAAAATAGAGGTTTTTTTGGGGGCTCTTGGAGGAGGAAAGAGGCGTAAATTATGAGAGGACGGAGAAGGAATCAAGGAGGGCTTGCTTGGATTATGTTTCGAGAATAGTAACGAGTCTCTGTTTATTTTATTTTATTTTATTCGGGGTCTTCAAGAGTTGCATTTCCTACGTCTCTTTATTGGCCAATGGGGAGCAAGTAGTTCGGCTCATGTCAGCGTCGATTTTGGCTGTCCATCCCTTTACTCTCTCTTTGTCCGAACGTTTTCAGGTCTCTCTTTCTCTTCTATGCTTTTATTTTTTTTTCCACCGCTTCGGGGCCATTATCTCCTCCTATCTTGGGGAGCGGTGGGATCCACGTCATAACATCATTAATTAACAATGATTGAGATAAGGATGATAATTTAGTCTAAGTTTGGTCACACACGCAGTGATGAATACATAACTCTTCAAAATTAAAAAGTAATCAAGATGTAATCTAATAATTAACGAAACCTAGAAGTCTAAAATAAGTACTGGTTTCATAAATTATGTACTATATTTTAGTTATGTTGAAGAAAAGATCAACATTATTCTTATTATATCATTTTAAATAAAAAGTTATCTCTCTTATGTATTTTTCTAAATTTATTCTATGCATGCTATTAATTATCTAAATTTACTTCTAATTTTATTCATGATTTATTTTATTTTCTATAAAAATATGTTGTTGGTTCTTAAGAATACGAGGCTCACTGATAAATTTCATATTAATCATTTACATGGATGATGAAAATTGAGCTTTAACCCATGCTCTTTTGAAGATGTCCAAAATAGACTCTAAAAGCATTGTTGGTGTTCATTGAGCCTATGTGTGGTTACATTGATCCGACTCGGGTTCACTCATAATATTTTAGGATAATGAGTTGCAACGCACAAAAATGTATTTACAAAAAAACATGATAATTTTTTATTTTAAAATCTTGTGTTGTCACTTTGAGAGTAATCGCTGGTAGGATAGTAATTTATTCTATGATGAAAAAGTGAATATGCAGGGCATCGCCAAATACACTCTTAAACTTACTGATTCATGTTCATGTTTAATATTAATAAAAAAAATTAAAAACAAACTCGTAATTCATCAAAATAGCAAACAATTACTTTTTATATTTTTTTTATGTTTTTTATTTTTCTTGTTTTATATGAAAATGTTCCAGCCATTTGTTTGTTTTTTTTTTTATATATATAAATGAAACAACATTTGTTATGCACATTCATACACCAAACACATTATGCTGAATAGTATAAGCATCCATACACAATCATATCTGCATACAAAATTATCGACGCACACACAAATCAAACACGCAAGAACATCCAAACACAAATCTAATATTCAATAACATGCTAAAATGATTCAAAAATTCATTTAGGAGGGTTGATTTTGACCTTTGAATGATTGAGGCTGATCTGAAGTAGCTAGAACAAATGATGGTAATGTTGATAAAATGAACAATATTGGTATGTGTGGTCCACGTGTTATCACTATCGCACATGGAACCACGTGTTACCATTATTACACGTGGAACCACGCGCCACCACTATTCAATTTTTTTTAAAAAAATTTTTCTCTCCTTTTTTCTTTATCTATTTTGTTTTTCACGAAGCAAAACCTTCTGCCTAAAAATCTCTCCTCCTTTGTTTCTCTTTCACTTTATTTTTTCT